>Ga0207710_10000069_pt1 | contig 151970 bp, 122 predicted proteins | sample KBSS24metaG_FD_184400 | JGI IMG/M metagenome (GOLD analysis project Ga0207710, IMG submission 184400) | Switchgrass rhizosphere microbial communities from Kellogg Biological Station, Michigan, USA - KBS S2-4 metaG (SPAdes) (version 2) | ecosystem: Host-associated > Plants > Roots >...
GGCGGAACCGCTGGGTCGTGAAGGTCCACAGCGTGCCCCGGCGGGGCAGCTCGACCTTCTCCAGCTCCTCGCGCGCCCCGCCCACCAGCTTGTGGGACCGGTACGGGAAGACCACCCGCCCATCCGAGGATCGGCCACCGATCAACGCCGGGTTGTCCGACGGCCAGGTGAACAGGTCCTCGGCGATCGGCACCTGCTGTGCCATCACGACTCTCCTCCGGTCGATGTCGCGGCCACCCGCGCGGGGCGCCGCCGTTGTTCGCACGCTTCAGGCGGATGCGGCGCCAGCCGCGACGCCAGCCGCGGCGGGGGCGCCGGTGGCCAGCGACCACAGCCAGTCGTCGCCCTCGCCGCCGAGCACGGCCGCGCCGACGAACTCCTCCCACCGACGCTGCGAGCCGTCCTCGTCGCGCCAGGCCCACAGCCGGCGGGTCAGCCGGTGCAGCGGATACTCCTGGGTGACGCCGATCGCGCCGTGCAGCTGGTGGGCGCCGGTCGCGACGGCGCCAGCGCAGGCCGCGGCGACCGCCCGCGCGGCGGCGGCGGTCGCGTGCCCCGGCCGGGCCAACGCGACGGCGAGCGCGGCGTCCAGCAGGTCACGCTCGACGGCCATGCCGGCGATGAGCTGGCGCACCGGCGGCAGCGCCGCCAGCGGCCGGCCGAACTGGTGGCGGGTGCCGACGTGCTCCTTCGTCAACGCGCAGGCCCGTTCGACGGCGCCGGCGATCGCCGCCGCGCGCAGAACAGCCGCCCGGTCCAGCACGTCACGCGCGAGTCCGGCCGGCGCCACCGCGACCGCCGCCGCGGGCACGACCACCCCGTCGAGGCGCAGCGTCCCGAGCGGCTCGTCCGCGAAGTCACGTCCCGCCTCGACGGCCACCCCAGGCGTTCCCGCCGGCTCGAGGACCGCGACGATGGTCGCGCCGGCAGGGGACCGGGTGACCACCACGACCCGGTCGAGCGCCGGCAGCCAGCGCACGTCGGGAACGGTCCCGGCCAGCCGCCAGGCGCCGTCCACGCCGACGGGGCGGGCCTCGACCTGCCCGAGTAGGGCGTGCGCCACCGTCGCCTGGCCGCCCGCGGCGGTGACCGGCAGGCCGGCCTCGGCCAGGGTCCACGCGGCGACCCCGGTCTCGATCAGGGGGACGGGCACGGCGTGCCGCCCGGTCCCGGCCGCCAGCTCCGCCGCGGCGGCGAGATCGCCGCCCGAGCCGCCGAGCTCCTCCGCGACGCCGACCAGCGGCCAGCCCAGCTCGCTCAGCAACGCCCAGAGTCCGGCCGCGGCGGTGGCGCCCACCGTCGATGCATCCCCGAAGACGTCGTCGACGACGCCACGCAGATCGACGTCCAGGATCATTTCGGTACCTCCGCCCGGCTGATGACGGTCTGCAGGACCTCGGAGGAGCCACCGCGGATAGTGGTGCCCGGCACCGCGGCCAGCCCCTCGGCGAGCAGCCGGCGGTCGTCCGCGTCCGCGCCGCGGATGTCGAACACGTATCGGGCTGTCTCGACGACGGCCTTCTCGAAGGCGGTGCCGAGCAGCTTCGACTCGGCGGCCAGGCGCACCGGCGCCTCGCCGCCGTCGATCGCGAGGGCCAGCTGGACGCCGAGCTCGCGTAGCCCGGCGAGGCGGGCGGCGAGCGCCCCGACCCGTTCGGTCACGCTCCGGTCCGGCGCGCGCCGGGCCGCGCGCACCACGGCGGCGAACAGCGGGTAGGTCGACAGGAACCGTTCGGCGCCGCCGCGCTCGAAGGCGAGCTGCTCGGTGACCTGTTTCCAGCCGGCGCCGACGGTGCCGAGCACTCGCCCGTCGGGGACGAACACCGCGTCGAAGACGACCTCGTTGAAATGGTGCTCCCCGACCAGGTCGACGATCGGGCGGACGGTGATGCCCGGAGTGTCCCTGTCGACGAGGAACTCGGTAAGCCCGGCATGACGGGCGGCGCCGGTGGTCGCCGGCTCACCGGTACGCGCGAGCACGTATAGGTGCGTGGCGATGTGCGCGGACGTTGTCCAGATCTTGGTACCCGTGATCGACCAGCCGCCGTCGACCGGCACCGCCCGGGTACGCACCGCCGCGAGGTCCGAGCCGGCCTCGGTCTCGCTCAGCCCCAGTCCGAAGACCAGCTCGCCGCGACAGATGGCCGGTAGGAACTCCGCACGCAGCTCTTCCGTGCCGTGACACAGGATCGATGGGCCGATCTGACGGTCGGCCGTCCAGTGGCCCATCACCGGAGCGCCCGCCCGCAGCAGTTCCTCCGTGACGACGAAGCGCTCCACGTTGGATCTCTCGCCGCCGCCGTACTCGCGCGGCCAGGTCATCCCGATCCAGCCGCGCTCACCCAGCTGCCGGCTGAACTTGGGGTCGTATGCCCGCATCCAGCTGTCACAGCGCGCCGGCACGCCGGCGGCCGCGACGAACTCACGAACCTCCCGGCGCAGCGCGTCCAGCCTGTCGGCGCCACCAGTCATCCGTCTCCTCCAGACACACCGACGGCCTTCCGGCTCGGGCTGCCGACCTGCGGCGATCGTACTTGACGAAAGCGCCAGGAGCACCCGTTCGGCTCTCGACCCGGCCAAGGCCATACCGCGAGCGACGCCGGCCGCTCGCGGGCCACAGACCGGAGTCTCCACGGGACGCGCCCTAGAGCTCGAGCACCAGGCGAGAAGTGAGTGAGCGTGAGACGCAGATCAGGATTGTGTCGCTCGCTGCGCGTTCCTCCTCGTCGAGTCAGGCTCCTCGGCGGCCGCATGGAAGCCTGCCTCCGAACGGTACTTGCCGGCCTTGGGCTCGAACGTCCGCGCCCACTTCCGCAGGTCGCGGAAGATCTCCGCCTCCCGCGCCTGCAACGACGACGGGACGATGAACCGTTGGTGCGTCCAGATCGCTATGTCCTCGGGAAGGACCGAGCTGACGGCAGCCATCCGCCGGTTCCGCTCCGACTCGCTCTCTCCGGCGATCTTCTCCAGAAAGATCGTCTGCCGAAGTGTGACCGTGTGTCCGTCGACCGGCGTGACCGAGATGACGAGGTGGGTGTTGTCCCGTCCAGAGAACCGCGTGTGCGAGATCCCGAGGCCCCACTGCTTCAGGGTCACGAACTCCTCCCGCTTCCGGGCCCCATCGTCGCGCCGGCCGCGCGATGCGACCCGAAGCTTCGTCATGAAGAAAGCGTCGGTGACCTCGTGGTCGGCCAGCGTCGGTACGTCGCGGGTGCCGTGCACGTAACGGAAGTGCAGGGGATCAACAATGTTCTCCACCGCGAGCCGCGGATTGATGGTCATGTCGTCGTAGGCGAAACACCCGCCCGCGACGTCAACGGCCCAGTAGTCGTTGGTGGGATACTCGTCCCGAAGGTCCTCGAACAGGTCGGGCATCTCCCACATCGGCGGCTTCCCGGCCAGGTCGTGCCAGAGATAGACGATGCCGTTCCGTTCGCGGACCGGTCGAACGCCGATCGTGCGCTTGCTCGTCTTACCCTCCGGCACCGCGACGTTGGTGCCGTCCGAGCCCCAGGTCCAGCCGTGGAACGGACAAACCACACAGTCGCCGACCACCCGGCCGCCATACCCCAGGTGCGCACCGAGGTGTCGGCATGTTGCTTCGACACAGTGGAGCGCGCCCGACTCGGACCGGTACAGGACCAGTTCCTGCCCGAAGACGTGGAGGGGCTTCAGTTCACCCGGCGGCACCTCGTGGGACCAGCCGACGACGAACCACCCGGTGGGTACCATCCACGAGGGGGTAACGACTTCATCTTCATGATCAACTACGACAATCGACTTGACCATGGCCTACCTCTCGCCCTATGATCTTTGACACTACGCCAAATTTGACAATGTCGTCAAAGACAATGTCGTCAAAATAGGAATCGCGGCGGCGGTGCCCAGAGAGCCCGCGGCGGCGCGGGCTGCCCGTGGTTCGTCAGACCGCGTTGGGTGATCTCCGGCTTGCGCCGGTGCTGCGGTGCGTGACGGTTGCGGCACCTCGGTGAACATCTGACCCCCGCCTCCGCCGCCATGGCTTGTGCGGTGGGAAGGCTAGGGTAATTTGACTAATCCGTCAAATCTGCCGGACCTGGCGGCGATGCTCGCCCTGAACCTCCGGGTCTGACTAGGAGGCACCCGAGAGGTGACGTGTCTGTCAGCGACCGCGGGCGCCTGGACTCATACACTGGATCGACCATGGACGACCCAGCCGTCGCGCGGACCAGGGACGGAGCTCCCGGCGAGAACACGCCATCACCGGCCACGACCAACGGGGCGAACGAGGCCGGTGATGGCGGGACCAAGCTGGGCCTGCGGGCGACCCGCACCCGCGCCGCGATCCTGGAGGCGTCGAAGAAGCTCTTCCTGGAACGCGGCTACGCCGGCACCCGGATCAACAACATCACCGACGCCTGCGGCATCTCCAGGGCCGGCTTCTACACCTACTTCAAGGACAAGCGGGAGATCTTCAGCACCCTCGGCGAGGAGACCTACCGGGAAGTGCTGGCGGTCGTCGGGGCGTGGGAACAGGTCCCGCGGCCGTGCACCCACGCCGATGTCGCGGCGTGGGTGTGGAAGTACTTCGCCTACATGGACGTGCACGGCGCGTTCGCCCTGTCCGCGCAGTCCTGGCCGGACGACGAGGCCATCAGCGCGGCGAGCAGGCGCCAGCAGATGCGGGTGGCGTGGCTCCTCGGCGTGCACCTGCGTGGCCGTCAGCGCACCCCGACCGACGCACCCGAGGCCCTGGGCCTCGCGATCCAGTCCATGATGGACCGGGCCTGGTACCACACCCACGTCCAGCGCGTGCCGGTCGACAACGCGGACCTGGTCCGCGTCATCGCCGACTTCGTCATGGGCATTCTCGAGGTCTGACGCCTCTCCCCACCGCGGCCCGCCGGTTTCCGCCGGCGCGGGCCGCGGGCCGTACCGTCAGCCAGCCAGGGCGTCGAAACGCTCCCGGAGCCGCTTCTTGTCGATCTTGCCTGTCCCGGTCCTGGGCAGCGCGTCGACGATTTCCAACTGCTCCGGCAGCTTCCGCCGAATCAGCCCAGCGTCGGAAAGCCAGGTGGTGAGCCCGGACAGCGTCGGCGCCACGCGGCCAGGGCGCGGGGCGACGACCGCGCAGATCCGCTCGCCGCGGTCCGGATCAGGTAGACCCAGGACGGCGACCTCGGCGATGTCAGGGTGCTGGCCGAGCAGGCCTTCGATCTCCTGCGGAGCGACGTTCTCGCCCTTGCGGATGATCAGATCCTTGATCCGCCCGACGATCTCGAGATGGCCGGAAGGCAGCAGACGGCCCAGGTCACCGGTGCGAAACCAGCCGTCCGCGGTGAAGGCAGCCGCGGTCGCGGCCGGGTCGGTATAGCCGCGGCACACGCCGGCGCCGGACACCTGCACCTCTCCAACGCCGCCGGCGGGCCACCCGCCCGAAGCGACCGGGAGAATGGGCGGAGCCCCCGGTCGCGGAGGGCGGCAGGAGGGCGAAGGGGCACCCGCCGGGTAGGCGGCGTCGTCCGCGTCGCCCGGGTCCACCAGCCGGATCCGGTTACCCGGAACCGGCCGTCCGTCGGTCTCGGCCAGCATGTCCAGCGGGTCACTGGGCGAGGCCACCGCGATCATCGGCACCTCGGTCATTCCGTAGTCGTGCGCGAGTACCGCGCCGAGCGTCTGGGCAACCGCCGGGACGAGGTGCGGCGGGCAGGGCGCGCCGCCGCCATTGAGCGTGCGCAGCGTCGGCACGAGCCGCTGACCAACCGGTAGCCCGGCCGCGTCGGCCGCGGCGAGCAGCGCGGTGTAGAATGGCGGCCCGCCGCCGGTGGTCGTCACCCCGTACCGGTTGTAGAGCTCGACGGCCCTGTCCGGGACGAAGGACTCCAACAGGAGCAACGGCATCCCGCTGGCCAGGGCCGCGATCAGGTACTCGATGCCGCCGACATGCGCGACCGGGTAGCCCATCGAGCCGAACTCGCCGGGCCGCCGGCCCAGCTCACCGATTCCGGCGAATGCCAGACCGGTGGACAGCAGCGTCGAGTCCGTGTGGCGGGCGCCCTTGGGCATGCCGGTAGAACCCGAGGTGAAGTAGATCCAGCGCACCGCGTCCGGATCCGGATCCAGCTCCGCCGGGTCGCCGGCAGGCTCGGCCTCCGGCGCGTCGTACCCTGTTTCGATCACCCGCGGCGCCGGCCCGCCGGCCGCGGCGATCCGGGCCGCCATCGCGGCGAAGTCATAGCCGCGCCAGGTACCCGGAACCAGCAGCACCCGCGCTTCGGTGGTCGCGAGCGCGGCCGACACCTCACGTTCCCGGTACAGCGGGATGATCGGCGACTGCACGGCGCCCAGCCGGCGCAACGCCGCCATCAGCACCACGGTGGAGATCCGCGTCGGTAGCTGCCAGGCGACGCGTGTTCCAGCGGCGATGCCCGCCGCGGCGAGCGCCGCGGCGACGCGCGTCACCCGCGCGTCAAACTCGCCGAACGTGACCCTCTGGTCGGTCTCGTCCACCAGGAACAGATGGTCTGGCGTCACCTCCGCCCGCGCAACGACGAGCTCGTCGACCGTCTGGGCCGCCAGGAGCCACGGCCAGCGCGGATGGCTCGGCGGCCGCATGCCCCGAGGACCGACAAGGTCGGAATCTTTGATCGGCGCGGGCGTCATATTCGACCTCCAGACAGTCAACCCAACCGTAGAACGGTACTTGGCGACATTGTCAGAAGGCGCTCTGCTCGAACAAGCTCGGGTCGCGACCGTCTGGCTGAACTCAGCTCAGCTCAGCTCGGCTCGGCGGGACGGCGCACGGCGGAGCGCGGCCGCTCGACAAGCTCGACGACGGCGCCGTCCGGGTCCGCGAGGAACAGAACGGTGAAGCCCCCCGTGGGGACGTCCGGCATCGACAGCGTCACCGGCGCCAGCGGCCGCCCGAACGCTCCGTCGACGCCGCCCTCGGCCGCCAGCGACGCGGACGCGGCGAGGACGTCGTCGACGGCGAGCGCGATCCGGTAGAGGCCCCGGGTGTTCGCGGCCTGGGGCCGCGTCGCCCCGGCGGGCACGGCGAGCTGCTCGAACTCCAGGGAGAAGGTCGGGTCCTCGGGCAGCACGAGCGACGCCGCCGGCGCCCCGCCTGGCCCGGTTCCCCGGTCGCGCACCCGCCAACCGATCTTCTCGTACCAGCCCACGGTGCGGTCAAGGTCCGTGCAGCGCATCCGCTCGTGCGACAGCAGCGCGACCCGCCGGGGGTCGGCGGCGGCGGGCGCGATCTCCACGACCTCGAAGATGACGCCGTCCGGGTCGGTGATCCGCAGGGCGGGGCGGGTCTCGCCGCGGACTGGCAGGCCCCCGGGCACGGGGACCGAGGCGATCCCCATAGCGGCCAGACGCGCCTTGATGATGCCGAGGGAGGCGACCCGGTAGCCGACCGCGGTGAACCCGGAGGGCCGGTGCTCCGGCCGGACCTGCTCGGTGGGCGGCCGGCTCCAGCTGACGAGTTCCAGCGCCGGCGCCGCCCGGGGGCCGCGCAGGTCGTAGAGGAATGTCGTCACGCTGGCGATGTCGTCGGACAGGCCCATCGAGGTTGCGTCCACGCCGTTGCTGACCGAACGCATCCTCGGTTCGAGGTCGAACACCGCCATGTGGAACGCGGCGGACCGCTCGATGGCGGTTGTGTTCAGATTGCAGTGCATCATGGCGTGCGCGTGGTGCGCCGGCCGGAGGGATGCCGGCGCGTCCGGCCCGGGAAGGCTGGCGCTGGTGCTGGTGCTCATGGAGTGCCTGGCCTCTCCTGTTGTTCGCGGTTGCTTGCGCGGCGTCCACAGCCGCATGAGAAGCGCATCTCCCCCGGCAAGCCTGAGGAAAGAAGCGCGTGCCCAGCCGAAGACGGTGCCCGTGCCTGCCCGGACACTCCCGTGCCGAGGCTAGCAAGACTTGACGGATTCGCCAACTTTACCGGCAGGGTCCGACCCAGGGCGCGCCTAGCTGGTGCGTCGGTCGCGAAGCGTCTGCATGGAGCACCCACCACTAGCTGGAGGCGTCCGCCCGTTGTCAAGGAGGGATGCCATCCACTAGATTTGACGATCATGTCGTTACTGATCGATCCGACGAGGTAAAGCGGTGATCAATCAGGTCGGGGTCGCGGACACCGAGGAACAGGCGTCGCTGGTCGAGGCGGTGGCCGGTGTGCTGGCCCGCTCCTGGCCGGCTGACGAGCGGCACAAGCAGCTCGACGACGTGGCGGCGGTATCGGAGCTGCCCGTGTGGGCGGCGCTGGCGGAGCTAGGTATCCCCGGCCTGCCGCTGGCGGAGGAACACGGCGGCGCCGGGGGCCGATGGGCCGACCTCGCCGTCGCGCTGGAGGCTGTGGGCGCGGCGCTGGCCCCGGTGCCCGCCGTCGCGACCGCCGCGGCGCTCGGCACACTGGGAGGCGTAGCCGGCGCGAACGCGACCGCGCTGCTGCGGGCCGTCGCGCAGGGCGCGACGGTCGCGACCGTTCGCGGGGTATGGCGCGGCGGGCAGAGGGGGTGGGGGCGACCTAGAATGCGGCCGGTCGAGTTCGGCGCCCGCCGCACGGCGGCGCGGGAGAACGGAGCGGGCCTTGTCCAACCATTTCACCGGGCTCAGCCTGGGACCGCCGTTGGGTGACCAGCGCCTGGATCTGTGCGACCTCTACGCATTCCAGTCCCCCACCGACCCGAACCGTACAGTCCTCATTCTGAACGCGAACCCGACCGCCGGGCCTTTGCATCCGGACGCGGTTTACCGGCTCGCCGTCGACAATGACGGTGATTTCCTGAACGACCTAGCCATAAGCTACGTCTTCGCCCCGCCGGACGGTGACCGGCAGACGTTCGACGTCTTCCTGGCCACCGGCGAGGAGGCCCGCTCACCGGAACCGGTCGGAACGAAGGTCGTCGAGGCCGGCGAGGCGTCGTTCGGCGCCACGCCGAACATCATCGAGGCCGGTCACCTGACGTTCTTCGCCGGCAGCCGGAGCGACGCGTTCTTCTTCGACTTCGACGGCATCCAGAACCTGTTCGACACCAGCGGCGGGCGCAACTTCACCGCGCCGCACCTCGGCGGCGACTCCCCGTGGACCGGCGTCGACTCGAACACCGAAGCGAACGTGTTCTCGATGGTGGTCGAGCTGCCGACCAGCCAGCTCGGCGCGCGCCCCGACGTCCGGATCTGGGGCAGGTGCAGCCTGCGGCGCAACGGCCAGCAGGAGCATGGCGACCGGCAAGAGCACGTCGGCCGGCTCGAGCATGTCGACCGCGCCGGCCATCCGTCGGTCAGCAGTTTCTTCAACACCGACGAGACGAAGGTCGAGTACAACGCGAGCGAACCCGCGGGTGACCGGGACCGTTGGACCGACCAGTTCGTCCACCTGATGGGCCACACCGGCGGCTACAGCCGGGAGGAGGCGCTGGCCGCCATTGACGCCGACCGGCTCCTGCCGGACATGCTGACGTTCGACCCGTCCCGGCCCGCCCGCTACCCGAACGGCCGGGTCTTCACCGACGACGTCATCAACCATCGGCTGGCTTTCCTGTCGAAAGGTGACATTCCCCCGACCGGTCTCGCCCCGCACACCGACGTCCAGACAGTATTTCCCTATCTGGGCAACCCCCACCCGGCCGGCTGAACCGGCCCGGGTCAGGGCCGGGCCCGCGGCCCCGGTCAGGGCCGCTGGTGGACGACCAGGACGGAGCCGGGCGCGTGCGCGACGACGGCGGCGGCCACGCTGCCCGCCGTCGCCATCTAGTCCACCGATTCCGCGACCGACACCGCGACCGACTCCGGGACACGCTGCTCCGCCACCGAGATCGGCGTCACGGCGGGCTGGGGCCGCCGCAGCTTCGCCAGCAGCGGTGGCGAGGGCCAGGCGGAGCCCCGCCCGGCCAGGAACCCGTCGAGGTCGGGGGTCTGGGGGCGGGCCCCGCTGAGCGCGTAGATCACGATGCCGATGACGGCGCCGCCCAGCGCGAGGGCGAGACCGATCCACAGCGTGATCTCAGTGCCGTGCTCGAAGTCGCCGCTCACGGTGGACGCGAAGTGGACGAAGATCGGGGCGATCATGAAGGCGGCGACCGCGCGCAGCAGCTCGACGATGGCGAACACCCGCTGGAGGCTGGCGGCCGGCAGCGAGAAGCCGGCCACGAACAGGGCCGGGGCGACGGTGGCGCCGAGCCCGAGCCCGGTCAGGGCCGAGCCGACGATCGTCAGCGGCTGGCCCGCCGGCATCGCGAACCGGAAGACCACGATCCCGCCGGCCAGGAAGAGCATGCCGGCCAGCGGCAGGTAGTGCATCGCCCGCTTGTTGAGGACGACGCCGAGCGCCACCGCCGCGATCACCGCCCCGCCCAGCTCGGGCAGGTAGAGCAGCCCGACGTGGACCGGGCCGTAGTGCTCGGCCAGCACGCTGGCGGTCAGCACGGTCACCGACACGGATGCCGCCGCGGCGAACAGCGCGACCGCCACGCCCGCGACCGGGATCGAGCTGGTCAGCAGGTTCCGGATCGTCAGCAGGGGGCGGGTGGACCGGAACTGGTAGACGATCAGGGCGACGATCAGGGCGAGGCCGCCGAGTAGCGGCGGGAGGACCTCGACGTCGCCGAAGCCGTGCGTGGTCAGCTCGGAGGCGCCCAGGAAGGCCGCCACGCAGCCGACCGCCGCCAGCCCGATCGCCGGCAGGTCGCGCGGCGAGTCGAGGTTGGCCGGCGGGGCGTCCTCGAACGTGAGCAGGGCGAGGATGAGCGCCAGCCCGGAGACCCCGGCGACGATCCAGAACAGCGGCCGCCAGGCGTGCGCCTCGGCCTGGACGCCCCCGATGAACGGCCCCAGCGCGACCGCCCCGAAGATGCACAGGTTCATGATCATGGTCGTGGTACGCAGCTTGCCCGGGAAGCCGATCACCAGCGGCGGGACGGCTGCGATCAGCAGCATGCTCGTGGCGAGGCCCTGGAGCATGTGCCCGACGATGTACATCGTCGGGTCGGTCGCCGCGGCCGCCAGCACCGACCCGATGACGAGCATCACCGCGTAGGCCAGCATCATCCGCCGCTGGGGCAGCTGCTGGGCGAACTGGACCGCCAGCACCGTGCCGACCGCGTATGCCGCGTTACCCAGTCCCGAACCCAGGCTCATCGTCTGGGCGCTCATGTGCAGCTGCCCGGTGATGATGGGCGCCAGCGGGTCAAGCGCGGCTGACAAAGCCAGGTACGGAATCAATGCGAGCATGACCATGGCCGCGACCACGCCATATCTGCCGGCGAGTGGACCCTGACGCATCAATACCTCCTGATCTTCTCGCGACGGCGATCACGCCGCGGGCACCCGGCGGCCCGCGCCGGCCGGGCGGACGCCGATAAAACCGGCGAAGTCCCGCGCGCGACTGGCGGGTGATCGCCCGGGCACCAGAGAGATCGCGTCGCTCAGAACCCACGACGTCGGGATCCGTCACGATCCACGACGGCTGCGGGAGATTACAGAACATTCCTATAACGGCGGCCCTGGTAAGACTCCCGCACTGGGATCGAAAGCACTGTGACGTTTGTTACCGCCGGAGTCCGGAATAGCGTTCGGGCGGACATGAAAGATCGCCGGAACGATCCCGTGACCGGTCGGAAATTAACCGGCGCGCAATGATGAATCAACCTTGCATTGCCCGTCGGGGCGAGGCCGGCTGCCCGGAGCTCCCTCCAGCGCGAACGTCGAACGGCCCGACCCCTGCTCGCTCGGCCCGCCCGGCCGGCTGCCCGAACCGGGCGTACTCGGCCGGCATCGAGCCGGGCTCGGCGCCGACGACGAGCCGCCCGCCGGACAGGACGTCGAGGGACGCGGTCTCGCGGGCCAGCTTCCCGACGTGCCGACGGGGGACGGCGTCCATCAGCACGCCGATCCGGACGCTGCTCGTCGCGGCGGCTCTATCCTGATTCACTGTGCATTCCGGAATCAGCTCGGCGGCGCCGGCCGCGTCCCGGCTGGGTCGGCTGGGTCGGGTGGCGCTGCCGCCGGCCGCCGTCCTCGTCGCGGTGGTCGGCGTCTGGTATCTGGTCACCTACGAGTTCCTGGCGCCGCGGCGGCGGTTCCTGCTGCCGCCCCCGCAGCGGGTGGTAAGCGAGGGGTTTCTCGACTGGAGCACGTTCCACGAGATTCTCTCCGCCCTGAAAGCGACGGCGACCGTCGCGCTGGCCGGGTTGGGGATCGCGGCGGCGATCGGCTTCGTCTTCGCGGCGCTGATGGCCCGGGCCCGCTGGGTTGAACGTTCTTTTTACCCGTGGGCCGTGGTTCTGCAGACGGTTCCCATTCTGGCGATTGTTCCGCTGATCGGGTTCTGGCTCGGGTACGGGTTCTGGTCCCGGACGGTGGTCTGTGTCCTGGTCGCCCTGTTCCCCATCATCACGAACACGTTGTTCGGGCTGCGGTCGGTCCAGGCCGGCCAGCATGACCTCTTCACGTTGCGCCGGGCCAGCGGCTGGGACCGGCTGGTCCGGCTGGAGATTCCCAGCGCGCTGCCCGCGGTGTTCGCCGGGCTGCGCATATCGGCGGGCCTGGCCGTCATCGGCGCCGTCGTCGGCGACTTCTTCTTCCGCCAGGGGGATCCCGGCATCGGCCAGCTCATCGACGACTACACGCACAGCCTGTCGTCCGGACCGTTGTTCGCGGCCGTCATCGTCTCGTCCCTTTTCGGGCTCGTGATGTTCTGGTCCTTCGGGCTTGTCTCCCACCTCGTGGTCGGATCGTGGCATCGACCTGGCCGCCAGCCGTGATCGGCGGCAGCTCAGCCCACCAGGCCATTAGATTATGTCAATAAGGAATATTCATCCAGGCGGCCCACGCCTACCGGGACCGTGTCGGTACCGCCGGCGCGGCCGGGACCTTCGGCCCGAAGGTGGCGTGCCACCGGTCACTGTGCCCACGGTCAGTGTGTCCGACCCCACGATCGAGCCCGAAACGGCGGACACATAGTGTTTTGGTATCGTTGTGGCGTCTTGGTATCGTTGCCGCGGCACGGCAACCCGATTACGACGAGGGAACGATGCTCGACGAAACAGGTGGGCCCAGTGTCCGCCGAATTGCCCTCGGCGCCAGACTCCGCCAGCTCCGGGAAGCCAATGGAATCAGCCGAAAGGACGCCGGCGACCTCATCCGGGGATCCGAATCCAAGATCACCCGCATGGAATTAGGTAAGGTAAGCTTCAAAGAACGCGATGTAAGCGACCTGCTCACGCTGTACGGGGTGGTGGAACCGGCTGAACGGGCTCCACTGCTCAGCCTTCTTACTCAGGCCAACCAGCGCGGCTGGTGGCGCAGCTTCACCGACGTCATGCCGGACTGGTTTCACTCCTACGTCGGCCTGGAGACGTCGGCCTCGCTGATTCGCGTCTACGAAACCCAGTTCATTCCCGGCCTGCTCCAGACCGAGGAATACGCCCGGGCCGTCATTAGCCGCGGCGGTGACGACCTCGACGCCACCACCGTCGACCGCCGCATCAGCGCCCGCATGAACCGGCAGGCCCTGCTGGCCCGGCCGGAACCGCCGCGCGTGTGGGCCGTGATCGACGAGGCGGCGCTCCAGCGTCCGCTCGCCGAGCCGGTGGTGATGTGCCAGCAGCTGGAACATCTGATCGCCCTCGACGAGCGCCCGAACATCACCATTCAGGTGATCGCTCTCGACTCCGACAGCTACCCCGCCGAGGGTGGCGCGTTCACCATGCTCCGGTTCGCCGATCCAGAGGTACCCGACGTCGTCTACCTGGAGCATCTCACCGGGGCGAGTTACCTCGACCGGGCCGAGGACGTCGCCCGATACATGCACATGATGAACAACCTCTGCCTTTCCGGCACAAAGCCGGGGGAGACCGCCGAGGCGATCCGAGCCGTCGCGGCCCGGCACGCCAGCCGGGGCGCGACGGGGCACCGCGCACAGCGGCCGGACGGCGAGACGGCGTAGTCAGACGGGACGAGGGATGAGGTCCCAGCCGGGCGGCGGGACGGCCCGACGGCCCAGGCCGACCCCACCCCGGCCGCGGCCGCGGGCAGGCCCGGTTCAGGCCCGGATCAGGCCCGGATCAGGCCCGGATCAGGCCTTACGGGCGACAGCGCAGAGGTCGTCGATCGCGGCGGGCAGCGGCTTGCTCGGGTCGGGACGCCACAACGGCGTCGAGACGAAGCCGGGCTCGACCAGTTCCAGCCCGTCGAGGAACCGCGCGATCTCCTCGGGGGTGCGCATGCGGTACGGGTACTTCTCGGTCTCGTTGAGGGCGTGGACGGTCTGGGCCCGCTCCTCGCCCATCGCGGCGTAGGTGCCGTCCTTGAACACCAGATAGCTCCCGGCGGGCAGCGCGTCCACCAGCGTCCGCACGATTCCGTACGCCTCGTCGAGGTCGGCGACGTTCCCCATGATTCCCAGCATGACCAGGGCGATCGGCTGGCTGAAGTCCAGAGTGGCGGCGGCGAGCTCCAGAATCCGGTCCGGCTGCCGCACGTCGGCGTCGATGTAGGCGGTGGCGCCGGTCGGGCTGCCCACCAGCAGGGCCCGGGCGTGCAACAGCACGAGACTGTCGTTGTCGACGTAGACGATGCGGGAGTCGGGGGCTATCCGCTGCGCCACCTCATGGGTGTTGTCGGCGGTGGGCAGCCCGGTGCCGATGTCCAGGAACTGGCGGATCCCCACCTCACCGGCAAGGTAGGTGACCGCGCGACCGAGGAATGCCCGGGCCTCCCGCGCGATCACCACGATCTCCGGCATGACCGCCCTGAGCTGTTCGCCGAACTCGCGGTCAACCGGATAGTTGTCCTTCCCGCCCAGCCAGTAGTTCCACACCCGAGCCGAGTGCGGGACGTTTGTATCGATCGTCGGCGTGGGACTGTCAGACACCGGATTCTCCTCATGGAAGGCGACTACGGAAGGAAGGAAGGAAGGAAGGAAGGAGGAAGGGAAAGAAGGGAAGCAGGGGAAGCAGGGGCTGGCCGGTGCGGGCCCGGGCCGGCTATGACCCGGGCCCGAGCCCGCACCGGGAGCGATCTGTTCAGCGCTCTATTTCATGGAGATCGACCGGTCGAGAAACTCGTTGGTGACCAGGTCGGGCGGGGTGAGCCCCGGCTTCGGTTTGCCCTTGGCCGCAAAGACCGGGACCAGCCGGCCGATCAGCGACTGCACGCGGGCGGTGTCGAAACTACCCAGGACGCCGTCGGGGCCGTCCGCGACCAGCCCGAGCTGCTTCTGGGTGGAGGCGCCGTAGGCGAGCAGGCCGGGCGAGATGCTGAACCCGCCCGTGTGCAGCGAGCTCAGGACCTTCAGCACGAGCTGGTTGGTCGGCCCCGGGTCGGCCACGTAGTCACGCTGCGCCCGTTGGAACAGCGGCACCAGCTTGGCCAGACAGGCCCGCTCGGTCGTGAGCCGGTCCGACCGGACGGCCAGCGCGGAAATGTAGACCGGGTATTCGTCGTGCAGGAGAAGAGACTTGACGGGCTTTCCCCAGGCCGGCACCTCGTGTTGGAGCAGATACGGTTCGTTGGTGACGTACGCCTGCTGCACGATCTTCCCGTCGGCGGCGACGAAACGGTCGGGCGTTCCCTGGTAGGACGGGTCGACCTGGCCCTTGTTCAACCGCCCCTCCCGGACGAACACGTCGGGGAACGCCGTGCCGCTCGGGCTGGCCAGTACCGTGGCGCCGGACTGCCGGATGTCGGCGACGGAATGGAAGTCCCAGGCCGGATTTCCCCAGATCAGCGCGAGCGGCGACTTCTCGTAGGGCGCGAAGACCGCGACCGTGGGCTGGCTCCCCGAGCTCTGTACGGCCTCGTCCGTCCCGACGTAGCCCAGCAGGATGCTGTCGTCCTGGGCCAGCAGTGACGTCACCGGCTGGAAACCGGTCGCCGGCCCGCCGGCACGGATCTCCAGCTTGACCCCGGTGCTCCCCAGCTGCCCCACGACCCGGTTCTTCCCCGCGTCGATCGTGGGGTTCGGCCCGAGAAGCTGGAACAGAAAGCCGTCGGGCAGCCAGGGCCACCAGTTCGACTGGACGGTGACCGTGGCCGGGCAGACCTCGGCCAACGGCGTGCTGTAGCGGGATGCCGCGGCCGAACCGCCCGGCGGCGCGGTGGCCGGCCCCGCCGACTCGCCACCCGAGCTGGAACAGGCGGCCAGGCTGAGCGTCACCGCCCCCGCGCACGCACCGACGGCCAGCCACCAGCGACGGAACCTCGATCTTTGCACCAGTTTTGTCTCCCCAGACGAAAAAACCAGCGGACATGGTCGCCGAGACGCAAAATAGGCCGGATTCAACGCCAGCTCTCCGCCACGGCACGCGGAAGAGAAGACAAAGATACACAACGGTGACATGTGGATAACCACGCGGAACCCACAGCCGACCCCGGCGCCCGGACGGGCGTACCAGCTCCTCCCCCCTCAGGACAGCCACCCCGAACCGGCCGGCATCTCTGGCGGGACCTAGCATTCCACGTGTCGAACCGACGGGGACCACATGGGGCGATTTCAACACCGTCCCAGCCCGATCCGGGCGGCGGAGAGGTCCGGGGCCGCCCCACCGCCGGCGTGGGTCAGTGCCAGTCGCTGATCTGCACGTCCCGGGGCGCGGGAGCGCCCGCGCCCGTCTCGACCAGGGATTTCAGACTCATCAGGAACGAGCCCCACTTCGTGGAGCAGTGATACATGAATTCGACCGGCTCCTTCCAGCCCTGGTGGGCGAAAAGCACGACAGTGTAGTCGCCGTCCTGGCGTAGAACCCATTCGACCGTCGTCCCGACCCATTCGTCGGGGCCGCCGACCACCCGCCAGACCACCCGTTCCGACGGGCGCAGCTCGGCGACCTCCATGTCGAACCCGCCGACGGGAAATCGGAACTCGACCCGGCCGCCGACGTCGCCGGCGTTTCCCGCGGTGTCGTCGGTCCACCAGCCGGCCAGTCCGTCGACCGTGGTGAGCGCGCTGTACACAATTGCCGGCGCCGCGTCCTTCACGCCGATGCGGTGCAGAATGTCAACCATTTGTCAGTCCTCCGTGGTGTAGTCGGTTCCCGCGGCGCGGGATTGCTGGGAACGTTGGATGGTTTCGGCGATCCGCCTGATCCGCCGCAGCCGGGCATCCCAGGCCGATCCGACCGCTGCGAGCTGGGCCACCGCCCGGGCGAGCTGTGCGTCGTCCACCTGGTATCGCCTCTCCCGGCCGGCCGGCGTCGCGTGGACCAGGCCGGCCCGGTCGAGGACGCCGAGATGCTTGGCCACCGCCTGGCGGGTGACCGGAAGCCGGGCGGACAGCCCGGTCGCGGTCCCGCCCCCTTCGGTGAGGAGCAGGTCGAGCAGCCGGCGCCGGGTCGGGTCGCCGATCGCCGACCACAGATCGTCATCGACCGGGGACGCGGCGGCCGGTGCCGCCGGGACGCTCACGACCGGGGCCGCGACGGCGCGGCGAGCGTCGCGGCGTACGGGACCAGCCGGGGCAGGTAGAAGTCCCAGCCGGTGACGTGGTCGCGGTAGGTCTCCTCAAGGACGGCTGCCTCCCAGCCCATCTCCCGGAAGCCGGACTCGGTCATCCGCAGCAGCGTCCCGTCGCCCTTCGGGGCGAGATCGAAGGTCACCAGCAGCGAGTTGCCCGGCGCCGCCGCCTCGCCGGCTGGCTGCGTCCAGCGGAACGAGAACAGCCGCGGCGGCCGCGAGTCGACCACCGCGAACGCGACGACCATCCGGTCGAGGACCGTGCCGCCGGCGTCCCGCTCGGCGAAGACGATCTCCCCGACCGACCCCGGCTCCGGTGCGTAGCGAGCCTCGTCCGGCCACCACTGCCGGATGTGCTCCGGGCTGCTCACCACGGCGAAGACGACCTCCGGGGTCGCCTCGACGAAGATCTCCCGTTCGATGGTCCCGAACTCCATGCCCCGCCTCCCGCAACGTTTGGTTGCGTATAACGATAGCGGTCAGCGTGGCATCATGCAACCATTGGTTGCACTAAGCCGAGACCCGTCAGGCCGCCCGCGGCCCAACCGCTCACGCGTGGGAGGTTGGCGGCCCCGCATGTGTGGGCACACGTCACGCTGTGAGACGTTCGGGGCGACCGGGCGGCCCGGACAGGCCGGCGGGTCGGGCCGGTGGTGGACGCGAAAAGAGGGACGGGACGGCTGTGGGTGTGAGGTTGCCACGACGGCGGGAGGTTCTCGGGGACGCGATGGTGGCGGCCAAGGCCGTCCGCTCGCCGCTGGTCGGGTTCAAGCAGTTCATCACCCGGGGAAACGTCGTCGACCTCGCGGTCGCGGTCGTGGTCGGGACCGCGTTCACCGCGCTCGTCCAGTCGCTGGTGAAGAACCTCTTCACGCCGCTGATCGCCGCCATCTTCGGCAAGCCCGACTTCTCCAGTCTGACCTTCCGGATTCACCACAGCGTGTTCCGCTACGGCGTATTCATCAACGACGTCATCACTTTCCTGAGCGTCGCGGCAGTCATCTACTTCGTGGTCGTGTTCCCGCTGGCGAAGTTCAACGAGCTGCGCCGCCGCGGACAGGAGCCGGAGGCCGAGGCGCCGACCATCAGCGACGAGGCCCGCCTGCTCGGCGAGATCCGCGACCTGCTGGCCGCCCAGGCCGGCGGCGACGGGGCCACGCCCAGGCAGCGGGCCGAGACCGGGGGCGCCGGCGCCGGGGCGATCGAGGCCGCCGGGTCGGCCAGCTGACGGTCCCGCCCCCCGCCCGGACACCCAGCCAGGAGAGGACCGAGTCGAGGAGGCATCGTGGCCGACGACGAACTGAGCGCCCTGCTTGGGCCGGCTGACCCGGCAATGGTCGTGGTGACGGCGGCCGCCGACCAGGAGCGGGCCGGCTGCCTGGTGGGTTTCCACAGCCAGTCCAGCATCACGCCGCCCCGCTACAGCATCTGGCTGTCCAAGGCGAACCACACCTACCGGATCGGCCTGCGCGCGACGCATTTCGCGATCCATTTCCTGACCGCCGACGACCACGCGATCGCCTCGGCGTTCGGCGGCCGCACCGGCGACGACGTCGACAAGTTCGCCGGCTGGGCGGTGCGCCCGGGGCCGGACGGCGTCCCGCTGTTGGACGAGGTCCCGCGCCGGCTGGTCGGCCGCCGCGTCTGCGTCCTGGACGAGGGCGGCGACCACGTGTGCATCAGCCTCGAGCCGGTCGCGGTCACGTCCGGTCCGGCCTTCGTCCCGCTGCGGCAGTCCCAGGCCGTCGACATCGAGCCCGGTCACGGCAACACCGAGCGCCCGTCCGCGCCCACCGAGCGCGCCGGCTGATCCACTCGGCGTGACACGCGAGCTCGTTGTCGCTGAGCCAACCAGGCGCCGCCGGAACCGGGACCGACCCCGGCCGGCGGCGCGGACACCTGAACGCGGAACTATTCACCGGCCGTCCCACCACCGCTTCCCGGCACTTCAGAATGCGCGCCAGGCGTCGGGCCCATCCACCGTTCGGCCGATCGGAGCTGGCTATCGCGCGAGCGCGCCCGCCCGGAATCCGCGGACAATACCGGCGGGCAGTACAGCCGGGCACTACAGCCGGGCAATACGGCCGGGCAGACGGGCGACGCGAAAAGGCGAGGAGCCGCCGTGAATCTCGCACCAGAACGGACCGGATCGGCCGCCCAGACGGCCGAGCGCACGCGCGCGTTCATCCACGAACACGTGGTGCCCGTCGAGCGGGAGGTGGTCGTCGACGGCCGGGTGGTCGACGACGCCCTGCGCCTGGACCTGCAGAAGGCGGCCCGCGCGGCCGGGGTGTTCGGGCCGCTGTCCGCCCCGGAGCACGGCGGGCTCGGCCTGGACACCCGGTCGCTGGCGCCCGTCCTGACCGCCGCCGGCGAGAGCCTGCTCGGACCGCTGTCGGTCAACTGCGCCGCCCCCGACGACGGCAACCTGCACCTGCTGGCCCACGCCGTCACCCCCGAGCAGGCCGAGCGCTACCTGGCCCCGCTGGCCCGCGGCGAGGTCCGCTCGTCGATCGCGATGGCCGAGCCGGCGCCGGGAGCGGGCGCCGACGCCTCGATGCTCCAGACCACGGCCACGCCCGGCGACGGCGGCTGGATCATCAACGGCGCCAAGCACTTCACCACCGGGGCGGACGGCTCGGCCTTCTTCATCACCGTGGCCCGCACCCCCCGCAGGGCGACGATCTTCCTGGTCGACGCGGACAACCCGGGCGTCCAGGTCGGGCGGCGGATGCCGACGCTCGACCACAGCGTGCCCGGCGGTCACTGCGAGGTGACGTTCGCCGACTGCCACGTCCCCGACGCGGCGATCCTGGGCGAGCCCGACCGGGGCCTGGACGTCGCGCAGGCCCGGCTGGCGCCGTCCCGGCTGACGTTCTGCATGGCCTGGCTGGGCCTGGCCGTGAGGGCCCACGCCCTGGCCGCGCAACGAATTTCTGAGCGCACCGCGTTCGGCGTCCGGGTGGCCGACCACGGCCTGGCCCAGGGCCTGGTGGCCGACAGCGAGATCGACATCACCGCGTCCCGAGCCCTGATCGATCAGACCGCCGCCGTCCTGGACGCCCGGGGGCCCTTCGACGCGGAGGCCCGCCACGCGGCGTCGATCGCCAAGACGTTCGTCTCGGAGGCGGTCTGGCGGGTGCTCGACCGGTCCGTCCAGCTCTTCGGCGGCCTCGGCGTGTGCGAGGACCACCTGGTGGCCCGATTCCTGGTCGAGGCGCGGGCGTTCCGGATCTACGAAGGGCCGTCCGAGGTGCTGCGCGGCTCGATCGCCCGCCGCGTCCTGCGTCCCTACCGCTGACCGCTGACCGCTGATCGCTGACCGTCGTCGCGGGCCCCGCCCGCCCACTCCCCCTTCCACCGTGAGGTGACCGAACGTGAGCACTGACGCGGCGCTGACCGAGGCTGGCTTCGGCGTGTTCGCCGAAGCCGGCGGCCCGGCCCCCGACTACGAACGGCTGCGGGTGATCGCCAGCGGGATCGTCCCGTTCGCGATCCACGCGGGCCTGGAGATCACCGAGATCGGCCCGGAGCGGGCCGTCGTCGCCGTCCCGGCCGGCCGGGAGCGGACCAACCAGATGGGCACCGTCCACGCCGGGGCCCAGTTCCTGGCCGCCGACGTGGCCGGGGCCTGCGCGTTCGTCGGCGCGATGGCACCGCGGATCGGCGCGGTGAACTGGCTGGTCGTACGGGATGCCTGGTCGACGTTCCGCAAGCCGGCCTCGGGCCGGGTGCTGGCCGTGGCCACCGTCGAGGAGCGGCCGGTCCGGGCGCTGCTGGCCGGCGCGGCAACGGGCGCCGGGCGCCGGTTCGAGCTGGACGGCAAGGCGACGATCCAGGACGAGGCGGGCGCGCCGCTGGCAGTGTTCCGTTTCTCCTACGTCGGCGAGCTCGCGTGAGCGCGCCGAGCACCGAAGCCGAGGCCGCGGCCGGCGGCCGCAAGAAGTCGCCGTTCACGGACCTGGAGGCGCTGACCGTCCCGGTCGAGGGCGGGGTGACGTTCACCGTCCGTGTCCTGCCGGCGGACGACCCGGCCGCGCCGGTCGCGCTGATCCTTCCGGCGATGGCGCTCAAGGCCAAGTTCTACCTGCCGCTGGCCACCGCCCTGCACCGGGCCGGCGTCAGCGTCGCCCTGTGTGACCTGCGCGGCCAGGGCGAGGCGACGCCGGGGCTGCGCGAGCAGCCGAATTTCGGCTACCGCGAGCTGGTCGAGGTCGACGTGCCGGCCGTGGTCGCGGCCGTGCGCGGGCGCTTCCCGGCCGGGCCGCTGTTCCTGTTCGGGCACAGCCTGGGCGGCCAGCTGGCGTTCCTGCACACGGCGACCGCCGCGCAGAGCGTCGACCCCGGCCCGATTGCCGGCATCGTGACGATCGGCACCGGCACCGTCTTCTGGAAGGCGTTCGGCTGGCGGCGCTGGATCGAGGCGATCGGCAGCATCCAGTGGATCGGCGTCGTCGCCCGCGTGCGCGGCTACTGGCCGGGCGGCATCCTGATCGGCGGGGCGATGCCCGGCCGGGTCATGACCGACTGGGCCCGCCACTCCCGCACCAGTCGCTACCGGCCGGCCGGCTCCCGCCGGGACTACGACCGGGCGCTGCGCGAGCTGACCGTCCCGGCCCTGGTGATCTCGCTGGAGGACGACCGGCTCGGCCCGGCCTCGAACGTCGACTTCCTGTGCCGGCGCATCCCGTCGGCCGCCCTGACCCGCTGGCACATCGACGCCGCCTCCGGCGTCGTGAACCGCGACCACTTCGCCTGGATCAAGGACAGCGCCGTGATCGGCCCGGCCGTCGCCGCGTGGCTGCGCGACGGCACCGCCCCGCCCGGGAGCACCACCCGGTCCCGCTGACCCCGCGTTCAGGCCGCGACGCGCGGGAGTGCCTCGTCCAGCCGCATGACCTCCGCGATCGTGGCCCTCGTCGCGAGCGCGGCTGGGACGGCTGTGGCCACCCGCCGAGCGACCGGGAGAATGGGCGGAGCCCCCGGTCGCGGAGGGCGGCAGGTTGACCACTGGCTGCATCAGGAGCGCCCCGAGGAGTTCAACCGCCTGGTCCTCGACTGGATCGCCGACCTGCCGTAGCCGTTGCTACCGCCGCCGTCCTGGAGAACGCCGCCGAGCCGGAGCAGACCGGCTCCGGCGAGGTAGGCCAGCAGCCCGCCCAGCGGCAGGCCGACCAGGTAGTGCGCCCGGGCTGGGGCAAGGTTGTTGCTGATCAGCCCGGCGACGGCGAGGGCGAACGCGGTCAGGGTGAGCGCCAGGCGGACCGGCTGGCGCCGCCACGCCGGGGCCAGCGCCAGCGGGCAGCGCGCGAGCCAGCGCGAGGCCGGCCAGCGCGGGGCCGGCGCCGGGCCGCGCAGCTCGACGCGGCCGAACACGGCGACCAGGCCGGCCAGGATCACCCCGAGCAGCCCGAACCAGGGGACCCGCCACAGCCACCAGGAGACGGTGCCCGCCGCCGGCGTCGGCAGCGCGCCCAGCGCGCCCAGCAGGCCGACGAGCAGCAGCACCGCGCACATGTGCCAGAGGAAGACGGTGAACACCACGACGTTCACCCCGATCACGGCCCGCCAGGGCCGCTCCCGGCGCAGCCAGCGCTCGGCCGGCCCGTGCAGCATCATCACCAGGCCGAGCTGGAAGGTGGCTGTGGCCAGCAGGGCCACCGTCGGTGGCGAGGCGTTGTGGGGCCCCTTCCCGGGCAGGTCGACCATGCTCACGGGATACGGCCCGGCCAGCGTCAGTGCCAACACCGCCGCCAGGCCGCCGACGAGCAACGGCGCCCATACCCGCGGCCGGAACGGCAGCCGGCCGTCCCGCCAGAAGAACCCGACCTGGTGGATGGCCAGCCAGCCGTAGAGGTAGCCGCCGTCGGCCAGCTCGCCGTGACCGTGGAGCCGGGCGACGTCGCCGAGCGCGATCAGGACGACCAGCGTTACCACCACACCCCAGCCGAACCGCTGGTGCAGCCAGTACATCAGCGGAGTCAGCACCACGACGGCGAGGTAGGCCGTCAGGAACCACAGCTGGATCGTGGCGAACCAGACCGCCAGCCGGGTCAGGCCGGGATCGGCGCCCAGCGCCTGCGCGACCAGCGCGACGAGGGCGAGTACCAGCAGGAACGCGGTGGTCGGACGCAGAAGGCGCACCCCACGCCCGCGCAGCCAGGTGACCGCGTCGCCGCCGCGGCGGCGGTGCGCGGCCAGCGAGGCGGCGTTGGCGTACCCGCCGGCGACGAAGAACAGCGGCATGACCTGGAAGAGCCAGGTCAGGGGGTACATCCAGGTCATCGAGCCGAGCGCCGAGTGCCCGGCCAGCTGCCCGTTCCGGTCGTGCGTGATCACGCTCACGAGCCAGTGCCCGATGACGACAAGAACGATCGAGACAGCGCGCAGCAGATCGACGTACCGCTCCCGTGAGGGCGGCGTATTTTCGGCCAGCACGCGCAGAACCCGCACAAGTTCAGTCTTCCCAGCCGGGAGGGCGAGCAGCCTCGAACGTCGACTTCCTGTGCCGGCGCGTCCCGTCCGCCGCCCTGACCCGCTGGCACATCGACGCCGCCAGAAAGCGACCTGGCGGAACGCCGTCAAGCCCGGTCAGACGGAGCGCGCAGGACGCAGTCAAGCAGGCCGGGGAACAGGGCGTCGAGGTCGTCGCGGCGCAGGGAGAGCAGGTTCTCCCGCCCGGAGGGCTTCTGCCAGATGATCCCGGCGTCCCGCGGCACCCGCCAGTGGTGCGTCAGCGTCGACTTGCTGATCGGCGCGGCCAGCACGGAGGAGCAGTTGCGCTCGCCGTGCGCGTCGAGCACCCGGACGCGAAGTCGAAGCCGCGGCCCGTGCCCGCGAGGACGCCGACCCGCGTCCCGTACAGCTCGACGACCAGATCAGCCATCGCTGTCGTCCGGAGGGGTGATGGTGGCGCTCAGCTCCATACCGGTCGCGCGCATGGCCGCGAACAGGCGGTCCATGAGGATCGACGGCTTGCCGGCCTCCAGCTCCCAGATGTACTTCTGCGTCGTGCCCAGCCGGCGCGCGAGTTCGCGCTGGCTCAGCCCCGACAGCAGCCGGGCCTGCTGCAGGATCCGGCCCAGCGACTCCGCGCTCGTGACCTTCCCGGTGTACGGCATCCTCACTCCGCTGACTTCGATATCACCGTCACGTGCGGCGACTGCTATATCGTAGTCGACCGCCTGTGACGTCGATATGAACGTCACCGAGTCACAGCGGGCGGCGGGCCAGGAGCTGGGCCTGCCTGCCGCGTTCCTCCTCCGTCGGTGCCCGCACCAGCTGGGCGACCTCGACGAAGCCCGCCCTGCTCGCCAGCCCGGCGAGTTGGGCGGGCGGCCAGCGGTAGGCGGCCGTCACTCGGTGGTCGTAGGGCTGCGCCTCGGTGGCGGCCTCGTCGGCGGGCAGATACCCCAGCAGCAGGTGGCCACCGGGGGCCAGGACGCGGTGGACCTCGGCCAGGACGGCGGGCAGGTCCGCTGGCGGGGTGTGGATGAGCGAGTAGCGGCAGAGAGCGCCGGAAAGGGCCCGGTCGGGCAGGTCCAGCGCGGTCATCGAGCCCAGCTCGAACCGCGCACCGGGATGGGCGCCCCGGGCCAGGGCGATCATCTCCGGCGAGAGGTCCACGCCGAAGACGTCCAGCCCGAGGCCGCGCAGGTGTGCCGTCGCGTAGCCGGGCCCACAGCCGAGGTCCGCGACCGGGCCCGGGAGATCGCGCACGAGGTCGGCGAACGCGGCCAGCATCGCGCGCTCGAGCAGCTGCCGGTCGAGCGCGTCGGCGAAAAGCGTCGCGTACGCCTCGGCCACGCCGTCGTACGCCGCGGCGACGGTCGTCAGATAGTTCGGGTCAGACGGGGGCATGGCCGATCATCATAGGCGCGGCCTGGGCCAGCCGGCGGCGTTCAGTCCCGGCCCCAGAAGGCCCTGGCCGCCTCGGTGGCGAAGTCCTTGTCGTGCATAGCGAACTAGCTACGCGGCGGCCTGGCGGGCGCGGGCGGCGACGAACTCGGCGAGCAGGGCGGTGTCGTGCTCGGCCGCGACGAACCGGGGGTCGGCCAGGACGTCGTGGAGGAAGCCGGCCGTCGTCGCCAGCCCCGGCCCGGCCAGGCGCGTCTCGGCCAGCGCCCGGCGCATCCGGGCGATCGCCGCGTCCCGGTCCGGCGCCCAGACGATCACCTTGGCCAGCAGCGAGTCGTAGTACGGCGGCACCTGGTAGTCCGGGTAGACGTGGGTGTCGACCCGGACGAACGGGCCGCCCGGCGGCACGCACTCGGCCAGCCGTCCCGGCGCCGGGCGGAACTCGTTCTCCGGGTCCTCGGCGTTGAGCCGGCACTCGATGGCCCAGCCGCGGCTGACGATGTCGTCCTGCCCGTAGCCCAGCGGCTCGCCGGCGGCGATCCGCAGCTGCTCGGCCACCAGGTCGATGCCGGTGACCATCTCGGTCACCGGGTGCTCGACCTGCAGCCGGCAGTTGACCTCCATGAACGAGAAGCGGTTCGTGGCGGGGTCGAGCAGGAACTCGAACGTCCCCGCGCCGACGTAGCCGGCGGCCCGCGCCCCGCGCAGCGCCGCCTCACCCATCTCGGCCAGCAGCGACCCGGGCAGCCGGGGGGCCGGCGACTCCTCGACCAGTTTCTGGTGCCGCCGCTGCAGCGAGCAGTCCCGGGCGCCCAGGTGGACGGCGCCCCCGTGCGTGTCGCACAGGATCTGGATCTCGACGTGTCGGGCCGAGGCCAGGTAGCGCTCGACGTAGAGTCGGCCGTCGCCGAACACTGCCTGCGCGGCCGCGCGCGTCTCGGCGTAGGCGCGGGCGAACTCGCCGCGCTCGCGCACGATGCGCATGCCCCGCCCGCCGCCGCCGGCGACCGCCTTGATGATGACCGGGTAGCCGATCTCGTCGGCCAGCGCCTGGCCGGCCTCGGCGGCTGCGACCGCGTCCGGGCTCCCGGGCAGCATCGGGACGTCGACCTGGCGCATCATCGCCCGGGCGCTGGCCTTGTCGCCGAGCGCGGCGATGACCTCGGGCGGCGGCCCGATGAAGGTCAGGCCCTCCTCGGCGCAGACCTCGGCGAACTCGGCGTTCTCCGACAGGAAGCCGTAGCCGGGGTGGATCGCGTCCGCGCCCTTGATCCGGGCCGCCTCGATGATGGCCGGGATGTTCAGGTAGCTGCGCTTGGAAGGGCCGGGCCCGATCCGCACCGACTCGTCGGCCAGCGCGACGACGGCCGAGCTCGCGTCCGCCTCCGAATAGACGGCGACGGTGGGGATGCCCAGCTCACGGCAGGTCCGGGCCACCCGGACGGCGATCTCGCCCCGGTTGGCGATCAGCACCTTCGACACCGACGGCATCAGGAGGCGGCTTCCAGGCGCAGCACGGGCTGGCCGTACTCGACCGACTCGCCGTTGTCGACCAGGACCTCGACGACCCGGCCGCCCTTTTCGGCCTCCAGCGGGATCATCAGCTTCATCGCCTCGATGATCGCCACCTGCTGGCCGGGCCGGACGATGTCGCCTTCGGACACGAACGGGGCCGCGCCCGGCTCGGACGACCGGTAGAGGACGCCGACGGTCGTCGCGTTCAGCGTGAACGTGTCGCCGGCCGGCGCGGCGGGCGCGGGCGCGGCCCCGGCGGCGCCGTTCGGGGGCGCGGCCGGCGCCGCCAGCGGGACGACCGGGGCAACTGGCGCCGCCGGAGCAGCCACCGGAGCCGCGACCGAAGCGGACTCGCCGCCGGGCCAGCCCAGCTCGACGACGATCTCGCCGACGGTGAGCCGGACGTAGCTCGGCGGCTGGGGCGAGCCCGCGGCCAGGGCCAGCGCCTGCTGGCCGAGCGCGGCGACGACCGCCGCCAGCTCCGCCGCCGGCACCGGGCCGGCGGCAGCCGGGTTCACCCAGGTCGTGCCGATCGTCGCGGTGCTCATCGCGCGCTCTCCCCGTCCTCGGCCGGGGCGGCGGTCACCGGCGCCGGGACGAGCGTCCCGAAGCGGCGGAACCGGGCCCGGCGGGTGGTCACCAACGTCATCTGGTCCTGGGGCAGGAGCTCGGCCAGCGTGGTGGCCAGGGCCGCGCCGAGCTGGCGCGCGGCCTGGATCGGGTCGGCGTCGGCCCCGCCGGCCGGCTCCGGCACGACCGCGTCGACCACGCCCAGGCGCAGCAGCTCCCGCGCGTCGACCCGCAGCGCCGCGGCCGCCCTGGGCGCGGCGGCCGGGTCCTTCCACAGGATGGCCGCGCAGCCCTCGGCGCTGATCACCGAGTAGACGGCGCCGGCCGACATCAGCACCCGGTCGGCGAACGCCAGCGCGAGCGCCCCGCCGCTGCCGCCCTCCCCCGTCACCACGGCGATCGCCGGCACCGGCAGCCCGGCCATCAGCCGCAGGTTCTCGGCGATGGCCACCGCCTGGGCGTTCTCCTCCGCCTCGATGCCCGGGTAGGCGCCGGCTGTGTCGATCAGGGTGACCACCGGCAGGCCGAGCTTGGCCGCCAGCCGCATCACCCGAGCCGCCTTGCGGTAGCCGGCCGGCGTCGGCATGCCGAAGTTGCGGGCGGCCAGCTCGCCGGCCGTGTGCCCCTTCTGCGTGCCGATCACCGCGACGGGGACGGCGCCGAGGCGGCCCAGTCCCGCGACCATGGCCGGGCAGTCGGCCGACATGCGGTCGCCGCGCAGCTCGGTGAAGTCGTCGACCAGCATCGCGATGTAGTCGAGCGTGGTCGGGCGGCCCAGCCGCCGGGCGGCCCGGACGCACTCCCACGGCTCCCGGACCGGCAGCTGGGCCACCTCGGTGATCAGCGAGCCGCCCCGCCGGTCGGACTGCCGCGGCACCCGGTCGGGTGAGGGGACCTCCGGCCGGCGGCTGGCCACCGACAGCAGCCGGGCCAGCGTCGGCCGCAGCGACCCCCGCGGAGTGATCATGTCGACGACGCCGTGCTCCAGCAGGAACTCGGCCGTCTGGAAGCCGGCCGGCAGCTTCTGGCGGATCGTCTGCTCGATGACCCGGGCCCCGGCGAACCCGAGCCGGGCCCCCGGCTCGGCGATGATGACGTCGGGCAGGGTGGCGAAGGACGCCGCGACCCCGCCGAACGTCGGGTCGGTCACGACGGCGACGGTCAGGATGCCGGCCTCGTCCAGCTGGCCGATGGCCTGGCTGGTCTTGGCCATCTGCATCAGCGAGATCGCGCCCTCCTGCATGCGGGCCCCGCCGGAGGCGGTGACCAGCACCAGCGGCGTCCGCTCCCGCAGCGCGGTCTCGGCGGCGACGGTGACCGCCTCGCCGACGGCGGCGCCGAGGCTGCCGCCCATGAACCGGAAGTCCATCGCGGCCAGCACGACCGGGTTGCCGTCGATGCGGCCCCGGGCGGCCAGGATGCCCTCGTCCAGCCCGGTGGACGCCCGGGCCGAGCGCAGTCGCGCGGCGTACGGCTTGCTATCGGTGAACTCCAGCGGGTCGACGACCGTCGCCGGGACGGCCAGGAGCTCGGCCGAGCCGTCGTCGAGCAGGTGCTCGAGCCGCTGGGAGGCCGTCATCGACCCGTGCCAGCCGCACTCCGGGCAGACCCGGGCCGCCCGCTCGAACCGCTTCGCGTAGATCATGGTCCGGCACGACCCACAGACCAGCCAGGACGACGGGCTCGTAGCGGTGGCGGTGGCGGTGCCGGTCGCGGAACGGGCGGCCGCGCCGCCACCCGTCCGCTCCCGGCGCGCGTCGCGGGTGGCGACCGCTTCGGTCATCTCGATGGTCATTTTTCTCCTGCCTTAGCGGCGCGCGCGCCGCCGCGCGGTGAGGGAATGTAGGTCGTGCAGGCGGAGGGGAGCCGGACGCCGGCCAGGCGCAGCTGGCTGACCCGGCTGGCCACGGCGGCGCCGCGCATCAGCTCGTCGGCGATGTCGGCGACGGCCCGGTTCTCGCACGCGGCCAGGTAGCTGCCAGTGACCCAGCCGTTGAACGCGCCCATGGCCGGGCCGCACCAGACCTGGTAGTCGGCCGCCCGCTCCGGGGTGCCGGCGATGCCCCAGCCGGACGACAGGCCCAGATACCAGCGGAAGACCAGCGCCATCCGACGCTTCGGGCTGCCCTCGGCCCGGGCGATCTGCTCCGGGTCGCGCTCGGAGAAGAACCGGACGCAGTCGGTCCAGACGTCGTCCAGCGGACGGGCGAACACCTTCGCCTCCAGGCCGGCCCGCTCCCCGGGCGGCAGCGACTCGAGGCCGTCGTGGCGGCGGTAGAGGTCGTAGAGGCGGGCCGCGCGGCCGGCGAACATCGTCCCCCGGCGCAGCACCTGGACCTGGACGCCGGCCTCGAACATGTCAGCCGACGGGGCCATCTCGACGTCGGCGACGCCGGCCGCGGCCAGCAGCCGCTTGACCGTGTCCGACTGGTCGGCCTCGACGCTGGCCTGGTTGACCGACCCGGTGACGACGTAGGCCGCGCCCATCGCGAACGCGGCGGCGGCCGCCGCCGGCGTCCCGATGCCGCCGGCCGCGCCGACCCGGACCTCCACCGGGTAGCCCGAGGTCGTGTAGCCCAGCTCGCGGGCGAGCCGGTCACGCAGGGCGAGAATGTCCGGCAGCAGGACGGTCAGCGGCCGGCGGTCGGTGTGGCCGCCGGAGTCGGCCTCGACGGTGACGTCGTCGGCCAGCGGTAGGCCGGCGGCCCACTCGGCCTGCTCGGCGCTGATCTCGCCCCGCTCGGCCAGGTCCCGGGCCAGCGCGCCGGGCGCGGGCCGGATGAACTTCTCGGCCACCTCGGCCCGGGAGACCTTGGCGATGACCCGGTGCGTGGCGACGACCCGGCCGGCGGCGTCGCGGCGCAGCCCGGCCAGCCGGTAACGGACGATCTCGCTGGTCAGGTCCATGAAGGCCGACGCCTCGACCGCGCGAACCTCGTGGCGCAGGCAGGCGTCGACGATGGCCCGCTCCAGCGCCGGCTCGCTCGGGCTGTGAATGAGGTTGCAGGCGAACGGCCGGCCCGGCGCGTCCCGGCGGATCGCGCCCAGCGCCTCGTCGATGCGTCCTGGCAGCAGCCCGGCCGCGCCGAACGAACCGAGCACACCGGCACGGGCCAGCGCCGCGACCATCCGGGCCGAGGCGATCCCGTTGGCCATCGCCCCCGCCATGTAGTTGCGGGCCAGGCCGTGCGCGGTCCGGAAGGCTGGGTCGCCCAGCGACTCGGGAGCCAGCGGCGGGACGGCCGCGAGCACCTGGACACCGGCGCCGGCGCCCGGGTGTTCGCTCGTCGTCCCGATGCCGGCGGCGTCGCGGACGACGAAGCAGGGCGCGTCCAGCGCCATCAGGTCGGCGCGGACGCCGGCGACGTCGCGGGCGATCACTGTCCCGCGTGGCCGCGTCCCGGTCGTGCCGCTCGTCCCAGTCGTGCCAGTCGTCCCAGTCGTGCCAGTCGTCCCAGTCGTGCCAGTCGTCCCAGTCGTTCCGGTCAGGACCATGGCGGGGCTCCCTCGGCGCGCAGCTCTACGGTCAGGTCGGTCATCTCGTAGATCCGCAGGCCCGGCTTCCACATGCTGGCGTCGGCGCTGGCCCGGACCCGGCCCGGCCGCCGCTCGACGCCCCGGATGTGGGCCTCCAGCGTGCAGGAGCCGTCACTCGGCAGGAACTGGCCGCGGTACTTCCAGCTGAACGGCTTCCCGACCGGCAGGATGAAGCCCGGCGCTCCGCGCCCCTCCCGGGCGAGTTCGTCCGCGAGGCCGGCGTCGAGCATCCACTCCTGCAGGGCCTGCACGACCGACTCGACGCCGAGCGAGCCGGGAATCACCGGGTCGTAGACGAAGTGCCGGGCGAAGTACCAGTCGGACTGGTCGATCTCCCGGCGGGAGAACAGGTAGCCCGCTCCGTGCCGGCCGCCGCCGTCGACGACGGTCAGCGTGTCGAGCAGGGCCAGGGTCTCGCGCGAGCACAGCGGCGCGGCGGGGTCGGCCCGGCGGGCGGCGACATCGATCGTCCGGGTCGCCGGCGGTGTCGGCTGGGACTCCAGCCAGGTCGGCGCCGGCTTCCCGCCGTCGAGCCCGGTCTGGTTGGCCAGCGCGCCGTCGCTGAAGTAGCCGAACAGCGTCTCGCCCTCGTAGAACGGCTCGCCGTCGACGGACAGGGTGTAGCCGAAGTTCTGCAGGGACGAGCCGGGCATGATCGTGGTCGACAGCAGCTCGGAGTGCTGGCGGATCGTCGCGCCGCGCAGGTCGATCTCGCGCAGCACGGTGGCGGTGCCGCCGAGGTTGCGCAGGCTGACGACGGCGCCGGGGTCGCTCAGCGTCGGGCCGACCCAGTAGCCGATCATGAGCGCGGCCTGCAGCGATGTCTCCATGTAGACGCAGTTCGGCATCGACGCGTTGGCCGTGTCGGCGAAGTACCAGGAGTCGGCGTGCGCGTCGTACTCGGTGACGTGGGTGGCCCCGCCCTCCATCACGCCGCGGGTCGCGTCCACCTTCATGACCCGGTCGACCAGCAGCAGCCCGCCGTCGGGCAGCCGGGTCGCCTTCCGCCCGGTGTAGTGGGCGAACTCGGGGCCGAGGGTGAGGCCCTGGTCGCCCCGGCAGAAGTGGGCCATGTGGAACTCGCTGAGCACGGCCCGGTCGCCGAATCGGTTCTTGCGGCCGAGCCAGCGGGCAGGAGCGCCGCCGGCTTCGACTCCGACCGGGGCGCCGGGCGCCTCGGCCAGGGCTACGCGCAGGCCGCGCAGCCGGGCGGCGACGGCGCCGTCCGGGCCGGCGGCCTCGACGTCCACGCTCAGCCAGGGGCGGGGGACGAGGTCGGCCGCGCGCACCTGCGCCCGCAGGGTGAGCGGGCGGCCCAACGGACCGGTGATCTCCAGTTCGGCCGGCTCGTCCGGGCCGGCGGGGGCGAACGCGGCGTCGGCCAGGCAGAGCTGCAGGCCCAGGCGCAGCGCCAGCAGCCGTCCGGCCTGGGCCGCGGCCGTGACCAGTGCCGCGCCGTCCCCGAGCGGGCCGGGGCCGGGCGTCGCGGCGGTCAGGGCGCCGAGGCCGGCCGCGCCGGCCCGCGGGTCGAGGCCGGTGACGGCGGCGAGCAGCAGGGGCTCGCCGTCGGTCAGCCGGACGCGGGGGTTCACGCCGTCCTGGTCGTAGGCCGGGCCGAACACGCCGGCGACGTCGCCGGCCGCGAGCCGCTCCAGGGCGGCCCGGTCGAGGTCGGTGACGGCTGTGGCGGCCAGCGGCTTGAACTGGGCCTCCCGGCTCACCCGCCAGGCGGGCGGCGCGGGCGGCAGGAGCTCAAGTGGGACGAGCCGGGTGCCGATGACCTGGTAGGCGCCGGTCGGCGTCGCGGCGGCGGCCGGGACGCTGGATCCGACGCCCGCGCCGACGGAGCCGGAGGCGAGGTATCGGGCCAGCTCGCGAGCCTGGAGCGCCGAGGTGGCCAGCAGCGCCGAGGAGTGGGCCTCGGCCAGGGCCGCCCCGATGCGGGCAGCGGCCCAGGCCGACAGCTCCGAACCCGTCCCGGCCGGAGCCGGGATCGGGCGCGGCGGCACGACGGGCGCGGCGTGCGCGACGGGCTGGGCGGGAGCAGCGGACTCAGGGGGCTCGGTGGGCTCAAGGGACTCGGCGGGCACGGCGTACTCGAACGGAACGCCGTCGAAGGTGATCAGGACGTCGGTCGTCCCGGCGGGGGCGGTCATCGGTTCGTCTCCTGACGCCAGTACTCGATGGCCTCGGCGAACTTCGCCGACATGTCGGGGGTGCTCACGACGCTGACCCCGGCGAAGCGGGCCAGCGGCCGCCCGTCCGGGTCGAAGGCGCTCGCGGTCAGGGTCACCTCGGCCGGCCCGGCGACGGCGTCGTCGACGACCAGCACGAACGGCGAGCCGTCCGGCAGCGGCGCGTAGTAGTCGGCCCGGGCGATGCCCAGCGGCAGGCAGGCCCCGCCCAGCACGCGCTTACCGAGCACCAGCGGCCCCTGGAGAAGCAGGTCGGCCAGGACGGGGCTGTGCAGCGCCCCGCCGAAGCGGGCGGTCAGGTCGGGCGCGTCGGCGAGCTGGCACTCCAGCGCCAGCGAACGTTCCCGGGCCGACGACTCGCCGCCGCCGGCCAGGATCCGGCGCAGGCCCCGCAGCCGGGGGCCGTGGAACAGGGTCGCGTTCTCATAGATCTCCAGACCCGTCTCGGTGCCGCCCCCGAGTCGGTAGCCCGGCCCGAAGCCGGCGCTCGGCGCCGCGTCGGGCGCCGGGGCGAGCCGGAACGTCCCGGCGTAGTGCGACACCGGCCGCTCGCCCGCGCCGCCGCTCACTCCGCCGCTCACTCCGCCGCTCACTCCGCCGCTCACGACCGCGGCGCGGACGGTGAGCCCGGCCCCGTCCCGCTCCGGCGCGGAGATCGTGACCCGGTAGCCGTCGTGGGCCCGGCCGTCGAACAGCAGGCCCCGGTGGACCTGGTAGCCGGTCACCGACGTCACCACCAGGCCGGGGTGGGCCCGCTCCAGGACGTTGACCAGCCAGCCCAGCCCGACGGTGGCCGGCAGCACCGGCACCGCGCCGATCCGGTGGTGGCGGATGACCTCGTGGGCCGCCAGGCCGGTCAGGTCGCGGCGGACGACGCGGGCCGCCGGCGCCGGGCCGTCCAGACCCGGGCCGCCGAGCGGCGCGTCCGGGCCGACCAGGATGTGGGTCTCGCCGGCCCGCTCGGCGGTGAATGCCTCGACGAAGGCCCGGGTGGCCAGGGCCGGGTCGAGCGGGACGATCCCGCGCTCGAGGAACAGGCTCCGCAGCTCCGGGGTGACCATCCCGCCGTCCCAGGCGCCCCAGTCGATCGCGGCGACGTGGCAGTCCGGATGCCCGGCGCGCCAGGCGGCGGCGAAGCGGCCCAGCGCCTCGTTGGCGGCGGCGTAGTCGGCCTGGCCCAGGTTGCCGAGCAGGCCGGCGACCGAGGTGAACAGGACGAGGTGGCGCGGCGCGTCACCATCGACGGCGTCGAGGACCGCTCGCAGACCGGCCAGCTTGGGCGTGAGGACCCGGATGACGTCGGCCGCGGTCTTGTCGGGCAGCAGCGCGTCGGCCAGCACCCCGGCGCCGTGGACGATGCCGGTCACGGCCTGCCCGGCCAGGGCCGCCCGGACGGCGTCGGCGTCGGCCACGTCGGCGCTCAGGTAGCGGGCCCGGCCGCCGGCGTCGGTGATCGCGGCCAGCGTGGCCCGGATCTCCCGGCCGGCGAGCAGCTCGCGGTGCACACGGTCGACGTCGCGGGGCTTCGGCCGGGCGCCGCCGGCCCGCAGGTGGGCGATGACGGCGGGCTTCAGGGCGTCGTCGGCGACGCCGGCGGCCCAGTCCGGCTCGTCGGCCAGCGCGGAGCGGCCGAGCAGCAGGAACGTCGCCTTCGACGCCTGGGCGAGGGCGATGGCGCACAGCGCGGTGACGCCGCGACCGCCGCCGGTGACGACGAGGACGTCGTCCGGGCCGACGGTCAACGGGCCGAGCGGCGCGGTGGCGTCGACCGGGTCGGCGACGTCGCCGGCGCCGACCGGAGTCCGGTAGCGGCCGGGCCGTACGGTGCACCGTGTCCCGTCCGCGCCGACGCCGACCTCGAGGGTGTCGAGCGCGCCGTCGTACAGCTCGGCCATCGTCGCGGCGACGGCGGCCGGGCCGTCCAGCTCACCGGCCAGATCGAGGGCCCGGCCGAACAGAGCCGGGGCCTCGGCCGCGAGCGTCTTGACGACCCCGCCGGCCCCGCCGAGCAGGGCCGCCGCCGGCGAGCAGCCGCCGCGGTGGCCGAGGCCGCCGTCGAGCCGGGTGAGGGTGACGAACGCGGCCCGGGTGCCCTCGGCGGCACTCGCCCGCAGCGGGCCGACGGCGTGCTTGGCGACCAGGACGGTCTCGGCCAGCTGGCGGCTGTTGGCCGTCCAGCCCCCGTCGGCCAGAACGGTCAGAACCAGGTCGACCCGCTCCGCCAGCGCGGCGGCCAGGCCGGCCTCCCAGGCGCCGGTGTCGGCCGGCGGCGAGCCGGGTTCGGCGTCCGCGTCCAGGTCGTGGTGGCGGACCGTCCAGCCGCGTCCGACCAGCTCGGTGGTCAGGCTGTCGGTCAGGGCGTCGGCCCCGCGGCGCAGGAGGACGGCGACCGGGTCGGCCCGGTAGGGAGCGTCGGCCAGATCGACCGGCGGGATCGTCACCAACCGGACGGGCTGGCGGGCGATCGTCGCGGGCTGGCGGGGCGCCTCGGCGGCGCCGCCGTCAGCCGACGGCGCTTTTGGGTCGACATCACCCTCTCCGGCGGCGGTGAGGAAGGCCGCGATGTCGTCCAGGGTGCGCAGCTCACCGAGCTGCTCGGGACCGATTGTCGGGGTGTCCGGATACCGTTCCCGGACCGCTCCCAACACCTGCACCCGCTTGATCGAGTCGACCCCGAGATCCGCTTCCAGATCCATCGACGTGTCGATCATGTCGGTCGAATAGCCGGTCCGGTCGGCCACCACCTCGACCAGCGCGGCCAGCAGGCCACCCGCGCCCGCCCCGGCCGGGGCGGGAGGAGCCGCGTTGGGGGTCGCGGCAACGGCCGGGGCGGACGCGGGGGCGGTGGGGGCGGGAGCGACGGAGGCCGCGACATGAGCCGCGATCGCGTCCAGGGTGCGCAGCTCACCGAGCTGCTCGGGACCGATCGTCGGAGTGTCCGGATACCGTTCCCGGACCGCTCCCAACACCTGCACCCGCTTGATCGAGTCGACCCCGAGATCCGCTTCCAGATCCATCGACGTGTCGATCATGTCGGTCGAGTAGCCGGTCCGGTCGGCCACCACCTCGACCAGCGCGGCCAGGATGGTCGCCTGGTCCGGGACGCCGGACGCGGCCGGCGCCGCCGGAGCGGGGGCTGGGACGGGAGCCGGAGCGGGCGGCGGAACCACCGGGACGGGCGCCGGGCTCGGCGGCGCGACGCTCACCGCCGGCGTCGGAGCCGGAGCGGCAGGAGCCGGAGCGGCAGGGGCCGGCGCGACAGGGGCCGGCGCGACGGGAGCGGGGGCCGACGCCGGGAGGGCTGGGACCGGAGTCGGGGAGAACAGCGCACTCGGCTGGGCCGGTAGTGGGGCCGCGGCCTCGGCCAGGCCGACCGGGACGCCGACCGAGATCCGGGCCAGCTCGGCCAGCACCTCGTTGGCCCGGGTGTGGGCGGCGGCGATGGCGACGCTCTGGTCGGCGATGCGGGCGACGACGGCGGCCAGGTTCGCGTCGGCCTGACCGTCGGCCGAGCCGCCGCGCTGGTGGTGGTCGCGGACGGTGTCGGCGAGCTGCCCGGCGATACGCAGCTGGCTGTCGAGGTAGCGGCTGTGCAGCGCGACGTGCTGGTGCACCGGGTCGCCGCCCGGCTGGGCGTCGATGGCCGGCCGGGCCGGCGCGGGCGCCTGGTCGTGATCGACGGTCACGGTCAGCTCTCCCGAGGCGCGGGACGCGCCGTTGGCGCTCTGGATGGGATTGGCGCTCTGGATGGAGTTGGGGGCGGACGGGCGGTGCGGCCCATGGTTCGGGCCGCCGTTCAGGCTGGTCGCCCCGTTGAGGGACGGCCCGCCGACCGGCACCGGTCCGGCGGCGATCGCCGGGGCAGGGGCGGGAGCGGGAGGCGCGGGAGCCGGAGCCGTCGCGGCCTGAGCGACCGCGGGAGCGGCGGCGGCGAGCGCCGGGGCGGGCGCCGAGCCGGCGGCTGGCGCGGCGGCCAGCGCGGGCACGCGGTAGCCGTGCTCGACCGCGTCCCGGTAGGCCCGGGCCCGGGCCGGCGGGACGTACTCCGGCGCCGACAGGGTGATCGTCCGACCCTTGGCCCGCGGGGCGGCGGGCACCGGCGGCGCCTGGTAGCGGTTGAGCCCGGCCAGCGGCACGCCCAGGACGGCCAGGCGCAGCGCGGCCCGCTTGAGCGCGACCTCGCTGTCGCCGAGCGGCCCGGCGTCGGTCGGGATGGTGACGACCTCGGTGTCGCCGAGCGTGCGCCGGGCCAGGCCGGTGAGCGTCTGCTTGGGCCCGAACTCGACCAGCACGTCGCAGCCGGCGTCGCGCAGCGCGTGCAGGGCGCCGACGAACTCGACCGGCTCACGCAGCTGGCGGCCGAGCAGCACCGAGTTGGCCGCCGGGTCCGCGCCGTAGGAGGCGTCCGCGACCGTCGAGAACACCGGGGCCGAGGGCGCCCCGATCCGGACGCCGGCCAGGGCCTCGGCGAACGCCTCGACCGCGTGCTCGACGTAGGTGGTGTGGAAGGCGGCCGCGACCGGCAGCCGGCGGGCGCTGATCCCCTCACCGGCCAGCTGGGCGACCAGCGCCGTGACGGCCTCCGTCCCGCCGCCCACGACAACCTGGTCGGGCGCGTTGTTGTTGCAGATCACCAGCTCGGAGTCGGGGCCGAGCAGCTCCAGCACCCGCTCCCGGCTGGCCGGGATGGCGGCCATCGCGCCGGGGTCGGCGGCGTCGCCGGAGCCGTCCAAGCCGCCGGCGCGGGGCGCCATGGCCTGCCCGCGGGCGCGGGCCAGCCGGAAGAACTCCGCGGCGCTCAGCGAGCCGGCGGCGTGCAGCGCGCTCAGCTCACCGAAGCTGTGCCCGAGGAAGGCCGAGCAGCGCAGCCCCAGCTCACTCAGGTACCGGAACTGGCCGATCGACAGGGCGCCGATGGCCGGCTGCGCGTGCTCGGTCGCCCGCAGCGCCGCCTCCTGGGCCTGGCGGGCCTCCGCGTCGAACACCGGCCGGGGGAAGATCACCGAAGCGAGCCGGTGGGCGGCGCCGTCGAAGGCCGCGTTGGCCTCGTCGTAGGCCGCGCCGACCGGCGGGATGCTCAGCGCCGCCTCCAGCCCCATGTCCAGGTACTGGGAGCCCTGGCCGGCGAACAGCGCGCCGACCGTCAACCCGGCCCGGCCCCGGCGCCGGTAGAAGACGCCGGCCGGGTGGTCGAAACGGTCGGCCTCGAGCGAGCCCTCCAGCGTGGCGATCGCCGTCTCGCGCAGGACGGCGGCGTCGTCCGCGTCGAGGGCGACGAACCCGAGCCGGGCATCGTGCTCACCGACGGCGTCGTCGGTCGTCTGGGCGCCGTCGGCGTCACCGCGCAGCAGTTCGAGCAGCGCGGCCGGGTCGGGCGCGTGCCACAGGTAGGCGCGGGCGGCCCGGTGCAGCGGCCGCGGGCCGGACCGGTCGCCGGAGTGCTCCTCCAGCACGACGTGGAAGTTCGTCCCGCCGAAGCCCATCGCGGACGCCGCCGCCCGCCGGGCCGGCCGGTGCGGGTCGCGGATCCAGGGCCGGGTGCGGATGTTGAGGTAGTACGGCGCGTCGTCGAAGTCGATCGCCGGGTTCGGCGCCGTCACGTTGATCGTCGGAGGCAGCACCTTCTGGTGCAGGCTGAGCGCGAGCTTCATGAGGCTGGCGGTGCCGGCCGCGCCCTTGGTGTGCCCGATCTGCGACTTCACGCTGCCCAGGGCGGCGAAGTGCCGCTCGCCCGCGTACGGGCCGTCGGCGGCGGCCTCGCGCAGCAGGCCGCCGAGCGCGGTCAGCTCGGTCTTGTCGCCGACGGCGGTGCCGGTGGCGTGGGCCTCGAACAGCTCGACCGACGCCGGCGAGCACTCGGCGTCGGCGTAGGCCCGCTCCAGCGCGATCCGCTGGCCCTCGGCCCGGGGGGCGTAGATGCTCTTGGAGCGGCCGTCGCTGGACGAACCGATGCCGCGGATGACCGCGTAGATCCGGTTGCCGTCCCGCTCGGCGTCGGCCAGGCGGCGCAGGGCCAGCATGCCGATGCCCTCGCCGAGCAGGGTGCCGTCGGCGGCGTCGGAGAACGGGCTGATCTGGTTGGTCTTCGACAGCGCGCCGACCTTGGAGAAGCACATGTAGATGAAGATCGTGTTCTCGGTGTCGACGCCGCCGGTGAGCATCATGTCGGCCCGGCCGTCGACCAGCTCGGCGACGGCCAGGCGCACCGCCGAGAGCGACGCGGCGCAGGCCGCGTCGACGGTGGTGTTCATCCCGCCGAGGCCCAGCCGGTTGGCCACCCGGCCGGCGACGACGTTGGCGAGCAGGCCGGGGAAGGCGTTCTCCTCCCAGGGGGCGAACGCGGTCACGTACTTCTCGGCAATCGCCTCGGCGTCGGCCTCGGACAGGCCGCAGCTGCGCACGACCTCGCGCAGGACGGGCGTCGAGAGGCGGGCGGCGAGCGGGTGCATCAGCGGGACGGGGCCGGTGGTGCCGAGGACGACGCCGGTGCGGCTGGCGTCGTACCAGTCGGCCGGCGTGTCCGGGCCGGGGCCGGCGCCCGCGGCGGGGGCGGTTGCGCCGGCGTCGCGCAGGGTGTCCCGGGCGACGCCGAGGCTCAGCGTCTGCATGGTGGAGGTGACCTCGAGCTGGTTCGGCGGCAGGCCGAACTCCAGCGGGCTGAACTCGACGTCCGGGATGAACGCGCCGCGCCGCGAGTACGTCTTGTCCGGCGCGGCCGGGTCGGCGTCGTAGTAGTCGTCCAGGTTCCAGCGCGATGCCGGGACCTCGTCGGTGCAGTCGGTGCCGTCGACGATGTTCTGCCAGTACTCACGGTGGTTGTGAGCCTTGGGGAACAGTCCGGACATCCCCACGATCGCGATCGGGTTGCGGGCGAGCCGGCGGTCGATCAGCTCGGGTCCGTCACTCACTGTCTTCCTCTCTCACGGGGAGCGGGGATGTTCAGGCCGGGCCGAGCGGGAGCGTTCAGGCCGGGCGATGACGCTCAGGCCGAGCGGGTGTGGACCGGGAGCGCGCTCCGGCCCTGGGCCGGGACGGCCGTCCCGGCCCAGGCAGGCACGGGCGCGAAGGGCTCGGCCAGCTCACCGGCCCACTCCAGGAGCCCGGCGACGGTGTCGGCGAAGTACTGGTGGCCGGCCGCGCTGGGGTGCAGGCCGTCGGACGCCCACATCGCGGGGCGGGCCCAGACGGGGTCGCCGGCCAGGTCGATCAGGAGGGTGCCGGTCACGGCCGTCACCTCGCGCAGGATCCGGTTGGCCTCGGCGAACCGGTCGCGCAGGAGCTGGCGGAACTCCTCGGGCAGCGGCAGGTTGCCGGGGATGTCCGGGTAGGTGCCGGTGAAGACGGTGGTGCTCATGCCGCCGCACGCCGAGAAGATCCGGCGCAGGTTGCGGGCGAAACGGTTCGGGTTGTAGTCGCTGACGAGGTCGTTGACCCCGGCCATGACGCCGATCAGCGGCGCCTTCCCGGCCAGGGCCGCCGGGAGCTGGGCCTCGACGACGTGGCTGGTGGTCGCCTGGTGGGCGCCGAGGTTGCGCACCGCGGCGCCGGGCAGCCCCAGCCGGGCGGCCAGCCGGGGCACCCAGCCGTGGTACGGGCCGTCCAGCGACGGATCGCCCCGGCCTTCCGAGAAGCTGTCGCCGAGCACCGTCAGCCTGATCGCGGGCATAGCCGTCCGTCCTCCGTCGCGCCCTGCGCGCCTGGTGATGGCGCCCTGAAGTCGTGCTGTCGTGCTGTCGTGCTGTCGTGCGGTTGGTTCAGGACTTGGTCAGGAACCGCTTGTCCTTCGGCAGGTCGACCTCTTCGTAGAGCCGCTCGAGGTTGGCCGGGGCGAAGAACTCCTCGCCGGGAATGCCACCGGCGATCAGCCCGAAGAACTTCGTCGTGTATTCGGGGCTGAGGCTGGTGGCCCGGAAGACCGAGTCGTAGTACGGGGTCAGCCTCAGCTCGGCCAGGCTGCAGGTGAGTTCAAACGTGCCGTTGCTCTCGGCGTCGCGGATCTTCACATATTCCGCGACCGCCTCGTCGATCGGCCGCTCGCCGGCCAGGCCCTCGTGCAGCCGCTCGGCCAGCACCTCGCCGTACTTGAAGGCGTCGGTGATGCCCCAGCCGGTGAACGGGTCCTTGTGGTAGCCCGCGTCGCCGACCAGGGCCCAGCCGGGACCGGCGGACTGGCGGTAGAAGTTCTCTGGGTAGAGCATCGAGCGGAGCTTCTCCTCGCGCTTCCCGTTCGCCCGGATGTCGGCGCCGAGCTCGGGGTCGATCTGGTCGAAGATCTCCAGCATCTTGCCGTCGGGGTCGGTCCGGAAGTCGGCCAGCCGCTCGCGCCGGCGCATGATGGCGACCAGGTGCAGGTCGTCGTTGGTCGGCCACACGCCGAACTGCTGCTCGCCGAAGCCGGTCCGGTGCTGGAACTGCCAGTCGAGGCCGGAGAAGTACGAGTAGTAGACGAAGCAGGCGGCCGGGACCGAACGGTAGATCTCGGAGCCGACCAGCTTGGCGATGGTGGAGTTGCGGCCGTCGGCGCCGACGACGAACGTGGCCCGGAACTCCTGCTCCGCCCCGCCGGCGGTCTTGCCGCGGATGCCGGCGACCCGGCCCTCGTCGTACACGAGGTCGGAGACGGTGAAGCCCTCGATCACCTCGGCGCCGGCATCGCCGGCGGCGTCGATGAGGATCTTGTCGAGCACGGTCCGGCGCGGCGAGTACACCGCGGTGATGCCGTCGATCGGGTCGGCGAAACCCTTGATGACGATGTCGGTGTAGGAGAAGTTGAGGAAGGTCATGGGCGGGACGCCGGTGTCGACGACCTTCTGCAGCAGGCCCCAGTCCTGGAGCCGGGAAAGGCCCGCCTGGTGAATGTAGTGAGTCGAGGGGGTGTCGCTCGGGAACGTCGACCGGTCCACCAGGAGAACGCGGTGTCCCTGGCGGGCCAGCAGCATCGCCAACGGTGAGCCGGCGCAGCGAGCCCCGACCACGATTACGTCATACATACGAACGTGCTCCCGTTGTCGTCGAAGGCGACCGGCGAGCGAACCGCCTTCTTGCCGAGTACGCATTCATCTTCATAATTGCTCCGGGCGTCGTCAACGCACGTCCGGCCGAAGCCATCGGGCGATCGGATCCGACAATCGGGAACGCCCGGGCCGATTCAGTGACCGGGGTCACGGGTAGATGGCGGAGATCTCGTCGCGGAATGCGTCCGCAATCACGTTTCGGCGGAGTTTCATCGACGGGGTGAGATGCCCCTGCTCCAGCGTGAAGTCGACCGGCAGCACACGGAATTCCCGGATCGACTCCGGCCGCGAGACCAGGCTGTTGGCGTCCTCGACCGCCCGGGCGACCTCCGCCAGCAGCGCCGGGTCGCTCCGCCGGCCCTCGGCGGTGAGGTCGACGCCGGCGTCGGCTGCCCACGCGCCCAGCCGGGTCTCGTCCAGCGTGATGAGCGCGCCGACGAACGGCCGGCCGTCCCCGACGACCATGCAGTTGCTGACCAGCGGGTGCAGGCGCACCCGGTCCTCCAGCAGCGTCGGCGAGACGTTCTTGCCGCTGTTGGTGACCAGGATTTCCTTGCGCCGCCCGGTGATCATCAGGTAGCCGTCGTCGTCGAGGCGTCCCAGGTCGCCGGTGCGCAGCCACGGACCCGGCCCGCTGGGGGCGGCGTCGCGGGCGCCGGCCGGCTCCCCGCCCGTCCAGTAGCCCGGCGAGACGTTCGCCCCGCGGACCAGGACCTCGCCGTCGTCGGCGATGCCGACCGTCGTGCCCGGGATGGGCCGTCCGACGGTGCCGGGCCGGTTGGTGGCGGGCGCGTTGACGGTGACGGCCGTGGCCGCCTCGGTCAGCCCGTAGCAGTTGCAGATGTCGACGCCGACCCGGCGGAAGAAGGCGTCGGTCGTGTCGTCCAGGGACGCGCCGCCCGAGATCACGTGAGCCAGCCGGCCGCCGAAGGCGGCTCGGGCCGTGGCGTCGTCCGCGCCGGCGATCCGCTTGCGGATCTTCTCCAGGGCGTAGGGGACGAGCGCGAGGAAGCTGGGGCGAAAGGCAGCCATCTCGCCGACCAGCTCGGGGACGCCCGGCAGCAGCGCCGTCCGCGTCCCGGCGTAGACGCAGGCGATGAGGATGGTCTGGCCGAACACGTGCGAGAGCGGCAGGGCCAGCATCGTCGCCGCCTGGCTGCCGTCGCCGGCCCGGGAGAACAGCTCGCCCGTCTGGACGACGGTGTTCGCCGACGAGGCGAACATGTTGCGGTGGGTGAGCATGCAGCCCTTGGGCAGGCCGGTCGTGCCCGAGGTGTAGATGATCGTGGCCAGGTCGTCGGCCCGGACCTTGCGCCGCCGCTCCTCGAACGCGGCCAGCAGGCCCTCGTCGGCCGGGGCGGGCTGCTCGCCGGCGGCGCTCGCACTGTCAGTCTCGCTGTCAGTCTGGAGGCCGGCCCACGGGCCGAGCTCGCCGAGCAGCCGCGGCCCGAGCTCCCACGTCCCCACCTCGGCCAGCAGCGCCGCGTGCTCGGGGGTCTCGGCGAACGCCCAGCGGGCGCCGGAGTTGCCGACGACGTGGCGGGCCTGGGCGGCCGACGCCGTCGGGTAGACCGGGACGACGACCGCGCCGACGCTGGCCGCCGCGAAGCTGACCAGCGCCCACGGGTAGCTGGTCTTCCCCATGATCGCGATCCGGTCGCCGTGGGCGACGCCGTCGGCCAGCAGGGCCATGGCCACGGCCTGGACCTCGTCGGCGAAGCGGCGGTAGGTGACCTCTCGCCAGCCCTCGCCGGTCCGCTCACACAGGACCACCGTGTCGGGGGCCCGCTGGGCCCCGTCGGTCACCAGCAGGGAAAGCCCCGCGTCGTCCGGGAGGACCACGCCGGGCCCGGGAGTGAACTCTCGCACGCCTCATCACCATCCGCGCACCGCGTCGGGAGATTGTCGGGAAAAGCGGATCCACAGATGCCCGGCACCCCCCGCCAAACTGCCGCCCTCCGCGACCAGTGGCTCCGCCCATTTTCCGGTCGCTTCGGGCGGGTGGCCGCGCCGCGGCGGGTGACACATTTGTCGAAGCCGGCGGAATCCCACTTTCAGTCTCCGCGGCCGGCCGCGCGTTGGCAACGCGCTTTTTGTGACCGAGCGGTAGGCGTTGCTTATCGCCCGGCTCGGTCCGTGGCCCGCTGGGCCGGAACGGGAAACGGATGGGCGGCTTCGATGACGTCGAGAACTATCCGGACCAGCGGCGCGTCGTCACCGGCGCGCCAGACGGCGTACAGATCGATCGTCGGAACCGGGTCGTAGAGGTCGATGGCGGTAAGCCGGGTGGCCGTCGGTGTCGTGCGGGCCTGCAGGCCCCGGGTCACGGAGGCGAATCCGACGAGCGGCCGCACCGACAGCATGATCAGGCCGGCACTGGAGTCGTTCACCTCGTGGGCGACGTTCAGCGTGATCCCGCTGGATTCCGCCGCCCCGAGAATGGCGTCGTACATCGCCGGGCTCGTCTCCCGCGCGAACAGCACGCACTGCTGGCGGGCCAGGCCTCCGAACGGGATTCCGGTCCGGGACGCCCACGGGTGGGTCGGGCCGACCACGGCCACCAGCGGCACCCGCAGCAGCCGGCGGTGGGAGAATTCCGGCCGGGTCGGCCGGCCGAACACCATCGCGACGTCGATCTCCCCGGCGGCCAGGGCGTTCAGCAGCGGACCGCTGCGCCGCTCGGACAGCATCACGCTGACCTTGGGGTACTCGTCCGACATCCGGGCCAGGACCGTGGGGACGACATGCTGACCGGCCGGGAAGTTGTAGCCGATGCTGACCACGCCGGTGTGGCCGGCGGCGACCTGCCGCGCGGTGTGCGTTGCCTTGTGCATCTGCGAGACGATCAGCCTCGCCTGAGCCTCGAACGCCTTGCCCGCGGGAGTGAGACGCACGTCATGTGAAGTGCGGGCGACCAGCTCGACTTCGAGATCGCGCTCCAGGCGCTGCAACTGCTGGCTGAGTGATGGCTGGGTGAGGTGAAGCCGCGCCGCGGCCCGTCCGAAATGCAGCTCGTCGGCGATCGCCAGGAAGGACTGTAGATGCCGGAATTCCACGGTCACCTCCGCTCGGTGCGTCAAACCGAAGCATAGCCACGCGGGCTAACGGGCGGTAAACCGTGGCTGCAAAGCACGACACCGGGACGTGTCCACCTACCATCGGTCAACGTAGAGCAACGACGCACCAACGCCAATGGGGGCCGACAGGCCGCTGGCCTGGGAAAACGCGCCCTCAGTGGGTGATCGACCAGGTCCGGCCGAAGAGCCGAACCGATGTGAACGTGCCCACACGCGGCGGAAAACCCCCCCGACCGGCCGGTTCCGGCCCCCGCGACGGAAGGGGCAGGAGTATCCCGTAGCCGAGCGGTCGACCGTTTCACGACCACCCGACGAACATTCGGTAAACGAACCGTACCCGACCGCGGCCGGCTCAGCCGGTGACCGGCCGACCGACGCGGATCGTGCCCTTCGTGCGCATCAGGAACTCGCCCAGGAACCCGTCGTGCGGGACCCCCGGGCGCAGCCAGGTCGTCGGCGCGTCCCCGACGTACAGGTTGGTGATCGACGGCTCGTCGGCCAGCGCGTCGACGAGCTCGGCCCGGCTCGTCATCGCCGTCACCACCAGCGAGTCGCGCAGCGGCGCCACCCCGTCCGCGGCCTGCCACGGCCCGACCCAGACGCACGGGAAGCCCAGCTCGACGCCCAGCTGGGGGGCCCGCGGCGAGTCGACGACGTGGACGGCCGGGCGCAGGACCGCCCCGCCGCCGGGCAACTCGTCGACGATCGTCTCGCCGCCGAGCAGCGGCCGGGCGGAGCCCGCGACGGTGTGCAGGTAGCGGTCGATCTCGTCGGCCGCCGGGCGGGCGGCGACGGTCAGGATCGCCGCCGGGTCGTCGGTCGGCCGGCTGGGGATGGCGCCGAGGCGCTCGGCCAGGGCGGCGGCCAGCGGCTCCGGGTCGCCCTCGACCAGGACGGCCGTCGCGCAGGTGCAGGCCGTCCCGCCCAGGTGGCTCACCGAGTCGGCGATGATGTCGATCTTCTCGGTCCAGTCGACCTCGGACGTGACGAGGATCTTCGACCGGCCCGGCCCCTGGGTCAGCACCCGCGGGTTGGCCGCGTGCCTGGCCACCACGTCGGCGCCGCCGTAGACGATCGCGTAGTCGGACTCGGCGATGATCACATCCGAGACGGCGTGGCTGGTCGGGAGCAGGGTGAGCGAGCCTCCCGGCACCCCGGCCTCGCGCAGCGCGCTGACCAGCCGCAGCGCCGTGTAGGGCTCCTTGGTCGAGGGCCGCAGCGCCACCTTGTAGCCCAGCGCCAGCGCCTCCGGCCACAGGCCGTGCACGGCCGGGGTGTTGCCGGCCGCGTGCACCGCGAAGACGTCGCCGCGCCGCGTCCACAGGCCGAAGCCGCCGCGCGCGGCCTCGTCCCGCCAGTCGGCGACCGCGCCCCGGGGCATCGACAGTTCGACGGTCCGCGGGGCCGAGCGCAACACGTCGGCGATCCAGGCGGCCGAGGTGCGCACGACCGCGAGCGGCACCCCCGAGGCCCGCGAGGTCAGCGCGGCGTACTCGTCCGGGCCCAGGCCGGCCAGGCGCGCGCTCTCGAACAGCTCAGCCGCCTTGGCCAGCGCGGCGAAACGCTGGGCCGCCGGCGGGACGGGGATGGCCCGCATCGCGGCGATGGCCCGCCGGACGTAGAGCGAGGGCACCTGGCTGATCGCGCCGATCACCGAGCCGTCCAGGGCGGTCAGCGGCGCCCGTTCCCGGGACCGGTACGGCCCGTCGACGCCCAGTGCATCGACAGACAGGGCATCGACAGACAGGGCATCGATCGTGATGTCCGGGCCGATGGACTCGCTGGACATCAGTAGACCCCCTCGATGACGGCGGTGTCGGCGAAGCTGGCCACCGGGCCCACGTCGGCCACGGCGCACCCGAGCGTGCCGGGCAGCGGCTCGGCCTTGGTAGCCAGGTCGCGCTCCAGGTTGTTCGGCAGCAGGGCGAACCGGGTCAGGTGGTTCATGACGACCTGGCCCCGCTCCCCGACCGCGACCGGTTTGCGGGTCTCCGGGTCGACGACGTCGAACGTGATGTACGGGCTCGGCGGGTCGAACAGCGCCAGGCCGTCGGGGCGTTCGGTGTCCCGCTCGCGGGACATCCCGAGGATCGTCGTGCTGCCGTAGAGGCCCTTGAGCGGGATGCCGGGGAAGATCTCCTGGCGGAAGATCTCGCGGCTGTCGGCGTCCATGTGGGCGCCGCTCCAGCAGATGAAGCGGACGTTCGCCCGGATGGCGTCGGCGAGTTCGGGGCGCTGCGCTATCCGCTCCAGCAGTGGCGGCGTGGTGATGAGCAGGCCGACCGACTGGGTGGTGAGGATGTCGGCCACCTGGTCGATCAGATGCTCGACGTAACGGTCGGCCTCGGCGCTCTCGCCCCGGGCGATCAGGCGCTTGATCCAGCGCGGGTCCAGGTCGACGGTGAACTTCACCCCGCCCTGGCGGGCGGCCCGGCGGGTGGCGAACTCGCCGAACATGTGCGGGCCGCTGGGAGCGACCGCGAGCGTGTTCACCGGCGTGATGCCGGCGTAGTGGTGCTCGTCCCAGCTCAGGGCGAACTCCATCCACGCGTCGAACATCACGAACCGTTTCGGCGCGCCGGTCGTTCCACCGCTTTCGAAGACGCCGGCTATCTCGCGGTCGCGCCCGCGCAGGCCACGCGGGATGAGATCCTCGACGGGAATATCCCGGAACTCGTCGACAACATTCGGGAAACGCGCGATGTCAGCATAGGTGCGTACGTCGGTGAGCGGGTCGAAATCCAGCTCGCGCGCCCGGCGGAGCCAGTACGGGCTTCCGGTCTCGGGCGAGAAGTGCCAGGACATGAGAGCGGCGATGTACTCGTCCGGATCGACGACCCCGGCTGAGGTCGCACAGGGGTCCAGAACGGCGGAACGCATACGGTGCCTCCGGCCAGGGGCCTCGGAAAGATCTACGTGCTCAATGCTCCCCCCGGCCGTTCGCCCCGGCGGCCCGACACCGGCATCCCGATCAGCCGATAGGCGATCAGAATTCACGAGCCAATCGGGCGGCGCGCGGAAAGGTTGAAAAAGAGCTCGCGCCCAGCCATACAACGAGCCACAAAATCCGTCGAACAGACGGGATCATTGGGACTCGCCGCTCGGCGCGGTGGCGCGCTCGGAAATTCTCCGAAAAGACCCTCGATGAAACCGAGATCATCTGGTGATGAGGTGACAGCGCCCGTGCCGGCAGGTACGGCGGGCGCGACGAGATCAGGCGCGCAACGCCGCGGCGCGGGGCGGGGACCAGCGGTCGAAGCCGCCGTCCAGGTAGCGCCGGCGGGCCGCCGTCCGCATGATCTTCCCGCTGGTCGTCTTCGGCAGCCGGCCGGGCAGGGTGAGGACGAGGTCGGCCAGGGCCAGGTCGTGCTCGCGGGTCAGCGCGGCACGGATGGCCTGGGTTACCTCGACGGGGTCGGCGCTGGCCCGCGCGTCGCCGCGGATCTCCGCCACCACGACCAGCCGCTCCGCCGGTTCGGACTCGCCAGATCCAGACTCGCCAGATCCGGACTCGTCCGGGCCGGGCACGGGGAACGCGGCCGCCCCGTCCGGCCGCAACGCCGGGTGAGCGGCGACCACCGTCGCCTCGATGTCCTGCGGGTAGTGGTTGCGGCCCCGGATGATCACAAGGTCCTTGCGCCGGCCGACGACGTAGAGCTCGCCGTCGGCGACCAGGCCAAGGTCGCCGGTCCGCAGGTACCGCGGCCCCGCCGCGGCCAGCGGGTCCAGCGGGCCCGCCGCGGCCAGCGGGTCCAGCGGGCCCGCGGGGGTGAGGCGGGCGCCGAACGTCTCGGCGCTCGTCTCGGGCCGGCGGTAGTAGCCGCGGGCGACGTGCCCGCCGGCCACCCAGATCTCGCCGATCTCCCCGTCCGGGCAGGCTCGGTGGGTCTCCGGCTCGACGATCCGGACGTCGGGATCCCCGGCCGGGCCAGCCGGTACGCCGGACGAGACGAGCCCGGACCCGACGAGCGTCCGCGCGCGAGCGCCGCCGGCCGCTGAGTCCGCCGGCGCGTACCGGCCGGCGCCCAGGGCGTCCGCGTCGGCGGCGATGGTGACCCGCCCGCGGCCTTTGCGACTGCCCGTCACCAGCAGCGTCCCCTCGGCCAGGCCGTAGCAGGGGTAGAGCGCGCCGGCGTCGAAACCGACCGGGCCGAAGGTCGCGGCGAAAGCGCCCAGGGTCGTCTCCCGAATCGGCTCCGCCCCGTTGAACGCGACCTTCCAGCAGCTCAGGTCGATGGCGGGGACGCCGGAGCGGGCCGCGCGGGCCACGCAGACGTCGAAGGCGAAGTTCGGCCCGCCGCTGGTGTGCGCCCGGTAGCGGGAGATCGCCGTCAGCCAGTTCAACGGCCACCGGATGAACGTCGACGGCGCCATCAGCACGCTGGTCACACCCAGGTGCAGCGGCTGGAGGATGTTCCCGATCAGGCCCTGGTCGTGGAAGAACGGCGTCCAGCCGACGAACGTCGAGTGCTCGTCGTGGCCCATCGCGGACCGGATCATCGCCATGTTCGCGGCCAGGTTCCGGTGGGTGACCATCACGCCCTTCGGGTCGGCCGTCGACCCGGAGGTGTACTGCAGGAACGCGAGCGCGTCCGGCTCGGCCGCCACCGGCGGACCGGCCGCCGCGCCGGACGCGACCGGGCCGAGCTCGTCCACGGCCAGGCAGACGGCCCTGACCTTCGCCTCGGCCGCCGCCGCGGTAGCCACGTCGGCCATCGCGGCCACGGTGAGCACGACGGCCGGCTGGCAGTCCCGGACGACGGACAGCGTCGAGTGGGCCAGCCGCCCGGCCCGCGGCGGGCTGACCGGCACCGCCACCACCCCGGCGTAGAGGCAGCCGAAGTAGGCGCTGATGAAGTCGAGGCACTGCGGGAACAGCAGCAGCGCCCGCTCCCCCGGCGCCGCCCCGGCCCCGGCCAGCGCGCCGGCGATAGCCAGCGCCCTTGTGTGCAGCTCACCGTAGGTCAGCCGGTCGGTCTCCTCCTCGTACTCGTTGAGGAAGAGGAAGCCGAGCGCGGACGGTTCGGCGGCCGCCCGGGCCGCCAGCACGTCCGGCAGCAGCGCGTCGACGATCACGCGGTCCTCCCAGCGGAGTCGGGGCGGGCGCCGAGCGCGACCGGCAGGCGGCGCGGCCGGCGGACGATGAAGCTGTGGTCCTGCCACTCGACCGCCTCGCCCGGCCGGGCGAGGCGGATCGGGTGGCGCAACACGGCCTCGAAGGCGACCTCGGCCTCCAGGCGGGCCAGCAGTCCGCCCAGGCAGACGTGCATCCCGTGGCCGAAGGCCAGGTGGGTGCGCCCGGGCCGGGTGACGTCGAAGGTGTCCGGCCGCTCGAACGCCGCCGGGTCCCGGTTGGCCGCGCCCAGGCAGAGCAGGACCTGCTCGCCGGCCCGGATCGTCTCGCCGCCGACGACCGTGTCCACCCCGGCCAGCCGTTTGGTCATCTGCAGCGGGCTGTCGTAGCGCAGGGTCTCCTCCACCACGCCGGCCGCCAGTCCCGGCCCCGGCGCCGAGCGGGCCAGCGCCGCCTGCTCGGGATGGCGCAGCAGCGCGAGCAGCCCGTTGACGATCAGGGCCGTCGTCGTCTCGACGCCGGCGACGAAGCACATGATGCAGACGAAGAGCAGTTCCTCGTCGCCGCGCCGGGCGCTGTCGCCGGTCCCTGCCTGGGCGGCCAGCAGCGCGCTGACGAGGTCGTCGCCCGGCCGGGCCCGGCGCTCGGCGACGACGGGTTCCAGCGCGGCGACGAACAGTTCGACGACCTCACGGACGCGGGTGAAGTCGGCCGCCGACATCAGGCCCGGCTCGAGCAGGAAGCGGATGTCGTGCGTCCAGCCGGCGACGCGGGCGCGGACCTCGGCCGGCAGGCCCATCCAGTCGCAGAGGACGCCGACGGCCAGCGGGGCGGCGAAGTCGGCCACCACGTCGATCTCCCCCGCCGGCCCGGCCGCGCTCGCGGCGGCGAGCAGGCGATCGGCCGCCGCGGCGGCGTGCGGGCGGCGGGCGGCGATCGCCCGGGCGGTGAAGACCCGGTTGAGCACCGGTCGCAGCCGGGCGTGGTCGGGGTCGTCGGTGAACACCAGCGAGGCCCGGCTCAGCCGGGCGATGCGGGCCACGTCCGGACCGGCGACCCGAGCCGCCTGCTTCGAGATCAGGGCCGGGATGACGCCGACGCCGAACGTCCGGTCGGCCAGCACCGCCCGGACGTCGGCGTGCCGAGTCACCACCCACATGCCCATCGTCCGGTGGACCGGGCGGGTCTCGCGCAGCGCGCGGTAGGCCGGGTAGGGATCTTCGCGGAACGACGGGCTGAACGGGTTGAACCGGACCGGCGCGCGCGCGTCCGGCCCCGGCGCGACCGTCGTCATGACCTGCCCGCCCGGCCGCCCCCATAGGAGCTGTCGAGGGGACGCAGGACGATCCGCAGCAGGCCGATCTTGCCCAGCCGGAACCCGAGCGCGGACATCCGCAGGTAGCGGGCGTACCGGTCGACGACGTCGGCGCCGACGAGCGCGGCCGCCTCGGCTCGGCGGCGGCGCAGCCGGGACGCCCACTGCTCGCACGTCCAGGCGTAGTCGAGCCGGTCGTTGCGCAGCCGGCAGATCTCCAGGACGCCGTCGGCGGCGGTCGCGATGTCGCTGATCGTCGGCAGCTCGGCCCGGGGGAAGATCTCCTCCTGGATGAAGCGGCTGGCCTGCTTGCGGGGCATGCTGCCGTAGGCGATCGTCTGCAGCGACAGCGTGCCGCCGGGGCGCAGCCAGTCGCGGGCGCGGGTGAAGAAGCTCCGGTAGCGCTCGATCCGCTCGGCCGCGCTGTCCTCCGGCGTCGCGAAGTGCTCGAAGGCGCCGATCGAGATGATCCCGTCGAACGCCCCGCCCGCGGCTTCAGGCTGGTAGTGGGCCCAGTCCTCGACTCGGACCTCGACGCCCGGCAGGCGCAGCCCGCGGACGTGGGCGGCCTGCTCGGGGCTCAGGGTCAGGCCGACGGCCCGGGCGCCGCGGTGCTCGGCCAGGCGGGCCAGCACCGAGCCCCAGCCGCAGCCGACGTCCAGCACCCGCTGCCCGGGGCCCGCCCCGACCGCGTCCAGGTGGAAGTCCAGCTTGCGGGCCTGGGCGGCGCCCAGCGAGTCGTCCGGGCCGGCCGGCATCGCGCACGAGTAGGTCAGCGACTCGTCCAGCCAGAGGGCGTAGAAGTCGTTGCCCACGTCGTAGTGATGCCGGATCGCGGCGGCCCGCTCGGCGTCGGCCGCCGCCCCGGCCCGGGTGACGGTTTCCACGCCTCAGGCCACGTCGGCCGGGCTGGCCTGGCCCGGGAGCTGCGCGCACAGGTAGGACGCGAGCGCGCCGATGGTCGGGTTCTCGAACAGCGCCTCCGGAGGCGCCTCGACGCCGTAGCGGCTCTCGACCTCGACCAGCAGCGAGACGGCCAGCGCGGAGTCGACGCCGAGCCGGTCGAAGTCCGTGTCCGGGTCGATCGCGGCGACCGGGACGTCCAGCAGGTCGGACAGGTAACCCCGGCACCAGGTCGTGATCTCTTCCGTGGTGGGCCGTGCCATGATTCGGTCTCCTTCAGGCGTCGAACGATCAGACGATCAGGCGGTGACGTTGGTGGGTCGCCGGCCGCGGCGGGCGGCGACGCGGTCGCGGCTGGGGACCTCGACGTCCCAGGCCAGGCCGGCCAGGGCGAGCAGGCGGATCGTCCAGTAGCCGGGGTCGAGCCGGTACCAGGTCAGGCCGAACGACGGCGAGTCGGGAAAGGCGTGGTGGTTGTTGTGCCACGACTCACCAAATGTCAGCAGGGCGAAGACGCCGCCGTTCGCGCTCCGTTCCCGCGACGGGAACGGCCGGGTCCCGAAACTGTGCAGGAAGGAATTGATGGACCAGATCGTGTGCTCGAGGACGAACATCCGGACGAAACCGCCCCAGAGCAGCCCCAACAGCGCGCCGTAGACGCTGTGATCGGCCAGGCCGCAGACGAGCGCCGGCAACAGGAAACCGAGCGCGGCCCACAGGTGATAACGCCGGGCGACCCGGACCAGGCGCCGGTCGCGGATCAGGTCGGGCGCGTAGTGGGCGATGTTCGGATAGTCGTGCCGGCGCATCCACAGAAAGTGGGAGTGGGCCAGCCCGCGCAGCCGGCCGGCGACCCCGTCGCCGGAGAGGTTCGGCGAGTGCGGGTCGCCGTCCCGGTCGCCGAGTTCGTGGTGGCGCCGGTGCATCGCGACCCAGGACAGCACCGGCCCCTGGCCGGCCATCGAGCCGAGCACCGCGAGCCCGGCGGCCGCCGCCGGCGCGGCCCGGAACGTCCGGTGGGTGAACAGCCGGTGGTAGCCGACGGTGATCCCGAGCCCGGTGAGCAGCCACAACACGAAGAGGGAGACGAGTTCGGCCACCCCGGGCGGGCGGACGGCCAGCAAGGCGAGCGCGGCGACGGTCCCGACGAACGGGAGCACGTCGAACAGCAGGAAGTGCCGGCGCTGCAACCGGTGCAGGTACGGGTTGCTGACGACCTTGCGGCGGGGCTCGGAGATCATCGCGGCCTACTTGAGGCCGGAGTGGACGAAGCCGTTCACCACGTGCCGCTGCAGCGCCAGGTAGAGCACGAACACCGGCAGGCAGGCGAGCCCGGCCGTGGCCGACAGCGGCCCCCAGGGCAGCCCCTGGTCGGCACTGCCGATGAAGCTGGCGATACCGAGCTGGATGACGGAGTTGCTGCGCTGCAGCACCATCGCCGGCCAGAAGTACTCGTTCCAGGAGTTGACGAACAGCAGGATGCCGAGCGCGGCCAGGGCCGGGCGCAGGTTCGGCACGACGACCGTCCACAGCGTCGCCCAGGAGGACCGGCCGTCCATCCGGGCCGCCTCCAGCAGTTCCTTCGGGAAGCCGTCGAGATGCTGGCGCAGCATCAGCAGGCCCAGCGCCGAGCACAGGTTCGGCACGATCACGCCGGCCAGTGTGTTGAGCAGGCCGAGGCGGTTGAGCAGCGTGTAGTTCGGCAGCATCGTGACCTGGAACGGGACGAGCCAGGTCCCGACGAAGGTCAGGTAGAGCAGCCGGGAGAAACGAAACCGCCAGGCGGCGAAGGCGTAGGCGGCCAGCAGCCCGACCAGCATCTGGCCGAGCGCGGTCAGGCCGGCCACGGCGATCGTGTTGACTAGCAGGCGGCCGATGTGCACGGCCTTGTTGGCGTCGCTGTAGCTGCTGACCGACAGCGGCCACGGGAACGGCGTGAGCTTGAAGATGTCGTCCGGCGCCCGCAGCGACGTCACGTACAGCCAGTAGATCGGGAAGACACAGGCCAGCCCGAGCAGGACCAGGACGGCGTGGCCGCCGACGACCGAGGCCCGCGAGACCTCCCCGACCGGCTCGTCCGGCTCGGCCGGGCCGCCCCGGCGGCGGGGCGGGGCCGGGCTCGCCAGCCCGGCCTCCCCCGTCGCCGCCGGCCCCTCGTCCAGCACCAGCGGTGCCACGTCAGTTGTCATGGAAGGTCACCTTCTCGGACAGCCACACCAGGCCGGCGGCGAGCACGGTGAAGCCGAGGAAGAACAGGATGCCCGCGGCGGAGGCCAGGCCGGCGTTGAAGTCGCGGAAGCCGTAGTCCCACAGCAGGTAGTAGATGGTCGTGGTCGCGTTGAGCGGGCCGCCCTGGGTCACGGTGTTGATCAGTGGGAAGGTCAGCTGGCCCGAGAGCAGCACCGTCATCAGCAGCAGGAACACCAGCGTCGGCGACAGCAGCGGCAGGGTGACCCAGCGGGTGATCTGCCCCCGCCGGGCCCCGTCGAGCGCCGCCGCCTGCGCGTAGTCCGGGTTGATGCCGGCCAGCCCCGCCGCGACGACCAGGACGGCGAAGCCGAGCAGGCTCCACCCGGTCATCAGGATGACCGCCCACAGGGCCAGGTGCGGGTCGTTGAACCAGTTCACCGACAGGCCCAGCGCCCGGTTCACCACGCCCTGGTGCAGGTCGAGCAGCCAGAGCCAGACGGACGCCGCCGCGACCGGCGCCACCAGGAACGGAGCGAAGATCATCGCCTGGTAGACGGTCCGGGCCCGCCCGCGCACCCGCCGGGTCAGCAGGCCGACAACGACCGGCACCAGCAGGGTGAACGGCAGCAGCCCGACGATCACCAGGAACGTCCGCCCGACGGCGTGGCCGAGGTCGGGCAGCTCCAGCAGGCGCCGGTAGTTGTCCAGCCCGACCGGCGTGGCCGGCGCCGTCGGCAGCAGGTTCCAGGAGTAGAGCGAGAGCTGGGCCGTCCCGACCAGCGGCCGGTAGGTCCAGATCACGACCATGGCCAGGGCCGGGGCCACATACGCGTACGGCACCGCCGCCCGGGCCAGGCGGCGGGGCCACGTGGCGCGGGCGGCGGTGACGGGTGACCGCGCCGCCAAGGGCGGCGCGGTCTCGACGAACACGTCGACTATCCCTTCGGCAGCAGCGCGCTGGCCGTCGTCTGAGCGGCGCTCAGCGTCGGGCCGGCCGGCTTGCCCTGGTAGACGACGCTCTCCACCGCCGACATCCAGCCGTCCCGGATCTGGACGAACTGGTCACCCGGGAAGGCCACCCAGGGCTCCATCTTCGCGAGCTGGGCAATGTTCGGCTGGATGAGCGGGTGGGCGTCGGCCCACGGCTTGAGGTCGGCCGCGGAGTCGACCAGGCTCGGCCGCAGCGGCACGTAGCCGATCTTGCTGGAGATCACGTCGTAGGCCTGGTCACTGGTCAGGAAGGTGATCAGGTCCCACGCGGCCCGCTGCTTGGCCGGGTCCTTGGACAGCATGAACAGGGCCGAGCCGGAGCTGGTCGGGATCACCGGCTGGGAGCCGAAGGCCGGCTCGGCCGCCGCGCCGAGCTCCCACTTGCCGGTCTTGGCGCCCTTCTGGAAGACCGACTGGACCGCGCTGGTCTCCAGGATCATGCCCATGCCGCCGGCCGCGAACTCGGTGTAGGCCGGCTTCTGCTGAAGCTTCGGCGTCGAGCCGCTGTTGACCAGGCCCTGGGCCATCGTGACGGCCTGGACGGCGGGCGCGTCGGCGAAGCTGAGCTTGCTGCCGTCGGTCGAGATGACCCGGCCGCCGTTGGAGCGGATCAGCGACTGCAGGCACCAGTCCTTCGAGCCCTTGGTCAGGCAGTCGATGTAGGCGCCGTCCTTGCCGGTCTTCGCCTTGATCGCGGCCGCGTCGGTGGCGACCTCGTCCCAGGTCGTCGGCGGCTTGTTCGGGTCCAGGCCGGCCTGGGTGAACAGCGTCTTGTTGTAGTAGAGGATCGGCGTCGACAGGACGAACGGCACGCCGTAGGTCTTGCCCTTGACGTTGGCCAGCGTGGTGACGCTCGGCGAGAACGGGTGCGCGCCGCCGAAGTTGGCGTCCACCGCCGGCTTGCCGACGACGTCCTCCAGCGGCTTGGCGCCGAGGGAGTTGACCATGAAGTTCAGCGCGTCGAAGCCCTGCTGGTCGACGTCGGGCGCCTTGCCGGCGGCGGCCTGCTGCTGGACGCTGGAGATGGCGTCACTGGCCGGGTTCGGGCTCGAGCCCAGCGGCTTCTGGCCGATGACCGTGATGTTCGGGTACTTGGCCTTGAACTTGCCCAGCAGCTCGTTGAACGTCTCGGTCCACGGGCCGGCCAGGCCGAAGTTGTAGCTCTCGAAGGTGATGGTGACCTTCTGGTCGGGCGAGAGCTCCGGGATCGGCTTCGCACCCGCGGCCGAGGCCGTCGTCGAGGACGACGAGCCGCCGGGGCTGCCGCAGGCGGCCACGCCCAGGGCGACCGCGGCCGCGAGCGCGGCCGCTGACAACAATTTCTTCACGTGGTGCTCCTCGTGCTCCGTGCGGGGGAGAGGCGTGGTTCGGATCGCGGCGCGGGGGTCGATGGGTCGGCGGGCACGGGCGGGGGCGCGGCGGCCGTGACTGGGACTGGCTTGGCTGTGGTGTCGACGGCTGGGGCGGAGTCGGGCCGCCAGGTGAGCCGGCGGCCGCTGTCCGGGTCGAACAGGTGGGTGTGCTCGGGCCGCACGGCGAGCGCGACCGTCTCGCCGGCCCGCAGCCCGATCGGCCGGGCCGCGCGCACGCAGATCCGCGCCGGGCCGACCTCGCAGTGGGCGACCTCTTCGCTGCCCAGGTTCTCGACCAGGCTGACCGTGCCGCGCAGCGCGACCGCGTCCGCTCCGGCCGCGTCCCCGGCCGCGGGGCCGGCGCCGGGGACGCCGGCCGGCACGACCCGCAGGTGCTCGGGGCGGATGCCGAGGATCACCGGCCGCTCGGGGACGTCCGCCGGCAGCTCGAGGCGGGCGTCGACGCCGTCCGCGACGGCGTGGGCCGCCCCGGCCCGGCGGGCCAGGCGCGCGTCCAGCAGGTTCATCGGCGGCGAGCCGAGGAAGCCGGCGACGAACACCGAGCCCGGGGTGTCGTAGACCTCGGTCGGCGCGCCGACCTGCTCGAGGCGGCCGCGGTTGAGCAGCGCGACCCGGGTCGCCATCGTCATCGCCTCGACCTGGTCGTGCGTGACGTAGACGAAGGTCGAGCCAAGCTGGCGGTGCAGGTCGGTGATCTCGGCCCGGGTGGCCGTGCGCAGCTTCGCGTCGAGGTTGGACAGCGGCTCGTCCATGAGGAAGGCGCCGGGGTCGCGGACCAGGGCCCGCCCGAGCGCGACCCGCTGGCGCTGGCCGCCGGAGAGCTCACGGGGCCGCCGGTGCAGCAGTTCGCTCAGGTCGAGCATCTTCGCGACGTCGGCCACCCGGCGGGCCGCCTCGGCCCGCCGGACCCGGCGGGCCCGCAGCGGGAAGCCGATGTTGCGCTCGACGGTGAGGTGCGGGTAGAGCGCGTAGCTCTGGAAGACCATCGCCAGGTCGCGCTCGCGCGGCGGCGCGTGGGTGATGTCGCGGCCGTCCAGCAGGATCCGGCCGTCCGACGGCGGTATCAGACCGGCGATCATGCGCAGCAGGGTGGATTTCCCGCAACCGCTGGGGCCGAGCAGGACGAGAAAGTCGCCGTCGTCCACCCGCAGGTTGACACCCTCGATGGCCGCAAACGATCCAAATCGCCGAGACAGCCCCTCGACCTCGATCCGGGCCACGTCGAATCTCTCCTCCCCCACCCCGGCGCGGTTCAGCGGCAACGCCGGGTGAGAATATTCCGGTAACGCGATCCACATGCGTTTGCCATCGTATTCCAACTCGGGGTACCTCGACTTGCGCCTCCCTCCGAAGGCGAGGGCAATTCCAGCATGGCATGGTGTCCGCGGCGTTAACGTGCCACGAACAACATGCACTGAGCACGTGTGATTGAAATTCGCGATCGCCTGAAAGGACATCGCCTGAAAGGACGACGACGATTCCCGGGCCGGTGCCCCGGACGGCGGGCGGGAGCCGGGGAGCCAGGCCCGGCCGCCACGCCGCGACCGGGCGGGCCGCGTCCCGGGCCCGGCCTGGCCCGCCCGCCGGGCGCGGGCCGGCCCGTCCCCCGACCGGGTGTGACTTCTCTTTCAACCGATGCCACCCGCCGGGTGATCGGTTCTTCCAATGGGCCGATTGCGGCAAAATCGCAAGACCCCGTGAGAGACTTCGTGCCGTGACTTCACCGCCCGACCGGCTGACTCTGCGGGTGCGCGAGACAAAGGTTGAGGCCGACGACGTCCGGTCTATTGTCCTCGAACACCCCGATGGTAGCGCACTGCCCGCCTGGGCGCCCGGCGCGCACATCGACGTTCACATTCCCACCGTCGGGACCCGGCAGTATTCGCTGTGCGGCGACCCGGCCGACGAGAATGCGTGGCACATAGCGGTGCTGCGCGAACAGGACAGCCGGGGGGGCTCGGTTTTCCTCCACGACGCGCTCGAGGCCGGCGCGCCGCTGTCCACGGGCGCGCCGCGCAACAACTTCCCGCTCTCCCCCGCCGGCCACTACGAGTTCGTCGCCGGTGGCATCGGCATCACGCCGCTGCTGCCGATGCTGGCCGAGCTCACGGCGGCCGGGGCGAGCTGGCGGCTGCACTACGGCGGCCGGCGGCGGGACCGGATGGCCTTCCTCGGTCGGCTCGGTGCCTACGGCGACCGGGTGGTCCTGTGGCCGGAGGACGAGCGCGGCCTGCTTCCGGTGCCTGAGATCGCCGCGGCCGCCGGCCCGGACGGCCTGGTCTACTGCTGCGGGCCCGGCCCACTGCTCGACGCGGTCGAGAAGGCGTGCGCCGCGGCCGGCGCGACGGCCCGGGTGGAGCGCTTCAAACCTCGCGAACCGGTTGCGGGCCCCCGGGCCGAGACCGCGTTCGCCGTCCTGGTCGAGCGCACCGGCCAGCTCGTGCCGGTGCAGCCCGACCAGTCGATCCTCGACGCCCTGGCCGACGCCGGTCTGGACGTCCCGTCCTCGTGCCGGGAGGGCACCTGCGCGAGCTGTGAGACGACCGTCCTGGCCGGCGAGGTCGACCACCGCGACTCGGTGCTCACCGAGTCCGAACGCCAGACCGGCACCACCATGATGATCTGTGTTTCCCGATCACACTCGGAGCGGCTGACTCTTGACCTCTGACCTTCGCACCCCGGTGACCGGTACCACCAGCGACGCCGCGGCGGCCAGCCAGGCCGAGAACCTGAGCGTGACGATCCTCGGCTGCCGCAGCGGCATGCCCGCGGGCGGCCAGGCCAGCTCCGGGTACCTCGTGGAAACCCCGGGCGCCCGCCTGCTGCTCGACGCCGGCCCCGGCATCTCCCTCGCACTCAGCGAGCGCGGCGGCCCGGAGACCCTCGACGCCGTCGTGATCAGTCATTTCCACGTCGACCACTGCTACGACCTGCTGCCGCTGGGCAAGTCGCTGGTGCGGCGCCTGCTCCGGATCTCCGGGCCGATGCCCGACGACGCCCAGCCGGTGGACGAGGCCGACTTCCGCTCGGTCCCGCTCTACGTCCCGCGCGGCGGCCGCGCGCTGCTGACCCGCTGGGCCGGCCTGTTCCCGATCCCGACGCTGCCCGTCTTCGACAAAGCCTTCGAGGTCGGGTTCGACGTGCGGGAGTATGGACCCGGCGACATCCTCGAGATCGGCGACTGCGAGGTGACCATGCACGGCCTGCCCCATGCCGCGCCGAACTGCGGGGCCCGGGTGAGCTCGCCCCACGGCGTCATCGCCTACACGGGCGACACCGGGATGAGCGAGCGGCTGGTCGACCTGGCCCGGGACGCCGACGTCTTCCTGGCCGAGGCCACGCTGCTGCACCACGACGACGGCGACCACGGTCACCTGTGCGGGCGGGAGGACGGGGAGATCGCGGCGGCGGCCGGGGTCGGGCGGCTCGTCCTCACGCACTTCATCTCCGGGTCGCCGCGCTGGCTGGGCAGCCTGCGCGACGACGCCGCGAGCGAGTTCTCCGGGCCGATCGACATCGCCCGCCCCGGCGACCGGTACGCCGTCGACGGGCCCACCGAAGCGCCGGCCGTCGAGGCCGTGGCCGAAGCCGCGGCCACATGACCGGGGCTGGGGCCGGGCGGGCGGTGGTCGTCGGCGCCGGCATCGCCGGCCTGCTCGCCGCCCGGGTCCTGAGCGAGACGTTCGCCGAGGTGACGATCCTCGACCGGGACCCGCTGGGCGGCGCTGTTGGCGTTGGTGACGGGGGCATTGGCGTTAGCGTTGGTGACGGGGGCGATGGTGACGGGCGCCGGGGCGTCCCGCAGGGCCGCCACCTGCACGGCCTGATGGACCGCGGCCGGCAGATCATGGCCGAGCTCTACCCCGGCCTGGTCGACGAGCTGATCGCCCGGGGCGCGTCCACCACCGAGATCCTGGTCGGCAACCGCTGGTACCTGGGCGGCCTGCGGACGAAGCCGACCCCGACCGGCCTGGTCTCGGTGCTGGCCAGCCGGCCGCTACTGGAGGACGTCCTGCGGGAACGGACCCTGGCCCGGCCCGGCGTCCGGGCCCGGACCGGGGTGACGGTCACCGGCCTCATGCCGGCCGACGGCGACGCCAACCGGATCGCCGGCGTCCGGCTCCGGGCTCTCGCCAGCGACGAGGACGGGCCGGCGGAGGAGGACGGGCCGGCGGAGGAGGACGGGCCGGCCGGGGGCGAACTCCTGCCGGCCGACCTGGTGGTCGACGCCTCCGGGCGCGGGTCGCGCGCCGGGACCTGGCTGACCGCCCTCGGCCACGCCGCGCCGCGGGTGGAGGAGGTCGATGTCGACCTGGGCTACACCTCCCGGGTCTACCGGCGCCGCCCGGGGGACCTCGGTGGCGCGTCCAGCGTCATCATCGGGATGCCGCCGGGCCGGCCGGGCGGCGGCGCCGTCCCGCTGGAGGGCGACCGCTGGCTGGTGACGCTGGTCGGGATGCTCGGCGAGCACCCGCCGCGCGACCCGGCCGGTTTCGAGGCGTTCGCGGCGACGCTGGCCGCGCCCGACATCGCCGAGCTGATGAAGGAGACGACCCCGCTCTCCGCTCCGCTGCCCTACCGTTTCCGCGGCTCCCGGCGGCGCCGCTACGACCGGCTGCGCCGGCCGCCGGCCGGGTTCCTGGCCGTCGGGGACGCGCTGTGCAGCCTCAACCCGCTCTACGCGCAGGGGATGACGGTGGCCGCCCAGCAGGCCCTCGCCCTGCGGGACTGCCTGGCCGACCGGCGCCGGGGCGGGCCGGACGGGCGCCGCGACCTGCCGCGCCGCTTCTACCGGGCGGCCGGCCCGGCCATCACCGTCGCCTGGGACGTGTGCCTGGCCGCCGACCTGCGCCACCCCGGCGTGACGATCAAGGCCGGCCCGCGCGACCGGTTCGCGTCCGCCTACTCGGCCCGGGCCCAGCGGGCCGCCCACCGCGACCCGGTGGTCGCCCGGGCCCTGGTCCGGGTGATCAACCTGATCGACCCGCCGACGGCGCTCATGCGCCCAGCCGTCGCCGCCCGCGTCCTGGCCCGCGGCGGCGAGGTGGCCTGAACTCCCCTCCCGAACGTCGGTGTTCGTCCGCTATTAACCTGGAAAACGGGAAACCCGCCGGGACGATAGATCGATACCAACGGCCGATCGCGGGCCCGGGCCGGAGACGGCGGCGCCTACAGTAGGCCCTAAGAAGACATTCTCAGATCAGAAGACATTCTCAGATCAGCGGCGAATTATTCCGTCGCGAATCCCCGCGCGAATCGGCGCCGTCGACACCCGGCCGCGAAACATTCCCCGACCGCGGCCGGAGAGGAGCCCCGCGATGCCCGTTGCCAGCTCGACGACTCCCAGCACGCCGACTCTCAGCACGCCGGCCCTCAGCACGCCGGCCCCGCGTACCGAGACCCCCGGAACGCCGTCGGTCCCGGATCTGATCGCCGCCCTGTTCGACCCGGCCAACCGGGCCGACCCGTATGCGTTCTACCGCCAGCTGCGCGCGGCCGGCCCGCTGCACGACGGGCCGTTCGGCCTGCCGATGTCCTTCACCCACCGCGACTGCACCGCCGTCCTGCAGAGCGCGGACTGGGGCCACGACCACGAGGCCGAGCAACTGCACCCGACCATTCCCGCCAGCACCTTTCCCAGCACTTTCCTGTGGATGGAGCCGCCGGACCACACCCGGCTGCGCGGCCTGGTCACCAAGGGATTCACCCCGCGCCGGGTCATGGGCCTGCGCCCGCGTATCGAGGCGCTCGTCGACGAACTGCTCGACAACGCACTCGGCGCCGGCGAGTTCGACCTGATCGAGGTCCTGGCCTACCCGCTGCCGCTCACCATCGTCTGCGAGATCCTCGGCGTCCCGCGCGAGGACCACCCCCTCGTCCAGGTCTGGTCGCAGGCGCTGGCCCGCGCGTTCGACCCGGACGCCATCCTGCCGCCCGAGGACCTGGCCGCCCGCAACCGCTCCATCCCCGAGTTCCTCGGCTACTTCCGCGAGCTGGTCGAGCGGCGCCGCCGCGAGGGCGGCGACGACCTGATCGGCGCGCTGGCCGCCGTCGAGGAGCAGGGCGACCGGCTGAGTCCCGACGAACTGCTCGGCACCTGCGTCACGCTCATCATCGCCGGCCACGAGACGACGGTGAACCTGGTCGGCAACGGGATGCTCGCGCTCATGCGCCACCCCGACCAGATGGACCTGCTGCGCCGCCAGCCCGAGCTGATCCCGGCCGCGGTCGAGGAGCTGCTGCGCTACGACTCCCCCATCCACATGAACACCCGCTCGGCCAAGCACCCGATGGAGATCGCCGGCCGGGAGTTCGGCACGGACGACGGGATCGTCGCGCTGATCGCCTGCGCGAACCGCGACCCGGCCGCCTACGACGACCCGGACCGGTTCGACGTGACCCGGTTCGCCAGCCAGAACCGTGTCCCCCGGCACCTGTCGTTCAGCCTCGGCGCCCACTACTGCCTGGGCGCGCCGCTGGCGTTGATGGAGATGCAGGTGCTGCTGGAGGGAATCGTCGAGCGCGTCCCGTCGATGGAGCTGCTGACCGACACCCCGCCGTACAAGCCGAACATGCTCATCCGCGGCCTGGCCGAGCTGCCCTCGCGCTTCCGCGGGTAGCCGGCCGGCGGCGGCCGCGGGAGAGGCCCGCGGCGAGGCGGGCGACGGCGCGCTCGGCGTCGGCGGCCAGCGTCTCGACGAGGTCGGCCGCGCCGGGTGAGTCCGTGATCAGGTCGACGGCCTCGCCGGCCCAGACCGGCTTCACGTCGAGGTCGCCGCGCTCCCAGCCGGCCCGGAACTCGGCCTGGGCGGTGGCGTCGGACGCCAGTTCGTCCTCCCGCCCGCGCCACCGGTCACCGAACGCGTTGCGCAGCGTCCGGGCCGAGTAGCGGGCCGGCCAGGCCGAGGCCCGGGCGACGTCGTGGACGCGGCCGCGCTCGGTCTCCTCCCCCCGGGCGGCCACGAGAGCCGCCCGCTCAGCGTCGCCGACCAGGGCCTCCCGGGTGGCCTGGAAGCGCGTCCCGACCAGCGCGCCGGCCGCGCCCAGGGCCAGCGCCGCCGCGACGCCCCGGCCGTCGCCGATCCCGCCGGCGGCCAGCACGGGCCGCTCGCCGGCCAGGTCGACGACGGCGGGGACGAACGGCAGCGTCGAGCGCCGGCCGCCGTGCCCGCCGGCCTCGGTGCCCTGGGCGACGAGGACGTCGGCGCCGGCGTCGAGGGCGGCCCGCGCCTCGTCGAGGTCGGTGACCTGCACGATCAGCGGGATCCCGGCGGCGCGGACCCGTCCGGCCCAGGGCTCGGGATCGCCGAAGGAGAGCAGGATCGCCGCCGGGGCGGCCGCCAGCGCGAGGTCGAAGCCGGCCGCGTCGACCGCCCAGAGCAGGAAGCCGACGCCCCACGGCGCGCCGCCCGCCGCGGCGCGGGCGATCGCCAGCTCCCGCTCCAGCCAGGCCGGCTCGCCGCCGCCCGCGCCGATGATCCCGAAGCCGCCGCCGGCGCTGACGGCGGCGGCCAGCGCCCCGCCGGCACAGCCACCCATCGGCGCCAGCGCGATCGGGTGGCGCACTCCGAGGAGGTCGGTGAACGGCGTTCGCAACGGCATGAACCCCAGTATCGGCCGGTGCCGGGCAGGCCTGGGGGGACCGGGCCGGGCGGCGCCCGGGCAAAACTTGTCGTAGGTGCGCGCGACGATGTCGTCCTCGGTGGCCGGGCCCTGACCGCGACCCGCGAACCGGGTGCTGTACAGCTCGCAGATTATATGTACAGTACGGTACTGTATTGAAAATCGAGCCGAGGATGGGAGGAGGCTGACCGTGACGTCTACCAGCTCGGACACCCGGACGGCGTCCTCGCCCGCCGCGGCGCCGGCGGCCGGGGCGGACGCGCCCGCCGGCCCGGCGGTGGTGGCGGAACCGTCCCCCCCGAACCCGAGTCCGAGCCCCGGCCCCAGTCCCGGCCGCGGTCGCCCGCGCGACGAAGCGCGAGAACAGGCCATCCTCGACGCGGCGCTCGAGCTGCTCGTCGAGGTCGGCTTCGACCGGATGAGCATGACGTCCATCGCCTCGCGGGCCCGGGCCAGCAAGGCGACGATCTACCGCCGGTGGCCAGGCAAGCTCGAGCTGGTCACCGACGCCATCCGCCGCCGCGGCGGCACGACCACCACCCCGCCCGACGGCGGCTGCCTGCGGGCGGACCTGCTGGCCTGGCTCCGGGACCTGGGCCGGTCGCTGGCCGAGCAGGACGTGGCGGTGTTCACGGGCGTCATGCTCGCGATGCGCGACTGTCCGGAGCTCGCCTCGTCGCTGCGCTGCCAGATGCACGACGACAAGCTCGCGGCGGCCACCGAGCTGGTCGAACGGGCCGTCGCCCGGGGCGAGCCGTTAACGGACGACGCGGCCACGGCTCTGCACGAGGTCGCGCCGGCAATGTTCTTCTTCCGCTTCCTGGTGACCGGTGAGCCGATCGACGAGAAGTTCTACGTCGGGCTCGTCGACCGCGTCCTGCTCCCGCTGATGACCCGCAACGACTGACCCGCCAAGCCCCAGACCAGCCCCAGACCAGACCAGACCAGCCCCGACCAGCCCAGCCCCGACTCCCGGCGTGTCCCGTCGCCGGACGGATGTTTGGCGCGCCGAGAACCCGCCGGACGACGACGCCCGGCTGACTCAAAAACCAATGGACACCAGCCCGACGGCCCAGGCACTGTGTGCTCGGCCGTGCCCAGACCAAGCCGTGCCCAGACCAAGGAGATCTTCCGTGACGACCCTTTCCTCGGGCACCGAGCAGAGCGCCGTGGTCGGCCACTCTCCACAGGTGCCCGACCCGCGGCGGTGGTTCGCCCTGTGGGTGATCGCCGCCGCCCAGATGATGGTGGTCCTCGACGCCTCCGTCGTGACGATCGCACTCCCGCACGCGCAGCAGGCGCTGCACATTTCCGAAGCCAACCGGCAGTGGGTGATGACCGCCTACACGCTGGCCTTCGGCGGCCTGCTCCTGCTCGGCGGCCGGATCGCCGACTACGTCGGGCGCAAGCGGGTCTTCGTGTGGGGCCTCATCGGCTTCGCGGCCGCGTCCGCGCTCGGCGGCGCCGCCCCCAACGCCGGCCTGCTGTTCGGCGCTCGCGCGCTGCAGGGCGCGTTCGGCGCGCTCCTGGCCCCGGCCGCGCTGTCGCTGATCACAGTGACGTTCACCGAGCCCAAGGAGCGGGCCCGCGCCTTCGGCGTCTACGGCGGGATCTCCGGTGGCGGCGCCGCCATCGGTCTGATCGTCGGCGGCCTGGTCACCGAGTACGCCTCCTGGCGCTGGTGCCTGTTCATCAACACCCCGATCGCGGTCATCGTGGCCCTGCTGGCTCTCCCGGTCGTGCGCGAGAGCAAGGCCGAGGGCAAGCCGAGCTACGACATCCCCGGCACGATCACGGTCACCGGCGGCCTGCTCGCCCTGGTCTACGGCTTCACCAAGGCGTCCGAGGACGGCTGGTCCTCGACGACCACCCTGCTGCTGCTGGCACTGTCCATCGTCCTGCTCGTCGCCTTCGTGGTCATCGAGGCCCGGACGAAGGCACCGCTGCTGCCGCTGCGGGTGCCCGCCGAACGCTCCCGCGGGGCGTCGTTCCTGGCGTCGCTGCTCGTCGGTGGTGGGCTGTTCGCGATGTTCCTGTTCCTCACGTACTACTTCCAGAGCGGGCTGGGCTACAGCGCGCTGCGGACCGGGTTCGCGTTCCTGCCCTTCAGCATCGGCATCATCGTCTCCGCCGGTCTGGGCGGCCAGTTCCTGCCCCGCACCGGTCCCAAGCCGCTGATGATGGGTGGCTCGCTGCTGGCCACCGGTGGCCTGCTCCTACTGCTGACGACGGGCCTGCACACCGGCTACGCCAGCCACGTGCTGCCGGCCGAGCTGATGATCAGCTTCGGGATGGGCCTCGTGTTCGTTCCGCTGGCCAGCACATCGCTGTTCGGCGTCGAGGCACACGACGCCGGCGTGGCCAGCGCGCTGGTCAACACCACCCAGCAGGTCGGCGGCTCGCTGGGCGCCGCCCTGCTGAACACCGTGTTCACCACGGCGGTGGCGAACTACACCACCAGCCACGCCGGCGCGGCGGACCTCACGGCCCGGGCAGCGCTCCACGGCTACCACACGTCCTACGTCTGGAGCGCCGTGCTCGTGTTCGCCGCGTTTGTGATCATCACGGCAATGCTGCGCGGCGGCCGGCAGGAGCTGCCCGAGGGCGCGGCCGTCCCGGTCGGCTGAGCCGGACCGGGCCGGCGCTGCCCGTCCCGGCCAGCTGGGACGGGCAGCGCCCCTGTCGGCCGCGGCGGTCAGGTTCGCAGCGGTACCGACGCCAGGGGGGTCGACGTCGGGCGGGGCGAACCGCCGGCCGGCTCGACCGTGACGGCGAGCTGGCCCGTCCCGGCCGGGACGGTCAGGAACTCCTCGAGCCGGCCGGCCCGGCCGTCGACGACCCCGGCCGAGCGGACCGCGGCCGAGCCCGCGCCGATGAACCACAGCTGGTAGTCCCGCCCGCGCGGCAGCGCCGGCAGGTCGGCCGCGACAACGAGGGCCCGGTCGCCGCTGGCCACGGCGGCGAGCCGGCCGCCGCCGGTCAGCGGCCGGGCGTCGGCGAGCGCGGCGGCGGACGCGGCCATGCGCAGCTCGGCGTCCCGCGAACGGGTCTGGGTGAGCTGGTGATGCTGGTCGAGGGCGACCCCCCCGAACACGCCACCGAGCACGGCGAGGATGATCACTGCCACCAGACCGGTCGTGGCCAGCACCGGCCGGCTCCGCCGGGTCCGGGCCGGGCTCCGCCGGGCGGCGTGGCCCGGCCGGGACCGGCGGCCCGGCACCGGCGGGAGCTGCGGTGTCACGTCGACAGCGGCCAGTACCGCCGCCCGCAGCGCGGCCGGCGGCGGCGCCGCGACGGACAGGCTGAGCGAGGCGGCCGACGCGCTCAGCGCGTCGAACTCGGCCGCGCAGGCCGCGCAGCGGGCCAGATGGCGCTCGGCGCGGCGCCGGTCGGCGCCGTCCAGCGCGTCCAGCGCGTAGGCGCCGATCAGAGTGTGGGCCTCGGCTGACTCGCTCACGATCCCGCCCCCAGGCAGTCCCGCAGCCGGATCAGGCCGTCCCGCATCCGGGTCTTGACCGTCGCGGGCGGGGCTTTCAGAAGTTCGGCCACCTCACGGTAGGTGTAGCCGTTGTAGTACGCGAGCGTGATCGACTCACGTTGGCGGTCGGTCAGGCCGTCCACACAGCGCCGGACCCGCTCGTGCTCAAGGCGGGTGATGACGGTCTCGGCGACCAGGTCGTGACCGGCGTCGGCGTCGCGCGGCGCCAGCGCGCTGAACCGGCGTTCCCGGTCTGAAGCGGCCTGGGCCGAGCGGACCCGGTCGACCGCCCGGCTGTGGGCCAGGGCACAGACCCAGCGCGGCCCGCTGCCCCGTCCCGGGTCGAAACGCGCCGCGTTCCGCCACACCTCGACGAAGACCTCCTGAGTGACCTCCTCGGCCTGGGCCGGATCCCGCATCACCTGCCGGATGAGGCCGTAGACCCGGGAGGCGAGCAGGTCGTACAGGTCGGCGAACGCGTCCCGGTCACCGCGCCCGACCCGGCGCAGCAGCTCACCGGCCCGATCCCCGCCGGACCCGTCCGCTCCGCCGACCCCCCCAGAGGTGCCAACGATCCGGGGTGACGGCGGGCGCGCGTCAGAGGTCGGCACTGTCAGCGCACCTCCCGCATCCGAGCGTCCCCGGCCGCCGGGCCCGGCCGGCGGCGGACACACCCCATTCGGAGCCGCGGCGGCCCCGGATTGGTGCCCGCCAGCAACTGGCCCGACAGATCAGAAACCGAAAGGGCCGCGGCGGCGCTACCGCTCGGCGGTCACCGCGCCGTCCTCAGCCTGCTCCCGCCGGAGCAGGATGCGCTCGACCCGGCTGTCGATCTCGTCGCGGAAGGCGGTCAGACGCCCGATCTTCCGCTCGACCTCCCGGCGCAGCTCGGCGTAGGCCTCGAGCGCCGAGTCGCCGATCCGGACCCGGTCGGACTCGTCCACGCTCGCGTGATAGTCGCTGCGGTACGCGGCAAGCTGGTCCTCGATGGTGAGGATGCCGCGGATCTCGTCCAGGTTGAAGCCGAGCAGCTGCTGGAGCTCCCGAATCCGGCGAACCCGGGCGAGGTCACTGTCGGCGTATAACCGATTGCCGCCCGACGTGTGCCGGGAGGGCATGATCAGACCCATCTCCTGGTAGTAGCGCAACGCCCGGACCGAGACGCCGCACTCCCGGGCGGCCTGCCCGATCGCGCGCAGTCCGCCGTCGTCCTGACCGCCGTCCAGCTCGCCGGGGCCGCGCTCACCCGAGTCCCGACCTAATGCGCGTGCCACGGGCAATGTCGACTCCTACCGGTTGGGATCTCCGGCCGGGAGCGGCGCCCCCGTTCCGCTCTCCTCGGCGGCGGCTTCAGCCGCGCCGGCCAGGCCCGCCGCGATCTCGACTTTCCGTGACCGCTCCTGACGCGGGCTGTTACCGCCTCGTAGCCAGGAGAATACCGCCCCGAGCAGGCAGGCGACGGCCGCGAAGGCGAAGGCCAGATGGAGACCATGCGCAAAGGGGCTGGAGATGAGGGACGGGAAGAAGCTGTGCCCGGTCAGGTAGGCCGCCCGGTCAGGCGGTAGCTGGGCCAGGGTCGAGTGCCCGAGCAGTTGCTCGATCGGGTTGATACCGAGGAACGCCGCGAACATCGTTCCGATGGGCGGGAGGCCGGCGACCTGGTGCGCTTCGGCGCCCGGCACGCCCTGCGCGACGAGCCCGGACTCGAGCGTGTGCGGCAGCCGGGCCGCGAGCCCGAGCGCGAGGACGGTGAAGAACAACCCGATCGAGAGCACGGTGGCCGAGTTCTGGAAGGTGTTAAGCATGCCGGCGCCGACCCCGCGCTGGTCCGGCGGCAGCGTGTTCATCACCGCGCTGGTGTTCGGGGCGACGAACAGGCCCATGGCCAGGCCGATCAGCAACAGAGCCAGCCCGAACCAGAGGTAACGGAAGTCAATCGGCATGATCAGCAACACGACGAAGGCCGCGCCGGTGAGCAGCATCCCGACGGTGGCGAACGGGCGGGCACCGAACCGGTCGGCCATCCTGCCCGACAGAGGGCCCGCGATGAGGAAGCCCACGGTGATCGGGACCATGTAGATGCCGGCCCACAACGGCGTCCGCTCGAACGAGTAGCCGTGCAGCGGCAGCCAGATCCCCTGCAGCCAGATGATCAGCAGGAACTGCAGGCCGCCCCGGGAGAGCGCGGCCATCAGGCCGGCCAGGCTGCCCAGCGCGAAGCCCCGCCGCCGGAACAGGTCGATCCGGAACATCGGGTCGTCCGCCCGCCGTTCGATGAACACGAACCCGATCAGCACGGCGACGCCGCCCAGCATGCAGGTCAGGACGAACGGGTTGGTCCAGCCCATCGTGTGCCCACCGTAGGGCTGGAGCCCGTAGACGATGCCGGTGAGCACGGCGACCAGGCCGAGCGCGAAGGCGATGTTGCCGGCCCAGTCGATCCGGGCCGGGGTCCGCACGCCGTTGTCGCGCAGTTTGAGGTAGGCCCAGATCGTCCCGAACAGCCCGAACGGCACCGAGACCAGGAAGACGAGGTGCCACTCGACCGGCGCGAGCACGCCGCCGACGATCAGGCCGATGAAGGAGCCGCCCATCGCGGCGACGCCGTTGACGCCCAGCGCCATGCCGCGTTCGTGCGGCGGGAAGGCGTCGGTGAGGATCGCGCTCGCGTTGGCCAGCAGGAACGACCCGCCGACGCCCTGGAGGATGCGCATGATGATCAGCCACCAGGCGCCGGCCGCCCCGTGCATCCAGGTCACGGCGAGCAGGATCGAGAACAGGGTGAACAGCGCGAACCCGAGGTTGTACATGCGGACGCGGCCGAACATGTCGCCGACCCGGCCCAGGCTCACGACCAGCACCGACGTGACGAGCATGAAGCCCATCAGCACCCAGAGGAAATAGGCGGTGTTTCCCGGCGCCAGCGGGTCGATGCCGATGCCGCGGAAGATGTCCGGCAACGCGATGATCAGCACCGAGCTGTTCATCATCGCCATCAGCATGCCGATGGTCGTGTTCGAGAGGGCGATCCACTTGTAGCGGTCCGAGGGTGGATGTTCGGCGCCCATCGGAGGCGGGGCAGGGACCTGCGCGCTCACGTCCGTCATCCTCACGGCACCGAAGTGTAGCGTCTCCATCTGACGTCAACGTCATATTAGCCGTACGCCGTGCGTCACAGCGGCCGGGTTTCGGCCAGCGGGACAGCGAGACACCCCGCGGCGAAGCGCGTGACGCGGGAAAATGAACAGATGGATGAACGTGAGGCCACCGCTCGCCGATACGGCGAACACCTGACGGGCTCCGACCTGCTGGCGCTGGCCGGTGGCCGCCCGGAGCAGGCGGCCGCGCTGCGCCGGGAGCCGACGCTGATCCTCGACCTGCTCGACCGGCCGGCCGTGACCGACCGGCTGCTGCGGGCCGGTCCCGGCGGCCCCGGCCGCGCCGTCCCCGGCGGCTCCAGCGTCGCGGCCACTCAGGACTCCCCGGGTCGCTTCACCTACATCTCGCCGTTCCTGGTCTTCGCGGCCGCCATCCACCGGACGACCGGTGACCTCGTCGGCCGCGCCTACGTGGCCGAGCGGACGGGGGCCCGCACCCGGGTGCCGGTGTTCGACGGCCCGGCGCTGGCCGCCTTCGGCGCGGTCCCCGACCACCGTCTCTACCTGGCCGAGCTGCTGGCCTCCTACTCGCGGGTCGCGTCCGGCGTTGTGGCGCGGCGGACCGAACGCGGCTGGCGGCGGCAGCGCTGGGACGAGCTCGACCTGCCGCGGCTGGCCGGGCTGCTCGACGCGGTCCCGGCCGGCGACCGGCCGGCGGTCTGGCGGCGCCTGGGCGACGGCGCGATCTTCCTGGCCGGGATCTTCCCGGAGCACGCGGACCGGATGCTGGGGCCGGTCGCGCTGGCCCGGCTGGCTCGGGCGACCGGCCTGGCGCTCGTGCCGGGCGAGGGTGCCGCGGGTCGCGACGGCGATGTCGGCGACGTCGGCGGCGACGGCGGCGACGGGTCCGGCCGGGACCCGGGCCTGAGCCCGGGTGAGCGCGATCGCCCGGACGGGTCGGATCTGATCGAGCTGGCCGGCCGGCTGGCCAGCCCGGACCGAGGCCGGGCTGCCGGTGCCGGTGCCGGTGCCGCCAGCGGTGCCGGCGGTGTCGCCGGTGACACCGTCGCGCTGCTGGAGAACCTGGCCCGTCGTTCCTACGCCCGGGTCGGGCCGGGGGTGCCCGCGGGCGCGGCCCGCTCCCCCAGCTCCGCCCGCCGGCTGCTGACCCTTATCCGCGATCGCTATCTGTTCCCGCTGGCCACCGACTGGCTGCCCGCGCCGGGTCGCTGACCGCGCTCACTCCGTCCAGTCCCCGCCCACTCCATAACTCCATACAGTCCCCGCTCACTCCGTCCAGTCCGGCGGGCCGCGTCAGCGGGTCGGATGGCGCAGCCAGTCCTCGATCTGGTGGATGCCGGTGGTCGCCATGTCGTGGACGGCTTCGTCCAGTGCGCGGGAGCAGTCACGGAAGACCTGGCGGCGACGGCGGGCCGGCGCGGTCGCAACCACCAGGAAGCCGGCCAGGACCGGGGCCAGCAGAACCCCGGCCGCCGCGGCCGGGTGGTGAGTGATGATCAGGGTCGCCCCGCCGGCGGCGGCGAGAAGCAGGACCACGGCGGCGCATACGACGTCCGCGCGCCGAGGACGGTGGATACGGAAAGTCAGTGCGCACGACGGCAGGTAACGCATACGGATCTCCGTGGCTGCCCGACGCCCGCTCCGGCCCGGCGGGCGTTCCACTGGAGTGGGCTACCCCACACGGCCCGGCGCAAAACGCCCCACGTTCACCCACCGGCCGCCATACCGATCACCACCCGGCCCCTTGGAGCCGGGGGCCCCGAGCTGAGCCGGCCGGGCCGGCCCGGCGGGTCAGTCCGACTCGCTGCTCGGACCGAACCGTTCGGTCCGGACCCGGGCGGGATCGTGGCCGGCGCCGGTGGCGAAGTCGGCCACGGCCTCCACGAAACTCGTCGGCCCGCACACGTACAGCGTCGGGCGCCGCCTGGCCGGCCAGGTCCGATGGCGCAGGAACGCCGCGTCCAGCCGGCCCGGCGGGCGCTCCCAGCCGGGCGGGGCGTCGCGGGTGAAGACATAGGTGACCGACACCGCGGTCGTGTCCCGGAGGCGTTCCAGCTCGTCCCGGTAGAAGATCGAGTCGGGTCCGCGCACCGAGTAGAGCAGGCGCAGGGGTGCCCGGCTCCCACTGGCCGCCCATACCCGGATCATCGCCATGAGCGGGACGATCCCGGAGCCGCCGGCTATCAGCTGGACGGGCTCCCACTGGTTCGGCCGCCACACGAACCAGCCGCCGATCGGTCCCCGGATCTCCAGCGGGTAGCCGACGGCGGCCAGGCCGGTGAGGTACGTCGAGACCTCGCCGCCGGCCACGGTGTCCACGGTGATCTCGATGCGGTCGCCGTCCGGCGCCGACGCGATCGAGTACGAGCGGACCGCGCTGTAGCCGTCGGGAGCGGTGAGGCGGACGTCGACGTGCTGGCCGGCCTCGTGGCCCGGCCAGCCGGGAACGGTCAGGACCAGCGTCCGCGCGCTGGGCGTCTCCGGGCGGACGGCGGCGATGGTCGCGACGAACCAGATCATCGCGGCCGGGCCGAGGGTCCGCCGCGCCGGCTGCTCACCCGCCACTCACGGTGGGATCAGTCGCCTTCATAGCGCTGTTCACGCCAGGGATCACCGTAGGAGTGATACCCGGCGTCCTCCCAGAAACCGGGCTCGTCCCGGGCCAGCAGCCGCAGCTCGCGGACCCATTTGGCGCTCTTCCAGAAATACAGGTGCGGGACGAGCAGGCGGGCCGGGCCGCCGTGTTCCGGGTCCAGCGCTCGCCCGCCGTAGCGGTGGGCGATCCAGGCCCGGCCGCCCAGCAGGTCCGGCAGCGGCATGTTCGTCGTGTAGCCGCCGTAGGAGTGCGCCATCACATACTCGGCGCTCGTGTCGACCTCGGCCAGCAGGGTGTCCAGCGAAACGCCCGACCACGCGGTGTCGAGCTTCGACCAGCGGGTCACGCAGTGGATGTCGACGGTGATGTCCTCGACCGGCAGCGCGGTGAAGGCCGCCCAGTCCCAGGAATGGCGCCGCCCGGTCTCGGTGACGATCGCCAGCTCCCAGCGCTCGGTGGCGACCCGCGGCGTCGGCCCGGCCGAGAGGACCGGGAAGTCCCTGGTCAGGTACTGGCCGGGCGGCAGTTTCCCGCCATCGTCCCGGCGCCGGCCGACAAAACCCGGAGTGACGATTCCCATGATCACCTCACGCGGGTTCGCGGCGGCCCGGCCAGGCCGCCGGCCCGCCCACCCGCGGCGAGGCGGGCGGGCGGGCGGGGCAGGTGGACTCAGGCGCTGGCGGCCTGCTGGTGCTCGTCGCCCTCGTCGCCGTCGACACCGTGGGACTCGTCCTGGCGACGGATGGAGGCCAGGATCTCCTTCTCGGCGTCGGCCCGGCCGACCCAGGCCGCGCCCTCGACCGACTTGCCTGGCTCGAGGTCCTTGTAGACCTCGAAGAAGTGCTGGATCTCCAGCCGGTCAAACTCCGGCAGGTGACGAATGTCACGCAGGTGCTCCTGGCGGACGTCGGCCACCGGAACACACAGGACCTTGTCGTCCGGGCCCTTCTCGTCGGTCATCTGGAACATGCCGATCGTCCGGCAGCGCACCAGGCAGCCCGGGAACGTCGGCTCCTCCAGCAGGACGAGCGCGTCCAGCGGGTCTCCGTCCCGCCCGAGCGTGCCCTCGATGAAGCCGTAGTCCGAGGGATAGTGAGTGGACGTGAACAGCATCCGGTCAAGACGGATCCGACCGGTGTGGTGGTCCATCTCGTACTTGTTCCGCTGGCCCTTCGGAATCTCGATGGTCACGTCAAACTCGAGGTGCACTCCGCCCCCTGTGGCGTTGCCGGTTCCGCCCGGTACGGGCGGCACTGTCGTCGTCTGTTCATCTCCCGCCGAGCTCATGAACGCCGTCCCATGCCGTCTCCTCCACCCCTGAGTACCGGTACCCCTGAGTGCCGGAAAGGCCGCTGTCGGCCTCACCGGGCGCCGCCGCACTCGCCGGCGTCTCACCCAGTGCCGTCTCACCTGAACGGGCCCGGCCCGGCCCGGGCAGGGCCGTGCCTGTGGTGACGTCACGGGAATGATCCCTCATGAAGCTCGTACGCGCCGGACGGGTCGGCACCGGGCCAGCCAGGGCCGGTGCCGGCGGTGCCGGCGCGTGGCGCGCCGCCGACAGTTACCGGCGGTCGCGTCAAAACCGTAACAGGTCGGGATGTCCGCGCGGTTGCCGTACCCGGCGCCGGGAGGTTGCGCGCGGCCATACGCCTGTCATCCGGCCGTACGCCTGTCATCCGGCCGTACGCCTGTCATCCGGCCGTACGCCTGTCATCCGGCCGTACGCCTGTCGTCCGGCCGTACGCCTGTCGTCGGACGCATTCGGCCCCGGCCCGGCGCGAACGGCGCCGCATCCCGCCGACCAGCCACTAGTGTGTTCGCGTGACGCTGCCCACCCCGGGTCCGCGCGTGGGCGGGCTGACGGCGATCGCCGGCGCGCTGCTGGCCGGGCAGCTCTACGCCGGGCCCAGCGGCCCGGCCGCGACCGTCCCCCACTCGCCGGGCGCGCCGCGACCGGCCGCGACCGCGTTCGCCGGGCCGGACCCGAACGCTCCGGCCACCGATCCGGCCGCGCTGGCCCGCCGCCTGGCCGGCCCCCTCGCGGACCCGGCCCTGGGCTCCCCGGCCGGCCTGGTCGAGGACGCGCTGACCGGCAAGGTCCTCTACTCGGCCCGTGCCGAGGTCCTGACCACGCCCGCCTCGACGGTGAAGCTGGCCGTCGCGACCGCGGCGCTGGAGACCTTTGGGCCCGCCGAGACGATCACGACCCGGGTCGTCTACAGCTCGATCGCGCCCGGCGGGACGCTGTGGCTGGTCGGCGGGGGCGATCCGACGCTGAGCGCGACCGCGGCGCCCGGCGCCTATCCGGCGCTGGCCACGCTGAGCGACCTCGCGGCGCAGGTACGGCGGGCCGGCATCACCTCGGTGTCGGCGGTGGTCGGCGACGGGTCGGCCTTCACCGGGCCGGGCCTGGCCGCCGGCTGGCGTGACGGGTACGTCGCCGAGGGCAACGTCACCCCCGTCTCGGCCCTCGAGGTGTCCGGCGGGCGGGTGAACCCGGGCGTCCCGAGTGCCTCCGGCGGCTCCGACGCCCGCTCGCCCGACCCGACCGGCCTGGCCGCGGCCCGCTTCGCCGACGCGCTACGGGCCGCCGGCGTGCGGGTCGGCGCCACCGGCACCGGCCCGGCGCCGGTGGCGACCCGCCAGGTGGCGGCGGTGGCCAGCCCACCGATCCCGGTGCTGGTCCAGCGGATGCTGACCAACTCCGACAACGACATCGCCGAGTGCCTGGGCCGGCTCGTCGCCCGGCGGCACGGGCAGCCGGCCACGTTCGACGGGGCGGCCGGCGCGGTGCTCGGCGTGCTGCGCGGGCAGGGCGTCCCCCTCGCCGGGACGGCGCTGCGCGACGTCAGCGGCCTGTCCGTCGACGACCGGATCGCGCCGGCGACCCTGGTCCGGCTGCTGCGCCAGGCCGTCCTGCCCGGCCACCCCGAGCTGCGAGCGATCACCAGCGGCCTGCCGGTGGCCGGCTTCTCGGGCACGCTCGGCCCCCGCTACCTGACGCCGGACGCGGCCGCCGGCGCCGGTCGGGTGCGGGCCAAGACCGGCACGCTGCGCACCGTGACCAGCCTGGCCGGCGAGGTCATGACGACCGACGGCCGGCTGCTGCTGTTCGGCTTCTTCGCCCCGGTCCAGGACACCGGGGGTACCCACGCCGCCCTCGACCGGGTGGCGGCCGCGCTCGGCGGCTGCGGCTGCCGGGCCGGACCTGGCGGACCAGGCGGACCAGGCGGACCTGGCGGACCTGGCGGACCGGGCGGCCCTGGCGGCGACGGCGGCACCGGCCAACCCGGGGCATAACCCGGCACAGCCCTCATAACCGCCGGGAGCGGAACCGAGGTGGAGGGCTGGCGCGAGCACGGTGGCGGGCGGGGAGAACCGGCGTACGCTGATGATGTGGACGCTGAGCTTGTCGACTGGGACCTCGCGGTAACGACGGCTCGCCGGCTGGTCCGGCCCGGGCCGGCGCTCACCCGGGCCGAGGCGGACGGCGTCGTCGCCCAGCTGCGGGAGCTGGCGGTCGAGTCCGAGGGCTTCGTCCGCGAATACACCCGGATGCCCGACGCCGGGGCGCCGACGCCGATCGTGGTCGTCGACCGGCCCGAGTGGGCGCGCTCCAACGTCGCCGGTCTGCGGGTGGTGACGACCCCGCTGGCGGGCAAGCTGGCCGCCAACGCGCGGGCCAGGACGCCGGGCGCGGTCGGGCGGCGGGTCACCGGCGTCCAGCTCGGCTCGGCGCTGGCCTACCTGTCCAGCAAGGTCCTCGGGCAGTACGAGATCTTCGTCCCGCCGGACGACGCCACCCCGCCGGCCGCGGCGCCGGCCGGGCCCTCGTTCACTAAGGCCGCGGCCGAGCCGGCCGTCCCCGCCGGGCGCCTGAGCCTGGTCGCCCCCAACATCGCCCAGGCCGAGCAGTCGCTCGGGGTCGACCCGCGCGACTTCCGGATGTGGGTGTGCCTGCACGAGCAGACCCACCGCATCCAGTTCTCCGCCGTCCCCTGGCTGCGGGCCCACCTCGAGGCCGAGATCGGCAACTTCATCGAGGCCACCGACCTCGACCCGGACGCGCTGATGGAACGGGTGTACGGCGCGATCGGCGCCATCCGGGGCGCCGTACGGGACCGGGGCGCGACCAGCATGGTCGAGGCGCTCCAGACTCCGGCCCAGCGTGAGGTGCTCGATCGGCTGCAGGCGCTGATGACGCTGCTGGAGGGCCACGCCGACCACGTGATGGACGCCGTGGGCCCGGTCGTGGTGCCCTCGGTGGCCGAGATCCGCTCCAAGTTCGAGGCCCGGCGGGGGGGCGGCTCGCCGATCGACCGGTTCGTGCGCCGGCTGCTCGGGCTCGACCTGAAGCTCCAGCAGTACCGGCAGGGCGGCGCGTTCGTGCGCGCCGTGACCAGCGAGGTCGGTGTGGACGGGTTCAACGAGATCTGGCGCTCGCCGGCGACGCTCCCGACCCGGCCGGAGCTGACCGACCCCGGCGCGTGGATGGAGCGTGTGCTGGGCACCCGCCCGTCCCTGTCGGCCTGAGCACCGGCCCCGATCCCAGCCCGCCTCGTCCTCGTCCTCGTCTGAAACCCGAGCGCCGGTGACCGGACCACCCCCGGCGGTGGCGGCGGTGCGGGTGGCCGTACGGCGGGCCCTGGCCGACCTGCCAGCGGGATCGCTGGTGCTGGCCGGCTGTTCCGGCGGGCCGGACTCGCTGGCGCTGGCGGCCGGCCTGGCCTTCGTCGCGCCCCGCTCGGGCCTGCGGGCCGGCGCCCTGATCGTCGACCACGCCTGGGACGCGGGCTCGGCCGACCGCTCGGCCCGGGTCGCCGCCGGCTGCCGTGAGCTGGGGCTGGAGCCGGTGCGAGTGCTCTGCGCGCCCTCGCCGCGCTCGGAGGGGGCCGCCCGCGATGCCCGCCGGGCCGTCCTGCTGGCCGCCGCCGAACGGCTGGGCGCGCCGGTGATCCTGCTCGGCCACACGCTGGACGACCAGGCCGAGACCGTACTGCTCCGGCTGGCCCGGGGATCCGGCGCCCGGTCGCTGGCCGGGATCGCGCCGGTGGCCGGGCCGATCCGCCGACCCCTGCTGGGGCTGCGGCGGGCGGTCACCCGGGCCGCCTGCGCCGAGGACGGCCTGACGCCCTGGGACGACCCGACGAACGCCGATCCGGCCTTCGCCCGAGCCCGCGTGCGCTCGGCGGCGCTGCCGGCGCTGGAGGAGGCACTGGGACCCGGTGTGGCCGAGGCGCTGGCTCGGACGGCGACGCTGTTGCGGGCCGACGCCGACGACCTCGACGCGCGGGCCGAGGCCGCCTACGCCGAGCTCGCCGTCCCCGCCGGAGCGGCGGTGGAGTTGGCGGTGGCCGGGCTGGCCGCGCTCTCGCCGGCTGTGCGCGGCCGGGTGCTGCGCCGGGCCGCGCTGGCCGCCGGCAGCTCGCCCGGCGCGCTGAGCGCCGAACGGGTCGCCGCCGTCGACGCGCTGGTCACCCGGTGGCGGGGGCAGGGCGCGATCCCGCTCCCATCCCAGGTCGCGGCAGCCCGGGCCGATGGCAGGATCAGGATCGGGCCGAGCGGCGGCCGAGGTGCGAACGGGGAGGGAACGCTGAGTGTGAAGGACACCGCGCAAGCTCGCGAGGCCGTGCCGTCGGTCGATGCGCCGGCCGTCGAAGCCACGGCCGGCGAAGCCACGACCGTCGAAGCCACGACCGTCGAAGCCACGGCCGGTGACGGGGTCGCGGTCGGTGACAGGGAGCATCCCGGCCATCCCGGCCATCCCGACATCGCCGAGGTCCTGGTCAGCGCGGCCGACATCCAGGCCCGGCTACGCGCCATGGCGGGCCGCGTCGACGCCGACTATGCCGGCCGCGAGCTGCTGCTCGTCGCCGTGCTCAAGGGCGCGGTGATGGTGATGGCCGACCTGGCCCGCACGCTGACCGTCCCGGTCACCCTGGAGTTCATGGCCGTCTCGTCCTACGGCTCGTCGACGTCGTCGTCCGGCGTGGTGCGGATCCTCAAGGACCTCGACCGCTCCATCGAGGGCCGGGACGTCCTCGTCGTCGAGGACATCATCGACTCCGGACTGACGCTGTCGTGGCTGCTGAAGAACCTGCGCTCGCGCAACCCCCGGTCACTGGAGGTGCTGGCGCTGCTGCGCAAGCCGGAGGCGCTGACCGTGGACCTAAACGTCCGCTACGTCGGCTTCGACATCCCGAGCGCGTTCGTCGTCGGCTACGGCCTCGACTACGCCGAGCGCTACCGGGCGCTGCCGTTCGTCGGCACCCTGACCGAGGACGCGATCGCCCGGGGGGCTCACTGACGGGCAAGATCCCACACCGCCGCTCGGAACAGGGGGCAACAGCCGCCCGTTGCACGGATGTACGAGCGGTTAGGAGCCCGCCGGTGGCGGTACCCTCGCACGAGGGATCGGACCGGTTCGGCGGCGGCACACACGGCAGGAGGGCGAAGCGTCTCGATCGCGGCGCTTCAGGCAGATGAGTCCTAGAAGAATCTTCCGCGGCTGGGTGCCCCTGGTGCTCCTGGCTCTGTTCGTCATCCTCCTGACCACGAACATGCTCTCGGGGTCCAACGAGTACGCCAAGAAAGATCTGAGCTTCATCCAGCAGCAGATCTCCGCGGGCAAGGTCACCTCGGCCACCATCGAGGACTCCAAGCAGCGCATCGAGGTCACGACCCCGAGCGGCAAGTTCGAGTCGTCGTATGTGACCGAGCAGGGCACCGTCCTGGCCAACGACCTCCGGACCAACGGCGTCGACTACAAGGTCACCGTTGATCATGGCAACGTGTTCCTGTCGCTGCTGCTCAACCTGCTGCCCGTGCTGCTCGTCGTCCTCCTGCTGTTCTTCTTCATGAACCAGATGCAGGGTGGCGGCAACCGGGTCATGAACTTCGGCAAATCCAAGGCGAAACTCGTCAACAAGGACACGCCGAAAACCACGTTCGCCGACGTCGCCGGGGCGGACGAGGCGATTGAGGAACTCGAGGAGATCAAGGAGTTCCTGGAAAATCCAGGCAAGTTCCAGGCGATCGGCGCCAAGATTCCGAAGGGTGTGCTGCTCTACGGCCCGCCCGGGACCGGTAAGACCCTGCTGGCCCGCGCCGTCGCCGGCGAGGCCGGGGTGCCGTTCTACTCGATCTCCGGGTCCGACTTCGTCGAGATGTTCGTCGGTGTCGGCGCCAGCCGCGTCCGGGACCTGTTCGAGCAGGCCAAGGCGAACGCGCCGGCCATCATCTTCGTCGACGAGATCGACGCCGTCGGCCGCCACCGCGGCGCCGGCCTGGGCGGCGGCCACGACGAGCGCGAGCAGACCCTCAACCAGCTGCTGGTCGAGATGGACGGATTCGACGTCAAGGGCGGCGTGATCCTGATCGCCGCCACCAACCGGCCGGACATCCTCGACCCGGCGCTGCTGCGCCCGGGCCGCTTCGACCGCCAGATCGTCGTCGACCGGCCCGACCTCCTCGGCCGCGAGGCGATCCTGACCGTCCACGCCAAGGGCAAGCCGATCGCGAAGGACGTCGACCTGAAGGTCATCGCCCGGCGCACCCCCGGCTTCACCGGCGCCGACCTGGCCAACGTCCTCAACGAGGCCGCCCTGCTCGCCGCCCGCTCCGAGCAGCGCTTCATCTCCTCCGCCCTGCTGGAGGAGGCCATCGACCGGGTCATGGCCGGCCCGGAGCGCAAGACCCGCGCGATGAGCGACAAGGAAAAGAAGATCATCGCCTACCACGAGGGCGGCCACGCCCTGGTGGCCCACGCACTGCCCAACACCGACCCGGTGCACAAGGTGACGATCCTGCCCCGCGGCCGCGCGCTCGGCTACACGATGCAGCTCCCGGAGGAGGACAAGTACCTCCAGACCCGATCGGAGATGCTCGACCAGCTCGCGGTGCTGCTCGGCGGCCGGACGGCCGAGGAGATGGTCTTCCACGAGCCGACCACCGGCGCCTCCAACGACATCGAGAAGGCGACACAGATCGCCCGCGCGATGATCACCCAGTACGGGATGAGCGACAAGCTCGGCGCGCTGAAGTTCGGCAGCGAGTCGGGCGAGGTCTTCCTCGGCCGCGACATGGGCCACCAGCGCGACTACTCCGAGGACGTCGCCGGCGAGATCGACGACGAGGTGCGCCGGCTCATCGAGGCCGCCCACGACGAGGCCTGGGAGGTCCTGGTCACCTACCGGGACGTCCTGGACAACCTGGTCCTGCGGCTGATGGACGCCGAGACGTTGAGCAAGGACGAGGTCCTGGAGATCTTCGCCCCGGTCGGCAAGCGGCCCAGCCGCGGCTCGTACACGGGCGTGGGCAAGCGCCTCCCGTCCGAGCGGCCGCCGGTGATGACGCCGGCCGAGCTGAACCTGGTCAAGTCGCCCGAGATGCTCATCGCCGGCACGCCCGGCGGCCCCGGGCCGTCCGCCCCGTCGTCGGCGTCTGCCGGGGGCAACGGCGTTGGCGTCGGCAACGGCGCTGGTGTCGGCAACGGCGCTGGTGTCGGCAACGGCGCTGGTGTCGGCAACGGCGCTGGTGGAGCCGGGGGCAACGGTGGCGCCGTGCCCGGTTCGTCGGTACCGTCCGCCGAGCACGGCGGGCAGACCGGCCCGCGGGACCAGCCGCCGCCGGCGCCGCCCCGGATCTCCAACCCGTGGGCCCCGCCGACCTGGCCGAACGACGACGACAGGGGACGCCGTTGAGCCTCGACTACAGCCCGGGGCCCTACAGCGGGGCGCACGACCATGACGATGTGCTCGAGCTGGACGAGGCTCTCGCCGGCCGTCGGCCGGCCGGCTTCGACCACGACCGGGTCGTCGCCGCCGTCCGTGAGCTGCTGATCGGGATCGGCGAGGACCCGGACCGGGAGGGCTTACTACGCACCCCGGACCGGGTTGCCCGGGCCTACGCGGAGGCCGTCGAGGGACTCGGCCGGGAGCCGGCCGAGGTCCTGACCACGGTCTTCGACGAGGGACACCAGGAGATGGTCCTCGTCCGGGACATCTCGTTCACCTCGCTGTGCGAGCACCACCTGGTGCCGTTCATGGGCAACGCGCACGTCGCCTACATCCCGAACGAGAAGGGCCAGATCACCGGGCTGTCCAAGCTGGCCCGACTGGTCGACCTCTACGCCCGCCGGCCGCAGGTCCAGGAGCGGCTGACGACCCAGGTCGCGGACGCCCTGGAGGACTCGCTGAGCCCGCGCGGCGTGATGGTCGTCATCGAGGCCGAGCACCTGTGCATGTCGATGCGGGGCGTGCGCAAGCCGGGGGCCCGGACGGTCACCTCGGCCGTGCGGGGCCAGTTCCTCAGCCCGGCCACCCGCAACGAGGGCATGTCGCTCATCCTGGCCCACCGGGGGCTGACCGGGCGCTGACCACGCCCGGCACTGGCCGCGCTCGCCGCTGGGCCGCGCTCGCCGCTGGGCCGCGCCCGGCACCGACGCGCTCGCGCGGACCGTGTGCGCGCGGACCGTGTGCGCCACGCCAGGGGCGCCGCGGGTCACCTCGTCAGTACCGCGAGACTGTCAGCCCACCGATGGGAGACGGTGGCCAGGCTCTCGTCCTGGTCGATGGCGAAGCTGTGCGAGCCGTCGAAACCCCAGGCCATCTGGGCCAGAGCGGTCGAGATGCGGGTACAGACGATCGGGCCGTCGCCCCATCGGGTCGCCTCCTCGGCGCCGTCGAGGCAACGGCCGGTCCCGCTGACCTGGGCCCGCAGGCCGGCGAAGTAACTGTTGTAGCCGGCCGCGCCGGCGAACTGGCCGAGGTAGAGGACGTCAGAGCCGGTGTATGGCCGGCAGGCGAGCATGGCCTGCGCCTGGAAGGCACGCTCGAGGTCCGTCCGGGGCTGGCAGCCCCGCCGGTTGAGGATCGTCGAGTCGACGCGTCCGAGCAGCGCGGTCTCGGCCGCGCTGAAGCCGGGTAAGCCGGCCGAACTGGACGGTGCCCCGGCCGGCGAGGTCGCGACCGCGCTGGGCTGGGCGACCGGCGGCCGGGGGCGCGTCGAGGCGGACGGCTTCGGCGCGGCGGGCGGGATGGCGGTCCGGACGCTCGTCGGCGCGATCGCTGTCGTCGGCCGGACCGGCGCGGGCGCGGCCGGCCCGAGCTGGCCTGGCGCGGATGCTGGTGTCCCGGCGGGCCCCGTGGCGGCGGGCCCCGTGGCGGCGGCCCCGGTGGCGGCGGCGCTCGCCGCGGCCGGGACGGGCGCGGGTCGGCCCTGGTCCGATCCCGGTGTCGCCCGGCTGGTGCCGTCGGCCGGCGCAAGCCGCGGCACCGGCGCTCCGACCGTCGCCGTGGCGCCCGCTGGCCGCGCGGCGATCCGCCAGGCGGCGACACCCGCGGCGGCGAGAAGCAGAATGCCGATGACGGTCAGCAGCGGCGTCGCGACTCGGCGGGAACCGGTCCGCGCCGCGGGCGGGACAGGCCCGGTCGGCGGGTTGCGGACGGTCACACCGCCCGCTCCGGACTCGGCCGGCAGCCTCGCAACCGGCTCGCTCAGGTCCGGTACGGGCGTCCATACCGACCCGAACGACGCCTCCCTGTACGCGGCCGCGGGCAGGCCGGTCCCGCCCGCCTGATCGGTCCCGCCCGCCTGATCGGTCCCGCCCGCCTGATCGGTCCCGCCCGCCTGATCGGTCCCGCCCGCCTGATCGGTCCCGCTCGCGGTGCCGCTCCCGCCCGCGGGACCGGCACCGTCGCCTGAGCCGTCTCCTCCTCCGCTGTCCGGCGCAGGCACAGGCGCGGGCGCGGGCCGCGGCGAGCGGACGCCAGGCCGGCGCGGCACCGTGGCTTCGAGCGCCGCTGCGCCGGGCGCGTCATCGGCCCGGCGCCCACCGTCAATCCAGTCGGCTATGTCCTCCCACTCCGTCAGTTGCTTCCAGCCCGCCGGATCGCCGCGGCCAGGTGGGTCGCCCGAGCCAGCCTCGGCTGCCTCGTCGATCCCGTCCGAGTGAGCTGGCTCGTCAGACTGGGCCCGGCCCTCGGCCCGCGCTGGCTCGTCCGGCAGCGCTGGCTCGTCCGGCAGCGCTGGCTCGTCCGGCAACCCCACCGAGCCGAGAGTGGCTGCCAGCTCGCTCAGCGTCGTCTCGATCTCCGGCAGGGACGGGCGGCGATCCGGCTCCGGCGCCGTCATCGCCCTGACCAGGTCACTCAGGCCGGCCGGTACCGATGCGGGCAGGGGCCGGCCGTCACCGTCCATGATCCGACGCAGGATGGTCATCGGCCCGTCGCCCGGGTGAGGCGCGAAGGGCGCGGTTCCGGCCAGGAGCGTGTGCAGCGTCGACCCGAAGCTGTAGACGTCGGACTCGGCGGTGTGCCGGCCCCCGTCGAGGATCTCCGGGGCGGCGTGGACGGGGGTGTAGGTGGCGGCGCTGATGGACGCGTTCGGATCGATCGGAGCCGCCGCGCCGAAGTCGCTCAGCACGACGTCGCCGTCCTGGTCAATGAGAAGATTGCCGGGCTTCACGTCGCGGTGCAGGAAGCCGCGCTCGTGGGCGGCGCTCAGCGCTCGGGCCAGGGTGCGCGCGACACCGACAGCCTCGGCCGCGCCCAGCGGTCCGACCGTGTCCAGCCAGTCCGCGAGCGATCCGCGCGGAAAGTAGGGCATCGCGATGAACGGACGGCCGTCGGGCGTCGGGCCGCCGTCGTAGACACTGATGATCTCGGAACGGCCGGACAGCGCGCCCAGCGCCCGGCACTCCGCGCTGAAGCGCCGGATGGCGTCAGGGTCGCGGAGGTCCATGTTCAGGACCTTGACAGCCACCGTCCGCCCGAAGCGTGGCTGGTGCGCGGTGTAGACGGCGCTGAATCCGCCGACCGCTATTCGCCGGAACCGGGTGTAGCCCTCGATGGCCGGAAGGAGGCCGCCGCCGTCATCCGTGGACTCCGACCTCATACCCGCCCCCGGTGATAGACGATTGTCTGCCGGCTTCACCGACCTTCAACTCCATGACAACACCGAGCCCCGTTCCCCGCCACCATTGGGGAGATCCCCCTGGCCCGATATACCTAGGGAGCTATACGACTTTCTACCTAGGAACATCCGAGCTACTTGGGAACATCCGAGCCGCACGTGGGCCACGGCGACCACGGCACAAGCACCGACCACGGCATCAGCGCTATTCCACCCACCCCACCTTCTCCCCCTCACCTTACCTCACCATGGCGACAGGGCGCCGCGATACACCCACCAGGGGCATATCCAGGACGTGTGTCGGGAAGATCGCGGCCGGGAGCGCATACCGGCGGCCCACCGTCCGGACATGGGGTACTCTGACCACAGAACGCGCCCGATTCATCCGAACCAGCCGAACAGCAGCACGACGCGCGGGGGGAGTTCGACCGGTGATGGAACAGTGTGGCCCGGCCGGGCAGCGCGAGCAGGGCCGCAAGCACTGTCAACACTGTCGGCGGGTCTCATGATGGCCGATGCTTTCGGCGTCGATCTCGACGCGGTACGACAGACAGCGGCGCAGCTCAACTCAATTCGAGCAGCGTTGGACTCGCTCCACGAGACCTTCGACGCTCTGAATGGGCAAGCCGGGTCCAAGGTCGTCGAAAACGCGCTGCACAACTTCGTCAGTCACTCTTCGGACAGCCGCAAAGCTCTGGACGGATTACTGGAACGCGCGTCCGGCCTGCTCCAGGGCCTGTCCGAGGGGACCGGCGCCGTCGACGCGAGCCTCGCCGGCGCCCTTGTTCCCGCCGGGCCGGCCCCCGGTGGAGCGGCCTCCTGATGCCGGCGGTGACGACGGCTCCGGACTGGTTCACATTACGGATACCGGAGTCGTGGTTCGAGTTCAGCCCGTGGCGGGCGACCCGGACCGGCACACTAGGACGGCTGGTCGACGCCCGCATCGCCGAGGCGCCGAGCTGGCGACCCCACCGGTCCGGGCTGCTCAAGCTGCTGCGCGCGTTCGCCGAGATGGCCGACCGGCAGGGCGCGATCTACTGCGCGGCCGCAGCTGATATCGCCGGCGAGGACAGCCTGTTGGCCAGCCTCATGGTCTTCCACACCCCGGGCGAGGACGATCCGCGGGACAACACGGTCGAGGCGATCGCCGGGCAGATCGTCGCCACCCCGCCGACCGGCCCTGGCCAGCCCTGGCGGACGGTCGCCCTGGTCGACCTCCCGGCTGGGCGGGCGGTCCGGGTCCGAGGCGTCGAGCGCACGACGGCAGGCGAGGCGCTGCCCGAGCGAGCGCCGCTCGACGGCACGTCGGTCAACGGCACGGCATCGGTCGGCACGGCATCGGTCGGCACGGCGCCGATCGACGGCGTGATGATGCAGACGCTCATTCCCGTCCCTGCTGGGGGCGGTGTCCTGAACGTCGTGCTGACCAGCCCACATACGGCGCTCGCGGACGATCTGCTCGGCCTTTTCGAGGCGATCAGCGAAACGCTTTCCTGGTCCGACGGCCGTCCGAGCAGTGCCCCTGAGACAAGCAGTTACCCTGAGAAGAGGTAGACATGCCGAACATCAGCGTCGACTACGACGCCGTGCGCAACGCGGCCGCCCGGCTCACAGCTGGGAAGAACGAGATGGAAACGCAGCTCACCCAGCTGAAGAACCTGATCGACGGCCTCGTCGCCAGCGGCTTCCGGACCGACCTGGCCTCCCACAAGTTCAGCGCGTCCTACGACCAGTGGCACACCGGGACGGCGAACGCGGTCGCCGGCCTCGACGGGATGGCGTCATTCCTGAACACCGTCGTCGCCCAGCACGAGAACCTCGACTCCACGCTCAGCAGCTCCGGGGAGTGAGCTCCTTGGCCGGTCCGTGATTTCCGCGGATGGAGGTCGGGTTGGTGGCTGACTGGTCGGTGCTGGGTCTGGACGCCGATCCGGTTCTGGGGGATCCGGGGGCGGTCGGAGACCTCGCGGCCCGGCTGTCGGGCCAGGCCGGGCTGGCGGATGAGAACACTGATCGGTTACGGGCGATCGCGGCGAACGGCGGCGACCTCGCGATGGTCGGGGACTACACCCCACTATCTCGACGCCCTGCACGATCTGCCGGCTGACCTGGAGAAACTCGCCACGGCCTACCACGGCTGCGGCACCGCGCTACGGACCTATTCCGACCGACTCGCGGCGGCGAAGACCCAGGCCGGACAGGCACTGCGGGACGGGACGGACGCGGCCGGCCGCTGTCAGGCGGCATTGGGCCAGGTCCATCTGCTGCTGCCACCGGAGCGGGACGCCCGCCTGATCTCCGGGACGAGCTGTCGGATCAGTCGATCGCGCTGGCCACCGCCGGCTGGAAGTTCCCCGACCTGACCGCCGAAGTGCACGCGGCGGCCCGCCGCGGCCAGGCCGCGCAGGCGGACCGAGCCCGCGCCCGCCAGCTCGCGCTGGACGCGGCCAGCCTTCGCGACGAAGCCGCCTCCACCTGCGCGCATCAGATCAACGAGGCGCTGCCGCACAGCGGGATCCGCCCTCGTCGCCGGCGCCGCCGCGCTCGGCGACTCGTTGAGCCGTTTCGCCGCCGGGCGGGGATCGTTCACCGCGGTCGCGCTCGACACCCTCGGAATGATCCCCGGCGACCGCGAACTCGCCGCCACCGCCCGGATGAGCCGCGGCCTACGCCTGCTCATCGGCGGCCTGACCCGAGGCGAGGGCAGCCGGCTCATCTCCGCCGGCCCGCGGTCCTTCGGCGGCGCGGCGCTGAGGCGGGGTCGCAACCTCGTCACCGCCGTCCCGTTCGGCTTACGCCAGGCTTGCGCCGCCCGCGGCACACTGGACACCTCGGAAGTCTTTTCCCAGACCGCGAAATGCCGCTTCCTGGGCCGGGACCCGGTCGAACTGTCCACCGGACAGATGATCATGCAGCGTGCTTGATAGCCGGACTTGCGCTACTCAGATGCAAGATTGAATCAGGTCGACCTCGCGGTCGGAGATGAGGTAGCCGCGGCCGGGCGGGGCGGCGAAGAGCTGGTCGGGCTCAAGGCGGAGGTTGTGGTCGCGCAACCAGGCGACGGACGTGGGGGTCAGCAGCAGTCGGGTGCCGCTGGAGAGGATTTCGGAGACGACCCGGGTCAGTGAGCGTCGCTGGCCGGACAGGATCGGGGCCGCGTCGCCGCAGAGTACGAGTGCCCGCTGACCGAAAGCGTCGGGACTGACGATGTCCTGAAACAGGGTCGGCTTGTCGGCGAAGCCCTCGACGGTCGGCGTGACGGTGATCTGCTCGCAGTCGTCGACGACGACCGCGTACCGCCGGTCCCCGAACGGCTCCACCGCCGCCCGCAGCGTCGCGTCGGCGAGGCTCGTCCCGCGGACGATCTGGATGTCGGCGTCGCCCAGGTCGAGCAGCTCCGGCAGCGGCGAACGCGACGGCGCGACGACCAGGACGCCGACCCCGTGCTCACGCAGTCCCCGGACGACGGTGGCGGCGGCCGAGGTCCGGCCCGAACCGCCAGGACCCGAGACGAGCAGTTGGTGCGGGCCCGTCTCGAAGAAATCGACGCCGACGACATCCAGGTCTGCCCCGCCCACGCCGAGCGGCAGCCAGGTCTTCGACGGCGGCGGAGCCGGGACGGCCAGCTCTTCGAGACGCAGAGCGCGAGGCAGCGGCGGGAACGATCGCGGCAGCCGGTCAGGACGAACGGCGGACGCCGACGCCGACGCCGACGCCGACGCCGCGATGAGAGCGTCCCGGACCAGGAGGTCGGGCGGCCGGTCCGGCCAGGCGATCTGGACGTGCAGACCGGTGCTGGCGTCGATGGCCCGGCCGGGAACGTCGGGCGGGCTGACCATCCCCGAGCCCAGATGGGCCCGGCGTAGCTCCTCCTTGCCGAACGGCAGCAGCAGCCGCTGGGTGAACAGAGCCGCGGTCCGGCTCAGCAGCAGGTCCGCCCCGCCCGTCAGGACCACGTGCACGCCGACCGGCGGACCGCCCTGGATGATCTCCACGATCGCGGCGACCACTGACGTCGCGACGAACATCGGGTCAGACCGGTTCTCGAACAGCTCCCAACCGTCGACGACGAACAGGATCGCCGGGTCGGGCTCGCCCCGGGGCATGCTGGCCAGCTGAGTGCTTCGGCGGCGGTCAACCTCGGCCCGCAGCCAGCTCACCAGCCGCCGGACACGATCCGGCTCCCCGCCGCTGATGATGGCCCCACAGTGCGGAAGCCCGGCGTACGCCGACAGACCGGCCGGCGCATGCTCGATCACGTACACGTGGCCCGCGTCCGGCCCAAGCCGGGTCACCAGGCTGGTGATCAACGTCCGGACGAACGTCGTCCGCCCCGTCTGCGGACCGCCGGCCACCAACAGCCGCTCGACGTCGACCAGGTCGAGCGCCGCCACCGGCTGCGCCTGGTTGTCGGGATCGTCGATGAGACCGAACGGCAGCCGGAGCGGGCCGGCCTCTCCGGATGGCGGGAGCACCGACGGTGTGCCGGCCGCCGGCAGGGCCAGCGGCAGGCCCGCGACCGGGGAGTTCGCCGGGGACGCAGTCGCCAGCGAGCCGAGCCGACTGCGCGGCAGGTGGGCCGGCAGCGGCGGCAGCAGCGGGCGGAACGGCGCCCGCGCGCCCAGAGCCCCGGCTGCGGCTTCCACCGCTCGCACCGTCAACAGCTGGTCGGTCGGCGCGCCCCGATGGTCGACGGTCTCGTCCGGACGGGCGGTACCCAGACTCGCCCACTCCGCGATCCGCACCCGAGCCGGACGCGCCCCGCCGACCGGAGGCGGATCCCCCAGATAGCCCGACTGGAACAGCCGCGGCGTCCGCGTCTCATCCTTCGTACACAGAATCATCCCCCGGCCCCGCAACCGACCCGGGATCGACGCCGCGTCCGGCACGCCGAGTACCTCGGTGCTATCCGCCGGCTCGTTCTGACGCAACGTGATCCGCAGATCGATGTTGTTCTTCAGCTCCGCCGACAGCTTCCCCTGCAACGACTGCGTCGCCAGTACCAGGTGCATCCCCAGCGAGCGGCCCTTGGCCGCGACGTTCACCAGTTCCCGCAGGAAGTTCGGGGATGTCTCCAGGACGCGAGCGAACTCGTCGAAGATCATCACGAGGCGGGGTAGCGGCGGCAACGCCGAACTGGAACGTCGAGCCCGCCAGTACTCGTCGATCTCGCCGCCGTACCGGGCGAGCAGCGACTCGCGCCGGCGTACCTCGGCCCGTACCGAGGCGAGAACCCGGTTCGCCGCCGTCTCGTCGAACACGTCGGCCGCGCTCTCCCCCGTCGAGCGGATCAACGCGACGACATGCGGGCAGCGCTCGAACGGCAGGAACGCGCTACCGCCCTTGAAGTCGACCAGCACCAGGTTCAACTTCTCGGGGCTGTTCGCCAGCAGCAGCGACGTGACCAGGGTCTGTAACAGAATGCTCTTCCCGGCCCCGGTCGCCCCGCCCAACATCGTGTGCGGTCCCTGGCCGGCCAGGTCCACCCGCACGGTGCCGTCGCTGCCCGCGCCCAGCGGCACATCCAGCGTCGGCAGATCATGCTCCCTCCACAGCCCGACCACATCGTCCGCGGTGGGGACACCCACGCTGAGCAGATCCAGGAACCGCACCGGGAACGGCATGGCGGCCGACGAGCCGACGGCGAGCCGGTCGCGCAGCGGGGCGACGGCCCGGGACAGCCGAGCCGCCACCCCGGACGACACCCGGTCGGCCCGCCCGGCCGAGCCCGGCTCCCCCAGCCCCCGGTGCAGCCGGATGGCGAACGAGGAGTCGACCTCGTACTCGGCCCGGCACTCGTTCATCCCGTGCTGGTCAAGGGCGATCACGTAGACGCCCGCCTCCGGCCCCTCGCGCAGGACCGCCTTCATTCCGCTGATGTTGCGCAGGCTCAACGCACCGTCGAGCACCACGACGACGTCCTCGGTGAACCGGGCGCCGACGCCGGCCGCGCCGCCGGGCGCGGCTCGCCGAGCGGCCGCGCGAGCGATGATCAGATCACGCAGTTCGGCGACGCGGCGGGCCCGCGTCTGCTCCGTGGTGCCGACCCAGCACGGGATGGCGTTCGCCTCCCCGGCGTCGACGTGCGGCAGCCACGACGCCCAGGCCAGATCAGCCCCGTCCGTCGCGCTGATCAGCACGATCCGCAGGTCGTCGGGGCTGCGCAGCACGCCCAGCTGGATCAGCAGCCACCGTGCGATCTCCCGTGTCGCCGCCGGCGGCCCGGCGATCCCCAGTACCCCGACCTGGCGCAGGTCGACGGTCATCGGGACGGCGCTCAGCGTCGGGGCGGGCAGCTCCGGCCAGCGTGTCCCGCGCAGCTCGACCGACGCCGGTTCGTCCGTGACCCCGACTCGCAGGGTCAGCGCCGACGGCGAACCGGCGTTGCGCGGCCACACGCTGCGGTCGGCGCCGGTCGCGGCCAGGATGAGGTCGAGCCGGTCGGGGGCCTGCGCCCGCCGGACCCGCTCCTCGGCACGGACATGCGCGTCGATCTCGGCCCGCGCCGCCACCCGCAGTGCGGCGACGCGGGCCAGCTCACGGCGCCGTCCCCGGCGCAGCGCGATCTCGGTGCCGGCCAGACCAACCGGGCCGACAGCGCACATGACCAGGAACAACGGGTTCTTCTGGACCAGGAAGAGGACCAGCCCGATCGCGACCGGCGCGAGCGCGCCGACCCACATCGAGCCGCGTCCGCCCACGGCGCGGACGGGCGGTTCGGGCAGGTCGACGCGCGCCGGCGTGACGTTCGGGGACGGCACGAACGACCGGTTGAACTCCAGCCGGCCGTCCGGCGCGCGCACCGTTCGCAGCGGGTGAGCCGGACGCGGGACCCATTCCAGCTCGTCGGCGCCGATCCCGATCAACGCATGCGAGGTCAGCGAGACCGGGCCGGCGATCGGCTCACCGTCGACGCGGGTGCCGTTGACCGACTCCAGGTCCTCGACGACCACGCCGTTTGGGTCGACGATCAGCACCGCGTGGTTGCGCGACACCCGATCACAGGTCAGCCGGACCTGCGCGTCCGGGGCCCGGCCGATCCGGTGACGCCCGGGCCGCAGCCAGGCGGTCAGGCCCACGTCGGGTCCGGCCACGACCCGGACGGCGCCGGCTCCGCCCTCTGGGACTCCACGCAGCGGCGGTCCGGGAGCGCCTACCCAGATCGTCGAGCCGTGCAGCAGCGGCGAGTCGCCAAGAGTCGTCTCAGGGTCGAACGGTTCGTCGTCGGCGAAACAGGCCCGACCACCGACGGGGATCGGCAACGCTTCGAGGAGCGAGGCAACCGAGGTGTCCGGCTCCGCGGACACCTCGACGTCGTACGCCGCGCCGGTGTCGGCGTCGCGCACAGAACACCTGACGATCATCCTCGCTGGCTCCCGCGTGGTTCCGTTCTGTACCACTGTGCACGACTGACCTTCAGTCTGGCCGACTGCCAGCGGTGCCGGAGGGCAACCGAGACACTCTTCACCGGTCCCGCCGGCAACGGCGAGCAGGACCGCCTCGGCCAGGAACCGGCGGCGCACGTCGACCCGGCTCGCGCCCAGCGCCCGGCGCAGGCCGATCTCGCTCCGCCGTTCCAGCACCTCCACGACCATCGTGTTGGCCACGCCGATCCCGCCGACCAGCAGAACCAGCCCGCCCAGGCCGAGCAGAAGCGCGTTCAGCGTCCCGTCGGCGGCCTGCTCGACGGCCAGCGCGTCGGACGGCCGGGACACGGCGACCTCGTTCGGCGCGGCCGACCCCGAGACGGGACGCGGCCGCGGCGCCGAACACGACGGCGGGGTAGCGATCGGTCGCCGCGGCGGGCTATCGGCTACGGCGTACCGCGCGATTGCGGCTGGCTGGCCGCCCGGGCCAGTGCCTAAAGCCGGCAGGCCTGGATCGCGGAGACGATGATCCCGCGGGCGCCGATGTCCCACAGGTCGTCCATGACCCGGTTGAGCTCGCTCTGGAGGACCATTGCCCGCACCGCGACCCAGCCCTCGCGGGCCAGCGGGGAGATGGTCGGAGACTCGTAGCCCGGCGTGACCTCACAGGCCTTCTCCACCACCGATGCCGGCGCGTCGTAGTCCATCATCACGTACTGGCGGGCCACGAGCACCCCCTGGACGCGGCGCAGCAGTCGCTCATGGCCGGTCCCGAGGACCGTGCCCTTCTTGACCACCAGCACGGCCTCAGAACGCATGATCTCGCCGCCCAGCAGCTCCAGGCCGGATGCACGCAGGGTGCGGCCGGTCTCGACGACGTCGGCGATGGCGTCGGCGACACCAAGCCGCACCGCTGTCTCCACCGCGCCGTCCAGGCGGACGATGTCGGCCGATATCCCGCGCCGGTCGAGGTCGGCCTGGACCAGACCGGCGAACGAGGTTGCCACCCGCCGCCCGGCCAGCTCGGCGACGTCGGTCATCGCGCCGGCGGTGGCGGCGTAGCGGAACGTCGAGTGGCCGAAACCGAGTGGGAGGATCTCGTCGGCCGCCGCGCCGCTGTCGATCAGCAGGTCGCGGCCGGTGATGCCGGCATCGAGCCGGCCCGAGCCGACGTAGACGGCGATGTCACGGGGGCGCAAGAAGAAGAACTCGATGTCGTTCTCGACGTCCAGGACGACGAGCTCGGCCGCCTCCCTGCGGGCCCGATAACCCGCGTCGCACAGTAACTGGCTGGCCGCGGTCGACAACGCACCCTTGTTGGGAACCGCTATCCGCAGCATGCACACTCCCCGCCCACGTCACCGGTCACAGTCGCGAGTATACGTCCTCAGGGGAAAGACCAGCGGAAATCATGGCGAGCTGACTCCAGTAGAGCAGCTGGGACAGCTCCTCGGCCAGTCGCTCGGGCCCCTCGTGTTCGGCGGCCATCCAGCTTTCCGCGGCCTCCTCGACGAGCTTCTTTCCAATGTGGTGAATACCGGCGTTCAGGGCGGCGACGGAGCCCGATCCGGGCGTCTGTTCACGCCACTTCTCAGAGAGCTCCGCGTACAGTTCATCAAAGGTCTTCATCGGTTTTTCCCGCCGTTCCTCCGCCAGCCCGCCGGTCATCCATGCTAGCGGGCCGCGCCCGGGAATGGTTGACTTGGCGGTTGTGCCAGTACCCGTCCCCGGTCGGCCCGTCGCTGGACGACCACCTCCGCCGGCCCCAACGGTCTTGCCGGCGGCGTCGGCGGCGTCGGCGGCGCCTGCCCTCGTTGCGACCGACCTGGACGGCACGTTGATCCGAGACGACGGCACTGTCTCCGGCCGGACCCGGGCCGCGCTGCGCCGGGCTGAGGCCGCGGGCGCCCTGGTCGTCCTGGTCACCGGCCGCCCGACGCGGGTGATGGCCGATATCGTGGCCCGCACGGGCGTGCGTGGGCGGGCGATCTGCGGCAACGGCGCGGTGCTCTATGACACTGACACCGGAGTCGTTTCCGGGCGGCGCTGTCTGGATGCGACGACCGCGACCCGGCTGGCCCGGCAGATCCGCGCGCTGCTGCCCGACGCCTGTTTCGCCGTCGAGTCCGGCGCCGCCTTCGGCCGGGAGGCCGGTTTCCTCACCGCCTGGCCGGACGAGAAGGAGACCGTCGCCGACGTCGAGGAACTGATCGCGGCGCTGCCCGCCACAAAGCTGCTGGTCCGTCGGGCCGGTAAGCCGATGGCCGAGCATCTGGCCCGGATCGCCGCGCTGGCCGGCGCGGACGCCGTCGTCACCACCTCCAGCCTGGACCTTGTCGAGATCTCCGGAGCCGGCGTGTCGAAAGCGGTGGCTCTGGCCGAGCTGGCCGCCGCGGCCGGTGTCGAACCGTCCCAGACCGTCGCCTTCGGTGACATGCCGAACGACCTACCCATGCTGGCCTGGGCCGGGCACGCGGTCGCGGTCGCCAACGCCCATCCGGACGTGCTGGCCGCCGCGGACGAGGTCACGGCGTCCAACGACGACGACGGGGTCGCGCTGGTCCTCGAACGGCTTTTCCCGTCCGCCTTTGCGCCCGACCCATCCGCCGTTCCGGCCAGCCCGCCCTCAGCCGTTCCGCCCTCAGCCGGCCCGCCGTCCGCCAGCCCGCCGTCCCACGGCGCGCCCTGACGACCCCGTCAGCGCCACAGCGCCGAGACGGGCCAGGATGGTGACATGGCGACACCGTCCTCCCCGGGCGTCCCCGGACCGGCGCCGCGCGCGGCCACCGGCTTCGGCCCCCCGTCCTCCAGCGGCGCTACAGGACCGGTTACGCCCGGCCTGCCAGCGCACGACATCGACCCGGCCTTCCTGGCCCTGCCTCGCGCCGCACTGGCCGACGCGGCCCTGCAGGCGGCCCGGGACGCGGGCGCGACCCACGCCGACATCCGGATCGAGCGTCTCAAGGACCAGTCACTCTCCTTCCGCGACGACGGGCTGGAGAGCCGGGGCGACGGTGACTCCCTCGGCCTGGCCGTTCGGGTCATCCATGACGGAACCTGGGGTTTCGCCGCCGGCGTCGCGCTGAGCACCGACGAGGCCGTCCGGCTCGCTCGCGAGGCGGTCGAGATGGCGAAGGTCGCCCGGCCACTCAACACCGAGCCAGTGGAACTGGCCGACGAGCCCGTTCATGCCGAGGCGACCTGGGTGTCGGCCTACCTGGCCGACCCGTTCGCGATCGACGCGGCCGAGAAGATCGAGCGAATCGGCGGGCTGTGCCGGCGGCTGATGGCCTCGGGCGACGTCGATCACGTCGACGGGCACCTCAGCTCGGTGCTGGAGAACAAGTTCTACGCCGACATGTCCGGTACGAGGACGACCCAGCAGCGGGTTCGTATCCAGTGCCAGCTGGAGGCGACCCGGCTGGATCCCGCCGGGAGCGGTTTCGAGACGATGCGCACGATCGCCGCGCCGGTCGGGCGGGGCTGGGAGTGGATGGTGGCCGGGCCGGCCGCCGGCTGCTGGGACTGGGACGCCGAGATCGAGCTGCTGCCGTCGCTGCTGGCGGAGAAGGCGAAGGCGTCCTCGGTCGAGCCCGGCCGTTACGACCTGGTCGTCGACCCCTCCAACCTGTGGCTGACGATCCACGAGTCGGTCGGCCACGCCACCGAGCTCGATCGGGCGTTGGGCTACGAGGCGGCCTACGCGGGAACGTCCTTCGCCACACTCGACCAGATCAACTCGCTGCGCTACGGATCGTCGATCATGAACGTGACCGGCGACCGGACGGCGCTCCACGGCCTGGCCACCATCGGCTTCGACGACGAGGGCGTGGCCACCCGGCGCTTTGACATTGTCCGGGACGGCCGGCTGGTCGGCTACCAGCTTGACCGGGCGATGGCCGCCCGCAACGCGGCCGCTCTCGGCTCCTCCCGCTCCAACGGCTGCTCGTTCGCGGACTCTCCGGCCCATGTGCCGATCCAGCGGATGGCGAACGTGTCGCTGATCCCGGCGGCGGGCGGCCCCACCACCGAGGAACTGATCGGCCGGGTGTCCCGGGGTATCTACGTCGTCGGCGACAAGAGCTGGTCGATCGACATGCAGCGCTACAACTTCCAGTTCACCGGGCAGCGGTTCTACGAGATCCGGGACGGACGGATCGTCGGTCAGCTACGTGACGTCGCCTATCAGGCGACGACCACGGAGTTCTGGGGGTCGCTGGACGCGTTGGGCGGACCGTCGACCTACGTGCTCGGCGGCGCGTTCAACTGTGGCAAGGGCCAGCCGGGTCAGGTCGCGGCGGTCAGCCACGGCTGCCCGTCGGCGCTGTTCCGGGACGTCAACATCCTGAACACGCAGCGGGAGGCGGGACGGTGACGGCCACGGTGCGCTCGCACGAGATCGTCGAGAAGGCCCTCGGACTGTCCAAAGCCGATGCCTGCGCGGTGATCGTCGGTGAGACCAGCGAGGTCAACCTGCGCTGGGCGAACAACACCCTGACCACCAACGGGGCGGCCCGGGACAGCTCGATCACGGTAATCAGCGTGGTCGGGCGCTCCTTCGGCGCCCGCTCGCGCTCCAGCGTCGATGGGTCGGAGGCGCTTGAGGATCTGGTCCGGGCATCCGAGATCGACGCTCGAGAGGCTGAGGACGCCCGCGACTACGCCGAACTACTCGGGCCCGCTACGCCCGGCATCCGCGCCGGCACCGCCCCTGGAGGGGGACCGGGCGTCGCGGCCGACCCGCTCGCCCCGTTCGACGCGCCGGCCGAACCGACGACGGCCGCCGTCTTCCGACCCATCGCGGCCGCGCTGGGAGAGTCGTTCGGCGCCGCCCGGGCCGACGGGACCCGGATGTACGGCTTCGCCCGCCACGAGCGGACGACGAGCTGGCTGGGCACATCGGCTGGCCTGCGGCTGCGCTTCAGCCAGCCGACCGGGCACATCGAATGGAACGCCAAGAGCGCGGCCGCGAGAGGCTCGGTCTGGCATGGCCAGGGCACCCGGGACTTCACCGACGTCGACGTGCCCGGCATCGACGCGACGCTGCGCCGCCGTCTGAGCTGGTGCGAACGGTCTGTCGACGTCCCGGCCGGCCGCTACGAGACGCTGCTGCCACCCTCGGCTGTGGCCGACCTGATGCTTTACGCCTACTGGTCGGCCGCCGGTCGGGACGCGGCTGAGGGGCGCACGGTGTTCAGCGCGCCTGGCGGCGGGACGCGGGTCGGTGAGTCGATCGGCCCGGCCGGTCTGTCGATGGTCTCCGACCCCGCCGATCCCGAACTGGGCTGCCTGCCGTTCGTGCTGGCCGGCGGGTCATCAGCCACATCCAGTGTGTTCGACAACGGGCTGGCGCTGAGCCGGACCCACTGGATCGAGGACGGCCGGCTGGCCGCGCTGGTGCAGACCCGCGCCTCGGCCCGCTCGGCCGGCGTCGAGCCGACGCCGTTCGTGGACAACCTGACGGTCGACGGCGGCGGGACGGCATCCCTCGACGAGATGGTGGCGAATACTCGACGCGGGCTTTTGCTGACCTGCCTGTGGTACATCCGCGAAGTCGACCCGCGCCTGCTCCTGCTGACCGGGCTTACCCGTGACGGCGTCTATCTGGTCGAGGACGGCGAGATTGTCGGGGCTGTGAACAACTTCCGCTTCAACGAGAGCCCAGTCGACCTGCTCGGCCGGCTGACCGAGGTGGGCGCGACGTCCCGCACCCTGCCCCGAGAGTGGGCGGACTGGTTCACGAATGCCCGCATGCCGGCGATGCGTGTGCCCGACTTCAACATGAGCTCGGTCAGCCCCGCCTCCTGACGACCGCGAGAGGCAGACGTCGTAGATCGCGCGCCGATGGTCGGTTGTCCGGGTCGTCGAGGTGGTTGAGCGGCCCGGGTGCACGGCGTCCGGGAGAAGCCGCCGGCCCAGTCATCGAGCGAGCCCGCCTTTACGGCTGGGCGTCGCGGGCCTCGGCGGCCTCTACCTGGCCCTGGCCAGCGGCCACTCCCCCGGGGCCGCCTTCGGGATCACGGCCTCGCCTTCGGCACCACCGCGCTCCTGGCGACGGGTTACCGCCTGCCTCGCATCCGACAGCCACCGCAAGCTCTCTTGCGTCAGGCCGCGCGGTCAAACGTCCGGCAGGACGTGGAATCCGCCTCGGACGCGGAGTCCCCGCCGGCCACGCCAGCGCGGCCGGCGGTGTCAGGACCCCCACCTCGCCTCGTCAAACGGACCAGAACAGCCCGGCCACGCTCAGAGGTAGGCGCCGCGACCAAAGCCTTCAGGAGGCTGACCGCCGGGGCGCTCCGCGCTGGGCAGCGCGCGGCGGCGGATCTCCTCCAGCTGAGCCCGCGCGGCCATCTGCTGGGCCATCAGCGCGGTCTGGATGCCGTGGAAAAGACCTTCCAACCAGCCGACGAGCTGAGCCTGGGCGATGCGTAGCTCGGCATCGCTCGGCGTCTGGGTCTCGTCAAGGGGGAGCGTGAGCCGAGAGAGCTCCTCACGCAGCTCCGGGGCCAAGCCGCCGGCCAGCTCAGTGATCGAGTTGCGGTGGATCTCGCGGAGCTTGGTCCGGCTGACGTCGTCGAGCGGCGCCGCCCGGACCTCCTCCAGTAGCTGCTTGATCATCGTCGCGATGCGCATGACCTTGTCGGGCCGCGACACCATCCCGGCCAGAGGCGAGTTGTCCTCACCTCCGGAGAGGGCGGCTTCAAAGCCCGGGACCGCCTCTCCCCCGACGCCGTCCCCCGCCTCCCTGCCCGGCGCGTCCGGCGCCACCGCGCCGTCGGGACCGATCACGACCACTCGTGGTTCACGCTGATCCGCCATAAGTCCATCCTATCCAGCAGCTACCGACAAAACGATCTTTCCGGTATGCTCTAGATCCTCCATCGCCTGGTGGGCATCGGCCACCCGCTCGATCGGCAGGACCCGGTCGATGGTCGGCAGGATTCGCCCGGCGGCGATCTGGGGCCAGAACAGCTCGCGCGCGCCAGCGACGATCGCGTCCTTCTGACGATCCGGCCGGTAGCGCAGCGAGACGGCGTGCACGGCTCCCCGCTTCGTCAGCAGCCGACCAATGTCGAGCGTTCCTTTCCGCCCACCCTGCATGCCGATGATGACAAGCCGCCCCTCAAGCGCGAGAGCGTCAACGTTGCGTTCCAGGTAGACGGCGCCCATGTTGTCGAGTATGAGGTCGGCGCCACGCCCGTCGGTGGCCTCCCGTAGCCGGACGACGAAATCGTCGTCTCGATAAGAGACGGCCAGGTCGGCGCCCAGCTGCCGAACGCGGGCCAGCTTCGCGTCAGTCCCGGCGGTGGCCGCGATCCGACAGGCGGGACGGCAGGCGCGCACAGCCTGAATGGCAAAGGTCCCGATCCCGGACGCGCCCCCGTGCACCAGCACGGTCTCGCCATCACGAAGACCACCGACGCCGAAGACGGTCGAGTAGACGGTGCAGGCCGCCTCGGGCAGCGCCGCCGCCGCCACCAGGCTGACCCCGGCCGGAATGGGGAGTACATGCCCAGCCGACACCTCCACTCGCGTGGCATAGCCGCCGCCGGCAAGCAACGCGCAGACCTCGTCTCCGACAGACCACGCCGTCACGCCGGCTCCGACCGCCGTGACGCGGCCGGAACACTCCATCCCGATAGTCTCCGGCGCACCGGGCGGTGGAGGGTAGAAACCCTGCCGTTGCAGCACATCAGCACGGTTGACGGCCGTCGCGGCGACATCGATCTGTACCCGACCCGGACCGGGAGGTGGCAGGTCGTCGACCTCGTCCCAGACCATTACGTCGGCCGCTCCCGGCCCGGACACCGTCACCGCGCGCATGGCCTCACGTTATCGAGCCCAACTGGTTGTCGTTGGGGCGACAGCGTCTGAAGCGGACCCTCACCCGGAGCTGGGATGAGTTTCATGCTGCCCTCAGCCGAGCGGAGCACAGTAGTCGACATGGACGAGACGTGGGCCCCGGCCGATCGGGGTAGCAGCGATCGCGCGCACGGTGTCGCCGAAGCCGACTGGTGGCGGCAAAGCGGCCCGGCCTACCCGGGGCAGGGCTACTCCGCGTACCCGGCGGAACCGGTAAGCCCGCTGGGCCGCCTGGCCAGCCAGCCCGGCGGGGCGGCGGGCGCGCCGCCCGACGAGAACGCTTACCGGGTCGTCGGACCCGGCGTGCCGGCGCCGCGCCGCGACAACCGGGGGAGACTGGCCGCGGGCCTGCTCGCCCTGGTCGTCGTCAGCGGCGCCGCGGGTGGCGCGGTAGGGGCACTCGTTGCCGACAGCCACGGATCGGCGACGGCCGCGAGCAGCACTCAGGCCAGCGCCAGCTCGGACTCGACCACAACCGCCGCGGCCGCCGCTGGCACCGTCTCGGCCGCGGCCGCCAAGATCACACCGTCGGTCGTAACGATCAACGACGACAGCGGCCGGGAATCCGACGTCGGCTCCGGCGTGATCATCCGCTCCGACGGCTACATCATGACCAACGCCCACGTGGTCAGTTCGGGCGGCCAGATCACGGTCGTGCTTCAGGACGGCAGCCGAAACAGGGGAACGGTCGTCGGTGCTGACGCCACGGCCGACATCGCCGTAGTGAAGATCGACAAGACCGGGCTCACGGCAGCGACGTTCGCTGATTCGTCCACTGTCTCGGTGGGCGACCTGGTCGTGGCGGTCGGCTCCCCACTCGGCCTGACCGACACCGTAACTTCCGGAATCGTCAGCGCACTGAACCGGCAGGTCGACATCAGCTCGGGCGAGCTGGGCGTCAGCGGGGGTCGGGCGAGCTACAAGGCCATCCAGACCGATGCCGCCCTCAACCCTGGCAACTCGGGCGGCGCGCTGGTCAACGCGGCTGGGCAGCTGATCGGCGTTCCGTCATCTATCGCCTCGACCGGCTCATCGAGCACCTTTCCCGGTCAGCAGAGTGCCCAATCGGGCAACATTGGCGTCGGATTCGCCATCCCAAGCAACACCGCCAAGGCGGTCGCCGAAAAGATCATCGGAGGCTGACTCGTCGGGCAGGACTGCCTGCTGACCTCCGTCAGACTGGTTCAGGCTCGGGCTCGGGCCGTTCGGGGGCCGGTTCTGTCACCGGTGACGGCTCGGCCGGCGCCGGTGGCAGGTCGTCGGGGCTGTCAGGAAGCAGCGGGCCCGGGTCATCCGGGATCGGGATGTCGGGGTCGAGCGGCGGTGGTTTGCGGGGATCGTTCGGCCGCACCCCGTGCGCGCCGTCGCGAACGAACAGATCTGTCGACATAGGCCGCCCCTCCCCCAGCCGCTCGACCGACAAACACCGGCGGCGGACAACCACCACGGCCTGGTCCCTCCTACGCCGGGACCTGCCCCGCGTAGAGCCGACTGTAGGCGCCGGACGCACCGACCAGCTCGGCGTGTGTGCCCTGCTCGATCACCTGACCAGCATCCAGGACGAAGATCTGGTTGGCGTCGATGACCGTCGAGAGACGGTGGGCGATGACCAGGCAGGTCCGTCCCACCGAAAGCCGGTCCAGCGCCGAGCGAACCATCGCTTCCGAGATCGTGTCGAGCGCGGACGTTGCCTCGTCGAGGATCAGGACTGACGGTGACTGAAGCAGGACCCGAGCGATGGCCAGCCGCTGGCGTTCGCCGCCCGACAGGCGGTAGCCCCGGGCGCCCACGACCGTCGCCAGCCCGTCCGGCAAGCTTTCGACCAAGTCGAGCAGGTTCGCCGAGTCGAGCGCGGCCCACAGCTCGTCGTCGGTGGCGTCCAGACGCCCGTACCGGAGGTTGGCCGCGATCGTGTCGTGAAACAGGTGCGGGTCCTGCGCGACGACGCCGATCGTCGCATGCAGCTCGGCCGGCGGTACGTCGCGCAGCGTCTCGCCGTTCAGGCGGACCGATCCCCGCTGAGGATGGTAGATGCCGCTGGCGAGATGGGTGATTGTCGTCTTGCCTGCGCCGGAGGAGCCGACCACGGCCGTTGTCGCGCCGGCCGCGACCCGCAGACTCGTCCCGCGCAGCGCCCACGCGCCGCCCACAGGCTCGTAGGAGAACCAGACGTCGTCGAAGACCAGCTCGGGCGGCCCGGGGCAGGCAGCCTGAGACGCCGCACGGATCGTCACACGGCTCACTGCTGGACCTGAATCGATCGGTGTGTCGAGCAGGCCGAAGATCCGCCGATAGGAGGCACCCGCGTCAGCCAAGTCACCCCGCAGGTCGACAGCGGACGACAGCGGGCCGAACGAGACCAACAGTGCTCCGCCGAGCGCGGCCACCGTACCCATCGTCGTCCGCCCACTGGAGAGCAGCCACGCACCAAGGGCGACGACGACCATCAGCGTCGCCACAATGCCAGCGGTAACACCGAAGCGGACCCGCGCGGTGAGCCGGGCCTGCTCGGCCGCCGCGGCCACGACCTTCTCTCCCAGCGCGTCGAAACGGTCCCGCTCGTAGTCGACCCGGTTGAACAACCGGACATGGAGCGCACCCGACACGGACGTGGTGTCAACGATCTGGCCGAGCTGCTCGCCGTCGAGCTCCTGCTGGCGTCGAGCCAGCACGGCCAGGCGGGTCCGGCCGCCCCGGATGACCACCAGCGTCGCCGGGCCGAAAAACATGACGGCCAGGCTCAGACGCCAGTCCAGCACGAACACGACGATCAGTCCGACGGTGATGTCGGAGACCCGGCAGATCACAGCCTGAACGCTGGCGGCGGTGGCGTGGGTGGCGTTCTGGGTGTCGGAGGAAAGTACGGCGAGCACATCACCCTGCTGGCCCCGCGGGAAGAACGAGAACGGCAACGCCTGTAAATGATCGTTGGCCGCCCGGCGGATCCGAGACTTGACCACCGCGCCCAGGCGCGCGATCAATGCCATCCGCCAGGACAGCACAGCTGCTTCGAAGAGCAGGAGCGCCCCCAGGGAAAGCACCGGGACGACCAGGTCCCATGGCCGCCCGCTCGGAAGCGAATCATCAATGAGGTGGCGTAGGACGAACGGTCCGACGGCGACCGCGAGCGAGCCGACCACGGACAGCACGACCAGAGTGGCGATGACCCGGCCTTGGTCGGCGATGAAAGCCGCCGCCCGGCGGGCCGATGGCTCACCGCTCAGACGGGCCAGCGCCGCTGTGTAGCGGCCCGGCACCCCGGCCAGCCCTCGGCTCGCACGCTCTCGCCGCGGCGGCACCGCCGGCGTCTCGTCCATCCAGTCCATCCCGCCTGCCGTGTCCGGCCGCCGCCCGTCCCCAAACCCTGACGTCACGTTACAGTCCACCCTCGTGAGGCCCGCCGCCGGCGGCGCATGACCGGACGGCGACCGACGGCGGACCGGTAGCCGGCCAAATATCGGATACGCCGGCCGGGGCCGGGGCGAGCCCGGGGGGACGAATTTATCCGGCAAGGCCAGACGAGGCCCGGCGAACAGTTGACAGGACACGTCGACTGCTGATCAACGATTCCGCCGACCAAATCTCTCTGCGCTCACATGCGGCATTGTCACCTTTTGCTCACTTTGCCATGTCTACTGGTTCTGTTCCGGTTCTTGTGGTTTTTTTTCCTGTGGCGGTCGTTCTTCGTGGTGAGTCGGGTTGGCGAGTTGATGGGGTTCTGGGGCAGTCCCGCGGGCTGCGGGCGAACGGGCTGGTCGGGGGCGGGCGCGTTGGGTGCCGGCGTGGGCGGGGCCGGGTTCGGGGTGGAAAGGCGGGCCGGAGGTGGGCTGCCAGGGGTGCGTGCTTCGCTGGCGACGTGGTCCGGGTGGGCGGGGAGTCGTTGAGCGACTGGTGAGGTGAGGAGCAGGTTGGTGAGGGCGTCTGCCCGGCGTTGGCCGGGTTCGCGGGGGTCCTCTGGGCTGGTGGCGCTCTCGGCGAGTGTTTCGATGGCGGCGAAGGCGGCTTGGGCGGTATCGGCGGGTAGCAGTGCCCAGAGCTGGCTCAGGCCCTGAGTGCGAGGGGTGAGTCCGACATCGGGTTCCCTGCGGCGAGGTTGTTTGCGTTGCGCGGCTCCAGCTGGGTCGATGCTGGCGGCCTTTCGACGGAGGGCGGCGGCGAAGCTGGTGTGGCTGGGGCGGGCGCCGTCGGTGAGGGTCTCTTCCTCCACCATCCGCCCGAGGGCGGAATTGAGGGGACGGGTCACGCGGAGCACGGCCTGGGCTCGGTCACTGTCGATGAGGCCTCGGTCAAGGGCGTCGAGAGTGGCGGGTAGGTCCTGGCTCAGTCGCCAACCGGTCCGAAACAGCTCCGTTGCGGGCGAGGAGGCCATCCGCAGCTCCCGGCGGATCTCCGCGATCGCCGCCTCCTCCGCCGGGTCAGGTTCTGGCGCCGGCTCGGGTTCTGGCGGCGGGTCGAGGATCGCCGACGGGTCGGCGGCCGCGGCCGGGTGGGGGCTGGTCGGCGGATGAGGGCTGGTCGTGGGCCTGACCCCGTGAGCACGGCCCAGCACCCCGACCGCGACCGCGCGCAGCGCCTCCAGCCGGGCAGTCTCCCGCGCGAGGCGGCGCAACACGGCCAGCGCGTCGTCCGCTGACCATTTGGCCGACAGTTCGACCGCGGCCACCTCGGGCGGGAAGACCTCGGTGAACGGGCACCCTGCGTCCGCGAACCTGGCGGTCAGCGGCGGGTTCGGGGAGTTCCCGGACGGGGATCCGGTCGTGGCCGGCGGAACATCAGTCATCGTATAGCGCATGCGTTCGACGGTACGGCGACGATCGGACATCGGTCTTCCATCCGACCAGAGCCTGTGGATAACTTGGCCCGACCCCGCCGACGGCCACCAATACCTGAATCATCAGCCTCGCGGCTGAAAGCACTTTTCGTGCGTTTTTTCCCAGTTCGACCTCGGTGAGGACGCGCCACCCTCGTGCGCCGGGTGCCATCCGCCGCCCCGCCGCGACCAGCCGGCGAAGCCGGACCGGACTGTGGCCCGCCCGTCCCGCCACCCCCAGCCGGGACAGGCGGGCCGTACCTCTCTCCGACGGAGCCAAGCCATTCCGGGCGGAGGAAGGCCGGCCCGTGATCCCGGCATCACATCGGGGCGCGCCTCGCCCGAGCGACGGCCAGGGTAGCGTCTTCGGTGTGCACCGCGTCCTTCTCTCGCCGTCATGGTGGTGGCGCCACCTGCTCGCTGTCGGCCTGGTGGCGCTGTTCCTGCGTCTGGGCTGGTGGCAGTTCACCAAGGGTGAGTCGAACGGAACCCTGCAGAACCTCTTCTACGGCGTCGAGTGGCCCGTGTTCGCGGCCATGGTGATCTGGTTCTGGGTCCAGATGATTCTCGATGAGATCAACCCCGGCCGACGCGAGAGCCGGCGGGACGACGATAAGGACATTCCCACCGAGGAGGTCCGCGACACCGCCGCGGCCAGAGCCGGGACCGCGGCCAGCGGCGACTCCCTGGGTGTAACGCCGGCGATCCCCACCATCGGGACCGCGACCAGCGTGTCCGGCCCGGCACCCGCGGTGCCGGAGGGGGCACCCGCGCTACCGGTCGACGAGAACGAGGACGAAGAGTTGGCTGCCTACAACCGCTATCTCGCAGCGCTTTACGAACGCGACCATGTCGCCTCATCGCGACGGCGGGCGGTCCGGTGACGGGCACTGAAACCGGCAGCCGGCCCCGGCCGGCCTCGGCATCGCCCCTTGCCCGCTCCCGTTCGCCCCACGCCGTCCGGTCGTCCCTGCTGCGTTACCGAGTGATCGCCTACACGGTGGGCGTGGGGTTGATCGTGCTCGTACTGATCGGCATGCCACTCCAGTTCGCCGCCGACAACAAGAGCGTGGTCGAGGTCGTCGGGCCGCTGCACGGCGCGCTGTTCATCGTCTATCTGCTCTTCACGGCGGACCTCGGCCTACGGACCCGGATGAACCCGGTCAAGCTGGTCCTCGTCATGGCGGCGGGCACGATCCCGTTCCTGTCGTTCGTCGCGGAACGCAAGGTGAGCCATGACGTCCGGGCCGACCTGGACCGGCGCGCGGGGCGCTGAGACGTCCCAATCCGGGCCCCGGCGAAGCGTCAGGCACGCCGTTGGGGGCCGTCAAGCTCGCCCTGCAACGATCGCATCCGCGGGGCTGGTTTCATATACGAGCGGTCCGGACAGGGGGACCCGCGACGACGGCGTCGTTCATCCGCGCTCGGACAGCGGCTTCACTCGGAGCCGCCTGGGGAGACTACTGGTGTCAACCAACCTGGACGGGTCTGCTACCTCGTATGACGTGGCACCCCTTCGCCTGTCGGTCGTGGGGACCGGCTACCTCGGGGCCACGCACGCCGTCTGCATGGCGGAGCTCGGGTTCGACGTCGTCGGCGTCGACGTGGACGCCGACAAGGTGGCCCGGCTTGCCGCTGGAGTGGTCCCCTTCTTCGAACCAGGCCTGGAGGAGCTGCTCCGCAAGAACCTCGAGGCGGGACGGCTGACCTTCTCGACGTCGTTCGCGGACGCGGCGGATGCCGACGTTCACTTTGTCTGTGTGGGAACCCCCCAGCTCCCGGGCGGTCACGCGGCGGACATGCGGTACGTCGACGCGGCCGTGAGCAACCTGATCGCCGTCGGGCTGAAGGCGGGATCGGTCGTGGTGGGCAAGTCGACGGTTCCGGCTGGCACCGCGGCCAGGCTGGCCGAATGGCTGGCGCGGGATGCGCCCCAGACCCACCTGGCCTGGAACCCCGAGTTCCTGCGGGAGGGCTTCGCCGTTGACGACACGCTGCGCCCCGACCGGCTGGTGTTCGGCTTCGCCGACGACATCACCCCCGACAGCCCGGCCGTCGTCGCGATGGAGGCGGTCTACGGGCCGCTGCTGGCGGCCGGCGTTCCGGTCGTGCGGACCGACTTCGCCACCGCCGAGCTGGTCAAGGTGGCCGCGAACGCCTTCCTGGCCACCAAGATCTCATTTATCAACGCAATGGCCGAGGTGTGCGAGGCGACTGGCGGCGACGTACTCGGCCTGGCCAGGGCTCTGTCGTACGACCCCCGCATCGGCGGGCGCTTCCTGGCGCCGGGACTCGGCTTCGGGGGTGGATGCCTACCCAAGGACATCCGAGCGTTCCAGGCCCGAGCCGACGAGCTCGGTGTCGGGGCCGCGCTGGGCTTCCTCGCCGACGTCGACGCGGTGAACCTGCGTCGTCGCGACCGAGTGGTCACGCTGGTTACGGAGCTTCTCGGCGGCGACGTGACCGGCAAAAAGGTCGCGATCCTCGGGGCCGCGTTCAAGCCGAACAGCGACGACATCCGCGACTCGCCAGCCCTGGCGGTGGCCGAACGGCTGCGCCGGGCCGGAGCGACGGTCACCGTCTACGACCCGGCCGCGCTGGCCAACGCCCGTCGGGCCTACCCGGAGCTGAACTACACCGATGAGGGCGCTACCGGCGCTGCCCGAGGCGCCCACGTCGTCGCGCACCTCACCGAGTGGATGGAGTTCCGGGAGCTCGATCCGGCCGTCCTACGGCCAGTAGTGGCCACGCCGCTGCTCATCGACGGGCGCAATGCCCTGGATGCGCGGCTGTGGCGAGAGGCTGGCTGGACGTACCACGCCTTGGGCCGGCCCCGGGCCTGAATCGGCGTCTAGCCCTGCCGGCGTCAGGTATCCCGCCGGGCGCGGCTCAGCCGCGCAGGCGGATGGTGAGCCGCTCGCCGGCGCGCAGAACACGGATCGTCGACAGGCGCCGGCCCGGCGCCTGTCGCGGGCCGATGGCCCGGTCGACCCCGGGCGGGCGGCGGCTGGGGTGCGTCGGCGCGGGCATGCCCGCCGCCACAAGCTGCGCGACGTGAGTCCCGAACACAAGCGTTCGCCCGTCAGTCCAGGTCAGAAGATCACTGGCCAGACCGCTGGCCCGGGCGCACACCAGTCGGCGCGAGACTGGCTCCCAGACCAGGGCCAACCAGTCTCCGTCGAGCAGCTCGAGGCGACCAGCAGGGTCGTCCCGGTAGGCCGCCAGGAACACGCAGGCGTCTGTCCCGTCCGCGCCAGCCAGAGCCCGGGGCTCGCGCTCCCGCCCGAGGCCCCGACGCGTCGCTGAGCCGGCGGGGTGCCCACCCGCGCGGGGCAGCCGGGGCAGCGGACGGGCCGAGCACAGCCGGCCGCCCAGTACGACGGTCAGCCCACTCGCGTCGACGGCGATCGGTGGCACCGCGGCCGCGGTCTCCGCCGCGGCGGCCACGCCGAACGGTCCGTCCAGGTGCACGCCGCGGGCCGACGGCAGGCCAGCCGGCGCCGCCGCCAGCATCCTGGTCAAAACCGAACGTCGCGCTGGCTCACCGTCCATCCGTAGAAGTCCACACAGGGTCATTCGACACTCCCAGTTCGGACGCGAGATGGCGCGCCTCGCCGAGGGCCGATCGTCAACGACGACGGTCGCCGAAAGCAAGAGAGGGGCCGCCCTGGGCCTGCCTGGGCCGGCTCCGGCGCGCCGGGCGTACGCGACCGGGCCCGGACAAGGGCCGGGACAATCCGCGGCCCCGACCGGGACCACGTGCGGCGGACGAGGCCAGCTCAGTGCTCCACGTTACCCTCAAGTGGTCTAATCGCTACACAAAGTAGTAAAAGGGAACGACTCCTGATAGGACGGATCGCGACAACGTCGTCACAAATCGGGGGCACCATGATGTCTGTCGTTGCCGTACTGTCCACCTACCAGCCACCGTCCAGCCCGCCGTCGCCCGGCCTGGCCCCGGTTTCCTTCAACCCATCGTTCGACCCGGCCTTTGTGCTGGCGTCGCTACTCCTGGCATTCCTGGGCGCACTGGCCACCTTGACCAGCTTCGAGCGGATCAGGGTGGTGGTTGGGCGGCGCCGCTGGGTGTGGCTGGCCATGACTGGTATCGCTCTGGGAGGCGGGGGCATCTGGTCGGCGCACGTCGTCGCGATCCTCGGAATCCACGTGCCGCCTGGCGTCTCCCTTGCCTGGCCCGAGAGCGTGGTGGCCCTTGTCCTCTCGATCGGTGGTTCGACGGCGGGCGTCGCAGCGGCGTCAGGGCCGGCCGGCGAGCCGGTCCGGACCACCGCCGCTGGACTCGGCGTCGGCATCGGGCTCGGTGTGACTCACTACATCGGCATGACAGCGCTGCGCACCGGCGGGACGGTCGGTTACAACCCGCTGGTCGTGGTGTGCGCGGTCGTCCTGGCCGAACTGGCCGGTGTGCTCACCGTGGAGCTCGCGCGGCGGGTCCGGGGCCCACGAGAGGTGCTCACGGCCAGCGCGGCGATCGCGACCGTGACCACCATCGTGATCTACACCGCGCTCCTGGGAACGCGAGTACGGGCCGTCGCCGGTATGCATCCCGCGGTCGGTTCCGACGCCTTCGCCATAGCCGGGCTGACCTCACTCGTTTCCTCGATCGTCATGATCTTCATCCTGTTCGCGGCGGCCAGCGCGGCGAGCGATCAGGCCTTTCGCTCCGATGGTCCGCTTCCGGCCCGCGCAAGCAGGCCTCGCCGCGCTCGAACAACCGCCCGAGCCACCGCCGGTCCAGGCACCACCAGTCCGGACACCACCGGTCCGGGCACCGCAAGGCCGGACACCGCGTCGGCACGCCGTGTAGTCCCAGGCCCCGTTAGCTGGTCGGCCTCCGTCCGAAACTCGTGGCAGGAGATCATCAATACTGATCACCTGGACGCGGCGGAACCCGCCTTCCAGCGCGCCCGGCGCGGCCGAAGCCGGCGCCGGGCGAGCGTGCCGCGGGCCAGTATGTGGCGGGTAGGTACCGGACGGCCCGGCGGCGGACGGGGCGTCACTGGACGGGCGCGCCCGGCGCGCCGGGCGACACCGTTCGGCATGGACTGACCAGCGGCTGAGTCAACTGATCCGACAGCCTTCCCGCAGGTGCTGGTCGAACGGGGCGACACCGGGCCAGGTGTGGTGACAGACCGGGCAGTGGGCAGCGTCCGGCTCGCCCCAGCGCTCGTCGCAACCGCCGCAGGAGGCGACAACCGAATCTTCTCGGCGGCTGGGACGGCGGGTCTGGCTCGGTACGGACGCGACGGGGGGCAGGGGCAACATCGGCGACGGCTCCCCGGTCATGGGGGCCTCGCCCGCGGCGACTGATCGCCGTAACCTCGGCTGGCGACGGGTGGGCACCGCCTCATCCTGGCCTGACGGTCAAAGCGGCCGTCATTCGCCCACCCGTTCCCTGTCGAAAGGCCCGGTTATGACGGTGACTGGACCGTTGACGGGCGGGCGAGGCAGAACGGCCGACGGTTATCCAGCCAGTCGTACAGCGCCGGGCCGAGGCCGGCCGGTTCAGTCGTCACAGTGAGCAGATCGCGGATGTCCACGGTGAACTGATGGGTGTCCGGATCGAGGCTCCCGAACACGCCTGTGCTCGGCGTCGATGCGGCGAACACCAGGTCCATCGTGTAGATCCGTGCGCCGTGCGCGCGGCGGCCCGACTCGACGCAGCCGACGAAGTCGAGGGCGCCTGCGACAATCCCGGTCTGCGCGGCGACGGTTCGCCGTACGGCCGCCTCGACCCGCTCGCCATGGCGGACCGGTCCACCGGGCAACCGGAACACGTCATCGCCACGCGACTGGACCAGGAGGACCCGGTCGGGTCGGTGCAGCAGCATCCGGGCGTTGACCTCCACCGGGGAAACGGACACGGAGCCTCCTCGTCTTCGATGGACTGGCGATCGTTCCTCTGAGCTGACGGCCGGCTCAGGTGGGCTGGAGACCGGGCGGTCAGCGATGCGGCGCGGCCACCGTGGCCTGGATCGGGAACTCCTCCGGCGGCAGGCCCAGCACATCGAACGCGGCCCGGATGACCTCCCGTTCCTCTTGGGAGAAGAAGCCGTCCGCGTGGGCAATGAGAATCCCGGCCTGGATCACGTCGTAGGCCCGGTCGTAGTAGCCCCGGTCGTCCCGGATCCGCGCGATCTCGGCCAGCGCCGCCGCCCGGCCCTCGGCGTAGTCACGCTGCATCCGACCGAGATGATCGGCGATGCTGCGGCGCAGGTCGTCCCGGTCGAACACCGCCAGGATCTCGTCGGTCATGACGAGTTCGGAGATCGTCTCGCGCTCGGCCGGATGGATATAGCCGTCGGCCGCCGCGACCAGCGCGCACATCGCCACCGTCGCATCCCGGAAAGCACCGTCGCGGGACTCCGCCCGTCGGGCCACGATCTGGGCCCGCAAGTTGCGGGCCGAGCGGCGCAGGTCGTACCAGCGGGGGGTGGTGACCGGCGCCGGCAGCGGGGTCCAGACCGGGAAGCGCTCGGCCAGCCAGCGGGTGACGGCGCTGCCCACCTGGGCCGGGCGCACCGTCGCCGCCGTGAAGTCCTCGATCGGGACGAACCTGGTCCCCGACAGGCCGGTCCCGTCGAAGCCGGCCGCGACCGCCTGTGCCTGCGCCGCGTCCTGGGCCGAGATCTCCCGCGCGAACAGCACAGTCACGGAATGGCGGATGTCCTCCAGCTCAAGGTCGGGCAGCGGCGGCTCGTCAGCGTCCGCGTCGTAGCTGTCCAGGTCGGCTTCGCCCAGCGCGGCGCCGTCCGCCCCGCCGGGAGTGGACAGCCCGGAGACGATTCCGTGTTCCACGCAGCCCACGAACTCCAGACCGGCGCCGGACGGCAGAATGCCCGGCGGCAGCACCGCGCGGGCTGTTGCCTCCACCCCAGCACCGGTGTCGACTGGCGCGCCGGGCAGCCGCGGCCCGCCCGCTCCTGGGTAGGAGGCAACCAGCACTCCGTCGTCCTCGGTGACGACGATCACGACAACTCCGACGGCCATGTTGCCGCCGGTGTCCCCTCCGGAACCGGCGCCATCGGGCGGCACGTACGACATGACCCTCCCCGTCCGAGGTTGTGACCATGAGCGAGTACTCCGCCCGTATCATCCACGACGACGGCCGATCGGCGTGCATCCCGCGCGGATCTGTCCGCCTCCGTGAGGCCTACTAGCCGACAGGCGGCCGTAAAGCCAACCTTTGGGGGGTTACCATGACGGGTCCGACCAGATAGGTCGTCATTCGCCATAACCGCCTCGGCGGTCCCCGGGGGGAGATTCGGGGCGTGACCAGCCCGTCGTCAGGCATTACCGGTACGGTGGCGGCTCCGCTGCGCCCGGACGATCCTCGCGAACTCGGCTCCTACCGTCTCGTGGGACGGCTCGGCCAGGGCGGAATGGGCGCGGTCTACCTGGCCACAGCGCCCGACGGCACCTGGGTCGCCATCAAGGTCATTCGACCGGATCTGGCGGAGAACACCGAGTTCCGCTCCCGGTTCCGTCGGGAGACGGAGAGCGCGCGGAAGGTCCGGCGGTTCGCCACCGCGGCCGTCCTCGACGCCGACCCGGACGGTGAGCGGCCCTACCTGGTCACCGAATACGTCGAGGGCCCGACCGTAGCGAGGCTGGTCGCCGGCCGCGGCCCCCTGAGGCCAGCCGATCTCGAGCACCTGGCCATCTCGGTGGCGACCGCGCTGACCGCCATCCACGGCGCCGGCATCATCCACCGCGACCTCACCCCGTCGAACGTCCTGCTGTCCCCGGTCGGACCCAAGGTCATCGACTTCGGCCTCTCGCGCGCGGCCGAGGTGATGAGTGACGTCAGCCACCAGCACGGCGCGATCGGCACGCCCGGCTACATGGCTCCCGAGCAGATCATGGGGGCGGACATCAGCTCGGCCGTCGACGTGTTCGCCTGGGGCGGTGTGATCGTCTATGCCGGGACGGGACGGGCGCCTTTCGGCGGTGGCCCGACCGACGCCGTGCTTTACCGGGTCGTCCACGACGCGCCTCGCCTCGACGGGCTCGGCGAACTGCAGGGCCTGGTCGAGCGGGCAATGGCCAAGGACCCGGCCGACCGCCCGACTGCCGAGCAGCTACGGCTCGAGCTGGTGGGCGGGGCGCCGGCGGCCGCTGTCCCGGGGCCGGCACCTGCCCCAGGACCCGCGCCCGACGAGATCCGGGGTCGACGGCGCCTGTTCGGTGGCGGCCGCCGGGCAGCGGAGACGCCCGTCACGGCACCAGCGCCCCAGACCGTGCAGACGCCGACGTCGACAGCGACAGGGGCGCCAGGAGGGACAGCGGCGCCGGGAGGGACAGCGGCGACGGCCCAGACCGCGGCGGCGCCCAGCCCGAGCATCCCGGCAAGCCCGAGTCCGAGCCCCTCGCCGGCGCCAGCGTCTCCCCCACCCGCCTCAGCGCCTTTCGCCGGTCCCCCGCCGGCGTCGTCCTTCCAGCCGAGAGGGGCACCGCGGTCCCAGACGCCACCAACGGTCATCTCACGTCCGCCGGTCTCCGCCTCGCCGCCCCCGATCCCACCACCGGAATGGTCGACGAGCGCACCGGACGCCATGGCGCAACCGCCCGAGCCGTCTAGGCGGGTCGGATCGTCGCCGGCGCGCAGCAAGGTCGTGATCGCGCTGGTCGCCGTATGTGTCCTGATCGCGGCGGCCGTGATCGGGATCGGGCTGGCCGTTCGTTCCCACGAGAACACACCGAGCCGGCCGGACGCTTCCCGCCAGCTGGCCCAGCGGGCGCTCGCTATACGCGCGACCAATCCCGATCTGGCCGCCAGCCTGGCCCTGGCCGCCTACCACCTCGACCATGGCGACACGGCCCGCAAGGCCGTACTGGACACGGTCGCGGCCCGGAGCGGGATCAGCCTGCCCGGCCCGGCCGGCGCGGTCCGCCAGATCAGCCTGGACAGGGCCGGGCAGATCCTGCTCGCCGTGGACCAGAACGGCGGGCTAAGGGCCTACTCGATCGCCGATCCGGCGCACCCGCAAGCACTCGGGACGGCTCCAGGCGCCGACGCGCTCGGGGCGGCGGTCAGTCCCGACGGGACGGTCGTGGCCAGCGGCGGCGCGGATCAGGTCCTACGGCTGTGGCGGCTGGGGGAGGGGCAGCTTCGCCCGGCGGGCACGGTCACCGGCAACACCAGCCCCATCAACCGGGTCGTGTTCGCGCCCAACGGGAAGACGGTCGCCGCCGTCGGGGACGACTCGACCGTCCGACTGTGGAACGTGGCCGACCCCGACCGCCCAAGCGCCGCCGCCATCGTGATCGGCGCGGGCGGACCGATCACCGACATCGCGTACCGACCCGACAGCGACGTGATCGCCGTCGGTGGCACGGACAGCGACATCCGGTTGTGGGACATCACCTCACCCGCGCGGCCCCGTCTGATCGCCACGCTTTCCGGACCGATGCCGGCCGACTCGGTCGCCTTCAGCCCGGACAGCCAGAGCCTGGCCACGGGCTTCGACGACGGCTCGGTCCGGCTGTGGCCGCTGCGCGATCCAGCTCATCCGGGCGCCCCTATCGTCCTGCGCGGCCACTCCGACCGGGTCACCGCGCTCGCGTTCGCCGCCAACAGCTCCCTGATCAGCGCGGGCATGGACGGCCGGATCGTGGCCTGGCCGGGGGGTGGCGGGGCCGCCTCGTCGGCATCGTCCGCGCTCACACCGTGGAGCGGGCCGGCGACGACGGTCGCCGCCGACGCGGCCGGTCGGGCGATCGCCGCTGGCGGCCAGGGCGGCGCGAAAGTCTGGTCCGCCGACGCGGCGCTGGCCGCTAGGGAGGCCTGCCAGCTCCACCCAGACCTAAAACTGACCGACGCGCAGTGGCGTCACTACGTCGCCGGCATCGCCCCCGAGAACTCCTGCGGCTCCTGAGGACCCGCGCTTGGGCGTGCCAAGCTTCCGCCATCGCCGCATGCGCGGACCGCGGTGCCGCGTGGCTTCTTTCTCCCGGCGAGCACGAAGCCGTTGGCGCGGCGCTGGGCGCTCCGCCTTTGCCGCCTTGCCGGGTTGCCTGGCCGCCCTGCTGGGCTCCGGTTGCCTGACCGCCTGAGTGCTGGAGATCGGTGACGACACCAGGACGAATTCGAGCAGTGGGCTACGGCATCACGCGCGCGCGATGGCCGGTATATAGCCGTTCAGGGCTGGGTATGCGCAGACGACTCCGCTTGGTCGGCTCGTGCGAGGACGAGGAGCCCGGGGAGGACGCGAAGGCGATCGGCCAACGAGGCCGAGGTGAGGGCCGGCCGGGAGAACGGTCCGGTAGAGCGAATCGCCGCCAGCGGACCGGGCCAGCGTTCGATCTGTGCGTCGAGATGTCCTCCCGCCCCGGCCAGGGCGGGAGGACGGGTCGCGAGCGCGGTCAGGCGGAGCTCACCGGACCGACGCCCTGCGTCAACGTCTTGATCTTCGCCGTGTTCTCCTCGACGGTCTTGTTGTCCCGGGGCACATAATGCGCCTGGTAGGTGATCGCCTGCTCCTGCTCGAGGTAGTAGGTCAGGAAGGCCGCGACGGCCGGACGACGGACCGCCTCCTTGCTGACGTACACGTACAACGGCTTGCACAGCGGCAGGTAGAGCCCGGTACCGATCGCCACCGCGTCCGGAGCGACACAGCCGGCGCCGTTGTTGCTGTTGACCTTGAGCCCCTTCACCTTCGAACCGAACGTCTTGAAGGTCGGGTAGTCGACGAACCCGATCGCGCCCCTGTTGTTCTCCACCTCGGACCCGACCCCGGGCAGGTCACGCTCGACGTAGTTACGCCCGCTGGTCTGGGAGCCATTGATCTCGGCGTTGAAGACCTTGGCATGCACGCTGTCGCGCGGCGGACCGACGACCTCGATCGGCAGGTTCGGGAAGGACGGGTCGATCTGGCGCCAGTTCGTGATCGTCGAACCAGGGGCGTAGATCTGCTTGACCTGGTCGAGTGTCAGGCAGTTCGCCCAGGTGTTGGCGGGGTTCACAATGATCGGGACAGTGTGGTGCGCGACCTCGAAGCCCACGACCTTGTCCTGGCAGGATGCCGCGCCGCTGTATGCGGTGACGTCCCAGACGGTTCCGATGATGTCGGCCTTGCCCGAACAGAGGGCATCGAAGCCGGCCTCACTACCGGTCACCGACGCGTTCAGGGTGACTCCTCGTTGCTGCTTGCGGAACAGCGCATAGGCCGTCTCGGTGATCGGCGCGACCTCCTCGGAGTCCTCGGCGACCACGACGTTCGGTCCGGTTGGCGCGACCGTCGCGGCCGGAGCCGTCGCCGCCGGGACCAGGTCAACCTGAGGTCCGGACGTCGGCAGAGGTTCGATGTCGGCGACCGGCGTCGATGATCCACTGCCCGTAACCACCAGCCCTATCGCGATGCCGCTGGCCGCGAAGACCAGCAGGACGGCGGCAGCGGCGATCAGGCGACTCGGCCGGCGCCAGCCAGCTCGGCCACCGGCGCTCGAACCGCCGCCTCCACCGGCCGCGCCGCCGGCTCCACCCGGCGGCGGGACCGCGCCCACCCCGCTGGCGGCGGCGACCCCGACGGGCCAGTGACCGGTGGCCGCGGACGAGGCATATGCACCGGGCGGGGCCGGCGTACCCGCCCCGCCCGGTGCACCGGGCGGAGCCGGAGAAGCAGCCACGACGGGCACACCGGCCGTCGGCGACTGGGCCAGCAGCGATGTCTGGTCCGCGCCCGGGCCTGCCGCGGCCGTGGGGCCCGTAGCCGACGCCGACGCCGCTGCCGCGGCCGGCGGCCACGACGGTCGGCCCGGCGGCACCGACGGTGGCGGATCGAGAGAGGGTCGGCCGATGAGGACGGTCTGCGCCCGCGACGACTCGGACCGGACAGCGTCGGAGGCCAGGATCGCGGCGCCCATGGCAACGTCCGACTCGGGCCGGATCTCGTACCGGGCAACGCCCGGAAAGGCTTCGGTCAGTCGGGGCGTGACCAGCGCCGCACGGCCGCCGGCGCCGCGCACGATCAGCACGTTCAGGTCGCCAGGCTCGGCCGGCACCGAGCGGATGGACCGTTGGGTCGCCCGTACGGTGTCCTCGATGGTTGGCGCGAGCAGGGCCTGGAACTCGGTCCGGCTGACGGTAACCGTCCGTCCTGGTCCGCCGACAAGGGCGGCCGGGACGGCGACGGCGACGCTGTCCTCCTCGACAAGCGCGTCCACCGCGTGGCCGCACTCGGCCAGCAGCCGCCGTCCCTCCGGCGTGGCGGTGGGATCGGCGGCGCCTCCGCCCGGCCGACTCAGGCCGCTCGTCTCGAGCCCGGCCGAGCGCAGCACGTGCGCGAACATGATCCGGTCGAACAGTGCGGTCCCGGCCACGCTCAGGCCAGCGGCGGTCCCGGCGACCTTGAACCCACCGGGCATAGCCGCCAGGACGAATGCCTCGAACGCCCGCGGACCAAGGTCGTATACTCCGAGGTACTCCCCGGGACGTGAGCGGCCCTGGCGGGTCAGCAGCGCGGCCGTGGCGCCCGCCGCCGTGGCCGTGACGATGGGGACATCGACTGCCTCGACCCGAGCGCATGCGTCGGCCAACGCCTCCCGGCGTCGGGCCGGCCACGACGTCGGGTGGGCTACGACAACCCGGTCCGGCTGGGCGCCGCGCGTCTTGGCCGTCGCGCTGATGACCCAGCTCAGGAAACGGGCCAACATGCTCTCGGCGGTGTGGGCCGTCCCCCCGACCAGTACCGGGGTTCCGTCACCCAGCGCCGCGATGAAGTCCTGGGCTAACCCGTCCGGCTCGCTCGCGCCGCGGCGCATCGCAGCGCGCCCGGCCCGCGTCTGCCCGTCCGTCCCGAAGTGCAGCGCCGGAGGGACCGACGGCGCCCCTCCGAGCGCCACGACCTCGGGCCAGCCGCTCTCGACGACGCTGACGACGGCGTTCTCCGCGCCAAGATCAATACCGACCTGGTATGCCATCCGTGCCCCCGACCGCGCTTAGAAGTACCCATACGGTAGTGGGGTACCAACCTCGGGCCAAACCCCCCTGTCCATGCCAGGGGTCCGGATCCATGACAGCACCACGCGAACCGGCCAGATCCGTGGTGACGGGCAGCCGACACGCTGAACCAGCAGCTCATTCCCGCCGTGGCGAACCGATGGCCAAGTCATGGTCAGCCACCGTTGGGTACGCGGGGACACGGGTAGCGCCAGGGCGCGCCGGGCGCCCGCGCGGCCGACTCTGCCCCGTCCAGCAGCCGGGGGCGCAGGCCCCGGGCCGCCAGTTCGGCTGGGCGAGATCCCACAGTCGGTCCGAACAGACGGCCTAGACCAGACGGCCCGGAAGAGGGGCCGCCGCACCGAGGGTAGAGCACGCGGCCCAGACGAGGCCGCCTCGAACAGACAGCTCAGAGCAGCCGACGGCGCAGCAGCGCGGCCAGGAGACAGGCCGACGGGGCCAGCGGCAGCCAGGTCGTGATCAACCGGTAGCCGAGCACCGCCGCCAGCGCGGCCGCCGTGGACACGCCCGCGCTGGCCAACGCGAGTGTCAGCGCGGCGTCCAGCGATCCGAAGCCGCCCGGCGACGGGATGATCGCCGCGACCGCGCTGGCCGCGAAGTAGATGACGAAGACCTCGCTGGTGCTCAGCGGCATGTGCAGCGCGCGGGCGACGGCGGCGAGGGTAAGCGCGTGCAGCGTCGGCACCGCGATCGAGCCGCCCCAGAGCATCATCGCCCGGGCGGGACGAACCAGCACCTTGCGCAGCGCCCCAACCTGTTCGCGGGCCCGGACCAGGAAGGTTCGCACCGCCCGACGGGAGGCTGGAACCGCCAGCGCCGCCGCCAGGATCAGCGCGGCCGCGACGATTATCCACGGCAGCCGCTGCCCGAATCCGACCGACGGCATCGGCGCGTGTCCGAAGCTCAGCAGCAGCGCCAGGGCGGCCAGATGAGCCAGGACGCCGGCCGTCGTGTTCAGCGCGACGGCGCCCAGCGCGTCGGGCAGGTCCAGGCCGTGCCGGCGCAGGAAGCGGGTCTGGACGGCGCTGACGCCGACACCGGCCGGCAGAACATGGTTGGCGAAGCTACCGGCGACCTGCACGGCCAGCAGGACCCCTGTCGGCAGCCGCCGGGTGACCGAACCCTGTTGGCTGACCGCGCCGGCCACCCAGGTCAACCCGGCCGCGCAGCCGGCGGCGAGCAGCCAGATCGGGCTCGCTTCCCGCAGCGCATGCACTCCGCTGGAGACGGCCGACCAGTGCGCGGCCAGCCAACCGGCCGCCGCCACCGGCGCGATGACAGCAAGAACCATCGAGATCGGGAAGCGTCGGTGGCCTCGCGCCGGCTCTGACTCGGGTTCGAGGTCTGGCTCAGCTCCCAGGCCTGGAGCCGGCTCCGGCTCTGACACCGACTCAGCGGCCGCGGCAGAGCCGGCCACAGCCGTGATCACTGCCGCGCTCGTCTCCCCCGCCACACCGGACAGCGGGAACGCCAGCGGAACAGCCGCCGCGACGGACGTGGGCGCGGGCTCTGGATCAGGCTCAGCCACCGCCGACGCGGTCGGCGACGACGGATAGGGAGCCGGTCGGTTCACAGCGGGGCCTCGCCGGTCTCGATGGATCGGTGGTCCGGGACGGCGGTGGCCGCCACCGGTGGGTGCCGCGGCGCGCCGGCCGGGGACGGATCCGGCGCCTGGAGCTCGGACGGTGACTGACCCGCCAGGAGCCGGGCTAGTCGCCGGCTCAGGTGTGCCCAGGTCCAACGCTCGCACATCCACTCTCGTCCGGCCATACCCATCGCGGCGCGAAGCTCCGCGTCATCCAACAGCCCGACGACGGACTCCGCCACGGCATTATGGTCCGCGCCGTCGACCACGAGCCCGGTACGTCCCGCGACCACCACTTCGGGGGCGCCGCCGGCCGCGCCGGTGATGACCGGTAGTCCGCTGGCCGACGCCTCCAGGGCCGACAGCCCGAGCCCCTCGATCTCCAGGCCGTGCAGGCGGGCGCGCGACGGCATCGCGAAAACGTCGGAGGCGGCCAGGTAGGCCGGCAGTTCCTCGTCCGGGATCCGGCCGGCGAACACGACCGACGACTCGACGCCCACCTGGCCGGCCAGCCGGCGCAGACGCCCGAGCGCCGGACCTGCCCCGACCAGCATCAGGACAGCGTCCGGATGATGACGCTGGACGATCGGCCATCCCTTGATCAGGACGTCCTGGCCCTTGCGGGTGACCAGCCGCGCCACGCAGGTCACCACCAGACGGTCGACGAGCCCGAGCCGGCGCCGAATGGCGTCACCGCCGGCATCGGGATGGAACCGGGTCGGGTCGACACCGCCGGTCAGCCGCTCCATCCGGGTGTCGGCCGGGACGACAGCCCGCAGGCGACGCAGGGTGACGTCGGTCAGGTAGGTCATCACGTCGCCGCGGCGGGCGACCGTGCGGACGAGTTGGCCGCCGCCCGGGATGTAGGACCAGCCGACCTCATGGCCGTGGGTGGACGAGACGACCTGTTCCACGCCGCCCCGGCGCAGCGCGGGCGCCATCACCCCCAGTGGCGTCCCCTCAGGGAACCAGGCCGCGAGCGCGCCCTCGGAGCGGGCCAGCGACGTCAGCGCGCGGCCGACCGCCGGGTGGCGCGGGGAGATCCGCGCGTCCCGGATGACCGGAAACGGCAACTGCTTGTCCGCGTCGACGTCCGCCGCCGGGCCGGCCTTCCCGGGCGGCGCGACGATGACCAGCCGGTCGGGCGGCAGCTCGGCGGCCAGGAAGCGAGCGAAGGTCTGGATGCCCCCGATCGACGGCGCGAACTTGTTCGCGACGACCAACGTCCGGGGGATGTCGGGCTCGCTGTCGTCCACCACCGTTTCGGCGCGCGGCGCCGGCGTCGTCCCCTGCATGCCGTAGATACTTCCCCGCGGGAGGCGGGGGTTGGATGTGAGCCCCCCGCTGAAACGGTCGTCGCGGTCGCCGTCGCGTGCGCCGCGGCCCTGGCTCAGCACGGCTGACGAAGATTGAACAATAGTCACACAACACCCGGGGCGCGTGGCGGAACGGACCGATGACCGCCGGCCCAGCAGGGAATGACCAGGTTCCACCGACTACCCAGAGCTTTCAGCATGTCCCGCCCGGTCGCTGTCACGAGGGCTCCTGGATAGTCGCGCAGACGACCGCCGTCCACGATGTCGGCAATCTGACACTCCCATCCGTCACCGAACCACCCCGGTCACCTGCTCCCCCGACGCGCCGCGCGCGTCGTTCCCCGCGCGGCTCCCGCCGTCCAGGATGGCATGGACCCCTCCGGCCAGCGCGCCGGCCGGAGGCGGTTTTCCCCGCCGCCAGCCCGGTTTTCGCCCTCCGTTCATCGCGGCGCCGAGCAGGGTCGGCCCTGACAGAATGGACATATGCCAACACGCGGCGCCGAGCTGATCACGACACCGTTCGGGTACGCGTCGACCGCCGCCGAGGTCGTCGCCGGCATCGACCTGTCCGGCCGGCGCGCCGTCGTCACCGACGGCGCCTCCGGCATCGGCGTCGAGACGGCCCGAGCCCTGGCCACGGCCGGCGCCGCCGTCACCCTGGCCGTGCGGGACACGGCGACCGGCGAACGGGTCGCCGCCGGCATCCGCTCGGCCCCGGGAAGCCGCGCGGTCTCGGTCGCGCCGCTCGAGCTGACGGACCTGGGCAGCGTCCGGGCGTTCGCCGCCGCCTGGGACGGGCCGCTCGACATCCTCGTCAACAACGCCGGCATCATGGCCGTCCCGGAGCTGACCCGCACTGACCACGGCCACGGGATCCAGTTCGCGACCAACCACCTCGGGCACTTCGCGCTCGCCCTCGGCCTGCGCGACGCACTGGCGGCCGCCGGCTCGGCCCGGATCATCGCGGTCAGCTCGAGTCGCCATCTGGACTCACCGGTGATCTTCGACGATCTTCACTACGCGTTCCGCGCCTATGACCCGTTCGGGGCCTACGGGCAGTCCAAGACCGCCAACATCCTGTTCGCCGTCGAAGCCACCCGACGCTGGGCCCGCGACGGAATCACCGCCAACGCGCTGATGCCCGGCGGCATCGCCACCAACCTGCAACGCCATCTCGAGCCGGGCGTGATGGAGCGCGCTCGCCGCGCCGGCAGCGCCATCAAGACCGTCGAGCAGCGCGCGGCCACCTCCGTCCTCCTGGCCACCTCAACGCTCCTCAACGGCGTCGGCGGCCGCTACTTCGAGGACTGCAACCAGGCGCCCACCATCAGCCGGCGCGGCGAAGCCAGGCCCGGAGGAGTCGCGCCGTACGCGCTGGGCACGGCCAACGCCGAACGCCTGTGGGAGCTCTCCCTCCGGCTCGTCGCCTGACCACCGGCGGTCAGGCCGACAGTGGCGGCGTACCGTCGCCGCTGTGTTGCTCGCAGCTCTGGCCGCCTTCGCGTGCGCATTGTGTTACGGCGCCGGCGCGGTACTCCAGTCGGTCGGCGCGGCCCGGGCGACGCCGAGCGGCGGCGACGCGGCCGGGGCGCTCAACCCGTCGGCGCTGGCCCGCGTGGCCGTCCAGCTGCCCTACCTGGCCGGGCTGACGCTGGACCTGCTCGGGTGGCTGCTCTCGCTGCTCGCCCTGCGCGGGCTGCCGCTGTTCGCCGTCCAGGCCATCCTGAGCGGCTCGGTCGGGGTGACGGCCGTGCTGGCTGTGGCCACGCTCGGAGCCCGGTTGCCGCGGCGGGAGGTAGCCGCCCTGGCCGCGCTCGGCGCCGGGATGGTGCTGCTGGCTCTGACCGCGCGGCCGGGACGGGCCGAACCGGCCTCCGGCGCCGTCTCCTGGGGAGTCGCGGCCGGTGTCCTGGTCGTCGCGGCGCTGATCGGGCCCGCGCTGCGCGCCGGGCGCGGCCAGGCGCACGATCAGACGCAGGATCAGAGGCAAGATCAGGCGCCCGGCCAAGCGGGCGGTGAAGCGCACGGACAGGCAGGGCGCCGGACCGGCGCCCTGCTGGGGCTGCTCTCCGGCCTGGCCTTCGGCGGGACGGCGTTGTGCGCGCGGCTGGTCGAGGCGAAGCCGTGGGCAGACGCGCTGACCGATCCGGCGGCGTGGGCGCTCCTGGCCTACGGCGGGCTGGGTCTGACCCTGTTCGCCGCCGCCCTGCAGCGCGGGGCGGTCACGACGGCGATGGCCGGACAGTGCGCCGGGGAGACGCTGCTGCCAGCCCTGGCCGGCGCGCTCCTGCTCGGGGACGGGGCGCGGGCGGGACTGGCGCCGCTGGCCGTCGCTGGCTTCGTCGTGGCCGTCCTGGGCGCGTTCGCGCTGATCACCGGTGGGGCGGCCGACGTGGACGCCCGGTTGGCGGAACGCCAGCCGGTTCAGGCATCCAGCGTCGGCAGCAGACCCGGGGGGATGGGGCCGGCGGAGTCGGGCTCAGGCGTCCCGGCCCGCAACGCGACCGGAACGACCCCGGCCCAGTAGTCCAGCCCCAGGTCGGCCTCGTCGTCGGCGGGCGGCCCGGTCCGCCGCTTCGCCGCGACGCCGGTCGCCGGGTCGGCCAGGTCGATGACCAGGACAGACGTGGCCGCCAGTTCCTTCCCGGACGGCGGCCGGCACTGAGCCGAGCGGTCCTGCCCGACCTGGTCGACCAACGCCGCCAGCAGCCGGATCTTCTTGTCACGGTCCTCGACCAGGTTGGCCTCGCCCTGGACGACCACAGAGCGGAAGTTCAGGGAATGGTGGAAGGCGGAACGGGCGAACACGACACCGTCCAGCAGCGAAACTGTCACGCACACCTGGACAGGCGCCGGGCGGGCCATACGCAGCAGCCGGGCCGCGCTGGACCCGTGCAGGCACAGCACGTCGCCGACGCGGGCGTGCAGCGTGGGGATGACGTTCGGGCGGCCGTCGACGACGAACCCGACGTGGCAGAACAGCGCCTCATCGAGTATGGCGTACGAGACGGCCCGCTCCTCGACGTAGCGCTCGCGGGCGCGGGTCGGCTGAAGGGGGCCGAGCGGCGACGAGACCGGCAGCGACGACGCGGGCAGCGACGACGGTTCGTGAACGGGCACGTCGCCATGGTCGCGGGCGGCGGCGAACCCGTCCACGGAATATGCCGACGCTCACCGAAGCTGACACGTCACATGTCGCCATCTGACACGCGACTGATCAGTATTCCGTTCGGGTTCGCGTCGACCGCCGCCGAGGTCGTCGCCGGCATCGACCTGTCCGGCCGGCGCGCCGTCGTCACCGGCGGCGCCTCCGGCATCGGCGTCGAGACCGCCCGAGCCCTGGCCACGGCCGGCGCCGCCGTGACCCTGGCCGTCCGGAACCCGGCGGCCGGCGAGCGCGTCGCCGCCGACATTCGCTCGACTCCCGGCTCGCGAAGCCGCCCGGTGGCGGTCACGGTCGCCCCGCTCGACCTGGCCGACCTGGGCAGCGTCCGCGCGTTCGCCGCCGCCTGGAACGGGCCGCTCACATCCTCGTCACCAACGCCGGCGTCATGGCCGTCCCGACGCTCACCCTGACCGACCGCGGCCACGAGACCCAGTTCGCAACCAACCACCTTGGCCACTTCGCGCTCGCGCTCGCCCTGCGCGACGCGCTGGCTGCGCCCGGCTCAGCCCGGATCGTCGCCGTCAGCTCGTCCGGCCACCAGAACTCACCCGCGGTCTTCGACGATCTTCACTACGCGTCCCGCCCCTACGACCCGTTCGGCGCCTACGGACAGTCCAAGACCGCGAACATCCTGTTCGCCGTCGAGGCCACCCGACGCTGGGCCACCGACGGGATCACCGCCAACGCGCTCATGCCCGGAGGCATCGCCACCAACCTGCAACGCCACCTCGGCCCGGACTACATCACCGAGGCCGACGAGCGATTCCGCCGGGCCGGCAGCGCGCTCAAGACCATCGAGCAGGGCGCGGCCACCTCGGTCCTGCTGGCCACCTCCCCGCTCCTCGACGGGATCGGCGGCCGCTACTTCGAAGACTGCAACCAGGCACCCACCATCAGCCGCCGCGGCGAAGCCGGCATCGGCGGCGTCGCCCCCTACGCGCTCGACCCAGCCAACGCCGAACGCCTCTGGAACCTCTCCCTCCGGCTCATCGCCTGACACCGGGGCGTCCGCCGCCAGCTCCAGCCAGGGCGGAAGCGGGAGGCGAACGGGCGGAAACGGCTCACCCGCGGAAACGGCTCAGACGGTGATGCCCGGCGCGGGGATGCGCAGGCCGAGATCCTCGACCTCGGCCGCGATCTTCGTGATCGTCTCCTCGTCCTCGACCTTCGCGGCGGTGACCGCGCGGTCAATCCAGTCGGCGATCAGCTCCATCTCGGCCGGCCCGAGGCCGCGGCTGGTGACGGCCGGGGTGCCCAGGCGGATGCCGGACGGGTCGAGCGGCTTGCGTGGGTCGAACGGGACCGTGTTGTAGTTGCAGACGATGCGGGCCCGGTCGAGGGCCTTGGCCGCCGGCTTGCCGCCGATCCCCTTGTTAGTCAGGTCGACCAGGACGAGGTGGTTGTCCGTCCCGCCGGAGACCAGGTCGAAGCCGCGGGCCAGCAGGGCGTCGGCCAGTGCCTTGGCGTTGGTCACGATCTGCGCGGCGTAGTCCCGGAAGGACGGCTGCGCCGCCTCCCTGAGCGCGACCGCGATGCCGGCCGTGGTGTGGTTGTGCGGGCCGCCCTGCAGGCCGGGGAACACCGCCCGGTCGATTGCCTTCGCGTGCTCGGCCGTGCTCATCAGCATCGCGCCGCGTGGGCCGCGCAACGTCTTGTGCGTCGTGGTCGAGATGACGTCGGCGTGGCCGACCGGCGAGGGGTGCGCCCCGCCGGCGATCAAACCGGCGATGTGGGCCACGTCGGCCAGCAGGATCGCCCCGATCTCGCGGGCGATGACGGCGAAGCCGGCGAAGTCGATCTCGCGCGGGATCGCCGTTCCGCCACAGATGATCATCTTGGGCCGGTGCTCCAGGGCCAGCGCGCGGACGTCGTCGAGATCGACGCGCCCTGTCTCCCGCCGTACACCGTAGTGGACCGGCCGGAACCACTTGCCGGTAATCGACACCGGTGAGCCGTGGGTCAGGTGCCCGCCAGCCGAGAGCTCCTGGGTGAGCACGGTGTCACCCGGCGCCAGAAAGGCCAGGTAGACAGCCAGATTGGCCGGCGAGCCCGAGTACGGCTGCACGTTGGCGTGATCGACCCCGAACAGCGCCTTGGCCCGCTCGATCGCCAGGGTCTCCAGCGGGTCGATGACCTGCTGGCCCTCGTAGTAGCGGCGACCGGAGTAGCCCTCGGAGTACTTGTTGGTCAGTACGGTGCCGGTCGCCTCGAGCACGGCCTTCGAGACGTAGTTCTCCGACGGGATCAGGCGGAGGGTCCGGCGCTGCAGCAGCTCCTCGTCGTCCACCAGAGCGGCGATCTCGGGATCCACCCCCGCGAGCGCTCCCCTGGCCTGCGTCGACGTCGTCATCCGGCTCCACCCCTTGTCGATCGGACTGCCCGGTCGGCACCGCGCCGGGCCCTCACGGTCGGTATGGCACCTGCTGGCACCACGGTCCCCAGGGTAACCAGCCCGGCGCGACGAAACGGTGCGCGCGGGCGGACGCGGCCAGACTGTCCGGCCGGCCCTGACATGCCGGCCAGGCCGGATTGGCGGAGCATCGATACCGGTCAGGATGCAGGTCAGACGGCCATCGGCAGCCATCAGGAGGCCGCTATGAGCTCGAGGAGACGGCGGGCGCAAATCGCTGGTTACCCCGACGGAGCAGACCCGGCGGAGCCCGCGGCCAGCGCCTCGGCGGGGGCGCCGGCCGACGGAACAGCCGAAACCGCGGCTGGAACAGCGAACGCAACCAGAACAGCCGGGGCAACCAGAACAGGGGAGGCTAGGGGACGGCGGCGCGCGGGCGGCGCCCGCTGGCACGTGCCGCGCAGCCGGGGCGCCACGGCCGGAACGCTGCTGGTCGTCCTGGGCCTGTGGGGATCGCTCATCCCGTTCGTCGGCCAGTACTTCGGCTACGGCTTCGGCGCGAACGAGACCTGGACCTGGCACGCGGCCCGGTTCTGGCTTCAGGTCCTGCCAGGCATCGCGGCGGTGGTCGGCGGCCTGCTGCTGGCGCTGAGCACAACCCGGGTCGTGGCCCTGGCCGGTGGCTGGCTGGCCTGCGCGGCCGGCGCCTGGTTCATCATCGGTCCCCAGATCGCCGCGCTGTGGAACCCGGGCAGCCTCGGTACACCGATGGGCGGCCCGAAACTTGCCGCCGCCGAGTGGATCGGCTCGTTCTACGGACTCGGCACGATGATCCTCTTTCTGGGCGCGACGGCCCTGGGCCGCCTCAGCGTGGTCGGAGTGCGCGACGCGCGGGCCGCCGCGGCCCGACGGGACGACACGCGGCCCGTCGACGGCCGGGCAGCTGGCGCGAGGAGCAGCGACGGCCGGCCCGCCGACGTCGGGGTCGGCGACGCGCGGACCGGCGGCACGCGCCAGGCGGGCCCGCTCGGCGGTTGGCGGACCGGCGGCATCCACCGCCGGGGCCGACGCACGCCCGAGCGCCCGACGGCGAGGGCCGGCGAAGCGTCTGGCCCGGACGCGCCGCCGTGGCCGGACGAGCCCGGACCGCCCGGGCGCTGAGCGCCGACCCCGCGCCGCGGGAGACCGACGAGCCCAGCCGCGGAAGGTCGCCCAGGCCGGCGCCAGCTAGGCTGGCCTGGGGCGCCGGGAAGTCTGGTCGGCACAGGCACAGGCATGTCTGGTCCGGCACAGGGCGGAGGGCGTCCCGCGGTGGAGATCGTGTTCGCGCTCGTCGTGCTGGGCGCGGTCGTGGCGGCGTTCGCCCGACGGCTGTCGGTGCCGCCGCCTTCCCTGCTGGTCGTTGCGGGCGTACTGGTGGGACTGATCCCGGGTGTGCCTGCCGCCCGTCCCGCCCCCGACGCGGTGAGCTTCGTCGTACTCCCACCGCTGATCTACGCGGCAGCGCACGAGTTGTCCTGGCGGGAGCTGCGCGCCGTGTGGCGGCCGGTGTCGGTGCTGGCGATCGGCCTGGTGGTTGCCTCGGCGGCGGCGGTCGCGGCGGTGGCGACAGTCATCACGCCGCTGACGGCGGCGATGGCGGTCGTGCTGGGGGCGATCCTGGCCAGCACGGATCCGGTCGCGGCGGCCGCGCTCGGCCGCCAGCTGGCCCTACCGCCCCGGCTGGGCGCCCTGGTGTCGGCGGAGTCCCTGGTCAACGACGCGACGAGCCTGGTCCTGTTCCGGGTGACGCTCGGCGTTGCGCTCGGCAGCGAGCCGTTCGCGTGGGGTTCGGCCTCGTCATGGGGAGATGTGCTGGCCGCGTTCGCCCGGCTCGGGCTGGGCGGGGCGGCTCTCGGCGCCGTCGCCGGGGCGGTGCTCGTCCCGGTTCGGCGGCGCACCGACGACCCGGTCCTGGAGACGGTGATCGCACTGATCACGCCGTATGCCTGCTTCGTGCTGGCTGAGCGACTGCACACCTCGGGAGTGGCGGCGGTCGTCGCCGCCGCGATCGTGCTCGGTGCCCGGGGCGAGCACATCACCTCGGCCGGCGGACGGCTACGGCTTGAAGCGGTCTACGGGACGGTCGTCTTTCTGCTGGAGTCAGCGGTGTTCGCGCTGATCGGGCTGGAGCTGCCCACGCTCGTACGGGACCTCAACGCCCGGGATGCCGCCTGGCCGGCGGCGGCGCTGGCCCTCGCCGCGACGCTGCTGGCCGTCCGGGCGCTGTGGGTGTTCCCGCTGGCCGCGCTGGTCGAGCGGCGCCGCGGCGCCCGCCAGGCCGAGCCGGCCGCACCGGCCACGCCAACCGCGCCGGCCGCGCCGGCCGCGCCGGCCGCGCCAACCGCGGAGCGCCGGTCCCAGCCCAGGGCGACCCATCAGACCGAGCCCGATCAAACCGAGCCCGCAGCGATCCGCCCGAGCGAGCCCGACGCGGGGCCGGCATCGTGGCGGCTGGCGGCCGTGGCGACCTGGGCCGGCGCGCGGGGCGTACTGCCGCTGGCCGCCGCGCTGTCGATCCCACTGAGCGCCGACTCGGGGCAGCCGCTGGCTGGCCGGGGCGTGGTCCTGCTGCTCACGGCGGCCGTCATCGTCATCACCCTGACCGGGCAGGGCTTCACGCTCGCCCCGCTGGTCCGCCGGCTCGGGGTGGCGGTCACGCCGGCCACGAGCGCCGACGAGGAGGCGCTCGCCCGGCGCGCGATCGCCCGGGCCGGTCTGGCCTACCTCGAGGGGCTCGACGCGGACGACGTACCCGCCCCGGTCGTGGGACGGCTACGCGAAGAGCTGGCCCGGCGGGCCCAACAGCCGGCGACCGCGCCGCCCGGGGCGACCGGGCCAGCCGGGCCGGATCGCCTCGCTCACCCGATGGTCGAGATCGAACGCGGCCTGCGGCGAGACGTTCTCCTCGCGCAGAGCGCGGAGCTGAGCCGGCTGCACACCGCTGGGGCGATAGGCGACGCCAGCCGTCGCCGCGTCCAGCGCGGCCTCGACCTGGCCGAGGTCGCCCTGGGTGAGCCCGGCGATTTCTATGGCCAGCCTTAGCTTGTCGTTTAACCGCCGGGTGTCACGCTGGGTGAAACCTGGTCGACGGAGACCCGAACTCCTGATCGTCATGGAAGCCGGCTACGACGTCACCCGGCTGACCTACCGACCATCGAGGGCACCCTCATCCGCCCGCGGGTCGACCACGTGCCCGGCGACCGCGACCCCAAGCCTGTCTGGCTGTGGTCGTCGGCCATCGGTGTCACCGCCCCGACACCGACCGAGCAGGCAAAATGAGCAATAAACGGACATGATCCGTTACCGCGACTTACAGGGCGGGAAACGCGAGGGAAACAGCCTCCCCCGACCCTGTCCATACCCCGCCACACAGCTCGCCACCCGCGCCACGCGCCGTGCCACTCGCGCCACGCCCAGGATGATGCGCATTCCTCAATATCGGCCCGTCGCCGACACCCCGGTATCGGCTAGGGCCATGCAGACGACGACGTCCGCCGACACCGCCGCTTCCACTCCCACCTGGAGAGCCGATGTCAGCCGCCCCCGCCACAACCACGGACGACGGGTCGCCGAAACGCTCCTATAATCCACTCGTCGACAACCCGACATACGAGGACTACTCCCTGCGGTACGCCCCCAAGTCATTCCGCACTTGGTCGTCCTATGTCGTGGCCAGCAGCGCGCTCGGCGGCATAGCCTATCTGGCCGACTTCGCCATCGGCGCGTCCATTGCCGTGACCCACGGCTTCACCAGCGCCTGGACCGCTATCCTCCTGGCCGCGGTCGTCATCTTCCTCACCGGCATTCCGATCGCGTACTACTCGTCGAAGTACTCGATCGACATGGACCTGCTGACCCGGGGCGCCGGATTCGGCTATCTGGGCTCGACGATCACGTCTCTGATCTACGCGAGCTTCACGTTCATCTTCTTCGCCCTCGAAGGCTCGATCATGGCCCAGGCCTTCGACAAGGGCCTGCACATACCACTCGCCGCCGGTTACCTGATCGCCTCCCTCGTCATCATCCCGCTGGTCGTGTTCGGGATGACGGCGCTGTCCAGGCTCCAGGTCTGGACCCAGCCGATCTGGCTCGTCCTCATGGTCGCGCCGTTCATCGGCGTCCTGGCCACCGACCCCGGCTCGTTCAGCCACTTCACCCACTTCGGCGGCAACAACCACAGTTCGTCGTTCGACGCGCTGCAGATGGGCGCCGGCGCCGGCGTCGCGCTCTCCCTCATCGCCCAGATCGGCGAGCAGGTCGACTACCTGCGGTTCATGCCGGAGACGACGGCGGCGAACTCGCGGTCGTGGTGGACGGCCGTGATGACCGCCGGCCCGGGCTGGGTCGTGCTCGGGGCGCTCAAGCAGCTCGGCGGCGCCTTCCTGGCCTTCTATGTGTTCACCGCCGTCGGCCCCAGCAAGGCGACCGAGCCGATCGAGCAGTACATCGGCGGGTTCGACACGTTCCTGCCCGGCGGCAGCGGCGGCCTGGTTCTCGCGGTGGCGGTGTTCTTCGTCGTCCTGTCCCAGATCAAGATCAACGTGACGAACGCCTATTCCGGCTCGCTGTCCTGGTCGAACTTCTTCTCCCGGACGCTGCACTGGCATCCCGGCCGGGTCGTCTGGATCTTCCTGAACGTCGGCATCTCACTGACGCTGATGGAGGCCGGCGTGTTCGGCTTCCTGAACACGGTGCTCGGTTTCTATTCGAACGTCGCCATCGCCTGGATAGGCGCGGTCGTGGCCGACCTCGTCATCAACAAGCCGCTGGGGATCAGCCCGAGCTACATCGAGTTCAAACGAGCGCACCTGTACAACTTCAACCCGGTCGGCTTCGGCTCGATGGCGATCGCGTCGCTGGTCTCGATCCTCGCCTTCTACCACCACTTCGGCGACACGGCCGCCGCCTACTCGCCGTTCATCGCGATCGGCATCGCGTTCGTCCTCTCGCCGGTGTTCGCCATCGCGACGAAGGGCAAGTACTACATCGCCCGCCTGGACGGCCTGGCCGAACCGCTGGCCGTCGACGGCGTGATGTCCAGCACGGAGATGACCTGCACCGTCTGCCAGGGCGTCTTCGAGCGTCCCGACATGGCCGCCTGCCCGTTCCACGACGGCCCGATCTGCTCGCTGTGCTGCAGCCTCGACTCGGCCTGCCACGACATGTGCAAGAAGTCGGAGACGGCGTTCGTCCCGATCAGCGCCATACCGACCCAGACCAACGCCAGCGAGGGCGAGTCCGCCACGGCCCCGGCGCCGGCCGAATAGGACGGGAGAAAAGATGCCCGAACTGCTGTACCCGGTCACCATCGGGAAGTCGCGCGACCAGCAGCCGCTGCCCGGCCACAACCGCTGGCACCCGGAGGTCCCGCCGGCGGTCACCGTCAAACCGGGCTCGAGCTTCCGAATGGAATGCCTCGACTGGACCGACGGCCAGATCGCGAACGACGACGACCCGTCCGACGTCCGCGATGTCGACCTGTCCGTGGTCCACGTCCTGTCCGGACCGGTCCGGGTCGAGGGGGCGAAACCCGGCGACCTGTTGGTCGTCGACATTCTCGACCTCGGCCCCCTGCCCGGTAACGAATGGGGTTTCACCGGGATCTTCGACCGGACCAACGGCGGCGGTTTCCTGACCGACTACTACCCGGACGCGGCCAAGGCCATCTGGGACCTGGACGGCATCTACGCGACCTCCCGCCACATCCCCGGGGTCCGGTTCGCCGGCCTGTCCCATCCCGGCCTGATCGGCTGCGCCCCCTCGGCCGACCTGCTCGACCGCTGGAACGCCCGCGAGGCGGCGCTGATCGCCACCGACCCGACCCGCGTCCCGGCACTGGCCAACCCGCCCGAGCCCCACAACGCGCTGCTCGGCGCGCTCGCGCCGGGCGCCGCGTTCGACCGGGTCGCCCGCGAGGGCGCCCGGACCGTCCCGCCCCGGGAACACGGCGGCAACTGCGACATCAAGAACCTCTCCCGGGGCAGCCGCTGCTACTTTCCCGTCTACGTCGACGGGGCGAACCTGTCCGTCGGCGACCTGCACTTCTCCCAGGGCGACGGCGAGATCAGCTTCTGCGGCGCGATCGAGATGGCCGGGTTCATCGACCTGCACGTCGAGATCATCCCCGGCGGTGTCGCCAAATATGGCATGGTGAACCCGATCTTCCTGCCGGGGCCGGTCGAACCGCGGTTTTCGGAATACCTGACGTTCGAGGGAATCTCGGTCGACGACAACGGCGTCCAGCACTACCTGGATGCCCACCTCGCCTACCGCAACGCCTGCCTGAACGCGATCCGCTACCTCGAACGCTTCGGTTACACCGGCGAGCAGGCCTACCTGCTGCTCTCCTCCGCCCCGATCGAGGGCCGCATCAGCGGCATCGTGGACGTCCCCAACGCCTGCGCGACCCTGGCCCTGCCCACCGCCATCTTCGATCAGCCGATCCTGCCCACCTGAGGGCTCTTCTGGCCGGCTGGCGGTCGCGCGGACCGCGGGATGACAAGCGCGACCGCCAGCCCGATCATTGTGATGACCAGCAGCATCGCCGCCGAGGCCGCGAACGGCCGCCCACCGGGATGGGCGGCGGCGACCAGCGCCGAGCCGACCAGCGCCGTCCCCAGCGACGAGCCGAGGTTCGACACGCTGCGCGAAACGCCCGAGATGTCGCCCTGAAGCGCCTCGGGGACGGCGGACTGCACGACGGTGACCGACGACGTCAGCATCACGCCCATCCCGGTGCCGACCAGCAGCAGCCCGGGCCAGAAACTCGGGATCCCCGAGTGCGCCCGGACCAGGGCGAGCAGCAGCGCGCAGCCGAGCGCCGCCAGGGCGAACCCGCCGATGACCAGGGAGCGCTGCGCATGCCGGCGGGCCAGCCGACCGGCGGCGGCCGAGGCGGCCAGGACGCCGATGATCTCCGGCGTCAGCATGAGCCCGCTCTGAATGGCGTTGTAGCCCCTGACCCGCTGGAGGAAGACCGAGGTCACGAAGAACGAACCCTGCAGGACCAGCCACTGGACGAACTGGGTGCTCAGCCCGGCCTGGACGGTCCGACCCCGCAGCGCGGCCGGGCGGACCAGCGGCTCTCGCCCGGCCGCGTCCAGCCGCCGCGTCTCGACGGCGAAGACGACGAGGATGAGCAACCCGGCCCCGATGCAGTACCAGACCGGCGAGAGGGAGCCGGCCGAGACCAGCACCGTCCCGCCGACGGTCAGGTCGGTGCGGGCGGTGAACCAGCCGTAGGTCGACGACCCCAGCACCCCGAGGACGACGGCGCACATCCCGGCGGCCGACAGGACGGCGCCAAAGACGTCGAACCGGGGCGGCGGCCCGGCGGCGTGGGCCGGCTCGACGATGCGCCGGGCCAGCCAGACGGTGACGGCCAGCATCGCGATCTGCGCGACGAACGACGCCCGCCAGCTGATCGTGCTGGTGAGCAGGCCGCCGAGCAGCGGCCCGGCGCAGGCCCCGAGGCCGCCCGCGCCGCTGACGACGCCGAAGTACCGGGCCCGGGCGCTGGGGTCGGCGAACCCGACCGTGATGAGAATGTAGACGGGCGGGATCATCAGCGCCGAGCCCACGCCCTCGAGGATCGAGTTGCCGACGATGAGCGCGCCGAGCCCCTGGGCGCAGGCGGCCAGGATCGCGCCCACGCCGTAGACGAGAAGGCCGGCGATGAAACATCGCCGGCGTCCCCAGATGTCGGTCAGCTTGCTGCCCGGAATCATCAGCGCCGCCATCGTCAAGGTGAACAGGGTGATGGCGGTCTGGATACCGGCGACGTCGGTGCCGATATCGCCGGCGATCGCGCTGACGGCGACATTCATGCTCGTCCCGGCGAAGGTGCTGACGAACTGGGCCAGCGCCAGCGGGACGACCATCGCCGGCGTCAGGCCCATGTGTGGCGCCAGGCCCATCCGTCCGGCCGCGGGCGACCCCGACGGCGTTCCGTCCCCCGTCCCAGCGCTCCGCATGCCCACCAGTGTTGATGCGGGCAACGCGGCTCGCCACGCCGCGGTTCACCCAACGTGACGATTCGCTTTGCCGCCCCCCGAACGGCGCCGCACACTTCCTCCAGGTCGAAAGGGGGACGGGGCGATGGGACACGGGACAACGGCTTACCGGACGACGGGTGACAGCGACTATCCGCCGATATCCGAACATGGTCTCATCGGCGATCTCCAGACGGCGGCGCTGGTCACGACCGACGGCGAGATCGACTGGTTCTGCTCGCCCCGGTTCGACTCCCCGAGCCTGTTCGCGTCGCTGCTCGACCGCCGCCGGGGCGGCCGCTGCGCAATCGCGCCGGCCGAGCCCGGTTACGTCACCCGGCAGCTGTACTTTCCCGACAGCGCCATTCTCATCACCCGGTTCATGAGCGACGCCGGCGTGGGCGAGCTGGTCGACTTCATGCCGGTCGCCGACCCGTCCCGGCCCAGTGATACCCACCGGATCGTCCGGCTGCTGCGCGTCGTGCGCGGCGAGATGCACTTCGCGTTCGAGTGCCAGCCGAGCTTCGACTACGGCCGGGCCGGTCACACCCTGCACCTGACCGACGACGGCGCCGTCTTCGAGGCCGACGGCGGCGTGGGCGCGCTCACCCTGCACCCGGCCCGCATGCTGGGCTGGGAGGAGGCCGAGCGGTTCCACGGCCCGCGGGGCCCAGAAGGCCCAGCGGGGGACGGCGTGCGCGGCGCCGCTACCCTGCACCAGGGCCAGATCGGCGCGATCATGCTCGAGGCCGCCCCGGCGGGCCAGCCGGCCCACCCCCGCCGGCTCACCCGCGAGGAGATCCTCACCCTGTTCGACGAGACCGCCGCGTTCTGGCGCGGCTGGCTGGACGCGTCCACCTATCGCGGCCGCTGGGGCGAGCAGGTCCGCCGCTCGGCCATGGCGCTGAAGCTCATGACCTACGCCCCGTCCGGCGCGCTGGTCGCGGCCCCGACCGCCGGCCTGCCCGAGCAGATCGGCGGCGAGCGCAACTGGGACTACCGTTTCACCTGGATCCGGGACGCCTCGTTCTCCGTCTACGCCCTGCTCGGCCTGGGCTACGTCGAGGAGGCGAGGTCGTTCGTCGGCTGGCTGGCGGACCGGGTCCAGGAGGGCACCGGCGACGACCCGGACTCCCCGAACGGCGCCGGCCCCCTGAAGATCATGTACCGGGTGGACGGCTCGTCCGACCTGCGTGAGGAGACCCTCGACCACCTGGCCGGCTACCGCGGCTCCCGCCCGATCCGCATCGGCAACGGCGCCGCCGACCAGCTCCAGCTCGACATCTACGGCGAGGCGCTGGACTCGATCGACCTGGCCGACCAGGCCGGCGTCGAGCTCGGCCACGCCGCCTGGATGCGCCTGGTCGACCTGCTCGACTGGCTGTGCGACCACTGGGACCAGCGCGACGAGGGCATCTGGGAGACCCGGGGCGGCCAGGAGCACTTCGTCTACGGTCGGGTCAACTCGTGGACGGCATTCGACCGGGCCGTCCGGCTGGCCACCCGCCGTTCCCGCCCCGGCCACCCCGAGCGCTGGCGGATCGAGCGTGACCGGGTGTACGCCCAGGTCATGAAGGACGGCTGGAACGCCAAGCGGCAGGCGTTCGTCCAGCACTACGGCTCCGACGTCCTCGACGCGGCGCTGCTGCGCACCGTCCAGGTCGGGATGGTCTCCCCGGACGACCCCCAGTGGCGCTCGACCCTCGACGCAATGGACGCCGAGCTCGTCTCGGACAGCCTGGTCTACCGGTACAACCCGGAGGCCTCGCCCGACGGCCTGCGCGGCTCGGAGGGCACGTTCTCGCTGTGCACGTTCTGGTACGTCGACGCGCTGGCCCGCTCGGGACGCCTGAGCGAGGCCCGGCTGATCTTCGAGAAGATGGGCACCTACGCCAACCACCTCGGTCTGTACTCGGAGGAGATCGGGCTCACCGGCGAGCAGCTGGGCAACTTCCCGCAGGCGTTCACCCATCTGGCCCACGTCAACGCGGCGCTGCACCTCGACGCGCGGCTCGACGAGGCCGCCGGGCGGCGCGGGCCGAACGGACGGAGCCAGCCCGGCCACACGCTCACGGGAGTGCGCTGAGCCGGCCCGGGGATCGTGCCCCCGGAGCGGGCCGGCTGGCGGTTCACCGCCGCCCGCAAGCGCTACACGCGGGTCCGAGCCGGGCTGGAAGCGGGCCTCGCCGGCGACCTCCAGCGCCGGCTCCGCGACCTCGAGCTGATCAACCAGGCGTTGATCTCCTCGGCGCTCGCGCTGATCCTGCTCATCCCGGCCCTGGTCAGCCTGTCCGCCGTCCTGCCGGTCGGCGCCCAGCACGGCGTGGCCGCCGGCATCGCCCGCCGGCTGGCGCTCAGCCCGGACGCGTTCCGCGCCATCCGGGCACTGCTGCCGCCCGAGGCCGCCGGCGGCGGGGCGACGACCGGCCTGTCGCTGGCAATCTCCTTCGTGTTCGCCTTCGCCTGGCCGGCGGCGCTGCGCCGGACGCTCGAGCTGGTGTGGGATCTGCCGCCCACCCGGGCCGGGCTCCGCCAGGCCTGGCGGCTGCCGGCCTGGCTGGGCACCTTCCTGGCCGGCATCGCCGGGGTGGCGGCGGCCGGCATGATCGCGCCCGGTGCGGCGGGCGTCGCCGTGACCGGTGTGCTGAGCTTCCCATTGCTGGTCTGCTGGGCCTGGCTGACGCCCCGGCTGCTGCTGGCCGGCCGGGTCAGCTGGCGTGACCTGTGGCCGGGTGCCGTGGCGACCGCGATCGCGCTGATCGGGATGGGTGTGTTCATGGCGCTGTTCGTGTCCGACTCGATCGTCAGCAACTACGCCAGCTACGGGCCGATGGGCGTGGTCTTCGTGATCCTGTCCTGGTTCATGGCCTTCGGCGTGGTCGTGACCGGCGGCGCGCTGGTCGGCGCGGCGTGGCGACGGCGCTCGTCGGGCGGCCCACGACAGGGCGGCCCACGACAGGGCGGCCCGGCGACGGGACGGCCCGCGACGGGGCGGCCCGGCGACGGCCCTCGGGCGTAACGTGACGAAGGAGGTTAACTCCTCGCCAACCGCGGACGACGGGAGCGCGCCAGCCGATGCCGATCTGGGAGGAGGCGGTCGTCGGCGCGGGCGTCCTGCTGGCTCTCTCGCTGGTCGGCACGCTGGTCAACCACGTCCGGCCGAACCGGATCGTGGCCGTGCTGGCCGCCGCTGCCCGCGAGGCAGGCATCATCCTCGCGCTGTTCGGGCTGTGGCAGATCGTGCGGATCCTGGCCATCACCCGGGTCGACGGCGGCATCGAGAACGGCCTGTGGATCTGGCACGCCGAGCAGTGGCTGCACCTGCCGAGCGAGCTCAGCCTCGAGCATCTCATGCTGCGCCACACCGGCTGGCTGCGGGCGGCCAACGTCTTCTACGGCTGGGTGCACTTCCCGGCGATGAACCTCTTCCTGGTCTGGCTGTTCGCCCGCCACCGCGACCGCTACGCCTCGGCCCGCAACACGATCGTCCTGCTCACCGGCTCGTGCCTGCTCATCCAGGTGTTCCTGCCGGTGGCGCCGCCGCGGATGCTGACGTCGGTCGGGTTCGTGGACGAGGCGTTACAGCTCGGCCAGTCGGTGTACGGGGCGTTCGGCGAGGGCGTGGCCGCGCAGCTCTCGGCGATGCCCTCGGTCCACGTCGCCTGGGCCTGCCTGATCGCGGTCGAGGTGATCCGGGTCAGCCGGTCGCGGTGGCGATGGCTCATTCTGGCCCATCCGATCGTCACCACCCTTGTCGTGGTTGTCACAGCGAATCACTACTGGGCGGACGGAATCGTCGCCCTCGCCCTACTCGGGCTGGCCGAACTGGGCAGCTGGGGGATCACCGGACGGCTGCGCTGGCCCCGGCCGGCCCGGGCCCCCGGGGTCGTCGTGCCGGTGCCGGCCGCCGTGGCCGGGGAGCCGGTCGGGCCGCCGGCCCGCGGGTAACCCGTCGCCGGTGACGGGGTCACCCGGCGCCCGGGTGACGGGGCCACCCAGCGCCCGGGTGACGGGGCCACCCGGCGCCCGGGTGGCCAAGGTGACGGGGCCGCCGGCGGCCGGTGGTCGTCCTTCGGACGGGCCGCGTCCGGACGGGGAAGCATCGCGGCCGTGCAATACTTAAACAGAGAAGTCGTGGGTCAGGCCGGTCAGGCTCAGACCGCGACCGCGCGGGCACCGTAGGCCGACGGCCGGAGCCCGGGCTCCGGAGCCGTACGCCAGCCGGGCGTGGGCGCCTTTCTTCTACTATGGATGGATCCACTCTGCTCACCCAGCGCACACAACCGAAGACCCCTGCCCAGCGAAGCGAGCGGACCCCCCGGTCCGGCGCCGACCGGGCCGTTCCCGCCGGCGGACGACCCTCCCGGGGCCGTTCCGCGAGCGGGCGCCCCTCGAACAACGGTCGGCCGTCCCGACGCGGCCCCAGCCAGTCGGGCCGCTCGGGCACGGGCAACCGCCCGGCTCCGGCCGAGCGGACACTGACCGCGCCGACCCGCGAGCCGCGGCCGCCGGTGGCGTCGTTCACCGACGCCGGCCTGCCGGCCACGCTCGTCAGCGAGCTGGCCCGCCGCGGCATCACCACCCCGTTCGCGATCCAGGCGGCGGCACTGCCGGACGCCCTGGCCGGGGAGAACCTGCTCGGCCGGGCCCGCACCGGCTCGGGCAAGACTCTCGGCTTCGGCCTGCCGATGCTGGCCCGCCTGGCCGCCGGCAACACCCGGACGCAGCCGGGACGCCCGCGCGGGCTCGTCCTCGTACCCACCCGCGAGCTGGCCCAGCAGGCCCGCGACGTGCTCGGCCCGCTCGGCCGGACCGTCCGGCTGCGGGTCACCACGGTCTACGGCGGCGTGTCGATCAGCCGGCAGATCGAGGCGCTGCGGCGCGGCGCCGACATCGTCGTCGCCACGCCGGGCCGCCTCACCGACCTCTACAACCGGGGCGCCCTCACCCTCGACGCGATCGAGACGGTCGTCCTGGACGAGGCGGACCACATGTGCGACCTCGGCTTCCTGCCGCAGGTCCGGACCCTGCTCGACCTGGTCGGGCCGGGCGCGCAGCACCTGCTGTTCAGCGCGACTCTCGACAAGGACGTCGAGGTCCTCGTGCGTGAGTACCTGCCGAACCCGGTGCTGGTCGCCGTCGAGCCCGAGGCCGGCGGCGAGATCGCGCTGGCCCGGCACGCGTTCGAGGCGGCCGACGCGGGCGAGCGCACCCGACTCATCACCGCGCTGGCCGGAGGCCTGGGCCGCACCCTGGTCTTCGGCAACACCCAGCACGGCGTCGAGCGGCTGGCCAAGCAGCTCACCCAGGCCGGGGTACCGGCGCTGCCGCTGCACGGCGGGATGAGCCAGGGCGCCCGGTCCCGCACGCTGAAGGCGTTCAGCGACGAGGGGGCCCGGGTTGTCGTGGCGACCGACGTCGCTGCCCGCGGCATCCACGTCGACGGTGTCAGCCTGGTCGTGCACTCCGGGCCGGCGCTGGACGCCAAGACCCACCAGCACCGCTGCGGCCGGACCGCTCGGGCCGGCGCCAGCGGGACGACGGTGATCGTCTCGGTGCCGGAGGAGCGGCGGGCCGTGACCGCGCTGCTGCGGGCGAGCGGGGCCGGTTCGTCCGGTGCCGGAGCTCCCGGTACTGCCGGTTCCGCGGGTTCTGCCGGTTCTCCTGGGGCGGGCGGGGCTGGCGGGGCCAGCCGGGTGGAGCCGCTGAGCGCGGACGACCCGCGCATCGTCGATCTCGTGGGGCCGTCGGCGCCGCGGGTGGAGTACGTCCCTGGCCAGCCGCTGCTGCCCCCGCCGCCGGCCGCGCCGGGCCGGGGCCGAGCGCCGCGGCGGGCGCCCGGCCGGGGCGCTCCCGGCGGGTCGGAGCGCCGGGACGGCCGGCGCGAGGGCCGGCGGGACATTCCCGGCCAGCGGGATGGGCATGGGGAGCGGCGGCCGCGGCGGCTGACTCCCCGCTGAGGGTTTTCGCTGACCCGATCTGACGGTCAACGGCCGTTCGGCTCCCCCAGCGGGGCAGCCGGGCGGCCGTTTTCGTCTTCGGGTTGCCCAGACGGCCGCTGGGCGGACCACTCTGTGCCTCATCGTGAGAATGGCCCAGGGTGGCCCCCTTGCCCGGGTACGCTCGATTGACCACACATGCGCGGCCGGTGACCGGCGGACCCGGCCGTGTGCATCGTGTCCAGCGACAGCGACTTCACCCGACTGGCCGTGCGCATCCGCGAGTCCGGGCTGATTGTCCACGGATTCGGGGCGCGCAAGACGCCACAGTCGTTCATCGCGGCCTGCGATACGTTCGTGCATATCGAGAACCTCGCCGGCTACACGCCGCCGACGCCGGCCGTCTATGCCGTTCCGGCGGTCGCGACGGTCGCCGTGCTTCCCTCCGCCCCGCTGTCCGCCCCCGCCGCGTCGCGTCCCGCCGCTGTGCCACCCGCCGCTGTGCCACCCGCCGCTGTGCCACCCGCCGCTGTGCCACCCGCCGCTGTGCCACCCGCCAGCGCGTCTCCCGTAGCCGCGCCTCCCGCCGGACCGCGCCGGACCGCCGCGCCGCCCGCGGCCGCGATGGCGGCGCGACCGCCGGCCCGCGCGACCGAGCTCAAGGACGACACGGTGTTGATCGCCCAGCTCCGCGACGCCGTCGGGTTGGCCCGCGACCCCGACGGCTGGGCCCGCCTCGCCTCCGTCGGCCACCTGATGAACCGCCACCAGCCCTTCACCCCACGGGCCTACGGCTACGCGAAGCTCCGCTCACTGATGGCCGCGACGACGCTGTTCGACGTCGAGTGCCGAAGCCCGGGCGAGGGCCGGCCGGCCGTGGTCTACGTCCGCGACAAACGCTTCACCCCGCGCCCGTAGAGCCGCCTGGCCACCGCGAGCACAGATTGTCGGTGGCCGGATCTACGATCGGTCCGCGATCGGTCCGCGATCGGACACGGCGAACGCCTTGGGGGGTGCATGGACTACGAGACGGTGGAGCTGCTGCGGCGCAACCATGCGGCCTGGCGCCTGCTGCGGGCCGAGAACGCCGCCCTGGTCGTCAGCTTCCTCAGCCAGGTCTTCGTCGACGAGAACGTCCGGGACATCGCGGCCTCCGCGCTGACCGAACGGCTGGAAGACACGCTGTTCGCGCTCAACCAGAGGCTGGGCGAGGGCACCTACCCCCGCGCGGCCAAGGCGTACCTGGACGACTGGGCGAACGTCGAGCAGGGCTGGTTACGCAAGTACTACCCGGCCGGCTCGGACGAGCCCCACTTCGACGCGACGCCGGCCCTCGAGCAGGCGGTGACCTTCCTGTCCAGCCTGCGCAGCCGGGAGTTCGTCGGCACCGAGTCCCGGCTGAACACGCTGTTCGACCTGCTCCGCCAGATGGCGTTCGGCACCGAGACCGACCCGGAGCGCCGCCTGGCCGAGCTGACCCGCCAGCGGGAGGCGATCGAGAGCGAGATCCGCCGGGTCGAGGCGGGCGAGCTCGACGTCCTCGACCCGGCGGGACAGCGCGACCGGTTCCAGCAGTTCTCCGACACCGCCCGCGAGCTGCTGGCCGACTTCCGGCAGGTCGAGACGAACTTCCGGGAGCTCGACCGGAGCCTGCGCGTCCAGATCGCCTCCTGGACCGGGTCCAAGGGGGAACTGCTCGACGAGGTCCTCAGCGACCGGGGCAGTATCGCGGAGTCCGACCAGGGCCGCAGCTTCGGCGCGTTCTACGACTTTCTGCTCTCGGCCGACCGGCAGGCCGAGTTCGCCGAGCTGATCGAGCGGGTCCTCGGCCTGGCCGCGCTGGCGGGCGCCGACCCCCGCCTGCGCCATGTCCACTTTGACTGGCTGGCCGCCGGCGAGCGGACCCAGGCGACCGTCCGCCTGCTGTCCGAGCAGCTGCGCCGCTTCCTCGACGACCGGGTCTGGCTGGAGAACCGCCGCATCGGGGAGATCCTGCGGGAGATCGAGGCGCACGCCCTCCAGATCCGCGAGTCCGGCGAGGCTGGCGAGGCCAGCGGGTCGCCGCCCGGAGCCGAGCTGGCCGACACCGCGCCGACGGTCGTGCTCCCGATGGAACGCCGCCTCTACGCGCCGAAGCGCGCGGCGGCGATCGACTCCGTCGGCGTCGAGACGGGCACGGACGAGTTCGACTCGGACGCCCTCTACCGCCAGGTCCATGTCGACCCGGTCGAACTGGCCGGCGGTGTGCGCGAGGCGCTGGCCAGCACGCCCCGGATCGGGCTGGCGGCGCTGCTGGGCCGGCGGCCGCTCGAGCGCGGCCTGGCCGAGCTGGTCACCTACTTCACCCTGACCGACGAGACCTTCACGGTCGTCTTCACTGACGACGCGACCGAGCAGGTGAGCTGGGCGGACGAGAGCGGTGTGACCCGGGTGGCCACGATCCCGCGGGTGACGTTCGTGCGCGGCTCGGGCCACCCGGCGCCCGGCGTCCCGATCGGGAGCGCGACGGATGGCTGAACCCGACCTGTCCCTGGCCGTGACCAGCCTGATGAAGGGCCCGGTCTACCGCGACCAGCACGAGAAGGTCTGGCGGCACGTGGTGAAGCTGCGGGCGCGGGTGTCCGACCACGTCGCCGTCATGGGCCTGGAGGTCGTCCTCGACGACGTCGAGGGCTACGCGTTCCTGCGCTCCCGTCCCGACGACGGCGAGGACGCGCCGCCGCGGCTGATCGCCCGGCGGGCGCTGTCGTTCCCGGTCAGCCTGTTGCTGGCCCTGCTGCGCAAGCGGCTGGCCGAGTTCGACGCCGACAACGCCGAGACCCGGCTCGTCCTGACCCGCGACGACATGGTGGAGGCGATGCGGATGTTCATACCGGCGGCCAGCACCGAGGCTCGGATCGTCGAGCAGATCGACGCCCACATCGGCAAGGTCGTCGAGCTCGGCTTCCTGCGGCGGCTGCCCGGCGGCGACGACACGTACGAGGTACGCCGGATTCTCAAGGCGTTCGTGGACGCCCAGTGGCTGTCCGGCTTCAACGACGGCCTGGCGCGCTACGCCGCCACCCTGTCCGGGTCAGGGTCTGCCTCGAGCGGGTCCGCCGCGGGTGAGGAGGACGCATGACCGCCGTCCGAGCGGGCTTCCGGCTCGACCGCCTCGAGCTCTACAACTGGGGCACCTTCCACCGGCAGGTGTGGCCGCTGCGGATGGGCGGCGAGAACGGCCTGCTCACCGGTGACATCGGCTCCGGCAAGTCGACGATCGTCGACGCGGTCACCACGCTGCTGCTGCCGGCGAACCGGATCTCCTACAACCGGGCGGCCGGCGCCGAGGCGAAGGAACGCACGCTGCGCTCCTACGTCCAGGGGCACTACAAGTCGGAACGGGTGGAGTCCACCGGCACCTCCCGGGCGGTCGGGCTGCGCACCGACGGCTCGACGTACTCGGTGCTGCTCGGCGTCTTCGTCAACGAGGCGGTGGGCGCGACAGTCAGCCTGGCCCAGGTGTTCTGGCTGGCCGCCGACGACGCGGGCCAGCCCGACCGGTTCTTCGTCACCGCCGAGCGGGAGCTGGCCATCGCGGCCGACTTCGCCGACTTCGGCTCGGACCTGACCGGCCTGCGCCGCCGGCTGCGCCGCGGCGGCGCCGAGATACACGTTGGTTTCCCCGCCTACGGCCGGGCCTTCCGCCGCCTGCTCGGCATTTCCTCCGAGCAGGCGATGGAGCTGTTCCATCAGACGGTTTCGATGAAGTCCGTCGGCGATCTGAACGACTTCGTCCGCACCCACATGCTGGAGAAACAGGACGTCGAGGGCCGTATCCGCAGCATTGTCGAGCATTTCGAGGACCTGACGAAGGCCCACGCCGCGGTCCGCCGGGCCCGCGACCAGCTCGACGCGCTCGGTCCGCTGCTTCTCGACTGCGACGAGTACGACCGGCTGGGCGAGCGGGAGGCGGAGCTGGCCGCGCGCTCCGGCGCCGTGCGCTACTTCGTCGCCGACAACACCGCCATCCACCTGCGCGGCGAGCTGCGCCAGCTCGAGGTCCGCCTGGCCGAGGCCGACCGGCGGGCCGACGCGCACGAGGGCACGGCCCGCGGGTTGCGGGCGGAGGAGAAGACCCTGGAGCTGCGCCGGGCCGGGCTGGGCGGCGGCCGGCTGGGCGAGATCGAGCGGGAGATCACTCGGCTCACGGCGGAGCGCGGCGCCCGGGCTGAGCGGGCCGGGCAGTTCGACACCCGGGTCGCCGAGCTCGGCCTCGCCCCGGTCCGCGACGAGGCCGAGTTCGACGGACGCCAGCGGGAGTTCGAGGAGCTCGCGGCCACCCTCGCGGGGCGGCGTGCCCGGCTGGAGGGCGAGCGGACGGAGCTGGAGGTGCGGCGCGCGGCCGTCACCACCGAGTCGACCCAGCTACAGAACGAGATCGCCAGCCTGCGCCGCCAGCGCGGCAACATCCCCGCCGGCAGCCTGGAGCTGCGGGCACGGCTGTGCGCCGAGACGGGCCTGGACCCGGCCGCGCTGCCGTTCGCCGGCGAGCTGATCCAGATCTCGCCGGAGCACCGGGAGTGGGAGGGCGCCGCCGAACGGCTGCTGCGGGGCTTCGGCCTGTCCCTGCTCGTGCCGGACGAGCACTACCGGACGGCGTCGGACTGGATCGACCGCAACCACCTGCGGGCCCGGCTGGTCTACCACCGGGTGCCGGCCGGGCGGCCGGCCCGGGAGACCCGGCCGCCGCGCCAGTCGGCCGCCGGCCGCCCGCTGCTCGTCGACCTGCTCGACATCCGGCCCGGCTCGTCGTTCCTGCCCTGGCTGCAGCGGGAGCTCGGCCACCGGGCCGACTACGAGTGCGCGACGACCATGGAGGAATTCCGTCGCGCCTCGAAGGCGGTCACCCGGTCCGGCCAGATCAAGCACGGCGGGGGCCGGCACGAGAAGGACGACCGGTGGCGGGTCGACGACCGTACCCGCTACGTCCTCGGCTGGGACAACGCGCAGAAGATCGCCGCCGTCGTCGCCGACGCCGAGCGGGTGCAGCGCGAGCTGACCGCCCTCGGCGGACGGCTGGGCGCGCTGGCCGGGGAACTGGCGGGGGTGAGCGCCGGGGAGGCCACGCTCAACCAGGTGGGGACCTGGTCGTGGCGGGATCTCGACTGGCGTTCCGTCGCCGCCGCCATCGAGGCGCTGACGGCCGAGCAGCGTGAGCTGGAGAAGGGCTCCACCGAGCTGGCCGAGATCAACCAGCGGCTGAAGGCGCTGGCCGGGGAGCTGTCCGACGCGGAGCGGGACGGCTAGGCGGCGCGGGCGCTGGAGGCGCGTCTCCAGGAGCGGATCGAACGGGCCGGCCGGCAGCTGGTCGAGCGGGAGGCGCTGCTGACCGCGCCCGAGTGCGAGCCGGCCAGGGGTGAGTTCGCCGCCCTGGCCGTGCTCGTCGGGCGCCTGCGCGCCGCGGCCCCGTCGACGCCCGAGGAGTGGGCCAGCGCCGAACGGGACCTGGACGACGCGCTGCGGGACGAGGCCTCGCAGGTCAACGGCCGGCGCTCGGCCGCCGGGCGACGGGTGGTCACGAAGATGGGCCGCTTTCGCGCGGAGTATCCGCTGGAGACGTCCGAGCTGGACGACTCGACCGAGGCCATCGGCGGCTACCGGGAGCTGCACGCCCGCCTCGTCCGCGACGACCTGCCCCGGTTCGAGGCCGACTTCAAGAACTACCTGAACACCAACACGATCCGCGACATCGCCATGTTCCAGGCCAAGCTGAACGAGCAGCGTGACCTGATCCGGGCCCGCGTCGACACCATCAACACCTCCCTGGAGTCCATCGACTACAACCCGGGCACGCTGATCAGCATCGAGCTGGCCGACACCGGCAACACCGACGTCCGCCAGTTCCGGGCCGACCTGAGGGCCTGCACCGAGGGCTCGCTGAGCGGCTCCGAGTCCGACCAGTACTCGGAGGAGAAGTTCCTCCAGGTCAGCGCGATCGTCGAGCGGTTTCGGGGCGGCCGGGAGGGGCTGACCGAGGCCGACCGGGCCTGGACCCGCCGGGTCACCGACGTCCGCAACTGGTACGAGTTCTCCGCCTCCGAGCGCTCGCGTGAGGACGGGGAGGAGCGGGAGCACTACAGCGACTCCGGCGGCAAGTCCGGCGGCCAGAAGGAGAAGCTGGCCTACACGATCCTGGCCGCGTCGCTGGCCTACCAGTTCAAGCTGGACTCGGGCCCGCGCACGTTCCGGTTCGTCGTCATCGACGAGGCGTTCGGCCGCGGCTCGGACGCGTCCACCCGCTACGCGCTCGACCTGTTCGCCCGGCTCGGGCTGCAGCTGCTCATCGTCACCCCGCTGCAGAAGATCCACGTGATCGAGCGGCATGTGTCGTCGGTCGGGTTCGTCGACAACGAGTCCGGCAGCCGGTCCCGGTTACAGAACCTGACCGTCGAGGAGTACCGGGCCCGGCGGCTGGCCCGGATCGCCGGGGCCGCCGCTGGTGGCGCCGCGGCCGGGGGCGGGGCCGGGGCCGCGCCCGGGGCCGCGCCCGGGGCCGGCGATCTGGCCCAGGTCTCCTGACCGCGGTGGGCGGGGGCGGCGGCGCGGGCTGGACGCGGCTGCCCGACGTGCGGGCCAAGCTGCGCCGCTCCTGGGACAGCGGCCGCTACCTGTCCGCCTGGGCGGGCGGCGCGCCGTTCGAGCGGATCAGCGTCCCGCTGCGGGGACCGGAATCCCGCCAGCTCGGCGAGCGGTTCGACGAGGTTCGGTCCTGGAGCCAGGAGTGGTTCTCCGCCGCCAGTTCCTCGTCCGACTTCCGCCTTGAGACGCGCGCCGCCGGTGGGCGCAGCATCGGAACGAACGAGCTGCCGGCGCGGTTTGTCGTCGACGATGGTTGGGACGCACTGTGGCGGGTGCTCGGGGTGCGGGCCGACGTCGCCCGGTTCCGCGCCCTGCGGGCGCTGACCGCGCGCGCCGACGAGTTTCCTGTACCGGGCCCCGGGCCGGCCGGCGGCCCACGGACGGCCGAGGACCCGTACTCGGCCGAGGACCCGTCCGCCGCGTCGTTCGTCGTGCCGCCCGACCCCGCGCTGCTCGCCTGGATCATCGCCCACCCGATGACCGTCCTGCGCCACGAGCCGGACGAGTGGGCCCGGGTCCTGGCCACCGTCCGCTGGCTGCGGGCCGAGCGCGACCGTGGGCACTACCTGCGCCAGGTCCCGGTGCCTGGCGTCGACACGAAGTTCATCGAGAGGCACCGAGCGCTGCTGGCCGACCTGCTCGACGTCCTGCTGCCGGCCGGCGCGGTGCCCGCGGACGTCCCCCGCGCCCGGTTCGCCGCCCGCTACGGCTTCCGGAGCCAGCCGACGTCCGTCCGGTTCCGCCCGCTGGGCTGGGCGCTGCCGGCGCTGCCCGGGGTGAGCGAGCTCGGCGTCCGCATCGACGACTTCGCCGCCGCCGCGCCCGACGTCGCCACCGTGTTCATCCTCGAGAACGAGATCACCTACCTGGCGTTCCCCGACGTCCCGAATGCGATCGCGGTGTTCGGCGGTGGGTACGCGGTGGCCGCGCTGGCCGCCTCCCCCTGGTTCGCGGCCGCCGGCCGCCGGGTCCACTACTGGGGCGACCTCGACACCCACGGTTTCGCGATCCTCGACCAGGTTCGGGCCCGGGTGCCGGCGGCCGAGTCGTTCCTGATGGACTCCGCGACGCTGCTGGCCCACGCCGAGCACTGGGGCCGCGAGCCCGCCCAGCACCCCGGCCCGCTCACCCGGCTGACAGGCCCCGAGGCCGCGCTTTACCGGGACCTGCTCGACGGCGTCCACGGCCCGTCCGTCCGCCTGGAACAGGAACGGGTCGCCTTCCCCTATCTTGAACGGGCGGTGACCGTGGTCGCCGCCGCTGGCCCCGGCTGAGGGTGGGTCTGCCGCGGCGGCGGGCTCAGGCCCGGGACGCGGGCGCGGCCAGTTTCGGCCACGTAGCGCAGCGAGTTCGCGAGATGCTCTGGGCTCGCCCTACGGGAGACCCGCCGCGCGCTCGCCTCCAGTCCTGGGTGTCCGGGCGGAAGCCCCGTGGAGGCCGGCGGGGCATGACCGGAACGCGGGCCGCTCACCCGTCCGCCGCCCGCCGGGGCTGCCCGGTAATCCAGGTGGCGGGGCGGGTGGCGTCCGGCTCGTAGCGGCAGCTCGCTCCGGTGTGAACGGTGTCGCGCAGCAGGCGGGCGAGCTCGGGATCGACCTGCTCGATCCGGTCCAGGGCAGCGCGGATTGCCTTGCGGACAGCGATCCGAGCACGTTCCTGGGTGGAACCGGCCCGGCGGGGGCGGCCGCCAAGCCCGGTCGCGCTGGCGAGCGCGTCGAGCAGGGCCTGACGCTCGGAGTCGAGGCGTTCCAGCCGCTCTCCGTCGGCCCAGGCGTCCGCCTCCACTCGGGCGACGTCGATCTCGGTCAGGCGGCGTCGGTAGGCGGCGAGGGCCTGGCCGTCGAGCAGTTCGCCCGCGTCGGACTGGGCGACGCCCGCGCCAGGGTGACCGGCCACGGCGTCCGAGAGCGCGAGCGCGGCGACGGGCTGGCCGGGGCGGTCGACGAGATGGCGCAGGTATTGCAGGCCCTTGAGGTCCGGGACGGCGACGGTGGCGCCGGCCGGGCCGACGGTCCACACGCCGGCTGAGCCGGGCTGGAGATACAGCACTCGGACGGCGGGAGACTCAGGCCCACGATTCGACGCGGCCGCGGGCCGACTGTTCAGCTCCGGAATCTCGCGGCCGGGGTCGTGGAATCCCGCCAGACGCCGCTGCCACCACACGGCACCGATGCGTCGGTAGGCCGACCCGGCCCGCCGACGCCACTCCTCGGCGTCCCCACCGCCGGCGCTGGAGCCCAGACGCCGGTAGGCCTGGTGCAGGTAGTCGTCGACAACACCGTGGAAGGTCACCGCGCCCGCGTTGATGACGCTTCGGCCGGCGTAGGGCTCCAGCAACGCCGCTCCCGCCGCTGTCAGCTCGTCCAGGCCGCACGCCGCGGCGACCTGGACGAGACAGCTGACGGTCAGCAGGAAGTCGACGTCCCGGGCGGTCGTGTCCAGGCCGGGGCCAGCGAGTTGCAGCGCCAGGCGCTCGGCCCGCTCGGTCTCGCCGAGGGCCAGCCAGAAGGTGGCCGCTTCGGCCGCGACCGACGGGATGCCTTCCGCCGCGCCGAACGCCTCGAAGGCGGCAGCTTCCCGGCGCAGGACGTCCCAGTCGCCGGCCTGGAGCGCGCGATCGGCGACCAGGCTGTGCAGGACGGCTTCCCGGTCGGGCTCCGGCAGCTCGGCGCCGAGCCGGCGGGTCTGCTCGATGAGCTGGTCGGCGCGAGCCAGCTCGCCGGTCGTCAGCGCGTACATTGCGCGGCGGGAGGCGGCGAAGAACGCCACCCGCGGCGCGGCCGGCTCCGCGGCGAGCAGGTCCAGCGCGCGCAGCTGCCGGTGAACCGCGGTCAGGTCCAGGGCTTCCCAGGCGGTGGTCAGGCGCCACAGATGCGCCGACAGTCGCACGCCGGGGTCGGTCTGATGGGCGGCGGCGTCGGTCAGTCTCACCGTGAGCCGGGTCCGCTCCGCGTAGTCGTCCGGACCCCAGCGCGCGCCCAGCGCCGCGTCCAGGGCATCGGCCAGCACAGCGGGATCCCCGACCTCGCCGGCCAGCCGCTCGGCCCGCCGAGCAAAGACGGCCGCCCGCTCGGCGTCACCCCCGTACACCCAGGCCCGGGCCAGCGCGGCGGCCAGCCGGCACCGGGCCGCGGGCTCGACGGCCACCGAGTACGCCTCGTGCAGCAGCGCCGGCACCTGGCCCGGATGGACGCCGAACCGCTGAGTGGACGGCAGGTTCAACGCGGCGGTGGCCATGGCTTCCGCGTCACCGACCCCGCGGGCGAGCCCGAACGCCTCGATGTAGCACGCCCGCGCCGCGTCGACGTCGCCCGCCGCCCGGGCCGCCGCCGCCCGAGCCAGCGCTTCGGCCACACCGCCCACGGCGGGAGTGTAGGGCGACCGGACCCGCCGCCGGGACGGATTCCGGCGGTGGGCGGCGCGGCCGGGGACCGAGCCTCACGGCCGGGCCAGCCGCACCTCGGCCGCGTGCCGGGCCACGAGCGCGCTGTCCCAGTCCCCGGTGCAGTACACCGAGATCGCGCTGACCGCGCCGTCGGTGACGTCGGCGCGGATCAGCTCGCGGCAGTACCAGCTGTCGCCGCCCTGCTCCCATTCCTCCTCGACCTCGAGGACGAAGCCGGTGGCGGTCACGTCGAAGCGCGATCGGGGCACCCGTCCAGTCGCCGGATGGCCGGCCATGCGCAGGGCCACCGACTCCTCGAGGCCGACCGCCTGCAGCCGCCACAGCGGCACGGTCAGATCGCAGAACACGTCCGGGGTGAACAGGCCCGCGGGCGGTGTGTTGGTCTCGAGAAACACCACGAGCTTGTCGGCCAGCCCCCGGGCCGTCGCCCCGTCGGGCGGCGCGGCCTCGTCCTTGGTGGCAAGGGTGTGCACCGGCATGATCCAGCCTCCTGGAGTCGTCGACGACGTTCTCCCAGTAGGCGTGAGGTCCTGCGTCACGTCGTTACCTGAGAGGTCACCTCCGCCCGGCCGTGCACTGGGCCCCGTTAGCGGTGGGGGCCGGGCGCGACCGGCCACGTGGGGCGATGGGAAATCGCTGGTGGCTGTCCGGTCGACGTCGGGCTGACTTGGTGCCGAAGTTGAGCCCGTCCGTTAGCGTGACGTGGGGATCTTCAGGCACATGGGACTGCCGCTTCGAGCGCGACCTCTAGACTCTT
>Ga0207710_10000071_pt1 | contig 151859 bp, 150 predicted proteins | sample KBSS24metaG_FD_184400 | JGI IMG/M metagenome (GOLD analysis project Ga0207710, IMG submission 184400) | Switchgrass rhizosphere microbial communities from Kellogg Biological Station, Michigan, USA - KBS S2-4 metaG (SPAdes) (version 2) | ecosystem: Host-associated > Plants > Roots >...
CGCCGCAGCCATACGAATATCCATCGCTGTCACCTTCTGGACCATCAACCAGCATGGCCGAGGCCCCGCTCACGTGTCAGCGATGTCCCGAGACATCAACCTGTCAGCGATGTCTCGAAACAGAACAACCCCATTTATGGGTCCTAACCGCGCCGAAATCGCTAAGACCGGATCACGCGGTGGACGAAGCCGAGCTTGGCCACCACCGCGGGGGAGATCTCGAAGGGATACAACGGGCTCTTGCCCATCGCGGTGTTGGCGCGGTTGAGCAGCAGTGAGACGTAGCGCCAGTCGGACAGCAGCCGCTCGACGGGGACGTCGGCGTAGGAATCCAGCGGCACGACGTCGTGTGGCGCCGAGAAGCGCACCCGGTTGGCGTGCAACACCATACCTGCCTCCCGACAGGTGTCGATGGTGTCGGTGATGTGGAGGTAGTGCGCGAAGCACTCGGCAAAGTCCTCCCACGGATGCATCGTGGCGTACTCCGAGATGAAGTCGTCTTGCCAGTCCGCGGGTGCACCGAACTCGTAGTGACGGGCGATCGCGTCGCTGTAACTGACAGTCTCGTCGCCGAACAGCGCACGGCATTCGGTAAGGTATTCGGCTGCGCCGGAACCGGTTTCGACGAGGATGTTCTGATAGTAGTGGCCCACTTCGTGGCGGAAGTGGCCGAGCATCGTGCGGTACGGCTCACCGAGGCGGATCCGCAGCGACTCGCGGTAGTCGTCGAGCGACTCGACGAGATCGATGGTGATCACGCCATTGGCGTGGCCGATGATCACCTTCTCGCCGCTGGTGTAGCTCGACAGCAGATCGAATGCCAGACCGCCATCGCGCCGCCAGAACGGCTCGATCGGTAGGCCGATGTCGTCGAGTTGATACACCAGCCTGCGCAACGCCGCGGACGTCGGCACCAGCTTCTCGCGGGCCAGGGTGTCGTCTGCGGCGGGCTCGCGACGGATCAACGAGCCCGCGAGGCACCGCCCTCGTCCGAAGTCCGTCTGTTCCTCGGGCGCAAGCCAATTGCAGTCGAGAGTGACACTTTGCGTACACCGGATCCAGCGTTGCCCTTCGACGTTTGCCACGCCGTCGACGAGCGGCAGCATGCTCTTGGACGGCAGGTGAAATCCGAGCGGCGTGTGGCAATTGGCGCAGCTGTCGGACTCGAAGGCGACGAATACGTGGCACTGCGGACAAGCGAAGGCGCGCACCGCCCTATGGTGTCACGCATGCAACTGCTGTTGATCCGGCACGCCTTGCCGCTGCGCAGCGAGGTGGGCCAGGGGTCCGACCCCGACTTGTCCGAGGATGGCATCGAACAGGCGAAGCGGCTGCCCGACGCCCTTGCCCGGTTCCCGATCGCGTGGTTGGTCAGCAGCCCGCAGCGGCGCGCGCTTCAGACGGCGCAGCCGGTCGCGGATGCCTTGGGCCTGACGGTGGACGTCGACGAGCGCCTAGCCGAGTACGACTACGGCCTCTCGCACTACACGCCCATCGAGGAGGCGTCGCAGGAAGACCTGCAGCGGCTCATCGACGGCCACCTGCCCGGCGGCGTCGACGAAGAGGCGTTCAAGGCGAGAGTGATCGCCGGGGTCAAGGACATCGTCGACGCGGCGGACCACGACGAGACCGTCGCGTTGTTCAGCCACGGCGGAGTCATCAACGCGCTCGTGCAGCACGCGATGCAGACACCGCGCCTGCTATGCGTACAGGTCGATTACGCCGGCATCACCCGACTGCTCAAGTCGCGCGACGGAAGGCTCGGCGTCGCTGCGATCAATGGGACCGAACACGTATGGGATCTACTTCCCCGAAATCAGCGGTGGTAGACAAGTCCCGTGACGAACCTCAACGGCCTGGACCTGGGTGCGCTCGATCAGCACCTGCAGTCGATCGGCATCCCTCGTTCCGGCGAGCTGCGCGCCGAACTGATCTCGGGCGGCCGGTCCAACCTGACGTTCCTCGTCTTCGACGACGCATCGAAGTGGGTGCTTCGCCGCCCGCCCTTGCACGGGCTAACGCCGTCGGCACATGACATGGCCCGGGAGTACAAGGTCGTCGCTGCACTAGAGGACACCCCCGTACCCGTCGCGCACGCGGTGACGATGCGCAACGATGACTCCGTCCTCGGCGCGCCGTTCCAGATGGTCGACTACGTGCCGGGGCGGGTCGTCCGCCATGCCGACGAACTCGCGGCCCTTGGCGACCAAGTGACGATCAACGCGTGCGTCGACGCACTGATCAAGGTGCTGGCCGATCTACACGCCGTCGACCCGGAAGCCGTCGGGCTCGGCGACTTCGGCAAGCCGACCGGTTACCTGGAGCGTCAGGTGCGACGCTGGGGTGGGCAGTGGGACTTGATCAAGACGCAGGACGATCCGCGCGACGCCGACGTCAAGCGCCTTCACGCCGCACTGGGTGAGGCGATTCCGCCGCAGAGCCGCAGCGCGATCGTCCACGGCGACTACCGCATCGACAACACGATGCTCGACGCAGAGGACGCCACCAAGGTTCGGGCGGTGCTCGACTGGGAGATGTCGACGCTCGGCGATCCGCTGAGCGACGCGGCGTTGATGTGCGTCTACCGGAATCCTGCGTTCGAAGCGGTGCACGAAGCGGCGGCGTGGGCGTCGCCGCTGATTCCGTCGGCGGACGAGCTGGCGCACAAGTACTCCCTCGCCGCCGATCAGCCCCTCGACCACTGGGGCTTCTACATGGCGCTGGCCTTCTTCAAGCTGGCAATCATCGCTGCGGGCATCCAGTACCGCGATCGGATGGCTGGCGAGTCGGAGTACGGCCGCAAGCTGGGGGAGACCATTCCGCCGCTGATCGGGATGGGGTTCGACGCGCTCGCCTGACGTCGTCGCGCAAGGCGCGCGGATTCGTCTGCGCCGTGGTGGGGTATTGGGAGTTCGACTTTCGCAACCCTGCGAACCCCCTCGGCATCGGAAGGCACCGTGCACCCCTCTTCACCCCCTTCACCGATGACGCGCCACGTCGGTGCCGACCTCAACGTTGAGATCTTCGCTCCGACCACGCTCGAATTCCAGATCGCCGTTGCCCCTCATCCGGGCGCGCAGGTCACCGAATCTCTGTCGTTCACGTTGAACGGCAGACAGATTCAGGCGATGGAGGTATCAGGCGACCACGGCAACAGGATCCACAAGTTCGACGCCGAGCAAGGCAACCTCCAGGCGTCGTACTCAGCGACCATCGTCGGACAAGCGGATCCGGCGCCCGTCACCGAGATCGATCTGTCGACGTATCTGAGGCCGAGCCGCTACGCCGAGACCGACAAGTTCTTCGGCTTCGCCGCGACGGAGTTCGGACAATACGTCGACTCCGCCACGCTGTTGGAGAAGGTGTCGGCGTGGGTCGGCAACCGGCTGGACTACGTTCCCGGATCGTCGGATCCCATCGATGGCGCGGTCGACACCCTGCTCGCCGGGCGGGGCGTGTGCCGCGACTATGCGCATCTCGTCGTCGCAATGCTGCGCGCGGTGAACGTCCCCGCGCGGCTCGTCGCGGTGTACGCACCCGGGTGCGATCCGATGGACTTCCACGCGGTAACCGAGGCGTTCGTCGGCGGGCAGTGGCTCGTCGTCGACGCGACCTGCCTCGCACCACGGGAGACGATGGTCCGGATCAGCACCGGCCGCGACGCGGCGGACACCGCGTTCCTCGACAACCACGGCGGCGGCATAAATCTCAACTGGGCCAACGTCACCGCTGTCGTCGACGGCTATCTACCGGTCGACTCGATCCACGACCTGGTGTCGATCCGTTGACTCGACGACCTATCTCAGCGCGGCCTTGTAGTTCTTCTTGGCGGCGCGACGGAGCTGCAGAATTCGCACGGTGCCCACCAGGAACGTCAAGAGTCCGCCTGCGATCGCCCCGAGCAGCAGTGCCACGCCGACGGGCAACTCCCAGTTCCAGCCGAACATGTGAATCGTCGTGGGGTCCGTGTTCTGCATGATGAAGACCAGTAGCAGCACCAGCACCACGAAGCCGCCCGCCAGCGCGGTCCACAACGCGCCGGCGCGGGTGAGCTTCTTCGCCTCGTCGGGCGGCATCGGAGCCTTCGTCGGTGGCACGTCGGGCACGGGCGAACCCACGCTGTCAGGCTCCAAGCTTTCGATCGGACCGGGCTGCCCTGTCGCCTCGGCGCCGGTTGCTGGCACGTTTTCGTCGGAGCTCATACGTCCATCTTGCCTCCCTTGCTCGGCTAGTGACCGTTTGACGCCCGTTCCGGCGGGCCTGCGGTTAGGGTCGCTCAAGGCACGTGACGCCGAAAGGACGTTCGCATGATTACCCCGCGCTCCACCGGGCACCATCGAATTCTCGCGATTCTCGTAGCAGCCGTCGTCGTATTCGCCACCGCATGTGGCAGCGCGAATCCATTGGGCGGTGGCGCGGTCTCCGGCGATCTGAAGTCGATCAAGGTCGGCTCTGCAGACTTCCCCGAGTCCAAGATCATCGCCGAGATCTATGCACAAGCGTTGGAGGCCAACGGTTTCACGGTTGGCAGGCAGTACGGCATCGGGAGCCGGGAGACCTACATCCCTGCCGTCAAGGACCACTCGATCGATCTGATCCCGGAGTACACGGGAAACCTGTTGCAGTACTTCGACAAATCGACGAAGGCCACGGACCCCGATGCCGTGCTGCTGGCGCTCTACCGCGCACTTCCCGGTGACCTGTCGATCCTCAACCCGTCGCCTGCCAACGACCAGGACACGGTCGCCGTCACCTCGGAGACCGCGAAGAAGTGGAACCTCAAGACCATTGGCGACCTCGCGGCGCACTCGGCGGAGGTGAAGTTCGGCGCGCCATCGGAATTCCTGGAGCGAACAGAGGGGATTCCTGGGCTCAAGGCGAAGTACGGCCTGAACGTCGCACCGTCGAACTTCATCGCGATCAGCGACGGCGGCGGCCCCGCAACGGTCCGCGCGCTCGTCGACGGAACGGTAACCGCCGCCGACATCTTCAGTACTTCGCCTGCGATCCCGCAGAACAACCTCGTCGTACTGGAGGATCCGAAGAACAACTTCCTGGCGGCCAACGTCGTGCCGCTGGTGGCATCGCAGAAGATGTCCGATCAGCTCAAGTCGGTGCTCGATGCCGTCTCGGCCAAGCTCAGCACCGAAGCGCTCATCGAGATGAACACCGCGACGTCGGGCAACGGCGGCATCGATCCGGAGGAGGCGGCGGCGAAGTGGGTCAAGGACAACGGCTTCGACAAGCCGATGGGATGAGCGCTCGCGCGAAGACCAGACGGCAGGGGATGAGCTCGTGATTACCTTCGAAAACGTCACCAAGCGCTACCCTGACGGCACTGTCGCTGTGGACGACCTCACCCTCGACGTGCCCGATGGAACGCTCGCTGTCTTCGTCGGCCCCTCGGGGTGTGGCAAGACGACGTCGATGCGCATGATCAATCGGATGATCGATCCGACGTCTGGCACCCTCACCGTCGACGGCAGGGACGTTACGAAGGTCGATCCCGTCAAACTCAGGTTGGGCATCGGTTACGTCATCCAGAGTGCTGGCCTGATGCCGCATCTCAAGGTCGTCGACAACGTCGCCACCGTGCCGGTCCTCAAGGGCGAATCTCGGCGCAGCGCACGCAAAGCCGCGATGGGTGTGCTGGAAAGGGTGGGGCTGGACCCCAAGTTGGCGAATCGCTATCCGGCTCAGCTCTCCGGCGGCCAACAGCAACGCGTCGGCGTGGCCCGCGCCTTGGCAGCCGACCCGCCGATCCTGTTGATGGACGAGCCCTTCAGCGCCGTCGACCCGGTCGTGCGCGAGGAGCTGCAGACCGAAATCTTGCGACTGCAAAGCGAATTGCGCAAGACGATCGTCTTCGTGACACACGACATCGACGAGGCGGTCAAGCTCGGCGACAAGGTCGCAGTCTTCGGCCGGGGCGGCGTCTTGGAGCAGTTCGATGATCCCGCGTTCGTGCTGTCCAACCCCGCCAACGAATTCGTCTCGGGCTTCGTAGGAGCCGACCGCGGCTATCGGGGCTTGCAATTCTTCAAGGCGACGGGCCTCCCGTTGCACGAAATTCGAAGGGTTGCCGAATCCGAGGTCGACGCTCTGGGGCTTGGAGACGGGGAATGGGCGTTGGTCATCAAGGCCGACGGCAAGCCATACGGCTGGATCAACGCAGAAGGGGTCGACCTTCACCGCAAGGGCAGTTCGCTGTACAACAGCACGGTCGGCGGCGGATCGTTCTTCCCGCCCGACGGCTCGCTGCGGCTTGCGATGGATGCCGCCCTGTCGTCCCCTAGCGGATTGGGCGTCGCGGTGGACGTCGACGGCCAGTTGCTCGGTGGCATCCAAGCCGACGACGTACTGGCCGCGCTGGCCAGGCAGCGCCGCGTGCCGGAGCTGGGGTAGCGGTGTGAACTACCTCCTCACCCACCTCGACAAGGCCTGGCAGCTGACGGTCATCCACCTGTGGTTGTCGTTGTTGCCGTTGGTCATTGGGTTGGTGATCGCCGTGCCGCTGGGTGCGCTCGTCCATCGGACGAAGTTGTTGCGCAGGCTGACGACCGTGACCGCAAGCGTCATCTTCACCATTCCGTCGCTCGCGTTGTTCGTGGTGCTTCCGCTGATCATCCCCACGACGATCCTGGCGCCTGCCAACGTCATCGTGGCGCTGACGCTCTACACCGTCGCACTCTTGGTGCGGGCCGTGCCGGAGGCGCTCGACGCCGTCAACCCCGCCGTACTCGACGCCGCGACGGCCGTCGGTTACACGCCGCTGGCTCGAATGGTGAAAGTTGAACTACCTCTTGCCATTCCGGTGCTCGTCGCGAGCTTACGCGTCGTCGCGGTCACCAACATCTCGATGGTGTCCGTCGGATCCGTGATCGGAATCGGTGGTCTCGGAACGTGGTTCACCGAGGGGTATCAGTCCGACAAGAGCGATCAGATCATTGCGGGCATCATCGCGATCTTCCTACTCGCGATCGTCATCGACACCCTGATCATGTTTGGGGGCAAGCTCATCACGCCCTGGACGAGGAGCGCGAGAAGCGCGAGGACCGCGCGAACGGCTCGGCCGGAGAAGGCGGTGAGCGCGTAATGGACTTCCTTCAGAAGGCGCTGTCGTTCATCTTCACCGCCGCGAACTGGGTTGGCCCGGCAGGACTCGGCGCCCGCATCTTCGAGCACCTCGAGTACACCGCCGTCGCCGTGCTGTTCTCGGCGTTGGTCGCGATTCCGATTGGCATGGCGATCGGGCACAGCGGCAAGGGCACGTTCCTCGTCGTCACCGGGGTGAACGCACTGCGCGCCCTCCCGACCCTCGGCGTGTTGCTGCTCGGCGTGTTGCTATGGGGCCTCGGTCTAGTGCCGCCGACGGTGGCCCTCATGCTGCTCGGCATCCCGCCGCTGCTCGCGGGCACGTATGCGGGCATCGCCAACGTCGACAGGTCGGTCGTCGACGCCGCACGTTCGATGGGCATGACGGAGTCGCGGATCCTGTTCCGCGTCGAGGTGCCCAACGCGCGGCCGCTCATTCTCGGCGGGCTGCGCACGGCCACCCTGCAGATCGTCGCGACGGCGACCGTCGCCGCGTACGCCAGCCTCGGCGGGCTGGGCCGCTACCTCATCGATGGCATCAAGGTGCGGCAGTTCTACCTGGCGTTGGTCGGCGCACTCATGGTCACGGCGTTGGCACTGATCCTCGACGCCGCGTTGGCCTTCGCGGTCTGGCTATCGGAGCCAGGGACGGATCGCTTCCGGAGGATGCCGCAGCCGTTGATCGGTGACGAGATCGCGCTGGAATCGGCGTCTTCGTCTCGATCTGGCAGCACTTCCCAAGGTGGTTACGAAGCGCGGGGCCCTTCGCCTACGGTGGACGGGTGAGTACTTGGCCTGCAGTTCTAACGTGGCGTGCGCATGACGGCCGACGGATGGAGTCTGTGCGAGTGCAATTGGGCGGTAACCGGATCAAGGCCTACGGCAGAATCGTGGCCGCAGCGTCGTCGTCGCATCCTTCTTTCAGTGCGTCGTACGACCTGGTGACAGACGAGGGCGGGGCGACCAAGCGACTCTCGCTGACGGTCACCCTCGCCGAGCGGGAACGCCAGCTGTCGATCGCTCGCGACGAAGAGAACATGTGGCTGGTGCAGGATCACTCGAACCAGACCAAGCGTGGTTCGTATGACGGCGCCCTTGACGTCGACGTGATCTTCAGCCCGTTCTTCAACGCGTTGCCCATCCGACGCACCGGCATCTACCAGCGCGTCGACGACATTTCGGCGCCCGTGGTCTACGTGCGTCTGCCCGAGCTCACCGTTGAGCCCGTGTCGATCGGCTACGCCAGCGGGGCCGACGGCATCAAGCTGGACTCGCCGGTCGCCAACACCACGATTACCGTCGACGACGAGGGCTTCATCCTCGATTACCCCGGATTGGCAGAGCGGATCTGATCACCCCGCCTGCCCGACCGGCGGCGGCAAGCTCCTTGCGCCAGTTCTCCGCACCGATGGTGACCGTCAGGATCTCGGGCCTGCCGAAGCTGTCATAACGCATCCTGGCGGCGTGGCCACCCTCCACCAGCTCCGCGACCGATCCCGTGTTCGCGAGGCTGTCGCGTGCCTGCGTCAACAATTCGATCGTTCGGTCCAGGCTGATGCCAAGCTGTTCGGCGTTCGCCTCGCACATCGCGCGCACCAGATCGGGGGCCGTCGCCGCAACCCGCGTGCCGTCCCGAAACGAGCCGGCCGCGAGCGCGAACGCGAGCGGCACGTCGGACGCCGTCACCGCGAGCGCCTCGGCAAGCAGGTGAGGTAGATGCGAGATGGCAGACGCCGCCGCGTCGTGCTCGTCGGATCGTGCCGGTACGACGACGGCGCCGCACTCTAGCGCCAGGCCCATGACCAGGGCCCACACGCCCGCGTCGACGCCGTCATCGACGCTGATCACCCACGGCGCCCCGACGAACAGTCGCTGATTGCCTGCCGACCAGCCCGACTGTGACGTACCAGCCATCGGGTGGCCGCCGACGAAGTGCTTCTCCAGCCCGTGAGCGCGGACCTCGTCGAGGACCGCACCCTTGACGCTGATCACGTCCGTCAGCGGGTTCTCGGGCGCCAGGTTCTTGACGTAGTCGAGCATGATCGGCAGGGCGGGCATCGGGATGGCGAGCACGATCAGCGCGCCGGTGTCGGCGGCTCGTTCCAGTGCTTCGTTGAGTCTGTGGGTGACGTCGAAGCCGTCGAACCGAGCGGCATTGACCCCTTCGATCGAGCGGTTGTATCCGAAGGCCTCTCGACCAGCAGCTTGGGCGGCTCGCATCACCGACCCGCCGATCAGGCCCAAACCCAGCACACAGATGGGGACTGTCACCCGACAAGCGTGGCACAGCGGCTCGATCGCTGGTCAAAGGGAGTGCTCGGGGACTAGCGTTGCCGCCATGGGAGCACAGCGCGCACAAGCCAAGAAGCAGGCCGCCGATCTCCCCGACGGCTTCGGTATCGCCGTCGTCCGCGAGGAGGGCAAGTGGCGTTGCACGGCGATGCGCCGCGGAGCGTTGACGAGCCTCACCGCCGCGGAGACCGAGCTGAGGGAGATGCGCAGTGCAGGCGCTGTGTTCGGCCTGCTCGACGTCGATGACGAATTCTTCGTGATCGTGCGGCCTGCGCCTGCCGGTGCCCGGCTGTTTCTTTCCGACGCGACGGCTGCGCTCGAGTACGACATCGCCGCAGAGGTGCTGGAGAAGCTCGACGCCGACATCGAACTGGACGATCTGGAGGACGAGGACCCGTTCGAGGAGGGCGACCTCGGGGTGCTGGCCGACGTCGGGCTGCCCGAGGCCGTGTTGAGCGTCATCATCGCCGACGACGACTACGCCGACGAGCAGCTCTCCCGCATCGCTCAGGAGATGGGCTTCGGCGACGAACTGTCCGCCGTGGTCGACAAACTCGATCGTTGAGCTCTCTTTCACACGACGAGGCGCTAGTTCGACTGGCGTTGGACGCGGCCCGCGACGCCGATCCGCGCGACGTTCCGATCGGCGCGGTGGTCTTCGCAGCCGACGGCGTCGAGCTTGCCCGCGCTGCGAACGCTCGAGAGCTGCTTGGCGATCCGACGGCTCACGCCGAGATCCTGGCCTTGCGCGCCGCGGCGTCCGTTCGCGGTGACGGCTGGCGGTTGGAGGGCGCGACGCTTGCGGTCACCGTCGAACCGTGCACGATGTGCGCCGGCGCATTGGTGATGGCGCGGGTGGCACGCGTGGTGTTCGGGGCGTGGGAGCCGAAGACCGGTGCGGTCGGCTCGCTGTGGGACGTGGTGCGCGATCGTCGGCTCACGCATCGTCCCGAAGTGCGCGGCGGCATCTTGGCCGCCGAGTGTGCGGCGCCGCTGGAGGAGTTCTTCGCGCGCCAGCGGTAGTTTCACCTTCCTTGCGTCGAGTCCGCAGCAAAGGCTGTTGCGCGCGCGAGTTCACAACCCTCAGCGGGGTCTCGACGCGATTGGTGTCGGCGCGACCCCGACCGGTAGGCTGCCCGACGGTGGCGTGTCCGAGCGGCCTAAGGAGCACGCCTCGAAAGCGTGTGACGGGTAACCCCCGTCCGAGGGTTCAAATCCCTCCGCCACCGCCATAGCCCCGAACCTGTTAGCGCAGGTGAGGGGCTATTTCTTGTGGGAAGTGAGAGTGCTGACGTTCAACTGGTCACCATGCGGCTGCGCCTGGACCTCATTGCAGCCGCGGCCTCACTCCCGCGTGGGCAAACTACGATGGGGTGCGTCCGTGGTGTCCCGGGGATGGGGGTGTGTGCGTGGATCCGAGCGAATGGTCGGACGGTGTGTGGATCGTCTTGACCGTGGCGATTGTGTTGTTGATGGCCGGGTTGCCGATCGCGGAGCTGCTCTCGCGTTGATCCGGGGGCGACCGTGGCTCTCGGTAGGCGCACTCTTCCGTGGTTGCGAATTCGTCAGTGGAGCCGGTGCGCAAGAGGCCGCCCAGCACGACATCTGACCTCAGCTCGTCGCGCCGGTCACCAAAACCCTTGCCGTCCAAGCGACGAGGTCAAGCGCCTCGTCCAGTGTAAGCCGTCCGGTCAGCATGCCCGTGAGGGCGCTGCTGAGCGCCGCGTTGAGACCGAAGCTGACATTGCGGATCTGGTCGGCGGGGATGCCGTCGAGCAAGCGGTCGAACATGTCGCCGTTGTTGCGGTTCATCTGATCGAGCGTTGCCTGCGCTGCGGGGTCGGCCGACGTCATCATCGTAAACATCAGCGCGGTCATCTCGGGGTTGCGGTGGAAGGCACGCAATGCGCGGCGCAGGTACTCCAGGATCGCGGGGAGGTGGTCTTGATCGCGCGGACCCGCACCGGCCACGATGCGCCGAGTGAGTCGCTTTTGCCAATCCTCCAACGCGGCCGCCAACAGATGGTCCTTTGAGGAGAAGTAGCGGTACACCGTCGCGAGCGCTACACCGGAGCGTTGTGCGACGTCGCGCATCTGAACGGCCTCGGCGCCGACGTCGGCGATCGAGTCGATGACCTCTTCGATGATCCTGGCGCGTCTAACCAACTGTGTGCTGGTCATCTCCGCCAGCGGCAAGACGTCGGGCTGGACGCGTTCGACGCGCTTGCGCTCGGTGTTGACGATGCGACCCTCCTACGAGAACACGCTTCTGAATCGTATGGCTCACTCTAGAGCATCCAACAGCGATGATGGGAGTTATCCCAGGTCGAGGGCCGGAGCCCTCCTTGACACAACTAGAACCGTGTTTCAGTATGGGCGTAGAGCGTGGCAATTCTTCGCGCCTTCACGACCAATCGGAGGATCTGCATGGCTGGACCAGTCGGACTGCCCGTGATCGACACCATGATCGGGTTTCCGCACGAGGGAACCGCGCAGTACGACTTCATCCGCCGTCAGACCAAGGATCGTGAGTCCAAGGAGGACTTCGACTTCCCCGTCGAGTACATGTTCAAGGACGTGCCAAAGGATCTGCCGACCGACGACCCCGTGTCGTTGCTCTTGATGCAGATGGACCGTTTCGGCATCGAGAAGTCCGTGATCGGCGTCGGGGAGCCATCGGCCACGTTGGCGCTCAAGACGTACCCGGATCGCTTCGTGCCGTCCGGCAATCTCTCCGACCCCAACGACGTGATGGGCTCGGTCAACAGCATCCGCCGCGACTACGAGCAGTACGGCATCCGGGCAACGTCGGTCTTCCCCTCTGGCACGTTCCCGCAGGTGGCGATCGACGACCCCAAGATGTACCCGATCTACGCCACCTGCGTGGAACTCGGTATCCCCATCTTCGTCTGCGCCGGAGTGCCCGGGCCGCGGATTCCCTTTGCCCCGCAGGAAGTTTCGCGCATCGACATCGTGATGTTCGACTTTCCCGACCTGGTGTTCGTCACGCGCCACGGCTGCGAGCCGTGGACCGAGCTGGCGGTGAAGCTGATGCTCAAGTGGCCGAACCTGTACTACTCGACTTCGGCCTTCGCGCCCAAGTACTACCCGCGAGACATCATCGACTACGCCAACTCCCGCGGTGCCGACAAGGTCCTCTACGCCGGCTACTTCCCGATGGGCCTTTCGCTGGAGCGCATCTTCGCCGAACTGCCAGGAGTTCCGCTGAAGGACGAGGTGTGGCCGAAGTTCCTCTACGGCAACGCCGCTCGCATCCTCGGACTCGACGGCTGAGCGCCGCATGGGACTAGCGATAACGGCAGAGCAGGTCGACCTAGCGGAGAGCGTCGGGAAGTTCGCCGACCGCCACGCCGCAGTGGACGTCACGCGCAGGGCCTTCGACGCGGTCGCTGCCGGCGAATTGCCAAGCTGGTGGCCGGATTTCGTCACGCATGGCTTTCATGCCGTCCACCTGCCCGAGTCGTTGGGAGGACAGGGCGGCAGTGTGGCCGACATGGCTTGTGTCGTGGATGCCGCGGCGGCAGCACTACTTCCCGGCCCCCTGCTCAGTACCGCGATGGCAGGCGCCGTCGGACTGCTGGCCGGTGACTCCGCGCACACCCTCGTCTCCGAACTGGCAGCAGGTGCGACCGCGGCCGTCGTGCTACCCGAGGACTCCGAGGTCCGCGCGATCGCCGACGCTGACGGCTGGCTTCTCGACGGATCGTCGTCGCCCGTACTCGGAATCTGTGCGGCCCAACGCATCCTGCTCTACGCCCACACGGACGACGGCCACGGTCGCTGGCTGGTGCTTGACGCCGAGCAGGCCACGGTCGTCGCAGGGCGCGGTACCGACCTGTGCACCGACGTCGGCGAGCTCCGGTTGACTGATCTGCGAGTCGACGCCCCTGCCGAGCTTTCGGGTATCGACACGGAGCGCGCTCGTTGCCTCGTCGCGTCGCTGACCGCCTGTGCCGCGGCCGCGACCGCACGGCAATGCGTGAGTGCGGCAATCGAATACATCAGAGTCCGCGAGCAGTTCGGGCGTCCCGTCGGCTCGTTCCAGGCGTTGGCACACAAGGCCGCGGGGTTGTACGTCAACACCGAATTGGCCACCGCGGCAGCCTGGGATGCCGTCCGCGCGGTCGACGAGCCACTCGCACAGCATCGACTTGCCGCAGGGTCGGCCGTGCTCGTCGCGGTGGCCACGGCAGCAGACTTGGTCTTGGACGCGCTCGTGATGTTCGGCGCGATCGGCTACACGTGGGAGCACGACGCTCATCTGTACTGGCGCCGAGCGACCAGCCTCGCCGCATCCCTCGGCCCCATGACCCGATGGGCCCGTGACGTGGGCACGCTCGCGCGCGATCACGTGCGATCCAACTCCGTCGACGTCGGTGACGCCGAACCCGAGTTTCGGGCCTGGGTCGCCGAGACGCTGGACAAGGCCAGCGCGCTGGTCAACGCTCACCCGTCGGACGTACGCAGGAACCCAGGGCTGGCGACGGGCGAACAACGCGACTTGCTCGCCGCGTCCGGCTTGGCCGCGCCTACATTGCCAGCGCCCTGGGGCGTCGGAGCCTCGCCGGTGCAGCAGGTGATCGTCGCGCAGGAGTTCGCCCGCCGACCAGAGATCACCCGCCCGTCTCTCGGCATCGCCGAGTGGATCCTGCCCACGATCCTGACTGCCGGAACCGATTGGCAGCGAGAGCGTTTCGCAGAGCCGATACTGCGCGGAGTGCAGTCGTGGTGTCAGCTCTTCAGCGAACCCGAGGCAGGCTCAGATCTGGCATCACTGCGCACGAGAGCAGTCAAGGTCGACGGCGGTTGGCTCGTCAACGGCCACAAGATCTGGACTTCGATGGCTCAGCGTGCCGACTATGGGGCGATGCTCGCGCGCACCGATCCGGATGCGCGCAAACACCGCGGGATCGGCTACTTCCTCCTCGACATGACGTCGCCGGGCGTCGAAGTCGTGCCCATCAAACAGGCCAGCGGACGGTCCGAGTTCAACGAGGTCTTCCTGACCGACGTGTTCGTGCCCGACGAGATGTTGGTGGGCGGTGCGACCGACGGCTGGAATCAGGCCGTGTCGACGATGGCGGTCGAGCGCACCGCGATAGGCAACTACGTTGCGATCGACCGGACAGGTGCGCTGCGCAGACTCGCGAAGTCCGACGGTCCCGACCTCGACGCGGTGCTGGGCGCACTTGGTGACGTCGAGGCTCACACCAACGCGATCAAGGCCCTCGTCCTTCGAGAGACTCTGAGGCAGGTCGACGGTCAGGGTCCGGGTCCGACCTCGAGCATCGCCAAGTACGCGATGGTGCTGCTGCTGCGCAGGGCGTGGACGGCGACTCTCGCGCTCACCGGTCGCGACGCCATGGTGGAGGACTCCGACTCCGAGTTGGTGGCGCCGTACTTCGACATGCCTGCCGAACTCATCGGTGGTGGTACGGCCGAAGTGCAGCTTTCGATCATCGCGTCGGTACTCCTTGGACTGCCACGTGGATAGCACCCCGGGACTTACGCCACTGCGAGGAAACACGATCGAAAGGATCTGGTTGCGATGACCACCACGCTGCCCTTCACGTACTTCGACTGCGACAACCACTATTACGAGGCCGAAGACGCGTTCACGCGCCACATGGACCCGAAGCTGCGAAAGCGGGGGATTCAGTGGGCCGAGTTGGAGGGTCGCCAGCGCCTCCTCGTCGGCGGTCGAGTGAATCGGTTCATCCCGAACCCGACGTTCGACCCGGTCGGCAAGCCGGGCGCTCTCGACGAGTACTTCCGGGGCCGCAATCCGCGTGGCGCCGAACTGAATTCGTTGTTCGGCGACCTGGAGCCCATCAATCCCGCCTACCGCGATCGGGACGCGCGGATCAAGCTCATGGACTCCCAAGGGATGCAGGGATGCATCCTTCTGCCCACCCTGGGCGTCGGCATGGAGCAATCACTGCTCCCTGACTTCGAGGCAACCGTTGCCACGTTTCGTGCCTTCAACCGTTGGATGGAGGAGGACTGGGGCTTCGCCTACAAGGACCGCATCTACGCCGCGCCGTACATCACGATGTGTCAGCCCGACGAGGCAGTGCGTGAACTCGAGTGGGCGCTGGAACGGGATGCGCGCTTCATCGTGATGATCCCCGGGCCGATCACCACCGCCGTGGGGATGCGTCCGCCGGGTGACCCGATGTTCGACGAATTCTGGCAACTGGCCAATGATTCGGGCATCACGGTGTGCTACCACTCTGGCGAGACCTACTACTCGAAGTTCATGCCCGCGTGGGGTGAGTCGGACTACATGATGTCCTTCCAGACGCTGCTGGGCTTCAGAAGCCTGTTCTCCGGGCACGCGCTACAAGACACCTTCGCCAACCACCTGCACAACGGTCTGTTCCTTCGATTCCCGAATCTGCGGATGGCGTCGATCGAGAGTGGCTCGGACTGGGTGTTCCACATGTTCGAGAAACTCACCAAGTCTTACGGCCAGATCCCGATGATCTACCGCGAGGACCCGCGCGAGACGTTCAAGCGCCACGTTTGGGTGTCGCCGTTCTACGAAGACGAACTCGCCAGCCTCCTGCGGCTAATCGGCGTCGACCGCATCATCATGGGCTCGGACTTTCCTCACGTCGAGGGGCTCGCCGAACCAGCGTCGTACGTCAAGGATCTGGAGAACTTCGACTACACGCCCGAGCAATGCCAAATAGTCATGCGCGACAACGGCCTCGAGCTCGCCGTCCGCCGTCCCGTGTGACAGCGGCCCCGTGAAGGTCGCCAAGTCAAGCCTCGTCGCCATGCTGCTCGAGGGCGGCGAGGAGAACGCGGCGGTGCTACTCGCCCGCTCGGACCTGCCGGAGCACGTGGACACCGAGCGCGATCTCGACGTGTTGCTCGAATTCGGGCTCGACCGCGACCAGCTCGACGAGGTGGCGCGCATGTCGATCGGCGAGGTCGAGCCGGAGGATGGCGGCACCCGTCGTCGGCGAGACGAACTGGAGAAGACGATCTCGCGGCGGTGGGCCGACCTGGTCGTGCGATGGACGACCTAGGGGGAAGGATCTAGCGATGTTGCTGTTCCCCGAATCGCGATGGGCGCGGATTACTTGATGCCCACCACCTCGACGCGGCGCCGACCATCGGTTCGCCGTAGCTACGGCTGAAGCATGCCTCGGTAGCCACTCCGAGCGCCGTCGCCCCGCTCGGCGATCTGAACGCGGTGTGATCACGCCAAGAATCTTCCAAGGACGCCGTCTCATGCTGAGGGGATTGACTCGGTCGGGGCCGCTAGAAGGGAACCGATATGAAGGTGGGAATCGCAGCCATGGCGTTGAGCGTGGCCGGGTTGGGCGTGGCCGGAATGTGCACGGCACTGGGCACTGCCCAGGCCGCTCCGTATGCAGGCGGGGACTGCCCTGCAGGACAGACCTGCAGTCGCTGGTGCCCAGGTGACTCGATACAGGACGTGCAGGGCGCGAATTGGGATTGGAACGCGTGCCACGATTGGACCTTCTCTGCGGCGGGAATCGTGGACGTCGGCAACGGTGCCGTCGCCTATCCGTATCCCAACGGACCGATTCCTCCGGCAGGGCCGAGAATTCCGAAGCCTCCGCCGCCGTACTGCCCGCCGTGGGCGACGATCTTCAGCGGCCCCGCGGAGTGCGGCGGCCTCTGAGCAGTCAGGTGCGGGGTGGACAATTGATGTCATGCGTTGGTCCCGCACGCCTAGGCCTTGCTTCTGCACGTCGCCCAAGGGTTACTGGTGCACCAGGACCGACCGGCATGCCCTACACGAGGCGGCGGGTGGATCAGGTCAGGTGTACTCGCGATGGCACGGCGACTTCCCCAGCGAGTCCGAGCTGCTCGAGACGTTCTCGACCGAGGACGGATTTCGCAAGGCCGCGGGTAACGATGCGCTGGAAGAGCTTTCGGCTGCCGATCACAACGATCTGATCTGGGGTTTGCGCTAGCCCCTCATTAGAAGGGTGGTGGGTCGTCGTCGTCTGGTGGTGGGGAGGGGAGGGGGTCGGCGTTGATGACGGTGTCACGTGTTAGGTGGTGTGAGATATCGGTTTCAGGGCAATCTCTTTCGGTGTGGTCGGGGTTGTCGGAGAGTTCTTCGTTGGCTCGGCGTTCGTCGTGGATGCGTCGGGCGCGGTCGTGGGCGCGGGTGGTGGTGCGGCGCGGCATTTTCAGCCCGGCGGTGTGTTTGGGCGGTGGTGTGCCGGTGAGGATGGCTTCGGCGGTGGGTGCGCATAGTTCGGGGAACAGGATGGCGCTGCCGGGCTGTGTCAGGTAGGTCTGGCCGTCGGGGTCGGTCCAGATCACGTCGCCGTTGGGCAGTTGGCGGTCGGTCCAGCCGGGCCAGAACGTCTTCAGTAGGTGGTGTTCGCGGCATAGGCATTTGAGGTTGGCGGCTTGGGTGGGTCCCCATGGGTGCGCGATGGTGTGGTCGACGTCGCAGATCGTGGCGGGGCGGGTGCAGCCGGGGAACCGACACGTCAGATCCCGGCATCGGATGAACTCGGCGAGCGCCTGGGAGGGTCGGTAGCGGGGTTCGGGGGGCGCCTGGCCGGGATGGATCAACGGTTTTATGGTGGCGTGCATCGCGGCCTGGGCTAGGACGGGGGCGGGTAGCACCGCGCCGCCGAGGATCACCCCGGGCCGGGCCGGGCACATCTGGCCGGGGTCGGTGTGCAGTGCGGCGCTCAGCGCCGACCAGGTGTAGGTGTACCAGGGGCGGGGCAGCAGTGGCTGGGGTCCACCGACCAGGGCGCGGCGTTGGGCGCTCAGCTCCCCGATCGGGGCGCCAGCCGGCGGCGATGGCGGCGGTGGTGTGGGTGGTGGGCCATCCGCGGATTCGGTTGGCGCGTAGCCGGATTCGGCCCGGGCATCGGATTCGGTTGAGCAGTCATCGATCGCGTCGGTATCGGTCGTGGTGGGCGTTGGTGTGGGCTCGGGGTCCGCGTCGGGCGCGTCGTCGTCGTGGCGGACCGGATCACCAGGCCCACCGTCGTCGGCGCCGTCGTTGGGGCTCGGGCCGTCGTCGGGGCTCGGGCCGTCGTCAGGAGTAGGGCCGTCGTCGGGGGTAGGGCCGTCGTCGGGGCCGTTGGGGGTCGGGCCGTCGTTGGGGGTCGGGTCGTGGGGGTTGTGGTTTGTGGGGGTGGGCAGGGTGTCGGGGCGGGTGATGACGTGGACGATGATGCCGCCGACGCGTGGTGTGGTGGCGGCGTCGCAGTCGGGGGATTGGCATAGGCAGGGCAGGTGGTCCCAGCCGAAGCCGATGGCGCCCATCGCGTCGGCGCGGCGTTCGTCGCGGGTGCGTGGGTCACGGTGGCAGACGGTGGCGGCCATCGCGTCGGCGCGGCGGTTGACGGCTTCGATGGCGGTGACCGACAGGCAGGCGTCGAGGTGTCCGGTGCCCGAGGCGTCATCGATGCGGACGTCGAGGTAGTGGCCGCGGCTGGCGGTTTGGGTGCGTCGCACCGCGTGGGGGTCGTGGGTCCAGATGGCGGCGTCGATGGCCTTTTCGGCGGCATCGACCGACATCGCCCGGCCGGTGCCGAATAGTGCGGCCAGTTCGGCGTCGATGGCGGCTAGGGCGGTGGGGTCTTGGACGAGGGCGGTGCGGCTGCAGATTTGGTGGACTTGGCGGTAGGACAGGGTGCCGGCGGCGAACAGGGCCGCGATGTGGGGTAGGCGCTCGCGCAGGGTGACTGCATCGGTCAGCAGGGTGTTGGCTACGCCGCTGGTGACGTCGTGGGCGGCCCCGATCGCCGCGCAGACGGCCGCCCAGTTGTCGATGCGCCATTGGTCGCGTTCGGCCGATCCGTGGGCGGCGTGGGCGGCGTGGAGCATGTCGGCCATCGCGGCCAGCCGCGCGGCGCAGGCGGCGTTCTCCAGCCGGGCGCATGCACGGACCCGCTGAGCTGCTGAATGGGCGGCGGCCACGGCGGCCAGTTGGGCATCGAACACCTCACCGACGCTAATCAGCTCCACCGACCGAAACCACCCGTGACCACCCCGGCTGGGGATCAACCCAATTCTGTGGATAACTCAGGCCCGCAACACCATTCGCGTCAGAGCGCTCTGGTAGGCGACGTGAGTCCAAGTGGCCAGCGATCACCGGAAGCGAGAGCCAGGGATCCGCTCAGTGTCGATGGAGCGTGACGATTGTGACGTCGTCGTCGGTGTCGCCCGAAGCCATCGCCGTGGAAATCCAAGTAGCCGTTACCTTTTCGGCCTGGCCAAGGGTTGCGGCCAAGCGGTCGAGCCCGTCGTCGATCGATGCCCTGCGACGTTCGACTAGGCCGTCGGAGTACATGACCAACCCGTGTCCTGGCGCGATGGTGAACTCACTTGGCGCGTAGGTGATGCCTCGCACGCCGACTGGCGGCGACAGCTCGATGGGTGCGGGAACGGCCGCCGACGAAGCGCTCGTCAAGAACGGCATGAGGTGGCCTGCGCTCGCCGCCTCCACGTGTCCCGACGCCAGGTCGACCCGCGCGACGAGCACGGTGGCGAACGCGTGGGGCATCATGTGCAGCGCAAAGTCATTGAGTTGGTTCAGCGCCTCGGCCGGCACCGCTCCCGCAAATAGTTGCGCGCGAAAGGCGTTGCGGAACTGGGCCATGGTGCCCGCCGCGGTGAGTCCATGTCCGGCGACGTCTCCGATCAACACGACGAGTCTGCCGTCGCGCAGCACGAAGGCGTCGTACCAGTCTCCGCCGACGCGACCCCCCGCCGCAGGCTCGTAGTGCGCCGACAACTGCCAGCCAGCCAAAGTCGGGATCGACTCGGGCAACAGGTTGCGCTGCAGTGTCTCGGCCACGTGCAGCGCGCCGCGCGTGCGGCGGTACAGCGACTCGACGAGGTGGTGGCGCAACGCCTCCGCGGACTCGGTCTCGATGGCCGACCAGGGATCGCTGCGTTGGCGAACGACCTCGCGCCACCTCTCGAATGACTTGCGCGGGCTCAACCGGACTTCGTCGCCCTCGCTCACCGCGATCGCCTTGTTGTGCGGGTCGCCGCCCCAGTCCACCTGGTGAAGCACCTCGCTGCGGAACCACGCCGCGTATTGGCCGTCGGGCAGGTTGAGCACGAATGCACCCGCAGCCAACTGAGGGTCGACGTCGAGACCCGGCAGAGCGTCGGCGAGAGAGTCTGTGCTCGCGATCTCGTCGCGGCTGTCTCGCGCCCACGCGGCGACGGCGGACACGACGTCGGGCCCGGGAACCGAGCCACGAATCTGTCGGTCGCCCTGAATGTTGACCACCACGCCGTCGGCCGATATCAGGTCGAGAAGATCCGGCGATCCGAACAGTGCTCCAGCGAGCGGTTCGTCGTCGTCGAGGGTCGCAGCTGTGATCTTTCCCAAGACCGCCTGCGCGACGAGGTGTGTCTGCAGCTGGTCGCCCTCGAACCGCTCGACGAGCCGCAGCGACAGCGTCGAGCCGAGGAACTCGGCCGCGGCACGCGTGGCGAAGGGAGGCAGATGGGGGCCGGCGTAGTGATGGCAGGCGATGAGGCCCCACAGCCGTCCGTTGCGCAGCAGCGAGATCGACATCGACGCCCGCACGCCCATGTTCTGCAGGTACTCGACGTGGATGGGCGAGACGCTGCGCAGCGTGGCGTACGTGAGGTCAAGCGGTGTCCCGCTCGCAGAGTCGATGTCCGGCACCAGCGGTGCTGGCGTGTAGTCGACGTCCGAGATGAGCCGAATCCAGTTCTTCTCGTACAGCGCCCGCGCCTGGGCAGGAATGTCCGTGGCTGGGTAGTGCAGGCCGAGGAACGAGTTGAGGTCTTCCTGCTTCGCCTCGGCGACGACTTCACCGTTGTAGTCCTCGTCGTAGCGGTAGACCATGACGCGGTCGAAGCCAGTGAGTTCGCGGACTGCGCGTGCGGTGGTGTCGTAGAGCTCGGTGAGTGTCGCGGCCCTGTTCAGCTCCTCGACCGAGCCACGCACGGCCTGGTAGGTGTTCGGGAACGAGAAGGGCCGCGCGCCATGGGCGATCTCCAGCTCGACCAGCAGCACGCCTCCCGGCTCACGCCGCAGGATGGCGTCGAACGGCCGTAGCTCGCCGCCGACGTCGATCAGGCAGTCGAGCGGGTTGCGTTCACGTAGGTCGCCGAACTTCGACGCCGCCTGGGCAATCACGGCGGCTTGTTCGGGGCCGACGAGTGCGGACAGGTGCGAACCGAGCACGTCGTCGATGGAGCGACCGAGCAAACCGCCGACGTTGGCGCTGACCTGACGCACGACGAAGTCGGGCTCACGGACCACGGCGAGTACGCCGCGCGGCTGAATGCTTCCGGGGATGTGGATTGGCTCGCGCGCACAGTTGTCGAGGTCGATGGGTGTGCCGACCGGGACGAGTTGGTCGCCTTCGGTCACGAGATCAGTCCGGGAGATTTGGTAACGGGCAACAGTCAGACTCCAGCTCCAGGCGGGCTCGCCCTTTGCTGGACCAGTTCAACCGCGGTAGGCATGTAATCGTCAAGATAGCGCGTCACCGCTACCCGCAGCGCGCCTTCGCCGCGTCCAATGCGGCGTTGATTTCGAGCCACGTGGCGCGAACGATCTCCGCGACCGGCAGCAGCCCGCCAATCCGCGACGACACCTGGCCCGTGTTGGCGACGCTGGCCTCCATGTCGCCGCCGAAGTAGAGGTCGGTGATCGCCCCGAGCAGCTTGACCTCGGTGTCGTCTGCGGCGACGCGTGCCGCGAGGCCGGTCCGCAGGACCCGCATCGTCGGATTGCCAGGAATGTCGAGAAGGATCGTGCCCGAGTCGTTCGCGGCGACGATTGCGTCCTTGAAGTTGGCGTGCACCAATGATTCTCGGCTCGCCAACATGCGAGTGCCCATCTGGACGCCCTCGGCCCCGAGCACCAGCGCCGCCGCGGCAGACCGGGCGTCGCAGAAGCCACCTGCGGCGATGATGGGCAAGTCGATGGCCTCGGCGACGAGGGGAAGCAGCACCATCGTCGACGCGCCGAGAGCCGATTTGAAGCCGCCCCCTTCGACGCCTTCGACGACGAGTGCGTCGACGCCTGCGTCTGCTGCCTTGCTCGCCCCCTTGAGTGAGCCGACGACGTGCACGACCGTCATCCCCGCGTCGTGCAGGCGCGCGGTGAACAGGGCGGGGTCACCGGCAGAGGTGAAGACATGGCGCACGCCTGCGTCGGCCAGCGCGTCGACGATCGACGGATCCTTCTTCCATCCTTGGATCATCAGATTGGCCGCGACGGGCTTGTCGGTGAGCTCGCGCACGCGTCGCAGGTCTGCGCGGCCTTCGGGTGTGAGGGTCTCGATCATCCCGAGACCGCCCGCCTCCGAAACGGCCGCCGCGAGTTCGGCGCGCGCGATGTACGTCATCGGCGCCTGAACGACCGGGTACTCGACGCCCAGTAGGGACTGGATTCGGTTGGCCACGTGGGGGTTTCGTGTCAGTTCTTAGTTGCAGCCGCTCACGGAGACTCGTCGCCCGTTGTAGCCGATGCATCCGCTGACCGGTGGCGGGGGTGGAGGAGGCGGCGCGTAGTAGTCCTCCGGCATCGGGGCGTAGTACGCGGGCGGAGGAACGTACGGCGCCATCACGTCGGCGAGGTTCGCGCAACCGCTTACCTGGATTCGTCTGCCCGCGCTCGCGCAGACGTCCGCGTTGGCGACGGTCGGCTCGGCAAGGGTCACGAGCGTTCCAAGTGTGCCCGCGACCGCCAATGCCATACCCGCCGTCGACGCCAAGGACCTAAGCCGTTTCGTCATTGAACCGCCTCCTCGCTCTTGCGCTGCTCAGCATTGCGGCAACCCTAGACCACGAACTGCTGTCCGCCGTCGATGTCGTACGTTGCGCCCGTCAGCGCGGTATTGCTCATGAGATGCACGGCGAGCGCCGCAACGTCTTCTGGGCCGACGACGCGACCGATCGGCAACGTCGCCCTCAGCTCATTGCGACGCTCTTCGAGACGGTCGCCAAGCAGCGTCGCCGACAAGGGCGTGTCGACGAAGCCGGCGGCGATGAGGTTGACCCGGATCGGCGCGAGCTCGAGGGCGAGGGTCGCGGTGAACGGTGGTAGCGCGGCCGTGGCGGCGGAGACGATCCCGATGCTGCGCGAGATCTTGCGTCCGCCGGTGCCGCCCATGAGAACGAGGCTGCCGCCGGGCCGCAACTTGGCCTTCGCGTTGCGCGCGACCTCCAGCGCCAGAACCGGGTGGTCGCCAAGCGCCTGACGTACGTCGTCGGCGTCCATCTCCAGCAGTGGCCGATAGCTCGGACCGCCCGCCGTCACCAGAACGTGGTCGATCGGTTCTGGAAGGTCCTCGAAGAACGTCCGCAGGGCCTCGGTGTCATTGGCGTCGAAGGCGGCGACGCTCGCCGCCCCGACATCGCGCGCGGCAGCGTCTAGCCGTTCGGAATCTCGACCGGTCAGAATCACTTCTGCGCCTTCGGCTTTGCTGCGGCGCGCCGTCTCCAGTCCGATGCCGGCGCTGCCACCGATCAACACCACCGTCTGGCCCTCGAGTTGCATGAATCGAGGATACGACCGGCGTCCGGCCGTGAAGAGCCGCCCATGGAACGTGGCCATAGGAGGTGACTAATAGTCATTGGCTTGAGCCACTCCAAACAGGCGCCAAACGAAGGAAGGCCGAGCCCATCGGTAGTGTCTGCCGTTGACAGTCTCGCACGGTTCAATGTCTAATAGTCCGACGCGAACTCGGCGGAGGAGACGGCGTGAACCAAGATGACTTGATCCTGATCAGCGTCGACGACCACATCGCCGAACCCGCTGACATGTTCGACGCCCACGTACCCGCCGCCTACAAGCAGTACGCGCCGCGGGTTGTCCTGGAACCCAACGGCATTCAGCAGTGGTACTACGGTGACCTGCGCGGCAGGAACATGGGCCTGAACGCCGTCGCGGGCAAGCCACGCGAGATGTACAACATCGACGCGTCGAGCTACGACGAGATGCGGCCCGGCTGCTTCAACGTCGACGAACGCGTCCGCGACATGAACGCTGGCGGACAGCTGGCCGGGCTGAACTTTCCCAACTGGACCGGCTTTTCGGGCCAGGTGCTCAATCAGGGGCCTGACCGCGACGTCAACCTGGTGATGATCAAGGCGTACAACGACTGGCACGTCGACGAGTGGTGCGGCGCTTATCCCGGGCGCTTCATCCCCTGCGGAATCCTGCCGCTCTTCGACGTCGAGGAGGCGGCGAAGGAAGTAAAGCGCCTCGCGGACAAGGGTTGTCACGCGGTGACGTTCTCGGAGAACCCCGAGGCGCTGAACATGCCAAGCATCCACACCCAGCACTGGTATCCACTGTTCGAGGCGGCGTGCGAGAACAAGACAGTGCTCTGCACGCACGTCGGCTCGTCGTCGCGATCTCCGCAGTTCTCCGTCGATGCGCCCCCGAGCGTGAACATGACGGGCTCGTCGATCATGAGCATGTACACGCTCACCGAATTGATTTGGGCAGAGTTCTACGAAGACTTTCCAGAGCTCAAGTTCTCGCTAACGGAAGGCGACGTCGGCTGGGTGCCGTACTTTCTGTGGCGGGCAGAGCACGTGCTCAACCGGCACTCCGGTTGGACGAACGCCAAATTCCCCAAGGGTTATGACGGCCCCACCGACGTCTTCCGCAGGCACCTCTACGTCTGCTTCATCAGCGACAAGGTCGGTGTCCACAACATGGAGTGGTTCAACGAGGACATGTTGTGCTGGGAGTCGGACTTCTCGCACTCGGACAGCAACTGGCCGTTCGCGCCGGAGGACGTGATCGCGACCATGGGTCATCTCGATGATTCGCTGATCAACAAGATCACACACGAAAATGCCATGGCTGCTTACTCTTTCGATCCGTTCAAGCACGTACCCAAGGAGCATGCCCGCGCAGGCTACCTCCGCGCCCAGGCGACCGACGTCGACGTGGTCACCCACGTCGGGCATCGGGCGAGCCAACGCGACCGCGACGCGTGGGCGCGGATGGTGTCCTTCGGCCAGGCGAGGGGTGCGCAAGCCGCCGAGCGCGTGACGTAGTGACAGACGCATCGCAGTGGCCCTTCGGCGGGCTGAAAGTGCTCGAGTTCTCCTCCGGCATCGCACCGGCATACTGCGGCAAGATGCTGGCCGATGCCGGTGCAGACGTGGTGAAGGTCGAGCCTGAGCACGGCGACCCGATGCGCGGTTGGAGTGCCGGGTCTGAGCCCGGTGCACTGTTCGACTACGTCGCCGCGGGCAAGCGCTCGGTGGTCGACTCGGACTCCGCCGGGGTGCAGGACCTGATTGCCGCCGCCGACGTCGTCGTCACGGATCTAAGTGATGGACGGTCGCTGGACGAAGTCGCCTCGGCAGCAACGGGTTCAGCCGTCGTCATTGCGATCACACCGTTCGGCATCGACGGCCCGTACGTCGATGCCGACCTTCGTGTCAACGAGTTCATCCTGCAGGCGATGTGCGGCTCGATCGGCGGTCGAGGTTGGCCCGGCTCGGAACCCATGCAGGCAGGCGGCAGGCTCGGCGAGTGGTTCACGGGCGCCTGCGCGGCCGTCGTCGTCGCGGCATCGGTGCGGGCGGCGCGGCGCACCGGCTCAGGTGAGGTCATCGACCTATCGATCTTCGAGTCGATGGCGATCGTCATGGGCTCGCTTGGCGCCGTCTCGGCAAGCGTGCTCGGGGAGGACCAGACGATGGGCAGGCGCAGTCTCGAGCTGCCGTCCATCGTCCCGACCGCCGACGGGTTGGTGGGTTTTTGCACCATTACCGCGCAGCAGTTCCAGGACTTCCTGATTCTGATCGAACGGCCCGACCTGGTCGACGACGCCGATCTGGCGTCGATGCCCGGTCGGATCAAGCGACGCGACGAGTTCCTCGCCATGGTCCACGACTGGGCGAGCGACAAGACGACGGACGAAATCATCGACCTGGCAACGGCGTTCCGGATTCCGGTGACACCGATCGCGACGCCGAAGACCATCCTGTCGACCGACCACTTCGTGGCGCGTGGCGTGTTCGTCGAATCCGAGAGTGGTGCGGTCTCGCCGCGAGTTCCCTATCTCAGTGCCGACCTGCCGGTCCGTGGTCCCGCGCGGTCGCCGGCGTTGGGCGCCGACACGGGCGAGGTGACGTGGCGTCCCTCTGCGATTCGTGCACCGCAACCCGCGGTGAGCGCGGTCGAGGGTGCACAGGTCGCCGAGCTGCCGTTGGCCGGCCTGCGAGTCGCAGACTTCACCGCGTTCTGGGCGGGACCGCTTGCGACCCAGGTGCTCGCGGCTCTCGGTGCCGACGTCATCAAGGTCGAGGGAGTGCGTCGCGCCGACGGGATGCGCTTCGCGGGTGGTCGTCCACCCAGTTGGGACCAGTGGTGGGAGTGGGGCCCAGTCTTCTTGTGCACCAACACGAACAAGCGTGACGTCGTTCTCGAACTTGGCACTCCGCAGGGGCGTCAGGCGGCACTCGACCTGATCTCCGTCAGCGATCTCGTCGTCGAGAACTTCTCGCCTAGGGTCATGGGAAACTTCGATCTCGAGTGGGACGTGGTGCATGCCGTCAATCCTGCGGCGACGATGATCCGCATGCCGGCCTTCGGTCTCGACGGCCCATGGCGTGATCGGGTCGGCTTCGCGCAGACCATGGAACAGGCCAGTGGCATGGCGTGGATGACAGGCGCGGCCGACGGGCCGCCGCTCATTCCCCGCGGCGTGTGCGACCCGCTGGCTGGGCTGCACGCGGCATTCGCCGCGATCGCGGCGTTGGAGGTCGCGAGTCGTACCGGGACGGGGGTGCACGTCGAGTCGACGATGGTCGAGGCGGCACTCAACGTCGCAGCTGAAGCGGTGCTCGAGTACTCCCGCAACGGAATCGAGATGCGCCGCAACGGAAATCGTGGCCCCGGCGCGAGTCCCCAGGGCGTCTTTTCATGCTCCGACTACGACGAATGGGTGGCACTGGCGGTACTCGACGACGCCACGTGGCCCGCCTTCGCCGCCCTCATCGGCCATCCTGAACTGTCGGCGGACGCCTCACTGCGCACCGAGGCCGGCCGCCGCGCACGGGCCGACGAGATCGACAAGCTCATCGCGGACTGGACGGCTACGCGCCACGCGGATGACGTCGTCGCGCTCGCTAGGGGACACCGGATCGGGGCCGCCACGGTCAGACCGTCTTCGAGCATATTGGAGGACGAACATCTTGCGGCACGCGGCTTTTGGGAGATAGTCGACCATCCGGTCGTCGGGACGTTCAAGACCACCGGGCTGCCCTTCACCATGGCGGGCCGTGAACGTCGCTGGATCACGACGCCCGCGCCGGTGTACGGCCAGCACACCACCGAGGTGCTGACCGGTCTGCTCAACAGGTCGGAAGACGATCTCGCGACACTCGAGGAGGTCGGAGCCATCAGCGGCCGGCCTGCGGGCTCGTGACCGGCAGGCCCTCTGCGCGCACGCTGCGAGCCGAGTCGTTCGCGACGCGTCACGCCCGACTGTTGGAGGCGGCGCAGCGCCACGGCGTCGACACGGCGGGGCTGGTGCTGCCTGCCGAGGGGATGCTGCCCAGCTCCGACGGGGTAGGCATTCACTATCTCGAATGGCCAGGGAGCGCAACCGATCTCGCGTTGATCTTCCTGCATGGCGGAGGCTTGCACGCGCACACGTTCGACCTCGCGGGCAACTTGCTACGCGATGCGGGCCGCTGCATCGCACTCGATCTTCGTGGGCACGGTGAGAGCGAGCGCCCGCCGCACGGATACGGGTCGGAGCAGACGGCCGACGACATCGCGGCGACGGTCGAACGCCTCGGCATCGAACGTGCTGTCGTGGTCGGCCATTCGATGGGTGGGATCGGCGGGATGACCTGGGCTGCCCGCCGTCCTCCCGAACTCGCCGGTCTCGTCATCGTGGACGTCGGGCCGGAACTCAAGAACGACGCGACGGCGTCGATCAACGACTCCATTACATCCCGGCCCACCTTCGCGGACCTGGAGGAAGTCGAACGCTACGTCGGGGGACCGTCTCCGGCCGTCGACGGCATGGCGGCGAACCTGCATTGGCGCGACGACGGGCGACTGTGGTTCAAGTACGACGATTCGCAGTTTCATCCCGACCGAATCCGGTTGGCAGAGGGCGACGAGATGCGAGAGTTGGCGCGCCGAATCACCTGTCCCACGACGATTCTGCGCGGATCACGCAGCAAGGTGCTGTCCGACGAAGCTGCGCGCGAGCTCGCCGGGCTGATCGACGGCGCCACGGTCCACGTCGTGGCGGACGCTGGGCACACCATTCAGTCGAGCAATCCGCGCGGGCTCGCGGCCGCCGTCAAGACGTTCCTCGCCGAGCAGGGTTACTGATGGCCATCACGCTGTGCGTCCCGCCGCGCTCCGGTGAGTTGTGTGCGCCGATGAGATTCCCACTCAACGCCGACTCGACCGTCGTCGAGCTCACGTCGAGGCATCGCATCACCGGGATCGACTGGGATGCAACCGAACACGTCGTTGCGGTGGTCGTCGAGATCACCGATCCCCAGACGTCGAGACCCATCGACGTGCGGTTCGACGTTCTGGCAGGAGGGGCCGCCCCGCCACCGCGGAGCCGTCGTCTCGGAAGCCTGTCGCGCGATGGGGAGGCCATTGACGTGTACGGCACGTACCTCGGCGTCGTCGCGGACGAGAACTAGGAGCGCCATGAGCCGAAAAGCCGCCATCGCAGGCGTTTACAACACCGCGCAGGGTCGCAGGCTGGAGGGTCAGACGACGCGGCGGCTCATCGTCGAGGCGGTACAGGGCGCCCTCGCCGACGCCGGCCTCAGCCTCGACGACGTCGACGGGATCACCTCCGAACAGACTGCCTCGCTCATCTACGACTTGCGACTCGGTCCAGTATGGCAGGGCTCGACGTTCGGTGTCGGCATGGTGACCGAGGCCGTCATGGCGGTCGAGTACGGCCTCGCCGAGGTCGTCGTGCTCGTCGCGGCTCAGGCCGAGGCGTACCGAGACCATGCGGCGACCGCGCCGTGGACTCGTCCCGAGAACGAGTTCGTGGCCCCATTCGGCATGTTCACGGCTGCCGAGTTCGCACTGATCGCGCGACGCCACATGGAGGTGTACGGCACGACGCGTCAACAACTTTCGATCGTCGCTGCGACCATCCGCAACAACGGCTCGGCCAATCCCGCTGCGGTCTATGCCGGGCGGGGGCCGTTCGTTCCCGACGACATCACCGCGTCGCGCATGGTGGCCGACCCGTTCCATCTCCTCGACTGTGCGACGACGTCCGAGGGCGGCTGTGCGTTGGTGATAGCCAACGTCGACCGCATCAAGGACAGTCAACCGATCTACGTATTGGGAAGCGGAGCGGACTTCATGGGCCCGTCGTATCAGCACCCTCCTGCATGGGACCTGGTCGGCAGGCGGGGCGTCGATCCCAACGGCGTGGTGGGCAGACACGCCGCCGACGTCGCGTTCACGCAGGCGGGGCTGAGCCGCGACGACGTCGACGTGTTGGAACTGTACGACCCGTTCTCGTTCGAGATCATTCGGCAGCTAGAGGCGTTCCGGTTCTGCCCCGACGGCGAGGGTGGCGCCTTCGTCGAGGACGGGCACATCGCGATCAACGGTAGCCATCCCGTGACGACCGACGGCGGCACCATGTCGTTCAGCCACGCGGGCACCAACCCCCAGATGATGCAGCGCGCGATCCGCGCAGTGCAGCAGATCCGCGGTCAGGCAGGAGATCTCCAGGTGCCGGGGGCGCAAGTCGCCCTGTGCAGCAACGGGGGCGCGGGCGCCTTGTTCACCACCGTCCTCCTGTTGGGAGCGCAGCCAGCATGAGCGAGTTGACCCCGCAGCACGCCGCCGTTCCCCACGCCGTGCCCGGCCCGCTCACGGCGCCGTTCTGGCAGGGCTGTGCCGATCAGGTCCTGCTGTTCCAGCGCTGCAAGGCGTGCGCAGCCGCGAACTTCCCGCCCGCCGAGCACTGCAGGCAATGCCTCTCGTTCGACGTTGGCTGGCAGCGGAGCGCGGGTCGCGGCGAGGTCTACAGCTGGACGGTGGTCCACAGGGCCGCTACCCCCGTGTTCGAAACACCCTATGCGCCAGCGATAGTCACCCTCGACGAGGGTTACCAGATGTTGACGAACGTCATCGGGGCCGGTGTCGACGAGGTGCGGGTCGGAATGCCCGTGCAAGTGGACTTCCGCGAGGTGAGCACCGACCTGTGGCTGCCGTACTTCCGACCGTCATGAGCGGAGTCACTGATCTGCCCCAGACGGCGTATCTGGTGCTGGGGATCCTCGCGACCAACGACGAACAGTTGACCGCAGGCGAGATCAAGACCCGGGCCGAGTTCTCGGTCGGCCACTTTTACTGGTCGCCGTCGGTTAGCCACGTGCGTCGCGAACTCACCCGCCTCGCGGAGCGAAACATGGTCAGCCACAGCGAGGTTCACTCCGGAAAACGGACGAGCACCCTATATCGGGCTACGGATGCGGGGCTGGCCGCGCTGCGCGGATGGGTCCGCACGCTGCCGGTCACCGACCAGGTGGTCATCAAACATTCGGTGATTCTCAAGACCTGGTTGGCCGACGGCACCGAACCCGAACTCGTGATCGACTCGCTCGACCAACATCTTGCGGCGACCCGCAGACGTCTCGACGAGGCGTTGTGGAGCAGGCAGCGCACCAAGGAGGTCGGACTCAGCGACGACCCCAAGCTGCGCTATTCGATTGCCGTGCTGAACTATTCGATCCGGGCGCTCTATGGTGAACTCTCCAACATCGCCCAGCTGCGCGATGAGATCTCGGCAGGCACCGCGGAAGATCCGGTGGGCCGCGTACACCGGCCGAAGGGTCAGCTACGCCGAGCCGGTGGCCTTCTCGACTAGGGCTTGCAGTTTGGCGTCGAGCTCGAGCGCCGCCTCTAGCAGAGGTGGATTCGGCTCTGTCACCATGAGCGACGATGGAACGACGTACGTCACGGCGCTCTTGCCGCCGGGCTCATCGGTGACGAGGAGCTCGACGGGCGCGAACAGTCCAGCCGTCAGGTCATGACGGATCATCGTGATCGCGATCAACGGGTTGCCGAGGATGATCCGAAGAAGTTTGCGGTCGATCCCCGTCTTCGTGATCCACGCGCCGTGGTCGAACTGCCCGAACAAGATGAATCCGCTTGGTCCTACGTGTGATTGGACCTCGCGCTCGAAGTCGTCCCAACTGTCGAACGCCGTCGAGAAGTCGTTGATCGGCACGGGTTTGTCGCCGATGTCGGCGAGCAGCGCGTCGACGACGTCGGCGTAGCCGCGGTCGCTGTCGAATCTCAACCGGACACCGTTGAATGCGATCTCGCGTCGCTCGTACGTGGACATGTGAAGCACAAGTCTTTACCGTGCGAGGTTATTCCTGGGTTCGCCTCACTGGACTCAGCCTCTTCCGCGAGATCGACGTTCTTGCGAAGAAGTGCGAGAGCCGATGACGAAAACGTCGATCTCGCGGAGAGGGCATGCCTAGGGCTTCCAACCCCGCGCGACCATCGCATCCCACGCGCTCTTGACGATGTCGTCGCGACGGTCCTCCTTGATCACGAAGGTCACGTTCCAGCCGAGCCTGGCCAGCTTCCTCTTGACCTGGACGTCTTTCGCGTACTGCTTGCGACTGGTCCGATGTTGATCACCGTCGTACTCCGCTCCGACCATGAACTCCTCCCAGCACATGTCGAGCACGCGAACCAGCTTGTGCCCATCGAAGACTTGCCGCTGCGTCATCGGTTTTCGGGAGCCCGGCGTCGATGAATACCAGCCTCAGCCACGTCTCCTTCGGCGACGCCGCGCCACGGTCGACCAGCGGCAACGCGATCCTCAGCGACTTGACCCCGCGGGCGCCTGGATACCGCTCAGCAAGCTTGAGCACCGACGCCTCCTTGAACGCGGTCGCACGCTTGAGCGCATCCAGGCGTGGCCCCGGCGATCACGCCTCGCTTCTTCGACGACAGCCACGCCGCGACCGTTCGATCGCGAAGCGAAGGCTCACCCCGTGCTCGGTAGATGCCGCGGAACAGCGCTTGGTAGTCGCAGCGCAGGTCGTATTCCGTCAGTGCACCGCGCGCGATGGCGTCGCTGCCCACGAACACGTCGTCCTCCATGCCACCGCAACGTGCCATGGGGGACCGAAGAAGGCGTCAGCCCGTCGCTTCAGCCAATACGTTGCACAGCGCGTCGAGCGCATCCGGCCATGCACTGTCCGACGGTGAGGCGTAGCCAACCACCAGCGCACTCCGCTCGGGCATGTGCCTTCCCGCGTTCGCATGGCGGTGCTCGCCAAGGCCGCTGACCTCGAGACCACACCCGGCGGCCTTGGACACAACCGAGCGCTCGGTTCCTTGCGGGAGTTCGATCACGGCGTGGAGTCCGGCTGCCATGCCGGTCACGCGTAGCCCGGGGGCGCGCTGCGCCAAAGCGGCGATGAGTTGGTCGCGACGGCGGTGATAGCGCAACCGCATCGAGCGCACGTGACGGTCGTAGGCACCCGAGGAGATGAACTCCGCGAGCGTCAGTTGCTCCACCGAACTCGACCAGTCGACGTGCCCCTTGGCCTCCGCGATCTCGGGGACGAGATCGTCGGGCAACACCATCCATGCGAGTCGCAGTCCTGGCGCGAGCGACTTGCTCACCGACCCGAAGTACACCACTCGGTCGGGGTCGAGCCCCTGCAGCGCGCCCACCGTCTGTCGGTCGTATCGGAAGTCGCCGTCGTAGTCGTCCTCGAGAATCAACCCGCCGGTGAGGCGCGCCCAGTCGACGACCGCAACCCGTCGGTCTGGCCGTAGCTCGATGCCCATCGGGTATTGGTGCGCGGGCGTCAACAAGACTGCGCCGACTCCGCGCATCCGCGCCAAATCCTCAGTGCGAGCGCCACGTTCGTCGACGTGCAGCGGTGGCGTGCGAAGCCCGGCGCTAGCCAGCAAGTCCCGGTGGGCATCGAGGCCGTATGCCTCGACGGCCACCTCTCGGACCCCTCGACGCCGAAGAACCTGTGCCGTCAACATCAGCCCGTGGTGGAAGCCGGAACACACGACGACGCGGTCCGGCTCCGCGTAGACCCCGCGGGATCGGGCCAGATACTCGGCGAGGACGGTGCGTAGTTCAACCCGGCCAAGGGTGTCGCCGTAGCCAAAGGCGTCATGGGGCGCATTGGTCAAGGCGCGCCGCGATGCGGCGAGCCACTGCGCGCGCGGAAACTCCGCGAGGTTGGGCGAGCCTGGTGGCATTCGATGCGTCCGCTTGATCGGGTTACTTCTTCGGGACGTGGCTTCGGCCCGACGCGGTTCGGCATGCGTGGCCACCCGCGTGCCGGAACCCTGCTGCGCGGTCAACCACCCCTCGGCGACCAGTTCGGCGTACGAATCGGCGACGGTGTTGCGGGCGACGCCGAGGTCGGCGGCGAGTGAACGCGAAGAAGGCAGGCGCGCGCCGGGTGCGAGTCGGCCGGTCCGGACCGCCGTTCGCAGAGCCTCGACCAGACTGGCCCGCAAGCCGATTCCCTCGAGGTTCAGCCGCAGATCGGCGCCCAATGCGGTACGCGCGCCTGTGATCGGAATCGAAGTGGCCCACGGTTCCGTCATGGAAAACGACCTTACTCCTGCGCCACTGGCCGCGGACCGTTCATGCCGCAGCCGCTCGCTCACGAGGCCATGGGAGTCTGAACCCATGTTGCTTGCGCTGCTGATCGGCCGTGACACTCGAGAGATCCAGCTCAACGTGACCGCGGAGCGGATCCTCGGGCTGCCGAGGGGATGACGTGTCCGCTGATTGGCACTCGCTGACAAGCGATCTCGTTCCGCTGGCACTCGTCGTCGCGCTGTCGCCGTTCTCGGTCATCCCGCCCGTTCTGCTGGTGCTGCACTCGAAGCGGCCTCGTTCGACGGGGCTCACGTTCATGCTCGGGTGGCTCGTCGGCTTGGCCGCATCGACGGAGGTATTCGTCCTGTTGCCCCGACTGATCGGCGGATCCGACGAGGGGCCGCAAGCCGGGGCTGCGTGGGCCCGTGTCGGCCTCGGTGCCGTCCTCATCGCGTACAGCGTGCAGCGCTGGCTGACCCGCCACCAGGCGAGCGAGTCACCGAAGTGGCTGAACAGCCTCAGCAAGGTCACACCCGTTGCCGCCGCAGGAATCGGATTCATTCTGCCGCTGGTGAATCCGAAGTTCCTCATCGTCAACGCGGCGGCGGGCCTGGTGATCGCGTCCAGCGGCACCCCGGTGCCTTGGCTGTGGTTGGTCGGCTACTCGATCCTGGCGGGGTCGACGGTGTTGGTGCCGATCCTCGCGTACGCGGCCGCGCCCGAGCGCTTCGACCCGATGCTGGCGAAGGTCAAGCTGTGGCTGGACCGCCACCATGCTCCACTGACGGCAGTGATCTGTTTGATCGTCGGTGTCGTGTTGCTGTTCCAGGGAATTCGCGCGCTGTAGCCGCTGCGCTCAATGCGAAAGCCCCGCGAGCCGGCTCGGCTCGCGGGGCTCCGCACTTGGTGAACGGTTACGCGACGTCGAACCTGTCGAGGTTGTTGACCTTGACCCACGCGGACACGAAGTCGTTGACGAACTTCTCCTTCGCGTCGTCCTCGGCGTACACCTCGGCGAGGGCACGCAGCTGCGAGTTCGACCCGAAGACGAGGTCGACGCGGCTGCCGGTCCACTTCACCGCACCCGTGGCGCGGTCCTTGCCCTCGTAGGTCCCGTCATCGGCGGACGACGGTGACCACTCGGTGCCCATGTCGAGCAGGTTGACGAAGAAGTCGTTCGTCAGCGTGCCGGGCTTGTCGGTGAGCACACCCAGCGGCGAGCCCTTGTAGTTCGCGCCGAGGACGCGCAGGCCACCGATCAGGACCGTCATCTCGGGAGCCGACAGCGTGAGCAGGTTTGCCCTGTCGATCAGCTTGAACTCCGCGGGAAGCTCGCTGCCCTTGCCGAGGTAGTTGCGGAATCCGTCCGCGCTCGGCTCCAGGTAGGCGAACGACTCGACGTCGGTGGTCTCCTGAGTCGCGTCACCGCGACCCGGCGTGAACGGCACCGTCAGGGTGTAACCGGCGTCCTTGGCGGCCTTCTCGATCGCGGCGTCACCGCCGAGCACCACCAGGTCTGCGAACGACACGGCGATGCCGGACGACTGCTGGATCTCCTCGAGCTTGCGGATCACCTGGGCGAGCTCGTCGGGCTCGTTGGACTCCCACCCTGTCTGCGGCTGGAGGCGGAGCCTGCCACCGTTGGCACCGCCACGCTTGTCACTGCCTCGGAACGACGCCGTTGCCTTCCATGCGGTCGAAACCAGTTGCGCCACAGTAAGACCCGACTCCAGGATCAAGCCCTTCAGCTTGGTGGCGTCGGCCTCGCTGATCTGGCTCTGGCCCTTCGGGACGATGTCCTGCCACAGCAGCTCCTCCTGCGGCACCAGCGGCCCGAGGTAGCGCGCGACGGGACCCATGTCGCGGTGGATCAGCTTGTACCAGGCGCGAGCGAACGCGTCGGCGAGCTCCTCGGGATGCTCCAGCCACCGGCGGGTGATCTTCTCGTATGCGGGATCGAAGCGCATCGAGAGGTCGGTCGTGAGCATCGACGGGTGAGTCTTCTCGTCACCGAACGCCTTGGGCACGGTGCCCTCGCCTGCGCCGTCCTTGGGCCGCCACTGGTTCGCACCGGCAGGACTCTTGAACAGCTCCCATTCGTTGCCGTAGAGGATCTCCAGGAAGCTGTTGTCCCACTTCGTCGGAGTGTTGGTCCAGATGACCTCTAGCCCACTCGTGATGGCGTCCGGCCCCACGCCCGTGCCCTGTGGGTTGTGCCAGCCAAGTCCCTGCATCTCGAGCGGTGCGCCCTCTGGCTCGGGGCCGACGAGTTCGGCGTCACCATTGCCGTGCGTCTTGCCGAAGGTGTGTCCACCGACGATCAGCGCGGCCGTCTCGACGTCGTTCATGGCCATCCGGCCGAAGGTCTCGCGGATGTCGACCGCCGCAGCTAGTGGATCCGGATTGCCGTTTGGGCCTTCGGGATTGACGTAGATCAGGCCCATCTGCACGGCGGCCAGCGGGTTCTCCAGGTTGCGCTCACCGGTGTAGCGCTTGTCGTCGAGCCACTCCAACTCTGGGCCCCAGTAGACGTCCTCATCTGGCTCCCATTGGTCGACGCGACCGAACGCGAAGCCAAAGGTCTTCAGGCCCATGTCGTCAAGTGCAACGTTGCCAGCGAAGACGATCAGGTCGGCCCACGAGAGCTGCTTGCCGTACTTCTTCTTGACGGGCCACAGCAGGCGGCGAGCCTTGTCGAGGCTGGCATTGTCGGGCCAACTGTTCAGCGGCGCGAAGCGCTGCATGCCTGCGCCCGCTCCGCCGCGGCCGTCGTTGACGCGGTAGGTGCCCGCAGCGTGCCACGCCATCCGGATGAAGAACGGCCCGTAGTGGCCGAAGTCGGCGGGCCACCAGTCCTGCGAGGTCTTCATGACGTCGACGACGTCGGCGCGCACGGCATCGACGTCGAGGTCCTTGACCGCGGCGGCATAGTCGAAGTCGCGCAGTGGATTGATGACGTCTGGGTTCTTCTGAAGGATCTTCAGGTTGATCGAATTCGGCCAGTAGTCGCGGTTACCGCCGCCTTCCACGGGTGGCCTGACGCGACCGAAGCCAGCTGGGCAGCCGCCCTCGGTCTGGTCGGTCTGGGCCTCTCCAATTGGCGGGCTGTCTTCGATCGAGCGATCGTCAGGCACGATATTCCTTTCGGGAGTGGATGATTCGGGCTGTGATCACGGATGTGATCCCGAAACTCTAGGGGTGGTGCGATCGGGGCGGTGCAGGAACGCAAGCACCGCCACCCGTGGACGCGTCATTCGGCGTTCGACACCGCGGAGCATCTGCTCGATCCCCGACGCGGTTGGCACGCCCCCAGTGTGGCCTCTTTTCTTGAATGAATCAAGAAAAACTTTGGCGGTCTTTGGGTGGCGTCGAGTCTAACCCTCGGTTGATCGTGGAGTAATGCTGGTGCGCAACGTGATTGGGCTATTCGCCGCTTGCTGGCGGGTGGTCCGTCAGGCCCTTGGTAAGCCCCCCGACGACGTCGTGCAGGACTCCTGCAGGCTTGCCGCCGCCGAACGACGGGAGGGCTGGCTTGCCAGAAGCGGGAGCATCGCCTGCGACGACCGTCGGCTTCGGGACGAGGTTCGACAGCGGTCCGAAGGTGCTCCGCTGCGCATTGGACCGCGCGAGGACGGGCAGCTTGGGCAGCTTCATCGCATCGGGCTTCGGTACGTCGACCTTCGGCTTGTCGAGCTCGGGCTTCGGTACGTCGACCTTTGGCTTGTCCAGTGTTGGCAGGGCAGGCAGCTTCGGCGTCGTGACCGGCAGGCTAGTGGCGGCAGGAGCGTTCGATCGGTTCAGCGGCGACGGCGTGTTCAGCGGCCCGATGGCCTGCGTGTCGGCCTTGGCGTCCGCGATGCCAAGCTGGATCGCCGCGGGGAGGGCCTGGGCCGCGCCGATGATGTTGGCGGGCGGAGTGATGAGCTTGAAGGGCGTTGGCTCCGCCGGGTTGGCATTCGTGCGGTCGGTATAGCCCATGTCGATGAGGACTCGCAGGCTCGGCTCGACGAGGTCGAGACCGGGTTCGACGTATGCACCGAGGCTGGCAGCGTCCGCCGCCTGCCGGATTGGCGCCAGCAGTGGGAGCTCATCGGTGTAGAAGACCGTGTAGGTGTCGGTGACCACGGTGCCGTCGGCCTCGGTGTGTTGCACGGTTCGCGTTTCCCCGAGCTGCGGGCTGGCGCCCGGCCCGACGGTGGGATTCTTGTCGTCGTAGTACTGATCCGGGTGGGCGTATTCGACGGCCAAAGCGGAGTTGGCCAGTGCAAGCGGGTTGAAGTACGCGGGGAAGTCGCCGTAGGGGTCGTATTCGTTGACGTAGTAATGGGTGTCGTACCGCGTCGGCTGACCGGGCCCCATGTTGTCGACGATGATGAAGGTTGGCACCTGGGGGAACCGCGCGAAGAGCCCGCCGTTGCCCGCGAAGGGCGAGGCGACCTGGGTGAAGGTCAGCTCGTCGTGGGTCGGTGCCTGGCTCGGGTCGGCCTCCAACTTGCGCCGCTCCGCTTCGGCGACGAGCGTGCCCTCGGAATAGCCGATGACGCTCACCTTGTCGCCGGGGCCGTTGATCGAGTTGTTGATCGCGTCGTCAAGGAGGGGGACGCCGACGTCGCGACTCTTCCCCAGCTCGAGGCTTGCGGGGTAGAGGATGGGGACGTAGGGAGGCGTCGTGACGGGGTGCGGGACCAGGGTCCCGTTCAGCTTGTCGGGCACACGGTCGCTGGTCGGATTGCCCTGGCCGCCGATGCCTATATAGGTCTGGGTGGCGGTCAGCTGCACCAACATGTCGACGGCGTTGGTGCCTTGCACGATCGCCAACGCACCGGCCATCCCCGCAGTCGCCGCGCTTGCAAGCATCGCCTTGCGCGCTCGCTGCTGCCTTTGCGTCCGGTGCTTCGCCACGGATACTCCCTTGCTTCTTCTGCCGTGCAGAGGGTTCAACGGGCAAACCTTAGCCGGAAAAACACCCAAACACGGCGAGATGGACAAACTAGCGCTGCCCTGCGTCCTAGCTGAAAAAGCGGCGGCGCCCAGGGACGCCGCCGCTTCGTTTCAGTTAACGAACCACCTACGAGGGGCAGGTGGCCTTGATCTCGAAGGGCTTGGTAACCGGAGCGATGGGATTGGTGGCATCGATGCCCGTTGCCTTGCCGGTGACCGTGTAGGAGCTGCCGTCCTTGGTGACCGATGCCTCGCCACCGGGTGCGCCCTTGGCGAAGCCGAGCACGGTGCCGCCGACGTTTCCCAGCGCAACGACGCTCACCTGAGGCGAGTCGCCACTGCTCATGGTCACCGAAACGACCTGAGTCGGCTTCGTCGCATCGCCGATGGTGATGACGAAGTTGCCACCCTGGGTCGCGCACACGACGCTTCCCGAGACGGGCTGGTCAGCGCCGTCGATCTTGACCGATGCGCTGGCCTTGTCCGCCGATCCCACCGAGGCCTTGTCACTCGAACAACCCGACAGACCTGCGACGATGATCGCCGCACCACCGAGGGCCACCACTACGCCACGATTCATGTTCTCTCCCATTGATCCTGCAATCCGTCAACGTCGGCGGATCGTCACCGGTCAGTATGCTGTCGGCTTGATCTTGAAGGAATGAAATGCGCGAATGGGTGCTGGCCCTCGGCCGTCGGTTGGCTGCGGGCCGCCGGGTCCGCCGGTGTGAGAATGTTGCCCGATGAGCGACCAGTTCTACTCCGTCGAAGCAGAACTGCCGGGACGACGCGGCCGCGTTGGCGTGATCCGCACCCCGCACGGCGACATCCGAACCCCGGCCTTCATCGCGGTCGGAACCCAGGCCACGGTCAAGGCAGTGCTCCCCGAGACCATGAAAGAAGTTGGTGCGCAAGCAGTTCTGGCCAACGCCTATCACCTCTACCTTCAGCCAGGCCCCGACGTCGTCGACGAAGCCGGCGGTCTCGGTGCATTCATGAACTGGCCTGGCCCCACCTTCACCGATAGCGGCGGCTTTCAGGTGCTCTCGTTGGGGGCGGGTTTCCGCAAGGTGCTGGCGATGGACACCGAACGCGTTCAGGCCGACGACGTCATCGCCGAGGGCAAGGAACGCCTGGCGCACGTCGACGACGACGGCGTCACGTTCCGTTCGCACGTGGACGGGTCGAGCCACCGCTTCACCCCAGAGGTGTCGATCGGCATTCAGCACCAGCTCGGCGCCGACATCATCTTTGCGTTCGACGAGCTCACCACGCTGGTGAACACCCGCGGCTATCAGGAACGTTCGGTGCAGCGAACCCACGACTGGGCGGTGCGCTGCCTGGCCGAACACCGTCGGCTGTCGGTCGAGCGAGCCGACAAGCCGCCGCAGGCGTTGTTCGGCGTCGTGCAGGGGGCGCAGTACGAAGACCTGCGGCGTCAGGCCACGCGGGGGCTGACGGAGATCCTCGACGAGGACGGGCGAGGCTTCGACGGTTACGGCATCGGCGGCGCGCTGGAGAAGCAGAACCTCGCCACGATCGTCGGCTGGGTCACCGAGGAGCTGCCCGACGACAAGCCGCGCCATCTTCTCGGCATCAGCGAGCCCGACGACCTGTTCGCTGCGATTGCCGCGGGCGCCGACACGTTCGACTGCGTCTCGCCGTCGCGGGTGGCGCGCAACGGCGCCGTCTACTCGGAGACCGGGCGGTACAACATCACTGGAGCGCGCTACAAACGCGACTTCACGCCGATCGACGCCGAGTGCGATTGCTACACCTGCGCGCACTACACCCGTGCATACATCCATCATCTGATCAAGGCCAAGGAGATGCTGGCCTCCACGCTGTGCACGATCCACAACGAGCGGTTCGTGATCCGTCTGGTCGACCAGATTCGCGAGTCGATCGTCACGGGTCGATTCGACGAGCTCCGCGAGCACGTCCTAGGGCGGTACTACACGCGTGCACAATAGGTAGATGACGACTGGCAGTCCGACACGTGGGCGCGAGCAAGGTCTGTTGGTTCAGCTTCTCGATGCCGAGAATCGCGCGAACCCCTACCCGATCTACCGCCAGATCCTCGACGGCGGCCCGGTGGTCATGCCGGGTAGTAACCTCGCGATCTTCTCGTCGTACCAGGACTGCAGCGACGTGCTGCGGCATCCGGCCACGGCCAGTGACCGACTGAAGTCCACGGCCGCCCAACGTCAGATCGCCGAAGGTGCGAACCCTCGGCCATTCGGGCAACCGGGCTTTCTCTTCCTCGATCCGCCAGACCACACCCGGTTGAGAAAGCTGGCACAGCAAGCGTTCGCGCCGAAGGTGGTCCGCGGGCTGGAGGGGCACATCACCGCCCTCGTGGATGGGCTCCTCGATGGCGTAGCCGCAGCTGGTCGATTCGAGGTGGTCGCCGACCTCGCCCACCCGTTGCCGGTTGCGGTGATCTGCCACATGCTCGGAGTGCCCATCGAGGACGAGGCGGAATTCTCCGCTGCGTCGGCACTCCTCGGCCAGGGACTCGATCCGTTCATCACGTTCACGGGCGAGGTGCCCGACAACTTCGCCGATCGCATGGCGGCGGGCCGCTGGCTGCGGGGTTACCTTGCCGACCTCGTCGAGCAGAGGCGGTCCGCCCCACGCGATGACTTGATCTCGGCTCTGATTGCCGCCGAAGAGGGTGGCGACCAGCTGACATCCGACGAGATCGTCGCCACCTGCAATCTGTTGCTGATCGCCGGCCACGAGACGACGGTCAACTTGATCGCCAACGCCATCCTGGCGATGTTGCGCCATCCTCGTCACTGGAGCGCGTTGGCCGCCGATCCGGAGCGTGCGCCGGCAATCGTCGAGGAGACGCTGCGCTACGACCCGCCGGTGCAGCTCGTCGGCCGCGTCGCCGCCGACGACATGACGATCGGCGACGTCACCGTTCCCAAGGGCGACACGATGATGCTGCTTTTCGCTGCAGCGCAACGTGATCCGGCCGTGTACTCCTCACCGGATGCCTTCGACCCGGATCGGGAGGGCATCCGGCACTTGGCATTCGGATTGGGCGCGCACTTCTGCCTTGGCGCGCCGCTGGCCAGGCTGGAGGCGAGAATCGCGCTGTCGGCGGTCGCCGCGCGATTCCCGAACGCACGCCTCGTCGGCGAGCCGACCTACAAACCGAACGTCACGCTGCGCGGAATGGCGACGCTTTCCGTCGCCATTTAGCGATTCTGCCGCGTTAATCCGCGGCGATCGTGTCCTAGCACGCTGAAATCCGCAACGGGTTGGGTACGGTCTAGGGCATGAGAATTCTGTTGGTCGGCGCAGGCGGGGTTGGCTCGGCGTTCTGCTCCATCGCGGTGCGCAGGGACTTCTTCGAGAACGTCGTGGTGTGCGACTACGACGGGAAGCGCGCCACCGCCGCAGCCGAGGCGGTGGGCGACGCCCGATTCTCGGCGGCACAGGTGGATGCCTCTTCCGCTGAGTCGGTCGCCAAACTCGTTCGCGAGCACGGTATTACGCACGTGATGAATGCCGTTGATCCCCGCTTCGTGATGCCGATCTTCGAAGGCGCGCTCGAAGGTGGGGCCGACTACCTCGACATGGCGATGAGCCTTTCGGTGCGTCACCCGGACAAGCCGTACGAGCTGACGGGCGTGAAGCTCGGCGACGAGCAGTTCGCCGTCGAAGACCAGTGGGTGCAGGCCGGGCGGCTCGCCCTCGTCGGCATCGGCGTCGAGCCGGGACTGTCGGACGTCTTCGCCCGCTACGCCACCGATCACCTGTTCAGCGACATCGACGAGTTGGGCACCCGCGACGGCGCCAACCTCACAGTCGACGGGTACGACTTCGCGCCGTCGTTCTCGATCTGGACGACCATCGAGGAATGCCTCAACCCGCCGGTGATCTGGGAGGCGGACAGGGGCTGGTTCGTCACCGAACCGTTCAGCGAGCCCGAGGTCTTCGACTTTCCTGAGGGCATCGGCCCCGTCGAGTGCGTGAACGTCGAACACGAGGAAGTCCTTCTGATGCCGCGCTGGGTGAAGTGCAAGCGCGCCACGTTCAAGTACGGTCTCGGCGAGGAGTTCATCGACGTCCTCAAGGTGCTGCACAAGCTCGGCCTCGACAGCACCGACAAGGTCAAGGTCGGTGGCGTCGAGGTGAGCCCGCGCGACGTCGTCGCCGCATGCCTGCCGAACCCGGCGGAACTCGGTCCGAGGATGAAGGGCAAGACCTGCGCGGGTCTCTGGGTGACGGGCACGGGCAAGGACGGCAACCCTCGGTCGACGTATCTGTACCACGTCGTCGACAACGAGTGGACGATGGCCGAATACGGGCACCAGTGCGTGGTGTGGCAGACGGCGATCAATCCCGTTGTCGCACTTGAACTCCTGGCGAATGGGACGTGGAGCGGCGCGGGAATCCTCGGCCCGGAGGCCTTTGATCCCGTGCCGTTCCTCGAGCTGCTCACCTCCTACGGATCGCCTTGGGGGCAAAGGGAACTCTGACATCGCCTAATCTGGGACCGAGCCATCGGTTACGGAAGGGACCAGCGTGGACGGGACGCCGTTCGGCCGCTATCGCCTCCTGGAGAAGGTGGGCCAGGGCGGGATGGGCCAGGTCTGGCGCGCCTATGACACCGAGACCACCCGGGTGGTGGCGATCAAGCTCCTGCCCGAACATCTGTTCAACGATCCGACGTACCAGGAGCGCTTCCGCCGAGAGGCGCGAATCGCCGCGGGCCTCACCGATCCGCACGTCGTGCCAATCCATCAATTCGGTGAGATCGACGGGCGACTCTACGTCGACATGCGGCTGATCGACGGAGCCGACCTCGGCGCGCTCATCGCGCGCAGACCCCTTCCGGCACCGCGAGCCGTGGCCATCATCGAGCAGGTGGCCTCCGCCCTGACCGAGGCCCATCAAGCCGGACTGGTTCACCGCGACGTCAAACCGTCGAACATCTTGGTCGCCAAGGGCGACTTCGCCTACCTCATCGACTTCGGCATCGCCCAGGACACCGACGGCGGGGGACTCACGGCAACCGGGTTGTTCGTCGGGACCCTTGCCTACATGGCGCCCGAACGCTTCAACCGCGGAGTCGCCGACGCGAGCTGGGACACCTACGCCCTCGCGTGCGTGCTCTACGAAGCGCTCACCGGGCTGCCTCCCTATCCGGGCAACAACATGGAGCAACTGCAAGTTGGCCACCTGTTGTGTCCGCCGCCGCGGCCGTCGACCGAGGTGTTGGGGGTCCCTCGCAGACTCGACGACGTGATCGCCACTGGGCTGGCCAAGGACCCCTCCGAGCGCTATCCGACGACGAGGGACTTCGCCGAAGCGGCCCGCAACGCGCTCGCCGGGAGTTCGGCGAATCAACGGACCACCCCCTTGGGCCGCCCGGTGAGTCTCCCGACGGACCCGGTGCCGCTACGGGACCCACGCCCCTCTGCCGCGGACAGCCCGCGCCCGTACGTGGAGCCGTCCACCATCCCATCGGTGGTTCTCCCTCCTCTGCCGCCGCCGCGCGAGGTCGTGCCTGTCCAGCCGCGACCTCCCGCTCCGCCGAAGCCCGAGCCGCCGCCCGTCGTGCACGTGTCCGACGAAGCCAGCGCGCCGCCGTCCGGAGACATTCCAGTGCAACGACATTGGGCCGCCATCGCCATTTGGTCGGCCGTCGTGATCGTGGCGGTGATCACGATTGCGGTGGTCGTCGTTGCCCTCGTTGGCGGACCGACGACGGATGCCGACTCGGCTACGAGTTCCAAGCGCTCGCTGCAAGTGGCGACGTCGTCATCGAACTCCGCAGGCCCGACCAGCACGTCGACCGAATCGGACGCCACCCGAAAATTGTTGGGGCTGCTGTCCACGGGCTATAGCGCCGACGACTGCACCCCTGCGGAACTCACCGCGAATGCCATCGCCGTCGTGGACTGTCCGCAGAACGACGTCGCAGGCGGACCGACCGGCACCCGCTACTTCCTGTTCGCCAACGCCGTCGATCTCTCCAAGCAGTTCACGACGACGATCGCCGGCGACGCCACGTTCCCCTGCGAAAGGGGAGTACCTGCACCCGAGGACTGGCATTACGACTCGACGCCTACGCAGACCGCAGGTCAGGCCTCCTGCGGGACACTCGACGGCAAGCCGCACCTGGTGTGGACCGACACCGCCAAGCTTCTGATGGCGTCCGCGCAGGGCACGGACATCAACGCCATGTTCAAGTGGTTCCTGACGTACGGGTGACTCAGGCGGGGCGGTACGTCCACGGTGTCGTTGGCAACCGCGTCGGATCGAAGCCTTCGAGCAGGCCTTCGATCGTGTTGGCATGCATGCCAAGAGATTCCGAGATTTGCCGTAGCGCCGTCGGCACGCCGATCTCGTCGAGAGTGACGGCGCCGTCGCGCTTCGCCAGCCGCTTCCCATCGGCGTTGAGCACCAATGGCACATGGGCGTACGTCGGAGCAGGATGACCGAGCAACGAGCCAAGGTACGCCTGCCGCGGCGATGACGCCAGCAGATCGTCACCGCGAACCACCTGATCGACGCCCTGTGCGGCGTCGTCGACGACGACCGCGAGGTTGTACGCCGTAACGCCGTCGCCTCGGCGGAGCACGAAGTCGTCGACGACGCCGGTGTATTCGCCGTGCAGAAGATCGGTGACGGTGTACTCGTCCACGTCGGAGCGCAGGCGCAGCGCAGGCGGGCGCCCCGACGTCCTCGCCGCGGCCCGCTGCGCCTCGGTGAGGTTGCGGCAAGTGCCTGGATAGGCGCCCTCAGGCGCATGCGGAGCTCGCGGCGCCGCCAGGATGTCCTTTCTGCTGCAGTAACATTCGAAGATCAATCCTCTTTGGGTCAGGTCCTCGAGCGCGGTGGCGTACCGGGATTCGTGCTCGGTCTGGTACTCCGGCGATTCGTCCCACGTCAGTCCGATCGCTTCGAGATCACGGAGCTGACGGACCGCGACGTCGGGGAACGTGCGGTCGTCGAGGTCCTCGACGCGCACCAGGAACCTTCGCCCCGTGGACCTGGCGAAGAGCCAGGCCAACACGGCAGTGCGCAGATTGCCGACGTGCAGGTCGGCAGACGGGCTCGGTGCGAATCTGCCTGCGGGAACCATGAGTACGAGTCTGCCTGCCCGAAATTCCTAGCGGTGGCCAAACGCGCGGCCTGATGGACTGGGCGGCATGAAATTCACGTCACGGCTTGGCGCCCTTGCGCTTCCCATCGCTGCAGCCATGCTCCTTCCCGGCGTGGCTGCAGCGCTTCCGCTCGACGGCCCGTTGATCTCGACGACGTGCAGCTACTCACAGCTGGTCGGAGCGTTGGCGGTCGAGGCGCCGGATCTGGCAGACAGGCTCGCCGAGAACCCGGACGCACAGGCCAAGCTGCAGAAGTTCGTCGCGCTGTCGGTCGACCAGCGCAAGCAGGCCATTCGAGTGGTGCTAGCGCGGAATCCCGGGTGGGAGAACGCGATTGACGAGAAGCGGAACACCCCGTCGGGTCAGGACAAGATGGCCATGTTGGCGCGGATCGCAGACACCTGTCACGACTACCCCTGAGCGGGCAGCGTGATCTCGACGGCTAGCCCACCCTCGGGCCTGGCATCCGCGCGGATGCGTCCGCCGTGGGCGACCGTCACCGACCGCACGATCGACAGTCCGAGGCCTGCGCCGCCGCGCGGCTTGGCCGCACCCGGCGAGACGGCGAGGCGCCGGAATGGCTCGAAGAGGCTGGCGACCGCACTGGTGGCGATCGGCGGACCCGAGTTCTGAATGGCGAGTCGAGCCACCCCGTCGCGCCGGTCGACCTGCACGTGTAGCCAACCACCCTGGCCCACGTTGTGGCGCACGGCGTTCTCGACCAGGTTCTGCACCAACCGTTCCAACAGAGCGGGATCACCGGTCACGATCGCCTTCGACAGCTCGGAGGAGATCTCGATTCCCGATTTCTCGGCCTCGGTGGCCACGGTGAGCACCGCTCTGTGCGCGACGTCCGCGAGATCGACGGGAGAGCGGACGCCCAGACTCTGCTCGCTGCTGGCAAGCACCAAGAGGCCGTCGATCAGACGTTCCTGACGCTGGTTCACCGCGAGCAAGGTTTCTCCGAGTTGGCGCGTGGAGTCGGGGACGGCCGGATCTTCCATGGCGACCTCGATCAACGTTCGATTTATCGCCAACGGTGTCCGGAGTTCGTGTGATGCATTGGCGACGAAGCGATTCTGGCCGTCGAAGGCTCGCTCCAGTCGCTCTAGCATCGCATCGAAGGTGTCGGCCAATTCCTTGATCTCGTCGTGTGGGCCGCGAAGGGCGATGCGCTCGTGCAGGCTTCGTCCCGCGACTCGGCGAGCGGTGGCGGTGACGTCGGCCAATGGTCGAAGCGCGCGACCGGCCAGCACCCAGCCGAAGCCGCACGCCGCCATGCCTACGACCAGCAGCGAGGTCCATGACCGGATGCGCATCGTGCGCAGCGTGTCGAGGCGCTCCTGCTCCGCCTGGTCGTTGACTGCGGTGAAGAAGCTGTCGACCCTCGGCATGTCGCGCAGTCCCCGTTCGCTGGCGAACCTCTGCACGACGGCCTGCAGGCCGCTCCCTGGCCGATGATCCAACGCCTGCACCAGGGAGAAGTGCGTTACGGCGATGAGGATCGCTCCCGCGATGAAGAAAGCGAGGGCGTATAGCGCGGTGAGCTGTGTCCTGATCGTCCAGCCCCGCCAAAACCTCATCGGAGGCGGTACCCAACACCGGGTTCGGTCTCGATGGCGGGTGGATCACCGAGTTTTCTGCGCACCATCATGATGGTGTAGCGCACGACGCCGGTGAACGGATCGATGTGTTCGTCCCACGCCTTCTCCAAGAGATGTTCGGCGGACACCACGCCGCCGTCGGCCAGCATGAGTTCGGCGAGCACTGCGAACTCCTTGCGGGACAGGTTGATTGGCTCATCATTGCGAGTGACGGTCCTGCGGCTCTGATCGAGGCGGATGCCGTCGCGTTCCAGCACGGGGGGGCTTGCGGGCCGCGCTCGTCGCGCGAGCGCCTGCACCCGAGCGACGAGTTCGGCGAACGCGAACGGCTTGCTGAGGTAGTCGTCGGCGCCCAAGCCGAGACCCGCCACGCGATCGGCAACTGCCGTTGCCGCCGTCAGCATCAGGATGCGTGCGGTGCCGCCGGCCTCCGTGATCCGGGCGCACACGACATCACCGTGAACCGCGGGGATGTCGCGGTCGAGGACGACGACGTCGTAGTCGTTGACGTCTGCCCGTTCCAACGCGGTTGCGCCGTCGTACACCGTGTCCACGGCCATGGCATGGCGTCTGAGTCCGTTGGCGATGGCGTCGGCGAGCAGTACTTCGTCTTCGACAACCAGCACGCGCATGGGTCCATGTTGCCTGCTGCGGTGTTTGACCGCCGTTTGGTCGGCGTCAGTGGGGCAGGTTCTCGATTGGCACTGGCTCGACCTCGTCGGCCAACTCGAAGCCGAAGACGCTGGCGTAGAAGTACGCCTCGGCTTCGAGTGCGCGCTTGATGTTCTCGGCCTTCCGGAATCCGTGTTGCTCGCCTTCGAAGGCAAGGTAGGCGAACGGCAGGCCCTTCGCTCGCAACGCTTCGGCCATCGCCTCGGCTTGACTGGGCGGGACCACCCGATCCTCTAGCCCCTGGAGCAGGATGACCGGGCAGGAGAGACGATCGACGAAATTAATCGGCGAGCGTTGGTAGTAAACGTCTTTGGCTGCCGGCCAGGGCCCGATCAACCCGTCAAGGTAGCGAGACTCGAACTTGTGGGTGTCGGTGGCCAGCGCGGCACAGTCGGCGACGCCGTAGTAGCTCGCACCCGCGGTGAAGTAGTCACCAAACACCAGTGCGCACAGCGTCGTGTAACCGCCTGCGCTGCCACCGCGGATGGCGAGGCGTTCGCCGTCGACCTCGCCCTCATCGGCCAGGTAGCGTGCCGCGTTGATGCAGTCGTCGCTGTCGACGATTCCCCATCTGCCGGTGAGCCTTTCGCGATAGGCCCTACCGAAACCAGTGCTGCCGCCATAGTTCACGGCAACGACGGCGAAGCCGCGGCTCGTGAAGAACTGCACCTCTAGGTCGAGCTGCGCCGTGCTCGCGCCCGTCGGGCCGCCGTGGCTGACGACGATGAGTGGCGGCTTCGCGTCGTCGGGGCCGACGAAATCCGGGTTCGTAGGTGAGTAGAAGAGGGCGTGCGCGATTGCCCGGCGGTGGTCGGTGGGAAACGTAATCTGCCTCGGCTTGGCGACGTATGCCGAGTCCACGTCGTGACCGACGCTTCGGCCAAGCACTTCGACGGAGCCCGTCGAGGGCGCGATTCGGATGACGCAGGCCCCCTCGGTCGGTGAGGCGGCGATCGTGACGAGTTCCTCGCCGTTCGAACACAACGCGCTGCTCAGCACCGAGTAGGGCAGTTCCGCGGCGACCAGCGGTTCGCCCGGTCGCAGGTACGCCAAGTGGTCGAATCCATCGCGCGAGTACTGCACGGCGATGCGGCCATCGTTCAGGAAGGCATACGTGGACATGCCGAAGATCCATTGCGGCGCACCGAATTCGGAGTCCATCGGCGCGAGTGCTTCGACTGCGCCGTCCTGCGTTCGGTACAGGTTCCACCAGCCGGTGCGATCCGAGATGAAGTGTAGAACTCCGGCCGGACTCCATTCGGGTTGAAAGATCGACTCCTGCGGGCCGCCTGCGACGTGGCGGGTGTTGAGCACCGAGCCGTCGGCTTGGAGATCTCCGACCCATAACTCCGTACCGTCCCACGGCATGCGCGGATGGTCCCAGGTCAGCCACAACAGCTGAGTGCCGTCCGGGCTGATGCGTGGAGTCGAGAAGAAGTCGTGACCCGAGACGATCGTGCGCGGCGGTGCGGAGCCGTCGGCTGGCAGCGCGACGAGCGTGTTGACCGCCTCACCGCCGTCGGCGGGATGCACTTCGCGAACGCAGACCAGCAGCCGTCCGTCGGGGGTGGCGCGTGCGTCGGCGAATCGGTCGGCCGAGGGAGTTTCGGGCTCGGGTGTGATCGGTCGCGGCACGCCGGAATGATCCTGACGGTAGAGGCGCTGGTCGGCGAAGTTCGAGAAGAAGATGCTCGACGTCGTCGCCAGGTACGCCCCGCCGCCGTATTCGTGGACGCGGGTGCGGATGTTGACCGACTGTGGCGTGATCTCCGTTGGCGGACCGCTCGACGACGAACGCATCAGCACGTAGCGGCCGCCGTCGAGTGGGCGGCCCTCCAGCCAGTAGACGTCCTGCCCGACGAACGACGGCTGACCGAGCGGAAGCTCGTCGGCAGCCACGCTTTGGGCCGAAATCGGTGAGCGCCAGCTACCGAAGGGTGCAGCAAGGGGCATGGGGGGCACATTAGACGTAGGGCGCGCGTGCCGTACCGCCACAGTGCGGCGCGGCACGGCACGCGCGTCTATCAGATGAGGCCAGGACCGGGTAGGCCGAATCCTGCGCCGGGGAGCAGTCCGAGGCCCGAGAGTGGTCCGCCGAAGCCGCCGAGCCCTGGACCGGGTAGGCCGGCGCCTGGGCCGGGTAGGACGCCGATGCCCGAGAGTGGTCCGCCGAAGCCACCTAAGCCTGGGCCGGGTAGGCCGGCGCCTGGGCCGGGCAGGACGCCGATGCCCGAGAGCGGTCCGCCGAAGCCGCCGAGCCCTGGGCCGGGTAGGCCGGCGCCTGGGCCGGGCAGGACGCCGATGCCCGAGAGCGGTCCGCCGAAGCCACCTAAGCCTGGGCCTGGGAGAATCCCGGGTCCTGGTGCGCCGAAACCGATTCCGGGATCTGCGTTGGCTGACGCCGTTCCGGCAGCGATCGGCACGATCGTGATCGCCGCGGCACCAACCAGCACCGCCGCCGCCTTCCGCATTCTTGTCATGTCGTTCTCCTTCGTCGAGGTGATGCGAACGGAGACGATGCTTCCGGTGACCGCGTTTGGGTGGTGTGAGGACTGCAGCGCCCTATCCGAGGCCCGTCCGGGGGCGCTCTATCCGAGACCAGGAATGATATCGCCCAAACTCCCGAGCCGGGGCTGTTCGAGCTGTTCGTATGTGCACGAGCTCGGCTCGCGGTCGGGTCGCCACCGGTTGAATTGCGCTACGTGGCGAAATCTTTCGCCTTCCATGTAGTCGTACCGGACCTCGACGACGAGCTCGGGCCTCAGCGGAACGAAGGAAAGGTCCTTCCCGGCGTTCCACCGAGATCCCTCGTTCTTGCGTGGTGTCCGCTCGACGGACTCATGGGCCGCCCAGTTCCACGGGTGCTCTGCGAAGTCGACGACGAGCGGCTGCAAATCGGCAAACATGCTGCGGCGCTTGGCCATTGGGAACGCACCAATGACGCCTACCGAGGCGAGGACGCCGTCGTCCTTGTATAGCCCGAGCAACAGTGACCCGATCGCGTCGTCGCTCGACTTGTGCGTCCGGTAACCGGCAACGACGCAGTCCGCGGTCCGCTCGTGCTTGATCTTGAACATCACCCGCTTGTCGGGCACGTAAAGGACGTCGAGAGGCTTGGCGATGATGCCGTCCATGCCCGCGCCCTCCAACTCCGAGAACCATCGCTCGGCGGTACCGACGTCGGTGGTCGCCGGGGTGACGTGAAACGACGGCCCGGCGTCGGCCATCACGTCGACCAGTGCTGCGCGGCGTTCGCGGAATGGGCGGTTGGTGTAGTCGTCGTCGCCGAGCGCGAGCAAGTCGAAGGCGATGAAGGCCGCCGGGGTCTTCATCGACAGCATCCGCACGCGACTGTCTGCCGGGTGTAGGCGGTGTTGCAGCGCCTCGAAGTCGAGGCCGTTGTTGCGCGCGACGATGATCTCGCCATCGATGACGCAGCGGTCGGGCAGTTCAGCCGCGGCGGCCTCGACCAACTCGGGGAAGTAGCGCGTCATTGGTCGTTCGTTGCGGCTGCCGAATTCCACGTCGTCGCCGTCGCGAAAGCAGATCGACCGGAACCCGTCCCACTTCGGTTCGTAGGACGCGCCCGCAGGCATGTCCTTGACGGCCTTGGCCAGCATCGGCCGGACAGGAGGCATGACGGGAAGCTGCATCGCTCCATTGTTGGCTGCGAACCATCCGTTGTGTGGCCCACTTCCGCTGATGAAGCGACTCGCTTGAACCGATGTCGGAGCTACCGTGATCGACTGTCTGAGCGCGCTCGATCGAGCAAATGCGGATCGTGGGCGTTGACGAGGAGGATGCCGGGGTCGTTGGCCAGCCACAGTTCGCGTAGCTGCCGATGGTTCTCCTTAACCCTTTTCCAGTCATGGGCGATGAGGCGTTCGAACACCGTGAGGGCCTTCGGCGCGGATTGGGATCCGTCGAGTTGGCCGTGGTGATAAAACGAGTCTCCGACGTGCAGGACCCACCGCTGACCCGTATCCACGGCGACCGCGGCGTGCCCGCGGCTATGTCCGGGAAGGCTGATCATCACGACACCCGTTGCAACGTCGGTCAATTCCTTCGCGGCGGGAAACCCGTGCCATGGTTCGCTCGCCGACGGATGGTGTTCGACGATTGCGGGCTGGTGTGCGCGCTGTGTGGGCCGATACCGCGTTCGCTCCATCAGTGTCTGCGGGCGCTGCATCGCAAGAGCCTCGCCGTCCGTGACGTGGACACGGGCCCAGGGGAAGTCGGCGAGGCCACCGGTGTGATCGGCGTCGAAGTGTGTGAGCACGATGTGCCGAACGTCTTCGGGCTTGAAACCAAGACGCCGAACTTGGTTGATCGCCGCCTCGTCCCTGTCGAAGGCCGGCCGGAAGTAATGACGAGCGGTTCCGAAACGGGGCGACGGCGCTTCGGCGTCGCGCAGGCCTAGTCCCGAATCGATCAGGACGAGGCCGCTGTCGGTTTCGGCGAGCAGCACGTGCGACACCAGCCCGCCTGGGGTCGCGCGCGGCCGCATGGTGCCGCAGTTGAGGTGATGAACCTTCACGTCGGCATGTTCGTGACGCGGCGCACGAGTGCGTCGAACGTGCGGTCGGGCAGCAGCCGGCTCAACGCAATCAGGGGGCGGGCCCCGGCGCCGACGACATAGCGGGTCTTGGGACGTCGGGCCGTGCATGCCCGGGTGATTGCCTTGGCTATGACAGAGGGTGGCGAAGTCAAGCTCGCGCCGGGTTGTGAGCTGGCTCGAAGTCGGTCAGCGACGGCGGTGGCTTGATGTTCGTAAGGTCCGGAACCCGACGTGGCGATGAGCTTGTCCGCGGCGATGGCGCCCCAGTCGGTTTGGATGGAACCCGGTTCGACGAGGACCACGTGGATGCCCAATGGTTCGGCCTCGAGCCGCAGGGCGTCGCTGAGTCCTTCGACGGCGTACTTGCTGGCGTGATACCAGCAGCCCAGCGGGGTCGCGAGGCGGCCACCCATAGAGCTGACATTGACGATGGTGCCGTGGCCCTGGGCGCGCATGTACGGCAACACGAGCTGGGTGAGGCGAGCCAAGCCGAACACATTGACATCGAACTGAGCCTGCGCGTCCGACAGCGGGGTGTCCTCGAGTGCTCCGTAAGAGCCGTAGCCGGCGTTGTTGATCAGTACGTCGATCCGACCCTCGGTATCGATGATCTGCGCGACCGCCGCAGTGTCGGAGGCGTCATCCGTGACATCAAGTGAGATCGTCTTGATGCCAGAGGCGTTCAGCGCCGCCATTTGCGCGGTGCGTCGGGCGGCGGCATAGACGGTGAAGCCGGCCTTGTTCAAGGCGGCGGCCGTTTCCGCGCCGATTCCCGAGGATCCCCCCGTTACGAGCGCCACTTTCGCTGACATGTCTCATTCACCCTTCTTAAAGAACCGCCGGTCTGTTGTCTTGAAACTTAAGAGACCGCTGGTCCCTTGTCAACCGGGCGGCTAGGCTCTCTTCGCGTGCAGACGTTTCAGCGGGCGCGAAGTGCCGAGCAACGCGAGGCCAGACGCGAAGCGATCATGGGCACGGCGCACCAGATGCTCACCGAGATGCCGGTGAGTCGGGTGACCATGAACGGCTTGGCGCGCAGGGTGGGGCTCGCCAAGTCCAATGTCATGCGCTACTTCGAGTCGCGGGAAGCAGTCCTTCTCGACCTGTTGTCCAAGATGTCGGCCGAATGGCTGGTCGAGGCGACATCTCAAGTGGAAGAGAACCTCTCGCGCGACGGAAACGCCTTGGAGAGGGCGCACACGCTCGCGCAGATCTTCGCCGCCTTGTTGACAGAGCACCAGGTGCTGTGCGACTTGCTCAGTGCTGAGACGTCGGTGCTCGAACACAACGTCTCCGAAGAGGTGGCTCTGCGATACAAGCGCGGCGCAGTTGCAGCCCTCGACGGACTGGCTGCACTGATCGTCGACGTCCTACCCGAACTCGACGACGAGTCCGGGCACGATGCAGCGTTCACCACCATCGTCCTGGTCGGGGCGATGTGGACACACAGCCACCCGTCTCCAGCGATGGCGGCGGTCTATCGCGATGAACCAGCACTTGCCACTGTCGAGGGATTCACCGAATCCCTTGGCCACATGATTTGTACTTACCTCACCGGTCTGCTCGCGAAAGCCACCGATGACGCCGGGCGGGGCGCGACCAAGCCTGCGTGATCAATTTCGTTGGGTGCCAACATTTATCAGCGATGCCGTTCGTCGCGCCAACGCCAACGGCTGGTGCCCGCCGAACCGGTCCGACGCGTGTGTGTTTCCCGGGCGCATCTTTCGCTAGCCGAATTGGGTGATGCCGCCGTCCACGACCAACGACTGCGCGGTGATGTAGGCGGACTCGGCACTGAGCATGAATACGGTTGCGTACGCGATGTCCCAGGCGCTGGCTTGGCGACCCAGTGGCCATCGAATCTCGGTACGACCCTTGACGGTTGCATCGCCCACACGGCCGAGAGGTGTGTCGACAGGGCCGGGAATGACGTAGTTCGCCCGGATTCGCCGTGGCGCGCCTTCGAGCGCGACATGCCGAGTGAGTCCGAACAACGCGGCCTTCGAGGAGTCGTAGGCGGGAAACCGGGTGCCGGCCTTCAGTCCGGCTGCCGACCCGATGAACACGAACGCGGCGTCCTCCTCGAGCAGGGGCATGGCGGCTCGCGCCACGAGGAAGTGCGACCGCACGTTCACGGCGAAGATGTCATCCCACAACTCGGGCGTCGTGCCTGCCAGTCCCTTCCCTTCCCCGTACCCCACGTTGGCAACCACGCCGTCGAGGCCGCCAAGGAGTCCGTGGGCCTTCTCAACGAGTCGCGCGCACGCCGCGGCATCGCGGACGTCGGCGACGATGGGGATTGCAGCGCTGCCTTCTTGCGTGCACAGTTCGGCGGTGAATCTGGCGGACTCTTCGTTGACGTCGACGCATGCCACTCTGGCGCCTTCGCGAGCGCTCAGCACGGCGATCGCACGTCCGTTGCCGACCGTCACTTCCGGATCCGGTGAGGGGCGCGAGCCGGCACCGACGACGATGATCCTGCGGCCGGTCAACCGACCTCGGCCGGCTGCGTTGCCAGCCGACTCGGGGGCGAGATTCATGACTCGAAGGTAACACCTGTGCTGTACGGATGTACAGTCTGTGTATGGCCGAAGAGTACGAGTCGCGAGGCGGACCGCGGCTGCCGCCGATTCCGCCGGATCAGTGGGATGACGTCGCCGTAGCGGCGATCCGTGAAGCCTTCCCCGCGAACGTGGTTGACGCGTTCCGGGCGAAGGGGCTGGCGCCGAACGTGCTTGCCACGATGCTTCACCATCCGCCCCTCGCCGGATCGTTCAACCGGTTTGGCAATGTTCTGCTGACGGAGCCGGCGATCGGCCATCGCGAGCGGGAACTGATGTTGCTGCGCGTGGCTTGGCGTACTCGAGCGTGCTACGAATGGGTGCACCACGTCCGGCTGGCGAAGCGCTATGGAGTTGACGCCCGTGACGTCGCGGCGATCGCCAAGGGTGACGCGGAATGGTGGTCACCGCTAGAGCGTGACCTCGTGGCGGCGACTGATCAACTGCTCGACGACTACCGCATCGATGACGACACCTGGGGTCGCTTGCGTGGCCAGCTCAGCGACGCCCAACTCGTCGAGTTGCCTTTCGTGGTCGGGGCGTACACGTGTCTGGCCATGGCGTTCAACAGCTGGGAGCTGCAAGTCGAAGATGGGGTGGATACGAGTAGTGTTCCGCCGCTTCCGAATCGGCCCGCCCAGCGAGCCGAGTGAGGCCACTCCAGTACTATACGAACGTACAGCGCATGGCATGGTGCGCAGCCGATTTGATTCTCGATAGCCGCAACGCCATCAGATCGGGAACATGAAGCTGGTGGTGAACTCCATGAACGTCTTCGAGTTCGACGCGGACGGCAAGGTCATCCACCTCGACGTCTTCCTGCAGCAGCCGCCCCCCCGGCCGGATAGCCACCGCCGCCTTACGTTGAAAGTGGAAGCAATACTGTGCGCCGCTGGATGACCGGCCAGAATCTGCATGCCGACGGCGGAGTGTGGATCAGCGCGTGAGGGTATTGGTGATATAACGCAACGCGATTCGGTGACGCCTCCATGCTAGGAGACGACGGCGGGCATGCTGTCCCAGCCGCGCACCGTCGACGTGCGCGACCGCGTCGCGCCGGTCATGTCGATGTCCCACTCGGGCCACCGCTTGAGCACTTCCTCCAGAGCCACCCGACCCTCCAGGCGCGCCAGCGGGGAACCGACGCAGAAATGCGCTCCACGACCAAAGGTCAAATGCCCGCCGGGCTTTCGGTGAATGTCGAACCTGTCCGGATTCTCGAAGTGACGGTCATCGCGGTTGGCTGACGCCAGCATGATCAGCAGGGCGCTGCCCGCCGGTACGACCTGATCCTGGAAGGTCACGTGGTCGGTCGCGACGTACCGCGCGACGTGTGGCCCGGGTGGCTCGAACCGCAGTAGTTCTTCGATCGCCGTCGGAATCAACGTCTTGTCCTCCGCCAACTCCTTGCGCTGGTCGGGATGCTCGGCCAGAACCTTGCCCATCCAGCCGAAGAGGCGTCCCGTCGTCTCGACGCCCGCGCCCGCGACGACCGCCAGGAACACCACCAGTTCCTCCTTGGTCAACTTGCGCGTGGTTCCGTTCTCGTCTTCGAACTCCACGTTGAGCAATTCGGTGATCAGGTCATCGGAGGGGTTCCTCTCGCGCCAGTCGACGTACTCGCCGAACATCTCGCCGGTGAAGTAGCGGTCCTTCTTGATCGCCATCGGCTTTCCCCGCTCGTTGCGAAGCACCTGATTGGCATGCTCGCGCACGGCGGGTTGCTCGCTATCGGGGATCCCCGCCAGCATGCCGATCGTGCGCATGGGAAGTTCGGCGCCCAGGTCCACGACGAAGTCGAAGCGGTCTCCGCCGACGAGCGGATCGAGGCAGGCCACGCAGAACGCGCGGACCTTGTCCTCGATGGCCCTCATCTTCTTCGGCGTGAACGCTCTCGACACGATGGCCCGGTGGATCGTGTGCAGCGGTGGGTCCTCGTTGATGAAGATCCCCGGCGGCATTACCGGATCGGTCATGACGACTTCGAGAATGTCACCCTTGGCGGAACTGAGCCGCGCCGTGTCCTTCAGTGCTGCATCGACATCGGCGTAGCGGCTCACGCCCCAGAAGTCGTGACGCTCGTTGTAGTAGACCGGGCGCTCGTCGCGTAGGCGTCGGTAGGTCGGGTAGGGATCGAGGTCGATGTCGAAGTCCCATGGGTCGTAATACAGATCGCTCAACGTCGACTCCTCGGCAGCTGTACGTCGCGTGCACATGGCTCACTGTGCTGTACGACTGTATAGGAAGGGAAAGGGCCGGGCAACCGGGCCTTGCGTAACGCCTGAGGTTGACCGTACGACCGTGCAGCGACTTGCCCCTGCCGTGCTATACGATCGTACAATCTGGTGGTCGGCCGCGCCGATGGCTCCGCCACGAAACTCATAGGAGCAGGCAATGAGCAGTCGGTTCTCACTCGACGGCCGAGTCGTCGTCGTCACCGGAGGCGGCACGGGCATCGGTCGCGGTGCCGCACTCGTGCTGGCCGAGCACGGCGCCGACGTCGTGCTGGCGGGCCGCCGGCCTGATCCGCTGGAGTCGACCGCGAAGGAAGTGATGGCGCTCGGACGCCGAGCGCTGGCGGTGTCGACCGACGTCACCAGCATGGCGGCCTGTCAGCAATTGATCGACAGCGCCCTTGAGGAATTCGGTCGGGTGGACATCCTGGTGAACAACGCGGGCGGAGCGCAGACCAAGCCAATCAAGCGGTGGACCGAAGACGAATTCGATGACGTGCTCGCCCTGAACTTGGGCAGTGTCTGGCACTTGTCAAGGGCCGCATCGGTCCCGATGCTCGAACAAGGCAAGGGCGCGATCGTCAACATCTCATCGGGTGCCAGCTTGCTGGCCATGCCCATGGCTGCGCCGTATGGTGCTGCGAAGGCGGCGGTCAACAACCTGACCGGCTCCATGGCGGCGGCGTGGACGCGCAAGGGGGTTCGCGTGAACGCCATCGCATGCGGGGCCGTCCGTGCAGCAACCCTGATGGACGAGGCCGAGAAGCTTGGCCTCGACGAGCGCACGCTCGCCATGTCCAACGGGGTGGGTCGGCTCGGCGAACCCGACGAGATCGGTTACGGCGTGCTGTTCTTCGCCTCCGACGCATCGAGCTTCTGTTCGGGGCAGACGCTGTACATGCACGGCGCGCCAGGGCCTGCAGGTGTCTGACTTGCAGAACCTTGTGCGTGGCCCGCACTCTGCTATACGCTCGTACAGCGGAGGTGCGCTTGGTCACCGGCAGGGAGTGGTCTGAGTTGAATCGAACAGCAGTGGTAACCGGCGGGGGATCCGGGTTGGGTCAGTCGATCAGCGCCAGACTCGCCGCGGACGGCCATCGGGTCGCCGTCATGGACGTGAACCTGGAGAACGCGGAGAAGGTCGCCACGGAGATTCAGGCGGCGGGAGGCACCGCACTCGCGCTTGGAGTTGACGTGTCGGATGAAGCGGCCGTGGGGTCCGCTTTCGCCGAGATCCGCGAATCGCTAGGGCACATAGGCATTCTCGTCACGAGCGCCGCGATCGCAGGGTTCACCCGCTTCGACAAGATCACCCTCGAGGAATGGAATCGCTACCTGGCGGTGAATCTGACCGGCACGTTCCTCGCGGTCCGGGAGGCGCTCTCGGACATGGTGGAAGCCAACTGGGGTCGGATCGTCACCATCTCCTCAGCCGCCGGTCAACAGGGTGCACCTCGGCAGGGGCACTACGCCGCCACCAAGGGTGGCGTGATCGCGATGACGAAGACGCTCGCCCTGGACTACGCCCGCAAGGGCATCACGGCCAATACCGTGCCCCCGTTCGTCATCGACTCGCCCATGCTTCGGCAACAGCAGACCGATGGAAAGCTCCCTGCGACTGAGTATCTCGTGCAGGCCATTCCCGCTGGACGCCTTGGCGCGGGTGAAGACGTCGCCGCCGTGTGTTCGTTTCTGTGCTCCGAGGGTGCGGGATACGTCAACGGACAGGTGATCGGTGTGAACGGCGGAGCCGTCGTTTGACCACTGGATCACGAAACCCAATCGCCGAGCTTGCACAACAGGAGGTGAAGTGCGCGTCGAAGTAGACCCATCCCGCTGCCAAGGGCACACGCTGTGCGCCATGATCGCGCCCGATTCGTTCGAACTCGATGACGTCGACGGCCATGCGCGCGCCGTCGTCGGTGAGGTGCCCGGCGAACACCGAGACCGGGTGCTCGAAGCGACGCAGTCCTGCCCGGAGCAAGCCATCAGCGTGATGGCCGAGCAGCTCGCGCAGGCGCGCGCCGCCCATGGCCTGCGAGGGGGACGATGAAATGAGTGCCCTTCCAGACGGTTCCAACTCTCACGATGCGGTACCCCGCTATCACTTCGACCGACACACCGCCGACTACCGCGAGAGCTTTCTCGACATCACCCACGAGATGCACCGCACGTGTCCGATCGCCTGGACCGATACCTACGACGGCCACTGGGTCGCAGCCGGAAGCGCTGAGGTGTTCGAACTCGCACGCTGTCCGCACGTGTCCAACGACCATGACGTCAACCACGAACGACGCGGCTACAAGGGCATCTCGATACCGCTGCTCGTCGATGCAGAGAACTACCGCGGCGGCATGCTCGAGATGGACGATCCCGAACATCGCTTCTACCGCACCGCCCTCAACCCCTACTTGTCGCCGGCCGCGGTCAAACGGTGGGAGCCGTTCGTCGACGAGATCGTGCGCGCGTGCATCGACGATCACATCGAAACGGGACACATCGACTTCGTCGACGACGTCGCGAACGTAGTACCCGCCGTACTCACATTGGCGATGCTCGGCGTCCCTCTCGAGAAGTGGACGCTCTACAACGAACCGGCGCACGCACTGGTGTACACGCCGCCAGACTCACCCGATGCGGCACGCGTACGCGAGCTGTACATGGCCATGGGCGTCGACTTGTTCACCAACCTGCTAGAAATCCGCGAAGATCCGCGGCCCGGCATCATCGACGCGTTGGCAAGGCTGCGCATCGACGGCGAATCGCCGCCTGACATCGAACTCATCGGCATGCTCAATCTCTTGATCGGTGGCGGTTTCGATACGACGACGGCGCTGACCGCGCACGCCTTGGAATGGCTTTCCCAGCATCCCGAGGAACGCACCCGGCTGAGCCGTGACCGCGAGACTCTGCTGAATCCGGCCACCGAGGAGTTCCTGCGCTTCTTCACCCCGGCTCCGGGAGACGCACGCACCGTCTCGGAAGAGGTCGAACTCGGAGGGACCCGACTCAGGGAAGGCGAGCGTCTGTGGCTGTCCTGGGCGATGGCCAACCGCGATCCAGCACTCTTCGCCGAACCCGACGACGTGGTCCTCGATCGAAAGGGCAATCGGCACTTCAGCTTCGGGTTGGGCGTGCACCGTTGCATCGGATCCAACGTAGCCCGCACAGTGTTCAAGTCAATGCTCACTGCGGTGCTCGACCGGACACCTGACTACCAATGCCTGGCCGAAGGCACCGTGCATTACGACAGCATCGGCGTGATCCAAGGCATGCGCCACCTGCCCGCCACCTTCAGCCCGCGACAGCGATCGGGCCCCGGCGTCGCAGAGACCGTCCAAAGACTGCAGCAAGTCTGCGACGAACAAGGCTTGGCGCGTCCCATCACCGAAATGAAGGAATCGGCAAGGATTTCCGACTAAGTCACGTCCCCACCGCAGCCCGCGCATCCGCCCACAGGAAGAGGCAGTCATGTCCAACGACGACCTGGTCGCAGTGGTTACCGGTGCTAGCCGCGGTGCCGGTGCGGGGATCGCCCACGCCCTAGGAAGTCACGGGTGCACGGTCTATGTCACCGGCCGCACGAGGGACTCCACCGCAGCCCGCTCGGCCGGCACCATCGATGAGACCGCTGCGCGCGTGACCGCCGCGGGCGGCACTGGAATCGCCGTCGCCGTCGATCATGGTGACGACGATCAGGTGCGGAAGCTGTTCGCGCGCATCGGCGAAGAGACGGGCCGCGTCGACATCCTGGTGAACAACGCCGCGATCATCCGCGACGAGATGATGGGTCGGACGAAGTTCTGGGAGGAACCCGTCAATGTCATCGACACCCTCGACGTGGGCTTGCGCAGCAGCTACGTCGCCACGGTGCACGCAGCGCCTTTGATGCTGCCGCAGCGCAAGGGCCTGGTGGCCTTCTCATCGTCGTCGGGCGCGGTGCACTACGCCTTTGGGCCCGCCTACGGAGTCCCGAAGGCCGGTACCGACAAGATGGCCGCCGACATGGCGTTCGACTTCGAGGAGTTCGGCATCGCGGCGGTGTCCATCTGGATGGGGTCGCTACTCACCGATCGCGTCCGCAAGATCATTGCCGGTAACCCCGAGAAGTTCGGTCACATCCTGCAATCCGCCGAAACCCCCGAGCTGACGGGCCACGTCATCTGGGCGCTCTACAACGACGCCGACCTGATGAACGTCAGTGGTCAGACGTTGATCGGCGCCGAGCTGGCGAGGAAGTACGGAATCGCCGACGAGGACGGACGCCACCCACCGTCGTACCGCGACCTCTACGACGTCCATCCACACGAGCAGCAAGCGCACGTGATGCGATGAGTGCACCGTGAGACTGGACTTCGATGTTGACGTCGAAGCGTTCCGGGCCGAATTCGTCGACTTTCTGACTGCCAATTTGCCGACCACGGCTGACGCGTCGGCGGAACGACCTCGATCCAGCGCCGACGTTCCGCAGTGGGCGCGTCGGTGGCAGCGCGTGCTATTCGACAACGGCTGGCTGCAACCGGGCTTTCCGCCCGAGTTCGGCGGGCGCAATGCGACGGTGGTTGAGCAGTACGTGTACTTCGAGGAACTGTCCCGAAGGCGCATTTATCAGACGTTCAACCCGCAGGGCGTCGGGATCATCGCCGCTTCGTTGATTCAGCACGGCACCGCCGAGCAACATCGGCGTTGGGCCGTGCCCATCCTGCGCGCGGACATCACGGCCGCATTGGGCATGAGCGAACCCGGGGCGGGCTCGGATCTGACGTCGCTGCGAACCCGGGCGATCCGCGACGGGGATTGCTTCGTCGTCAACGGCCAGAAGGTGTGGACCTCGGGGGCCCACGACGCTGATGTGATCTTCACCTTGGTGCGCACAGACCCAGATGCGCCCAAGCACAAGGGGATCAGCGTCCTCTTGATTCCCACGGACCTACCGGGGGTGACGCGACGCCCATTCGCCTCCGCCTGCGGAATCGACGACGTCGACTTCAACGAGGTGTTCTTCTCCGACGTGCGGGTCCCGATCGAGAACCTCGTCGGCGAAGTGAACACAGGCTGGCAGGTGGCCAACTCCTCGCTCGGTCACGAACGAACGCTGCTGTGGCTCAGTTACGCCGACCGGCTGCAAGAGCTCATCGAGGATTGGAGACCGAGCAATTCTGTGGACCGTGACGCACACGCCACCCTCATCATGGACACGTGGGCGTTGCGCCTGTTGGGGTCAGCAGAACTGGGCCGAGCTGCCCGCGGGCACGGGGATCCGGCTTCGATGTCGGTGCTCAAACTGCTTGGTTCCGAGGCGATTCAAGCTGCAGCGGAGGCAGCAATGGACTCAGCGGGTATAGCGACCCTCGTCGATGGGGGCCAGACCAGTCCGTTCTCTTCGTACCACCTCGAGGCCTACACCAGCAGTTGGTTCACGCGATACCTGCGAAGCTTCGGCGCCACCATCGCCGGTGGCACATCGGAGATTCAGCGCAACGTCATCGCCCAACGGGTGCTCGGGCTGCCACGCGGTGTGCACTAACCCACGCCGAGCAGGTGCTGTACGAGTGTATAGTGCGGTACATGGGCTCGGACACACGTCGTACAGCGAGCTGGCTACAAGTGAAATCCGAGACGAGGACGCGATGTCGAAACGCATGATCTTCACTCTGTTGGTGATGGACTCCATCGGTCACAACTTCCACGGGATCTGGCGTCATCCGCGCGCACGCAACCGTGAGTTCAAGGCATTCGAGCCCTGGGTGGACCTCGCAAAGCGGGCCGAGCAGGCCAAGGTCGACGCGTTCTTCTTCACCGATGTCATTGGCGTGCAGGGGCAGTACAAGGGTTCCAACGACGTCGTCTTCGAGATGGCAATGAACGTGCCCATCGGCGACTGCACCATGCTGATACCCGCGATGGCCCACCAAACCCGGGACATCGGATTCCTCTACAGCAGCTCGGTCATCCAGCACCACCCATTCGTATTCGCCCGCGCCGCATCCACATTGGACCACCTGAGCAACGGCCGGATCGGCTGGAACATCGTCACCTCCGCCAACGAACAGGCGTTCCGCAATCTCGGCCTGCCGGGCAATCTGTCGCACGACGAGCGCTACGCCTGGGCCAAGGAGTACGTCGACGTGGCCTACAAGCTATGGGAGGGCTCCTGGGACGTCGACGCCATCGTCGACGACCCGGAAGCCGGCGTCTACGCCGACCCGTCCAAGGTGCACCCCATCAATCACGAGGGTGGGCGGTACCGCGTGGAGGGGTTCAACCTCATGGAACCCTCGCCGCAGCGCACACCGGTGCTGGCCCAAGCGGGCGGGTCACCGGCGGGTTTGGACTTCGCAAGTACCCACGCCGAGCTGATGTTCCTCTCGGCGATGTCACTAGAGACGATAACCCAGCAGATCGGCAGCGTCCGTGCGATTGCGCGGGAGCGCGGCCGCCGTGACGGGGACATCCTCTTCCTACAGGGCATGATGTTCATCGTCGGGTCCACCGACGAAGAGGCGCATCGCAAGTGGGCCGAACTCGAGGAATATCGCAGTCAGGAAGCCCAAACCGCCTACTTCTCGAGCCTCAGTGGCATGGATCTCGGCCAATTCGATGCCTCCACTCCCCTTGAAGACATCCTCGACGAGATCCCAGGGATCCGCGGTGCGTTCCTGTCGATGATCAACGCGTGGCCGGCCGGGGCGAAGCCGACGGTCAAGGACTTCCTGACCTCATTGTCGTTGCCGCAGATGGTCGTTGGGTCACCCGAGACCATCGCCTCGCGACTCGTCGACTACCAGTCCGCAGGCGTTGACGGGGTCCAGATCATGAATGCCCTGATGCCTGAGAGTTATCACGACTTCTTCGACTACGTGGTGCCCGTGCTCCAGGACAAGGGACTGATGCAGACCGAATACCGCCCTGGAACCCTGCGCGAGAAGCTCTTCGAGACGCCTACCGCCGACATCGGCGAGCGCCACCCCGCGTACAGCTACCGCGGCATGTTCTGCGACAGGTGACCGACCACCGTTACGCCACGTCAGCCGTCGCTCACGCCTTGCGCGCGGGAGTGCGTCGTCGCGAATTCGTCTTTCGCTTCGGCACTTCGGGTCGCGGCTCCACGGTGTCGATGTACTTCTCGAAGGCCTCGGTCACTTCCGCGTGCGCCGACTTCACGCCGATTCCCTCCTCGAGATTGAGAAGCTTCGGCAGGCCGGACATCAGCAACTGCAATGCAGGCAAGGAGAGGTCGCCGATCGGTCGTGCGTTCTTGCCGAACTTCGCTACGAGTGCCTCCAGTTGAATTTTGCGGACACCCTCGGTGGCAGTGGCGATCTCGGCGCGGATGGACTTGCGGTGGTTTCCGAGGGCCATGAACTCTGTCATCATCGCGCCAGTCGCCTCCTGCCAGGAGTACTCCCAGACCGCGCGGAGGGGGTCATCGGTGCGGCGTTCGAACGCCTCGGCGAGGTAGGCCAGACTGCGCTCCGAATAACGTCTGATCGCGGCCACGAAGATGTCGTCAAGGGTTGGAAAGTAATACTGCACCAGACTCGCCGTGACGCCGGCCTTCGACGCTAGCGTTCGGTAGGACACGCTCGCATAGCCCTCTTCGAGCATGGTCTTCTCGACGCAGTCCAGAAGGACGTCCCGAGTCTTGGACGTTTCGGCGCCGACGCGCCGCGACGAAGTCGCCATGGCCTCCCGATCTGTTCGCTACACGTATTCTGACATCCAGTCCGTTGCTGTACAGTCGTATAGTCTCTTAGTGTGCCGACATGCGTCGGCGCCGACCCATGCGACCGGCAGGACGACGATGACCTTCTACCTCACCCCCAGCCCCCTGGACACGCTCCAGAAGGACGTCCGCTATCTCCTGGATCGCACCGAGATCCTGGATTGCGTGTCCCGCCATTCCCGTGGTTGCGACCGTCACGACGTCGACCTCATCACCTCCGCGTATCACGGGGACGGTGTCGATGAGCACGGCCACGCCGTCAACTCGGGAGCGGACTACGGCGAGTGGGCGAACCACACCCACGCCGAGACGTCGCGCGTACACACGCACAACATCACCACCCACAACTGCGAGATCGATGGCGACACAGCGCACGCAGAGAGCTATGTGCTCGTGGTGTTGATCGGGCTAAACACCAAGAATGCTCAGTTCATCACCGGTCGTTACATCGACCGACTCGAGCGTCGAGATGGACAGTGGCGCATCGTCCTTCGTCGATCCACGGTCGAAGGCATGTTCATCGGCGACGCCCGGGTCTTGCAGTCGCCGTTCTTCACGGAGAAGGGCTACCTCGTCGGAACGCGAGACCGTGACGACCTGTCCTACGATCGCCCGCTGAGCATCGACACTCCTGCGCCTGCGAGGTGGTAGCGACAAGCGCAACCGTCACGGGCATGTTGGCCGGCGAGCAGCGGATGCTCATCGACGACGACCTGTAAGTCGCCGATGGCGGCGGACTGTCGGCGTCGTACATCAGAGCAGTCTGGGCTACCGCAACGGCACCCACGAATGCACGGAGTATCCCACCATCAAGACCATCGGTCTCCCGGAATGGGAACGCGGATGCGGGTTTACGACGCGGTTAGACCGACCTGGGAGGGGTGTCCAAGAGCAATACGCTAAGGGACGTGAATCGACATCCGCCTGGAGGGGACCCCATGACAGATCCCCGATTGCACATCCGACCTCCCGAGTGGTTGAAGGACGTCAACGCTCAGATTCTGGCCGACCCGGGGGCCACGGCCGTGCTGACCGTCGCCGGGCGCAAGACGGGAACGCCGCGGCGTACCCGGTCACCCTGTACGACGAGGCCGGCGTCCGCTATCTCGTCGGTGGGTTTCCCGGTGCGGATTGGGTCCGCAACGTTCGTGCGGCCGACCACGCGGTGCTGGTCGTCGACGGCCAAGAGGAACGCGTCCGGCTCGTCGAACTCGACGCCGCATCCGCGGAGCCCGTGTTGCGGGCGTGGCCGACGGTCACTCCGGACGGGGTGGCGATCATGCGCGACGCGGGCATCGTCTCGGACATCACGCCGGATGCGCTTGCTGCCGTGGCGGGGCTTTGCCCGGTCTTTCGCGTGGAACGGGCGTGAGGCGTAGCCCGGCTGCCAACCATCGCGAGTGTGCGATTCAAGACCCATTTCGCGGGAAGAGGCGCATGAGATGGCACGGTCGGCGGCGCGCCCTGACACTTCTAGTCAGCTGACGACGCGGAGGGTAGTCAGCGTGGGGTCGGCGGCGTAGGCGATCCGAATGCCATCCGACCGCGCCTTCCCGAGCGCGTCGAGGACCCCTTCGGTGACTTCCTCGCCGGGGGCGAGCACCGGAATGCCCGGCGGATATGGCGCGACGAGTTCGGCACTGATGCGACCAACCGCGTCCCCCAGGGCGACGGCCTCGCTCGGTGCGAAGAACGCGGCGCGCGGCGGTAGGACGGTCACCGGGGTGACCTGATACGCCGCACCCGTGACCACCGGTCGTGGGGTGCCCCGGTGCCCCGCTATCGACGTGCTGATCGCGTCGACGAGACGGCCGAGCGTGTCCGCCGTGTCAGCCATCGACACCTGTGCGACGAGGGTGTCCCGTTCGGCGGCCTCGACCGGCAATCCCGTTGCGAGCAAATCGTTCTCGATGGCGATGCCGTCGGCGCCGGTACCTGGCAGCACCATGGTCAACTTGAGGGGGTCGACACCCGGCCCGTCGAGCACGATGAGACCGTCGATGGACCCGAGCTGCTCGCGGGCGGTGCGTACCGCCGAGAGTGCTTCGCCCAGAAGCGATTCCCCGTCGCGCTCCAGCAGCGCCCGCGCGGCGTCGATGCTGGCGAGGATGGCGCCGGCCGGACTTGTCGTGTGCGTCGCCTCGACCCCCGCGTGGACCCGAGCGGGATCGATGCGATCACCCTGGACGAAGACCAGTGCGGCCTGGCTCCACGCGGGCAACGTCTTGTGGGCGCTGACGACCATGGCGTCGGCGCCGAGTTGCAAGGCGTGTCTTGGCAAGTCAGGATGAAAGCTGAAGTGCGCCGACCACGCTGCATCCACGACGAGCGGGACGCCACCAGCGTGGGCGACGTCGGCGAGCGCGGCGACGTCACCGACCGTGCCGACATAGGAAGGGTCGCCGACGAGCACCGCCGCCGCTTCGGGGTGTTCGCGCAGCACGTCGGCGACTGCCTCCGGCGAGACGCCCAAGGGGAGACCGGTCGACGCATCTACGTCGGGGCGAACCCACAGCGGAGTCAAGCCGGCGAGCACCAGACCGAGAAGCATCGATCTGTGCAGCGTGCGACTGACGACCACCGATCCGTTGTCGTCGCCGGCGAGCGCGAGGGCGAGTGCCTGGTTGGCGTGCGTCGAGCCGCCGACCGAGAAGCGGCATACGTCTGCGCCCCACAGGCGGGCCGCCCGGGCTTCGGCGTCGGCGAGGACGCCTCGGCTGAGCTTCATCGTGTCGAGGCCGGCGTACAGCGGCACGTCTCCTGCGACGACGTCACCGACCAGATCGTGACGCTGCTTGTGTCCCGGGATCGTGAACGGCGTCGGTGGATCCTCCTGGAATCTTAGCCAGGCGTCGAGCAGCGGCGCATTCGACCGCAGATCTCGTGGATCAGTGGGCACGGCGCAACGCTAGTCCACGCCGCTCGCCGATTGGCCGCATGGTGATTTCCGAGTGCACCAACGTCACCCGTGCCCGCTCCAGATCCTCACCCGCAGTGCCTATTTCACTTTTCATCGTGATCCCAAGCCAAGCACGTTGGGTGTGTTGCTCAACGCACCGCGCCGAATGGTGGCACGCCGTCGGGTCGCCAAGCACACTCAGGACCCACCGCTTTAGGGAATCACCACGTTCGAGCCGTGCGTGCGGCGGCCTTCGACCCTGGTACGCCCCCTTGCCGGTAACACGTACGCTGTACCTCTGGTGCTGACCGGGACATTGCAGTGGAAGGCTGGTGCGGGGTGCGGGCTCGCTTCACTGTCGACGAGATTGGTCAGTGCGCTCTGAACATCGTTGAGCGCGACGGGTTGGGCGGGCTGACCATGCGTGCGGTGGCTTCCCAGCTGAGCACGGGTCCGATGACGTTGTACAACTACGTCAGCGGCCGGGAAGGCCTCGAAGATCTGGTGGTTGGTGCGGTCGTCGAATCGTTGGTACTGCCCGAGCCCGCCAACGACTGGCTGACCGATCTGCAGCAAACCGCTACGGCTCTGTGGGAGGTGTTGCGGGCACATCCGAACGCCATCCCCCTGATTCTGATGCGCCGCGCGGTGTCCGTGTCGGCCTTCGCTCCGGCCGAACGGCTGATCGCCGCGTTATCCCGATCGCAATTGAGCGAACGTGACGTGTTGGCCGCGTTTCGCGCGATCCTGGCGCTGGTGACGGGCTCTGCCCAAGCGGAGTTCGCTGGGCTGTTCGCGGGCACGCCGGAGCACGATGAAGCCAACGCCGCTGGCGCCGCGAGGGTCGGCGCACTCGCAGGCGATCAGTATCCGCACATCGCAAGGTTGGCGAAGGTCAGCGATCAATCGACTGCAGCCGCCGACTTTCGGCGTGGCCTCGCCATCTTCCTACAAGGTCTAGCCTCTGCCGAGGAGCGTCCCGGGGCGAAGTGAGTTCGGACGCCGACTCGAAGCACCGCCATTGAAGTGGCCGAACGGGTCATACCTCTTGTCGGGCATGGCCGGTCGGTCCTGAGATCCTGGAGCTGAGAGTGGAAACTCCCTCTCCAGAAAGGAAGGCGAGGGCGTGGGGGCGTCCCGCCAGCGCCGATGCGAGGTGTGCTGCTCGACCCTCGACCACGCCGCATGGGTCGCCATTCGCGTTGGACGTCCAGCCGGTGTCGGTGGCGCGCAGGGTCAAGCCCGATGCGTTTCGCTTCGCGGGAACGAAGGGGTTTGGTAGCGAGACCTCCGTGTCGAGAACGGCTTCGACTATCTCCTCGGGTACCTCGGCGGGCTTTCCTAGCGCCAGGGCAATGTCGAGATGATGCATGACGTGGTCGCCCAGCAGCAGCCCGGGCGGAAACAAGCGTCCGATGCCGCGCCTGTGATCGATGAGCAGCTCGAAGGAGTCGATGAGTTCCTGGGGACTGCATCGGTGTGCAAGATGTTGCGCCAGTGCGGTATTGGTGCGATCGAAATCCATCCGATGTTTCGCCATCGACCAGCACAGCGAAGGTACGGAGATGCTGTATCCGATGACGAGATGAGCGAGCACGTCATGTGCGGTCCACTCGGAGCACAGGCTCGGCCGCGTCCACTCCACGGGCGTCAGCGAGCGGGCGAAGTCCACGAAGTAGTGGTCATGGCGTTTCAGCAAGTCACGGTTCGACATGGAGTTGCCTACGCAAGAAGGCTGTTTGGTCGGCTACCAACGTGTGCACGAGCGGTGGGTGGTAGATCTCGAAGTGGTCACCGTCATAGGAACGGACGGTCGCCTTGGGAGCGGTGCCAGCCACGTCGTACACGTGCTTGACGTCCATCAAATTCTCATTGGAAGACACGCAGATCAACAGCGGGGCTTGGATTTTCGATGCCTTGCGCTTGGCGCTGATCGTCGCGAGACCCAGAGCGTTGGCAGCCGCAATCCGGTTGTCGAATGGAGAATCCTGAGGCGCGGTGGAGTTCCAGCCTTGAAGTGCTCCTGGTGCCGTCACCACCGCCGTGCCGCCCGGGGCTCCGACGATGGGAATGTACTTGCGTGCGGAACCGGTTGCGGCGCGAACCAGGTCTTCGATGATCGGCGGCGTCATCCTGAACGCGGGCCCGAGTCCGGAGTGCAGCGCTGCGCCCGGGCCGTACACGATCGGGCACTGAACCACGACTGCGGCGACATCACTGCGTTCGCTGGCCACACGCAGTGCATGCATGGCGCCCAGGCTGGTGCCCCATAGACCCACTCGCCGGGCGTCGATGCGGGAGTCAGACTTGAGGAAGTCGTAGGCTGCCCGCGTGTCGGCGTGTTGACGCCGCATCGATAGCCGTTGGCGAGGATTGCCCGCGGAGGCTCCCGTGGTGCGGTAGTCAAACGCGAGCGTGGCTACTCCCGCAGCGCTGAAGGCCCGTTCGTACTGATGCAACATCATTTGATGGGTTGCGCCAAGGCCGTGGATGAGGACGACCGCCGGGTACGGGCCCGGCACATCGGGATAGGTCAACCACGCCGCGCACCGGGTGCCGTCTGAATCGAAGCTCGTGTCGATCGTCGTCGTCATGTCTCTATTCCTTCTGTGCCGCGGCAGCGCCGTTAGAGGTACGCTGTACGTATCAATAGGTACAACGTACGTAAATGCGTGTCAAGCGCGCGGTATCGATGTCGGCCGCGGACGGGGCCATGAGCACGGGAGGGCGCAATGTCTAGAAAGTCGTCGGGGCACACCGCGAAGGGTGAGCACACCCGGCAGCGAATCCTGGAAACCGCAGATCGTCTGATCGGCTCGCGCGGCGTGAGTCGCGTGACCCTCGAGGACGTCCGTGCCGAGGCGAAAGTGAGCAGCTCCCAGATCTACCATTACTTTGCTGACAAGCAAGCCCTGATCTCCGCCGTCGTCGACCATCAGGACTCCCTATCGTTCGGCGGCGGGTCGATGCTGGGTGGCTTCGAGTCGGCGGACGCCGTGCGGTCGTGGGTCCAGCGCCTCGTCGACGGGCAACACGATTCGTCATTGGCAGGCGGTTGTCCCATTGCCACGCTTGGCGCCGGGTTGATGGATCTCGATGGCGGCACGATCAACCAGATCGCACGGTTATTCCGCCGATGTGAGGACGGCATTCGTGCCGGCTACCGAACGATGCACGCCAACGACGACTTCGCGCCGGACGCTGATCCGGACGCCCTCGCGACCATGACGTTGGCTACTGCGATTGGCGGTCTCGTGCTCGCTCAGCTGAATCGCGACACCCAACCACTGCAGGTCGCTCTGGACGCCTTGCTCGCCTGTCTGCAGTCGCAACAACCGGCATCGCCAAAGGTGTTGCGATCAAACTGAATTGGATTGGTAATTCCAAAAATTCGTGTCTACCGTTCGGGACATGACTTTGGACATGGCAGGATCGGCGGCGTTGGTGACGGGTTCAACGAGCGGTATCGGCACCGCGATAGCAACGGCGCTGGCTCAGCGCGGAGCCCACGTACTGGTCTGTGGGCGCGACGCGGTACGAGGCGAGCACGTCGTGAACGACCTCCGCGGCGCGGGCGGGCGTGCCGACTTCGTTCCCGCAGACCTCGGCGGGGGCGCTGCGGCTGCCAGGGATCTGGCCGCTCGGGCTCAGCAGACCGCGGGTCGACACGTTGACATCCTGATCAACAATGCGGCAGTCGGAATCATCGCTCCGACAGCGGATATGCCCGAGGACGGATTCGACGCGGCCATCGCGACCAACCTCACCGCGCCCTACTACTTGGTCGGTGCTCTGGCGCCTGCGATGGCCGAAGCGGGTAGCGGGGCAATCGTCAACGTGGCCAGCATGGCTGGGCAGTTCGCGTTGCCCGGAATGTCCGTGTACGGCGCAACCAAGGCTGCGCTGTTGTTTCTGACCAAGAGTTGGGCCGCCGAGTACGGACCGCGCGGCGTTCGAGTCAATGCCGTCACGGTCGGGCCGACGCGTACTCCGGGTTCGGCCGAGTTGGGCGAGGCGCTCGACTTTCTGGCCGCGCAAGCGCCGGCTGGTCGCGTTGCCGACCCCGCCGAGATTGCATCGGCCATCGTATTCCTGGTCAGCGAAGCGGCGAGCTTCGTGCACGGCGCCGCTCTGCCCGTTGATGGTGGCCGCACCGCGGTGTGATGGAGCGACTGGAACTGCCCCTCGGCGATGACGTGGTCCACGGGTGAGTCTTCTCTTGCCGATACCGGTAGTGGCCCTTTGGCGCCGCGTCGGGACGACTGCGAACCGGCCGCCGCGGAGCTTCGCCAGATACGCGACATTTATATCTCCTCGCCGGATATCCTGAGCGGCAGCGTGATTCGAGTCGCAGTGCCCGGAGTTGCCAAGCCGTGGGGGCTTGGCAGTGTTGGGTTGAGCACCGTCCTTCTGTTGTAGGTCGGGTTGCATCGGCTGTAGTTGTGCTCCCCATTCGGGCCTGTCGTGGGTGCCGGTGTCGGGGGAAGTTGTCCGAAGTGAGGTTGCTCTGACGCAGCAGACATACGCCCAGGCCAGCACGGGCCGGGTGTAGCCCTGCGTCGGCGCTAAACGGCCCGATCGCGGAGCCTCGCGCCGACGGCGCACCCGCGTCGCTCAGATGCCTAGCCGTCTGGCCGCGTTGCGAAATCCGACCGCCTCGCGATGGGCCCGGTCAGGCCCGGTGGTGCTCGGGGATAGGGCAAATGACCTATTTCTCAACAGCATCCGCGAAATTTAGCATCCACTTTGTCGGCGCAAACGAATTCAAACAGGGGGAAACGTAGATGGCTGCTTCAACATCGGATGGCGCGGCATCGGAGAGTGCGTCATGGTCGCGCAGGGAAGGGGTCACCATCGTGTCCAGCCATCGCAAGGCGTCATCGCGCCGGGCCTTCAAGTCGGTCGGTTTTCTGGGGGTTGGAGCGGCCGGTGTCGCAGCCGCTAGCGCCGGGTTGATGGTGGCGCTGACGCCCCCTGACTCGACGGCGTCGGCGATGCCGCGCGTCGAACTGGCGAGCACCGACTTTGCGCTGGCTCCGGTCGGGCAGGCCGACCCGTTCTGGTGGCTCTACGACCACGGCCTGATCGGCTCGGCCGGGTCCGGTACGCCGACACCGCTGGCCTTGCTTGCGGCTCAGCCCGACCCATTCAACGGGGCCTGCGGATTGATCTGCAATGGCGCGGCCGGCACGGCGGCGCATCCGGACGGCCAAGCCGGCGGCCTGCTGTTCGGCAATGGCGGTGCGGGCTTCAACGGCGGCGCCGGTGGATCGGCCGGGCTCATCGGCACCGGCGGCCGAGGCGGTGACGGTACCGCGGCAGGGGTTGCCGGCGGCAGGGGCGGGACTGGAGGATTCCTGATCGGCTCCGCAGGCGACGGTGGCAATGGCGGGCTCGGCGCCAACGGTGGCGACGGTGGCGACGTCGGCGGCTTCTCGCTGGTCGGCAACGGCGGCGCGGGGGGTCGTGGCGGCGACGGGGTGGCCGGTACGACCGGCACCGCCGGCGGCAACGGCGCGACCGGCGCGACCGGCACGGCCGGCTCGACCGGCACCACCGGCACCACCGGCACCGTCGGCTCGACCGGCTCGACCGGCGCGACCGGCGCCACCGGCACTACGGGTAGCGCTGGCGCGGCGGGGGTCAACACCGGCATCCAGGGAGGATACGGCGGTAGCGGCCAAGGGGATCCTTCCACGACCTTCGCGGACACCCGCATCGGCAATCCGGGCGGTACCGGTCAACCGGGCCAGGGCACCGGGGCTACCGGTGGGCTCGGTGGGAATGGGGCTGACGTCAGCGGAATTCACATCGTGACCGGCGGCGCCGGCGGCACTGGAGGCCCCGGCAGCCAAGGCGCCTCCGGCGGGACCGGCGGCACGGGCAGTCAGGGCGGTACCGGCGGCACGGGCGGCCAGGGCGGCGTCGGTGGGGTCGGCGGGACCGGCGGCGACGGTGGCACGGGTGGCACCGGCGGAGCCGGCACCGCAGGACAGCCCGGCCAGGCCGGAACCCCAGGTCTGGCCGCCGGCGCGGGTGGCAACGGCGGCAAGGGCAGCCGGCTGATCGGAAACGGCGGCGCGGCCGGCGACGGCGGCATCGGCGGCGCGGGCGGCGACGGAGGGCGCGGCGGCGACGGTGGCGTCGGCGGTGCCGGCGGCACGGGTGGCGACGCAGGTGACGGCGGCATCGGCGGCACGGGCGGCCAGGGCGGCACTGGCGGTACCGGCGGGCGCGGTGGCACCGGCGGCCAGGGCGGCATCGGCGCCGTCGGCGGTATGGGTGGTCAGGGCGGGAATGGCGGATTCGCCACAGCAGGCACGTCGGCCGCCCCTCTCACCGGCCAACCTATCGCAGGAGACGCGACCGGCGGGGCCGGCGGTCAGGGCGGCACCGGCGGGCAGGGCGGTACGGGCGGCTCGGGCGGCGCAGGCGGCCAAGGCGGTGGCGGCGGCGTCGGCGGGCCAGGTGGCGGCGGCGGCCCGGGTGGCGCTCCGGGTGCCGCCGGCGCGGGCGGCCAAGGCGGCGTCGGCGGTGACCCCGGTGCGGGCGGTGCCGGCGGATCGGGCGGCCAGGGTGGCGCGGCGGGCACGGCCGGCTCCGGTGGCCTCTTCGGCGGCGCGGGGGCCAGCGGGCACTCCGGTGCCGCCGGCAGGCCCGGGCACACCGGCAGCTCCGGAACTCACGGCGCCAACGGCGTCACCGGCGCGGCCGGCAACGCCGGCCAGCAGGGGGCATCGGGTCAAGCGGGTGGTAACGGAGCCACGGGTGCGAACGGCGTTACCGGCTCGACCGGCCGCGGAGGCCGAGGAGGTACCGGCGGTGCAGGTGGCGCCGGCGGAACGGGCGGCTTCGCGGAGGCCGCAAAACCACCGAATTACACCATCGATGGCAGCCATAGCGACGACGGACGGCCAGGCGGGGCGGGGCAGCCCGGCTTCGTCCACACCACCGACCCCGTCGGCAGCGCCGGGGGTGCGGGTGCCGCCGGTGGTGCAGGTGGCGCCGGGGGCGCGGGTGGCAGGGTGCCGTAGCGCGCGCCGCCGGTGATGGCGTCCTCGTCCAACGGCGTCGACTGACGTCTAACGATCACCATTCGACATCCAGCGCGCAAGTTCGGTGCGCGAGTGAACGTCTAGCTTGCGGTAGATGTTGGCCAAGTGGGCACCGACGGTCTTGGGGCTGACCAGCAGCGCCGACGCGACGGCCCGATTGCTCAAGCCGTCGGCGACCAGTTCGGCAACCCGCTGCTCCGTGGTTGTCAGTCCCGCGCCCCTCGACTGAACCGTCACCCGGGCCAGTTCGCGGCGCGCACGCTGCGCCCATAGCGGGGTGTTCAAGCGCTCGAATTCCTTTAGCGCCGAACCGATGTCAGCCGCGGCAACGTTCTTTTGACGCAATCTCCGTCGCAATGCGCCCAGCTCCAACTGGGTGCGTGCCCGCTCGAACGGCATCGCAAGGCGGTCGTGGTGGCTCATCGCCGCCTCGAGCGCGTCGACCCCGCCGACGACGTCGCCACGCGCCGCGAGCACCATGCCCCGGCAGCGGCCGCCGACGGCGAGCATCCACGGACGGTCTAGCCGACGGCCGTTGTCCTCGACGATCTCAGCGAGGTGCTCGGCGTCTGAGAGCCGGCCGGTTCGCACCATGGCCTCGACGGCGTCGCTCACCCCAGAGGCCACGATGATCTCGGTGTAAGCGGGTTCGGCACGCAACATGTCGACGATCGGCCCCAGCACGTCCAGCGCCGCTTGATAGTTCCCCAGCGACACCTCGATGAACCCGAGGTTCGCGATCAACAGACCGCCCAGCTGAGTACCCTCGGCCCGGTCCGACGTTTCGAGAGCCACCTTTGCGCTCTCCCGGGCCTCGTCGATTCGGCCGGCGTACGCGTGCAGCGTCGACTGAATGGTCAGTCCCGTCAACACGGCGATGTCGCCATCGAGGTGCGCCGCGCTGTCGATGGTGTCCTGCGCGATGCGCCGTGCCTCATCGAAGTCGCCTCCCCAGATCGCCACCAGTGCGAGGTGATAGCGCAGGAACATCGACTCGCCCTCGGCACCGTCGTCGATGCGCAATCGTTGGATCGACCGAAGCTCTTGACTCGCCGCGCCGAGGTGGCCCGTCCATGCCCGCAAAAGCGCGTGCTGGACCGTCGGTTGTAGTGCGACCGGTCCTGTCGCGACACCCTCATCCAACGCGAGAGCCCGTGCGAGACCGCGCTGGTCCACGCCCTGCCCCGACATGAATCCGAGCACCACCCTCAAGCCGAGCGCACTGCTGAGACGCGCCGGTTGTCCAAACCGCTCGGCACGCACCACCGCCTCATCGGCCCAACTCAGCGCTTCCCGTGTGCGGCCGAGGTTGAGCAAGGTGAACGCGAATGCGATCAGCATGGAGATCGACAAACCGGTATCGTCGGCGGCTTCAGGGATGTACTCCTCGAGCAGTGTTGCGGCGGTGCGGAATCCGTCGATCCACATCACGATCGTCGCGAGCAGATTCGCCGCGGCCGCGCGCAGACGGCCAGGCGCGAGCATCTTGATGGTGTCCTCGAGCATCGAACGCGCCCGTGGGACCCCTCCGCCATCGAAGTGATACCCAGCAGCGCGGATGCGGCGCTCTGGTGTGTCGGCGCCGAGACCGATCGCCAAGTCCAGCAATTCGGCCGCGGCCGCGGGTGCGCCGCGGATGCGCGCCAAACCCGCCGCTTCATCAAGTGCCTCAATGGTTTTGGGGTCAGCCGACGTGGCTCCAAGCGCGAGGTGGCGGGCCTGCAGCTCTGGCTGATCCACCACCGCGGCCAGCTGGCGATGCATTGCCCGGCGCTCCGCCGGCGAGGCCTGCGAGTAGACGCCGTGTGCCAGCAGCGGATGAGTAAATCTCACCCGGTTACCAGCGATGCCGACGATTCCGGCTGTCTCGGCTTCCTCTAGCCAAACCGCGACGCGGTCGACAGGGAGGTCGAGGGCCGCGGCCAGGGCGTCGATGGTCGGCGCTGCCAGCGCGGCCACGCCAAGCAGCACACGTCTCACCTCGGCATCCAGCCCACCCACCCGGGCCCGCACCAATGCGGACAAGCTTCGGGGCAGGTCCGCACCCGCCGAACCGTGAACCATGGCCATTCCGAGCTCGATGGCATAGAACGGGTTTCCACCCGAGATCTCGTTGATCCGTTTCACGTCGACGCGTGTGACTGGGCGATCGAGCCGGCTGCGAAGTAACTCAGCCAGCTGAGGCAAAGTGAAGGGCTGCAGGGTGATTCGGCGCAAGTTGGGCACCTGCGTCCAGGTCGCGGGGTCGTCGGTGTCGCCCGTACGACGGGTAGCGAGGATGCCGGCTCCGGCTGGTAGCCGACGTGCGACGTAGCCCACCGCGAACGCCGTCGACGGATCGGCCCATTGGAGATCGTCGATCGCGATGAGCAACGGTCGTTCCTTCGCGAGAGCGGAAACGACGGTGAGAAAGGCAGCCGCCACGGTGTGTGGTTCGGTGGCCAACCCCGTCTCAGACTTCAGCAAGACCCGATTAACGGCGCGCCGCTGGGGTGGCGGCAACGCGTCGAAGACGTCTTCGCCGACATCTCGCAGCAAGTCGCCCAAGCCGGCGTAGGCAGCCACCGACTCCGCCACGTCCGCCCGCATGCTCAGCACCGCGAAACCGCGGGTGCGTGCCTCCTCGATCGACGACAACCAAGCGGTCGTCTTTCCAATCCCGGGCTCCCCCTCGATCAGCAGCGCCGACGGCGCGAGCGGAATCCCATCGAGCAGTTCGATCATCACTCGGTCGTGATCAGGCCGCCCCATGCCGTACCACCTAAAAGGATGCTAACGGGCGCGAATGCTGCCGCCGTGTCTGCGCTAGACCCTAAGTCGCTACCAATCTAGCTGCACTTCGGGCAGCGAGACACTCGAAATCTCTTCCCAACCGTCGGCGATTAGCAAACGCGAACCATCTACTTCCCGGGAACCGGCGCGTACTGAAGGGCGAACAAGCGCGGCGGTCAACGCGCTACGTCGTTTCGTCACGGAATCTCAATAGAGGACAACCCACGTTCCTCTGCGCCCTCTCAGGTGCCGCTCTGGCCCAAGCTGGGCACGATGTCGCCAAGGTTGAACGTGACGGGCGTTTCAAGCTGTTCGTAGGTGCACGAACGTGGGTCGCGGTCGGGGCGCCAACGGTTGAACTGAGCGGTGTGGCGGAACCGCTCGCCTTCCATGTGGTCGTAGCGGACCTCGACCACTCGCTCAGGTCGCAATGGGACGAACGACAGATCCTTACCGGCATTCCAACGCGAAGTCTCGTTCTTACGCGGCGTGCGGTCACCGGCTTCGTGGGCGGCCCAGTTCCACGGATGACCATCAAAACCGGTCACGAGCGGTTGCATTTCAGTGAACAACTGCCGCCGCTTGGCCATCGGGAACGCACCGATCACGCCGACCGAGGCGAGGGTGCCGTCCTCGGTGTAGAGCCCGAGCAGAAGGGAGCCGATCGCATCGTCGCTGGACTTGTGCACGCGGTAGCCGGCGATGACGCAGTCGGCGGTCCGCTGATGCTTGATCTTGAACATGATCCGCTTGTCGGGCTGATAGGTGATCGTCAGGGGCTTCGCGATCACCCCGTCGAGGCCCGCCCCCTCGAACTCATCGAACCACCGTCGGGCAGTGGTGAGATCGGTGGTCGCTGGCGTGACGTGAACTGAGGGCCCGCAGTCGACCAATGCCGCGACGAGTGCTGCTCGACGCTCGGTAAACGGTCGCCGCGTGTAGTCGTCGTCGCCCAAGGCGAGAAGATCGAACGCTATGAAGGAGGCAGGGGTCTGCTTGGCGAGCATCCGCACTCGCGAATCGGCCGGATGGATGCGTTGTTGCAGCGCCTCGAAGTCCAGGCCGCTAGCGGTGGCGATGATGATCTCACCGTCGATCACGCAACGCTCGGGCATCTCAGCGGTGATCGCCTCGACCAGTTCGGGAAAGTACCGGGTCAGGGGGCGCTCGTTGCGGCTGCCCAGCTCAACCTGGTCGGAGTCGCGGAAGCAGATCGAGCGGAAGCCGTCCCACTTCGGTTCATAGGAGGCGTCGGGAGGGATTGCCGGGACCGACTTCGCCAACATCGGCGAGACCGGCGGCATGACGGGGAGCTTCATCGGCTCATTGTGGTCCCTGGTCGGCGAACGGGTTGCTGCCATGTGAAAGCCGTTGTCGGGCCTCGGCGTGTCGGATGCGCAAGTATTTCAGGCCCTGTCCGAGGGTGGCAACCTCACCCAGCCACGCTCGGCTCGCTCCCAACCAATCAGCCACTCGTGCAGGAACCGGAACCACCGCAGGTCGATACGCGTAACTTTGAACTGTGAGTGGACTGCAATCCGACGCCGCCAGCTCCCGCAGACATGACATCGCCCCGAGGTGCTCGGCGTCGGGAAAGATCACCCACCACGGCAAGCCGCTCGACGCTGACACCACTAGACCCAACACCGCCACAGCGCGAACCTCCGTCCGCAGCCTCTACGACGTATTGGAGTCCTGACGTGGCCAAGGCAAGCGCCGTGGAGATCGAGGTACCAACGCCCGACGGCGGTTCCCGAGCGGTTCGGGTGTCCAGCCCCGACCGCGAGATCTATCCGCCAACCGAACACACTCCTTCTGTGACGAAACTGATGGTCGCCGAATACGTTGCAGCCGTTGGCAATCCGCTGCTAAACGTCCTGGGTGGACGGCCGACGGCGCTGGAGCGCTGGCCAGGGGGAGTGCATCCCGGAATGCGGCTCGCTCAGGGTCCCGCAGACAAGGACGCCGACGGCTTCTACCAGAAGCGAATAATGAAGGGAGCGCCTGACTACGCGCAGACCGCTAAGGTCACCTTTCCCTCCGGCAGGACGGCCGACGAACTCTGCCCGTCGGAGATCGCGGTGCTCGTCTGGTGCGCGCAGATGGGCACCATCACCTTTCATCCGTGGGCCGTGCGGGTGTCCTCGGATCCCGATTGCCTCGACCAACCCGACGAGTTGCGCATCGACCTCGATCCGCAACCTGGCACCGCGTTCTCGGACGTCCTCCGAATCGCCGACGTGACAAGGGAATTGCTCGTCGACCTCGGCATGGCGGGGTTCTGCAAGACGTCGGGCAACCGCGGCGTCCACGTGTTCGTCCGCATCGAGCCGCGGTGGGACTTCGTCGACGTTCGCCACGCGGCGATCGCGCTGGGCCGCGAACTCGAGAAGCGCGACGACGGCGTGACGACGGCGTGGTGGAAGGAAGAACGCGGCGAGCGCGTGTTCGTCGACTACAACCAGAACTGTCGGGACCGATCGATCGCGGCGGCGTGGTCGTTGCGTGCGGTGCAGGGCGCGACGGTATCGACGCCGCTCACGTGGCCGGAACTGGCGCAGCTCAAGGACTCTCACGAACTCAACCTGTTCACGGTGCCGGAGCGGCTGGCGAGCACGGGCGATGCGTGGCAGGACATGGACGCAACGGCCTACTCGATCCAACCGCTGCTCGACCTTTGGGATGAGCATCCCGTCGAGCTCAACTACCCGCCGGACTACCCCAAGATGCCGGGCGAACCGCCACGCGTCCAGCCCAGCAAGAAGGTTGCTGCCCACTGGGACGAGGACGGTCAACCCGTCTGATCCAGCATCACGTACTTCTCGCGGTGCCTCGCTGAGCCTGGAGGCTCTCCAGCGCGCGCTGAGCGATGGGACTGGAGAAGCCCGCAGAGTCCTCGGCGTCGACCCGCGCGACCTCGTCGATCTGCCCATTGCCGTAGTCGGCTAGCTTCGCCGTCCGCCGCCTGTGCTGAAGAGGTAGGGGTAGTGGATGTCGGGGTCGTCTGGCGGCCGTTGATCTGGCGGTGGCGGGCTGGTGCGCCACGCGGCGGGCAAGCGGCAGCCGGTGGAGTAGCCGTAGACGAGAACGGTGTTGGGGCTGTTGATTAGCTCGACCGTGGAGCCGTCGTCGGAGATCTGGGAGAACGTCCCAGATGGCGGCACGACATTGGCGGGGCTGTTGATCTTGAAGTTGGCGGCGGTCAGGATTGGTGTCAAGGCAGCGGTGATCTGGTCGAATTGCTGGGCGCTTGGGGCGGGCCGGGCGTAGACCGTGTCCATGGTGAACGTGTCGCCGATGTTGTGGGTGTAGGGGTCGGTACAGTCCCGGTCGAGTTTGGGACTGGAGGGGCTCATGACCGTCTGGGGGGCGTACTTGGCGACGGCGGCGCGGATTTTGGCGTCCAGGTCGGTGAGCTGGCGTTGCGCGGTCTGCAGGTCGGGTCGCTGGTTGATGACGGTCTGGAGGCGGTCGAGTTCGGCGTGGTCGGGGGCGGCGTAGGGGTTGAAGGTGGTGTCCTTGACGCACGATGGCAGCGCGATGGTGACCACGACACCTAGCAGTGCGAGTGTGGCGGCGCGCCAGTTCACCGGCGGTAGTTGGGGTTGGGGACGGGGATGCCAGGCGGGCCCACAGGCAGGGTCATCCGTACTGCTCCGTTGTCGCCGAAGCGTGGGTATTCCGAGTGTCCGTAGGCGCGTTCGTGCCATTGCCCGTCACCATACGGGGCGGACAAGGCTTGTCCCGGAGTTGACCGAAGCTCGTGAACCCGGGAGCCTCGCTAGCGGTGGGCCGAACGCGTGGAAGTCGGCGATACTCGCTGGCACCCGTCGGTGACGCCATTCATGTAGAACGCCGTTGCCTGCTCGAACCGAAGTGCAATTCTTAGTACTCAAGATCAGTACTGGCGTGATAATGAACCCGCGACCGCCGGGCACACGTCGACCGCCCGGTACGCGGGGGAGATGCACATGCCGACTTGCCAGGCGCTCATCGGATGAAGCCGCCCGACTTCGCCTACCACCGCCCCTCGACGATCGAGGAGGCCCTCGAACTGCTGGCGGAGTTCGGGGACGAGGGCAAGGTGCTGGCGGGCGGCCAGAGCCTCGTCCCGCTGCTCGCACTCCGCCTGGCTCGGCCCGAGCACGTCGTCGACATCGGCCGCATCGCCCCGCTTTCGGCGATCACCGAAGACGAAGGCGGTCTGCTCGTCGGCGCGCTCGCGCGTCATGCTGACGTCGAGGACTCGCCCGTCGTGCACCGCGCCCAGCCTCTCGTCGCCGCGGCCATGCCCTACATCGGCCATCGGGCCATCCGCAACCGTGGCACCGCGTGCGGGAGCATCGCCCACGCCGACGCGGCCGCCGAACTCCCTGCCGTCGCATTGGCGGCTGGCGCGGAAATGATCGTGCGAAGCCGTGACCGCCAAAGAACCGTTGCTGCAAGGGATTTCTTCCTTGGCTACCTCTCGTCCGACGTCCACGACGACGAGGTGCTCACCGGCGTCCGTTGGCCCAGCTGGCCGAGCTCTGCCGGCTGGTCGGTGCAGGAGGTGACGCGACGGCATGCGGACTACGCGATGGTCGGGCTGGCTGCCTCGCTCGACGTGGACGGTAGCGGCCGGGTAGCCGCGGCTGCGCTCGCCTTCTTCGGCGCGGCAAGTACGCCGATCCGCGTCGGTGAAGTCGAGGCCCTGATGGTGGGCGAACCGCCTAGTGCCGAGCTCTTCGCCGAGGCGGCCGACGTCGTCACCCAGTCCCTCGATCCCCCGGACGACAACCATGCCAGCGCCGCCTATCGGGCCCACGTCGCTGGCGTCCTCACCCGTCGGTGTCTCGCCGAGGCGCACACCCGAGTGGGGGCAGCATCATGACCGACGTGCACCGGATCGTCGTCACGGTCAACGGACGGGCCGAGGAGATCGCAGTCGAAGCCCGTCAGACGTTGGCCGACGTGCTCCGCGAGGACTTGGGTTTGACCGGCACCCACTTGGCTTGCGAGCACGGTGTCTGCGGCGCATGTACCGTCCGCGTCGACGGCCGGGCGGTGCGTTCGTGCCTGATGTTGGCGGTCCAGGCCGACGGGACCGAGGTCGAGACGGTGGAGTCCCTCGCCGAGGACGGCGTGCTTCACCCGATCCAGCAGGCGATGGTGGAAAACCATGCCTTCCAGTGCGCGTTCTGCGCGCCGGGTTTCCTCATGACGATCCGCTGCTTACTCGACGTCAACCCGACGCCCACTCGCGAGGAGCTCCGCACGGAGCTGTCGGGGAACCTCTGCCGCTGCACGGGGTACCGGAGCATCGTCGACGGCGTCGAGGCCCTCGTTGCCGGACACCTGGGGGTAGACGATCATGCGTGAAGCGATTGCAGGCCGGTTGGTAGGCGCCCGGGTTGCGCGAGTCGAGGATCCACGGCTGCTGACCGGCCGAGGGCGCTACGTCGACGACCTGACCCTGCCCGGCATGGCCCATGCGGCCTTCCTGCGCAGCCCGTACCCGCACGCGCGCATCGTGGGAATCGACGTGGCCGCGGCGCGGGCGCTGCCGGGCGTGCGCATGGTGTTGACGGGCGTGGACATGCAGAAGATGACCGGCGCCTTCCTGGGAATGATGCCGCTCGATGGGCTGTACGACCCGCCGTACTTCGCGCTGGCGGTCGATCGGGTCCGCCTGGTTGGCGACCCCGTGGCGATCGTCGTTGCCGACACCCGCCGCGTTGCCGAGGACGCGTGCGAGCTGATCGAGGTCGACTACGACGCGTTGCCCGCGGTGGCGAACATGGTCCAGGCGCAAGATCCGTCCCGTCCTGCCATCTGGCCCAAGGCCGGCGGCAACGTGCTGTACAGGGGCAAGAACGCATACGGCGACGTCGATCAGGCCTTCGCCGATGCCGACCGCGTCATCACTCAGACCTTCGAACAACACCGTCAGTCGAACCAACCCATGGAGACCCGCGGAACCGTAGCCGAGATCGATTGGGCGACAGGTGAACTGACCTTGCACTCGGCAACCCAGGCCGCCCACGGCATGCGCTGGGGTATCGCCCTTCTGCTGGGCAACCAGCCCATCTGGCAGTCACTGCGCAAGATGGTCGTCAATCGCGAACGCACCGGAAAGTTCGTCGCAGGCACCCGCGCCTATCTCGGGGCCAACCCGTCGCTCCTCGGCTCGGGCAAGCAGATGATGCCTGCGATGAACAAGGCGGCCGTGCGCGAGCCCAAGCGCCTGGCGTACCTGATGCGGTCGATGCTGTCCCTGATTGCCAAGGAGCCGGGCGAGATTCCGACCGTGATCGCCGGTGACATCGGTGGCGCCTTCGGCTCCAAGACCGTCGTGAGTAGAGAGGACGTGGCGCTGAGTGCGGCCGCCCTGCACCTCGGACGGTCGGTGAAGTGGATCGAAGACCGCAATGAGCACCTGACCGTCGGTGGGCAGGCCAGGGAGGAGACGGTCGAAATCCACGTCGCGGTGAAGAACGACGGGACCATCCTCGGCTTCCGGGTGCGCATGACCATGGACGTGGGTGCCTACCCGGCCTTTCCCTTCGGAGCACCGTTGTTCTCGCGCGTCATCCAAGTCATGTTCCCTGGGCCGTACCGGCTCAAGGGTCTGGAGTTCGAGACCGTGCTCACCGCGTCCAACAAGGGGACTTACGTTGCCTACCGCGGCCCGTGGGCCGTCGAGACATGGGTGCGCGAACGGATGATGGACGTCGTCGCCAGACAGCTCGGGATCAGCCGCGCAGAGGTCCGCCTGCGCAACATGATCGGCCCCGACGAACTTCCGGCCACGATGGTCACCGGCCCCGCTCTCGACGTGCGGATGTCCGCGCGTGCCACGTTGGAGAAGGCACTGGAACTTGCCGAATTCGATGGATGGGCGGCGAAGAAGGACGCGGCGCGCGCCGAAGGCCGGTGCGTCGGTTTGGGGTTCGCCACCTACATCGAGGCAGCACCAGGGCCGCCCGGCTTCTTCAACTTCGTCATGCCGGGGATGGGCACCATGTTTGGCGCCGAGCCGGCCAAGATGGTGTTGGAGGCCGACGGGATGGTGACCGTACATACCCAGCAGGTGCCTCACGGCCAGGGCCACGAGACCACCTTGGCTCAGGTTGCCGCCGACCAACTCGGTGTCCCGATGGCCGCCGTGCGCGTGCAGTACGGCAACACCGGTGTCGCACCGTTTGGGATGATGGGCACCGGCGGGAGCCGCTCGGCGGCGATGGCGGGCGGTGCCGTCACGGTTGCGGCAGCGGAACTGCGCGAGCGCATCGTCGACGTTGCGGCGGATCTGTTGGAGGCCTCGCCGGAAGACCTCTTGGTCGAGGACGGGCGGATCTTCGTGCAGGGCACACCGTCCATCGCAGTCACGCTTCCCGAGGTCGCGAGCGAGGCCATGCGCAGGGGGCCGGAGGTGCCGGGCGGTGGCGCCATGCTGGTCAACGGCGCGTGGGACGGCGGCGAGGGCGGGTGGGCCCAGGCCACACACGTGTGCTGGGTCGAGATCGATCTAGAGACCGGGCAGGTAAACATCGACCGCTACCTCGTCGTCGAGGACTGCGGTGAGCTGATCAACCCCGCCATCGTGGAAGGCCAGATTCGAGGCGGCGTGGCGCAAGGCGTCGGCGCGGTGCTGTACGAGAAGTCCACCTACGACGACGACGGCAACTTCCAGGCAGGCACCTTCATGGACTACTTGATTCCGACCGCAATGGAGATACCCGAGATCGAGATCCACCACGTCGAGACGCCGTCGAGCATCAAGGCCAACTACCGGGGTGTCGGGGAGGGCGGCATGATCGGCGCGCCCGCGGCGATCACCAACGCCATCGAGGACGCGCTATCGGAGTTCGGCGTAACCATCACCGAACAGCACCTACCCCCGACAAGGATCCTCGAGCTCGCTGGCGTGATTCCCGTTCGCCGCTGACGCGTCATCTCGAGACGATCTCGGCCAACTCTTCGAGTGCGTTGAGGTTGTGGCCTTCGACGAACTCGTCGACGTACGGCAGTGCGGCGGCCATGCCTCGCGCCAGCGGGGCGTAGTCGGGCGACGCCTTCAGGGGGTTCACCCACACCACGCGGTAAGCCACCCGTGACAGGCGTGCCATCTGTTCGGCGACGACGGTTGGCTCGCCTCGCTCCCAACCATCGGAGAGGATGACTACCACTGCGCCCCGCGACATTCCGCGCATACCCCAGCCATCGTTGTAGGCGCGCAAACCGTCGCCAAGACGCGTGCCTCCGGACCAGTCGGCCACTGTGACACCGGCCCGCTCGAGCGCGTGATCGGGGTCGCGAGACGACAACTCGCGTGTCAGCCGGGTGAGACGGGTGCCCATGGCGAAGGCCTCGACACGTCGCCGACCGGCAATTGCGGCGTGCATGAACCGCAGCAGTGCGTGCGAATACCGGTCCATCGAGCCGCTGACGTCGCACAGCAGAACGAGCTTGCGTGGCTGCAGCGACGGCTCGTACCACGCTCGCCGGATGGGTTCGCCACCAGTGCGAAGCGCGTCACGCACCGTCGCACGGATGTCGGGTGCCCGCCCCCGGCGCCGTCTCGCGGGCCGACGCCGTCGACTGCGCCGCATCGATGTGGTGGCTCGGAGCCTGGCCATCAACATCTGAGCCTCGACGAAGTCGGCTGCGGTGTAGTCGCCGAAGTCCTTGCGGCGCAATACTTCTACCGGGCTGTACAGAACCACCGCGGAGTCGGTGCTCGGCCGCTCCGCCGTGAGGGTAGCGGCTGTTGGCTCTGCGCCGTCGACAGCGACTCCTTCATCGACGGTCTCCGCTCCGGGTGCGGAGTCCTCCGTCCGGCCAAGCCAGAACGACGCGAATGACCGATCAAAGGCGTCGATGTCCTCGGGTCGCTTCACCAGAACCAGGCGAGCCGCCCAGTACACGTTGTCACCATCGAGCGGGTCCACCGCGTCGAGCGCCTCGACGAACAGCGCCACCGAACCGGTAGGGACGGTCAAGCCTTCGGCCCGTAGCCGGCGCGCAAACATCACCGCGAGCCGATCCGCGTCGTCAGACACCGCCGGCGGCCGCCGCCCGTACGATCGCGTCAATTCCTGCGGCCCTTGTCTTCTGGATGTCTTCGCGGTACTTCAGCACCCAGCCCAGGGTGTGCTCGACGTCGGCTTCGGTGAGTTCCTGCTCGCCGAGTTCGACCAGGGCGCGGGCCCAGTCGATCGTTTCAGCGACCCCGGGCGGCTTGTAGAGGTCGAGCTCCCGCAAGGCGCCGACGGCTGCAGCGACCTGCAGGGCAAGCCGCTGGCTCGCCTCGGGCACGCGCAGCCGGACTATCGCCACCTCCCTTTCGATGTCGGGGTGATCGACCCAGTGGTACAGACAGCGTCGCTTGAGGGCGTCGTGCAGATCGCGGGTGCGATTGGAGGTCAAGACCACGACGGGCGGAACCTCCGCGGCGAACGTTCCGATCTCGGGCACCGTCACGGCGAAGTCGGAGAGGATTTCCAGCAGGAATGCCTCGAATTCGTCGTCGGCGCGGTCGATTTCGTCGATCAGCAGTACGGGTGGCGGTCCGTCGCGCTCGTCGAGGGCGCGCAGGAGTGGTCGACGGATCAAGAACCTCTCGGAGAACAGCTCGTCTTCGGCGGCGGCGAGAGCGTTGCGGCCACCGGCCTCCGCCGCCTTGAGATGCAGTAGTTGGCGGGCGTAATCCCATTCGTAGACAGCTTGGGACACGTCGATGCCCTCGTAGCACTGCAGCCGCAACAGCTCGCCTCCCGACCAGCGCGCCAAGGTCTTTGCGACTTCGGTCTTGCCCGCCCCGGCTTCACCTTCCAGCAGTAGCGGTCGTCTCAACCGCACGGCGAGGTGGATCGCAGTGGCAAGTCCCTCGTCGGCGAGATAGCCGAAGCCGGCGAGGTCCTCCCGAAGCTTGCCGACGGCGTCCGTGCGCATGCGCTGACTCTACGAACGTTGGCGCCGGTCGTGTCGTCCTTGGCCGAAGGACGGCCAAAGTCGACGTGGCATCTCTTCAGTCGCCAGTACGAGAGAACGCGACGTTGTATGCGTCGGTGCCTTGGCAGTCGCCGGTGAAGGTCACCGCAGCCTGACCGGTGAGAGTCGTCAGCGGGTCTGGCACTGGGGCGGGCGGCAACGGCAGGATCACCGTCTTCGAGGCGATGCCTTCGAGGTTGTCGCGGCAGGGCTTCTTTCCGAGCGTCTGGTCGAAGCGATACTTCCCGTATTCGTATTTGAAGACCTGTAGCCCGTACTGGGTGCCAGGATCGCGAGGATCGACGTTGACCGTGGTCGTGACGCAGCGGTCTTCCGAGCGAAGGCAGTAGGTCTTCACGTCCATGTGCTCTGTGCTCTGGGACTGGCCCGTGTTGGCGACCGCGTAGTCCACCGTGTACTTGCCGCGGAAAGCGGTTGCAGGGAAGGACGCCAAGCGCTTTGGGACGTCGGCGGGCTGCGGCCACGGGAAGTCCTTCGGTGCGTCACCGACTCGGGTGATGGCAGGCGAGAACTCGTTGATGAAGTTGCAGTCGTTGGTACCCGCGACGGTGACGTTGAGCTTCACGTTGTTGTCGGGTGCTGGCTCGATGTCCCAGATGTCCCACCGGTCGCCCTTGTACGTCTCGCCGGTGTCGCGGGGGCACGGCGCTTGCTCGGCAAGGCTTATCACCGACCACTTGCCATCCACGTAGTCGGCGACCTTGAACCCATTGGGTTGAGCCGAGGGATGCTCCGGGTCGAACTTCGCGCCAACGGCATAGCAGCCGTTCGTGTCACACGTCGTGCGAAACGCCCACTGCGTGTCGCTCTTTGCGAGAAAGTCGACGCGGGCGCCGTTGAGGGTGCCGGTGCCGTCCTCGACGATTCGATAGAGCCCATCCAGAGAGACGCTCGGCACGATGACCGACTTTTCCGGCGCGAAACCCCCGCCCAGACCCGAGGTACATCCGGAGAGTGCGGTGGCAATGCACGCCACTGCGGTCAATCGATACACGGCCCCCTGCATGCGACTCATCGTAGTGGCGACGGGGCGCATGCCCCGGCAACCCCCGTATTAGCTGACGCGCGCCACGCCCCGAGGAAGCGTGAGCGGAAGGTCGTTGTAGGTGGCGATGCCTGGCGCCGCAGCGACGACGGCGGGGATGGCGTGAATGGGCGGAAGGGCAGTCATGATGTGCCCAAGGACGAAGAAGTCCTCGATCGACGTGGCGCTCTCGATCATGTCCATCGGTGGCAAGAAGCCGACCTGCATGTTCACGGTCGGACGTCCGTCGATCGTGATCTTCCAGCCGTCACCATCGAGCTGCCAGTCGGGCTCAAGGGTCTGGCCCTTCTTCCACCGCACATTGATGTCGATGACCGTCTTGCCGTTGACGATTCCCTGCCAGCTCGCGTAAACGCCTGCGACGTGACCGGCCTTGATGGTCCACGACGCCATCGGGAGATCCTGTGTCGTCTTGGCATATTCGGACACGCACTTGATCTCGTCGAGTTCGACGCCGATCGCGTCGGCGATGAGTTGTACGGCCTCGGCGAACACCGCGGTGCCTTCCGCGGCCATCGGCTGCAGTTCTGGATCGTCGATGTGCTTGTCGAAGCCGACGGGACGCTCGGTATCGGGGGAGTCGTAGAGAGTGGTGTCAGCCGATTCGGCGATGGTGACCTTGTCGACGCGATCGCATGCATTGGCTGCCACGATCGCGAGTAGCTCGGCGAAGCCGGGGCTGACGCCGGAGCCGAACATCGTGGAGCCGCCCTTCTCGCAGGCCGCGGCGATGCGATCGCGGCCGTCGCCTAGGTTGCCGCCGGTGATGAAGGAGGCCGACGCGACGACGTTGACGCCTGCTTCGAGGATGCGGACGAGCTCGTCGACGTCGATCCACATCGGGTTGTAGACGACGACGTCCGGCTTCAGCGCCAGCAGGGCATCGACGTCGTTGGTGGCAGAGACGCCGAGCGGTTCGATGCCTGCGAGGACACCGACGTCGCGGCCGGCCTTGTCTTCTGACCAGGCGTAACAGCCGACGAGTTCGAGGTTCGGATTGCTGGCGATCGCCGTAACCGAACTCTTGCCGACATTTCCTGTCGTCCATTGCACGACGCGATAGGGAGACTTGTTGGGCACTCGCTCAGCATATGGACTAACGCCGGTCCGCCTGACCAGTTTCGACGAATCTCAGGAACCGGCGGCCAGCGTGGCCTTCGCGGTGCGTTGCGCGCCGCCCGCGTCCAGCCAGACCAGGTCGACGACGTCACCCTGATAGTGCCTGTCCAGCACGTTCGTCAGCTCGGTGGCCGAATGCACCGGAGCGCCGTTGATGCTGATGAGCACGTCACCGTCGGCGAGGCCCGCGCGCTGAGCGGGTCCGCCAATGAGCACTTCGTGGATCACGACGCCGGGTAGCGATGCGCTCTGCTCTCGGGTGGCGACACCGACGCCCAGCAGGGTTGGCGGTCCGATGTGCACGGTGTCGCCGGGTGTCCGCGACCGGATCTGATTGGCGGTGGCCAAGGCGTCGTTGATCGGGATGGCAAAGCCCTTGCCGCCTGGTCCCATGCGGAAGGTGACCGTCGCGGCAGTCGTCACGCCCATCACTTGACCGGCGGCGTTGATCATCGGACCGCCAGAATCGCCTGCGCGAACGGGCGCCGCGAACTCGATGAGGCCGGTGACCGAATTGGCGCTGCCGGTCAGTTCGTCCTGGGCGGAGATCGTGCGGTTGAACGCGATGACCGAGCCGGCCTCGTGAGTGAGCGGATGGTCGCTTCCGCCGGCATTTCCCAACGAGACGACGGGTTCGCCGACACTGAGCGTTGACGAGTCGCCCAATGCCACCGTGGGTAGGCCACCGGCGCCGTTGAGCTGAAGCACGGCGATGTCACGCTGGCGGTCGTAGCCGACCAGTTCCACCGGGTACTGGCGTCCGAGGACGGTGGCGACGATCGAGTCGGCGCCCTGCACGACGTGGAAGTTCGTGATGATGGTGCCGCTCGGATCGACCACGAAGCCGGTGCCGGCGCCGATGGCGTGCTGATAGTTGATGACGGTGTCAATGCGCGCGACGGCAGGCTCGACCAACGCCACCGCGTCGGACAGGTCGGGCGCCGCCGACGCAGGCGCAGGGGCCATCGTGGCCAGTGTCGCGACCGCCACACCCGTGACGGCGAACCGCCACAGGGCCCGAATCCGTTTCATGCATTGCCTCACGTAAGCAGAGTCGTTCCCACAATAGTGGCGGTGAATCGGCCGAGTGTCGACGCGGGCCGCCGGCTGGGTCAGTCCTCTACGGCTACCCCGCCACGCGAACGCTTACGCAGTCGTGACGTCCTCTTGCCTGCCGGGCGGCGATTGCGCAGCACGGCCGTCTGCTCTTCAGCGGTCTCGGTGGCGTCCTCGGCATCAGCAGTCTCGATCGGGGTCTCCACGGTCTCTGGAGCCGCAACGGGAGCTTCGACTGTTTCCGGAGCTGGGACGTTGGCCTCGACGGTGTCGGCGGCCGGAACCTCTGCCGCGACGGTCTCGGCGGTCTTCTCGTCGTCCTCGTCGTCCCCGTCGTCCTGGACGTCGTCGGCCGCGGCGGTCTTCCTGCGGCCACGGCCACGCGTGCGCTGCTTGGACTTCAGCGGCTTGGGTGGCGGTGGCGGCAACTCGGCGACATAGGCCAGGTAGAAGCCCAGCGCGCCGAGGAGGGCGATCGCGGCAGCAGCCCCGTAGATGCCGAACAGCCACGGACCCGCGTCGTCGAGCTTCAGCCAGATCTCGGCGATCGCGGCGCCGACGATGAGCACACCGGCCAGCACGTGGAGGACGATCGACCACACACGCAGCGAGAGGGCGAGCAGAGGCGTTCCGTACTCGGGCTTACGGGTCTTGAGCAGCGTGAACGTCACCGGCAGCGCGGCGAGGCCGATGAGCGCGCCCGTGACGATCCGCATCGCCGTACCGAGCGTGTGCGGCCAATCGCCGGTGAGCTCGTTCCAGCGCGGGATGACGAAGAAGTAGTAGAGAACCCCGGCGATGACCAAGAAAGATGCCTGCCATGACACCGCGATCCAGCGCCGCATGCTCCTCCTCGAGTTTGTGCCCGGGGTGCGACGCGGCGGACTCGTGAAACAAGCGCCTTCTCGATCGCACCCCGGACCAGGTGCGGAGGATAGGGGATTTGAACCCCTGAGGGCGTTAACCCAACCCGCGTTCCAGGCGAGCGCCATAGGCCACTAGGCGAATCCTCCGCGGGCAATCGTAGCCGACCTGGCTTGGCTGCCCCACGAGCTGCCTGGTTCGGCTCGGTCCTATACTCGGGTCGGACCCCGCGCGGCGTCCATCCTGTGAACTCCCCCAGGGCCGGAAGGCAGCAAGGGTCAATGGGCTCTGGCGGGTGCGCGGGGTCCCCTTCTTTCATTCGCGGCTTCAAGTAGATGGCGGAAAGGCGCGCCGTGTCGTTTCAGTCTCTCGGCCGCGACGAATTGCGGGTGCAGCACGACCAGCAGAAGAGCAACTACGCCGAGCTGCAGGCGAAGAAGCTGAACCTGGATCTGACCAGAGGCAAGCCGTCGCCCGCCCAGCTCGACCTATCCAACGCGCTGCTGGAACTTCCTGGCACGGGCAAGGATGCCTACCGTGACGGGGAGGGCACCGACACCCGCAACTACGGCGGTCTTCACGGGTTGCCCGAGTTGCGAGCGATCTTCGGTGAGCTGCTTGGCATTCCGGTGCCCAACCTGATCGCCGGAAACAACGCGAGCCTGGAGATGATGCACGACATCATCGTGTTCTCGCTGCTGCACGGCGGCGTGGATTCGCCACGGCCGTGGAGCAGCGAGCCCGCGCTCAAGTTCCTCTGCCCCGCACCTGGCTACGATCGCCACTTCGCGATCACGGAGAGCTTCGGCATCGAGATGATCACCGTGCCGATGCGCGAGGACGGCCCCGACGTCGACCTCATCGAAGAGATCGTGGCGGTCGATCCTGCGGTCAAGGGCATGTGGTGCGTGCCCATGTTCTCCAACCCAACGGGTGCCAACTACTCGTGGGAGAACGCGCGACGCCTCGTCCAAATGAAGACCGCTGCCTCCGACTTCCGACTGCTCTGGGACAACGCCTACGCCGTGCACACGTTGACCCACGACTTTCCACATCAGATCGACGTCCTCGGTTTGGCGGCGGCGGCAGGCAACCCGAACCGGCCGTTGGTGTTCGCGTCGACGTCCAAGATCACCTTCGCGGGCGCGGGGGTGAGCTTCTTCGGCGGCTCGCTCGGCAACATCGCCTGGTATCTGCAGCATGCTGCGAAGAAGACGATCGGCCCGGACAAGGTCAACCAACTGCGCCACGTGCGTTTCTTCCGCGACGCCGACGGGGTCCGCCTGCACATGCAGCGACACAGGCAGTTGCTAGCGCCGAGGTTCGAGATGGTGGCCGACATCCTCGACGACCGGCTGGGGGACTCCAAGATCGCGTCGTGGACCAATCCTCAGGGCGGCTACTTCGTCAGCCTCGACGTGTGGCCGGGCACCGCGAAGCGCACCGTCGCGCTCGCCAAGGACGCAGGCATCGCGGTAACCGATGCGGGAGCGTCGTTCCCGTACCGAAAAGACCCGGAGGACAAGAACATTCGCATCGCACCGACCTTCCCCTCGCTACCGGAACTGCGGCAGGCGATCGACGGGCTGTCGACCTGCGCGCTGTTGGCGGCCACCGAGTCGCTTCTGGCAAGCGAATGAGCGGACGAACCATGCAGGAAGCGCGGCTCGACGACAACAAGCTGGTGGCCTTCGACGGCCGAGTGCTCGAAATATTCGGCGGCACCGTCAAGCGCTTTCACGTCGCTCTGCTCACGGTGACGGTGCATGCCCCGGACAAGCGCGGCAACGTCGGTGTCACGTTCACCCACGCGCAGTCCGAGTCTTCCTATCCCCTTGGCCAGGCGGCCTTCGAGAACCTGCGTCCGATGCTCGATGCCCTGCACGCTGCGGGCGTCCGGATCGTCACCGACTCTCGGTAGCCTTCATCCGTGGCTCTCTACCGCAAGTATCGACCGGCCTCGTTCGCCGAAGTGGTCGGCCAGGAGCACGTCACCGAGCCGCTGTCCACAGCGCTGTCCGCGGGACGGATCAACCACGCGTACCTGTTCTCGGGTCCGCGCGGGTGCGGCAAGACGTCGTCGGCTCGCATCCTCGCGCGCTCGCTGAATTGCGAACAGGGGCCCACTCCGACGCCCTGCGGGGTGTGCGACTCCTGCGTCGCACTTGCCCCGAACGGGCCCGGCAACATCGACGTCAGCGAACTCGACGCGGCCAGCCATGGTGGCGTCGACGACACCAGGGAGCTACGTGACCGAGCGTTCTACGCGCCCGCGCAGTCCAGGTATCGCATCTTCATCGTCGACGAGGCGCACATGGTCACGACGGCAGGGTTCAACGCCTTGCTCAAGATCGTCGAGGAACCGCCCGAGCACCTGATCTTCGTGTTCGCGACGACCGAGCCAGAGAAGGTCCTGCCGACCATTCGGTCGCGCACCCACCACTATCCGTTCCGTCTGCTGGCTCCGAAGGTGATGCGCGGCCTACTCGAAGGCATCTGTGCGCAGGAGGGCGTCGTCGTCGACGATGCGGTGTATCCGTTGGTGATTCGCGCGGGCGGCGGGTCGCCGCGTGACTCGTTGTCCGTGCTCGACCAGCTGGTCGCGGGCGCCGACGAGAACCGCGTCACCTATCCGCGGGCGCTCGCGCTGCTAGGGGCCACCGACCTCGCGCTGATCGACGACTCGGTCGATGCCTTGGCCGCAGGCGACGCCGCAGCGCTGTTCGGAGCCGTCGAGTCGGTCATCGATGCGGGTCATGACCCACGCCGGTTCGCCATCGACCTGCTGGAGCGTTTCCGGGATCTGATCGTGCTGCAAGCGGTTCCCGACGCCGCCGCGCGCGGGGTCGTCGATGCGCCCGCCGACGTGTTGGAGCGCATGCGTGGCCAGGCCGACCGCCTCGGCACCGCGACGCTGACCCGCTACGCCGAGGTGGTGCACGCCGGACTCGGCGAGATGCGCGGTGCGACGGCGCCCCGGCTGCTGCTCGAGGTGGTGTGCGCCAGGCTGTTGCTGCCTTCGGCGAGCGACACGGAATCGGCTCTGCTGCAACGGATTGAACGCATCGAGACCCGCTTGACCATGTCGATCCCCGCTTCGGAGGTGGCGGCCTCCGGTGGGCCATCGGCTGCCGCCGTCGCGCCGACGAAGCAGTTCGCGCGCAGGAGTCAATCACCACAGGGTGCCGAGGCGCCCGCCGCTGCTGCCGCGCCACCCGCTCCTCCCGTCGCTGCGGCACCCGCCTCACCCGCGCCGCCGCCCGTCGCTGCGCCAACGCCGCCGCCCGTTACGCTGCCCGCGCCGCCCCCCGCTGCGGCTCGTCCGCCGGCTCCTGCCGCCCCTGCTCCGACCGAAACCTCAACCCCGGCAACGAAACCGCCGCTGCCCGACTCACCGCCTCCCGTAACGACGGGGCAGCCCGACGCGACAGCGGTGCGCAGCATGTGGCCCTCGGTCAGGGAGAAGGTGCGTCTCCTGCGGCGTCCCACCGACGTCATGCTCGACGGTGCCGTCGTGCTGGGGATCGAGGGCGACACCCTCGTGCTGAGCCACGTTTCGGGTCCGTTGGCCAAGCGGATCAACGAGGCCCGCAACGTCGAGATCATCCGAGAGGCACTGAAGGACGCACTCGGCGTCGATTGGAACGTGCGATGCGAAGCTGGCGGTGCGACGCCCCCTGCGCCCGCCGACCGCGCCGCGCAGATGGCAACGCCTCCTACGCCCGAGGCCGACGAGGCGAGCATGCTCGCCGAGGTCGCGCACGAGGAAGTCGCGCCGCGGCGAGACCCAGAAGAGGTGGCACTCGAACTACTGCAAAACGAGCTAGGCGCCCGACGGATCGACGGCTAGGGCGTCCACCACGGGCGAAGGGGCAGGCCGCCGTTGCTGCCCTTGGCGTCGAGCTTCACGCACAGCACCTGGTGCAGCTGAACCACATTGGTTTCGAAGCCGACTCGCGAGCCTGCCATGTAGAGGCCCCACACCTTGGCGGTGGCCAGGCCCACCTCCTCGACCGCCTCGTCCCAGTGCTCGACGAGGTTGGCGCACCAGTCGCGCAGCGTCATCGCGTAGTGATCGCGTAGGTTCTCCTCGTGCACGACCTCTAGTCCGACGTCCTGAGCCTCGGTGATGATGCGGCCCGAACCGGTGAGTTCCCCATCCGGGAACACGTAGCGGTCGATGAAACCGCCTGCAGGAGCACCACTCCTGTTGTCGTGTCGGGTGATGCTGTGGTTGAGCAGCATCCCGCCTGTGCGCAGCTTCGACTTGAGGAAGCGGAAGTACGCCGGGTAGTTGTGTACCCCGATGTGTTCGGTCAGCCCGATCGACGACACCGCGTCGAACCCGGACTCACGCACGTCGCGGTAGTCACTGTGGCGTACCTCGGCGAGATCGGAGAGGCCTTGCTCTTCGATGGCCCGCTGCGCCCACGCCGCCTGTTCCTTCGACAGCGTCACGCCGATGACCTTCACGCCATGACGCGCGGCGTAGCGCACCATGCCGCCCCATCCGCAGCCGACGTCGAGCAGACGGTCGCCAGGCTTTAGCCGCAACTTCTCGAACACCAGGCGGTACTTGTTCTCCTGCGCCTGCTCTAGCGAGGCATCGGCGGTCGGGTAGCACGCGCACGTGTACGTCATCGATGGCCCAAGTACCCACTCGTAGAACGCATTCGACACGTCGTAGTGGTGATGGATGGCGTCGGCGTCGCGAGATTTGCTGTGGCGCAACCCTTCCGCGATGCGACGCCAGCGGGGCAGCGCCTCCTGGGGCGGAGGCGCGATGGGCTTGAGGTGTTCGATTCCGATGGACCGCACGATGTTCGCGAGTACCCGCGCAGGTGGACGCTTGAAGTCGAGCTTCTCGGCGAGAGCCTTCAACAGGTCATACGGATCGCCGGGGTGGACGCCGAGCATGTCGACGTCGCCAGACACGTAAGCGCGAGCAAGGCCTAGCTCGCCTGGCGCCGTTGCCAGGTAGGTCGTACCACGGGGAGTGCGCAAGTCGAGGCCGATCTCGGCGTCTTCCGGCCCCGCGCTGCTTCCGTCATAAGCCGTGAACTTCAATGGCATCTCGCCCGCTGCGAAGATCTCGAGAATCTCGGCCAGGCTGAGCCGCGCCTCGGTATGTGCGCCATCCCTGGCCGTCGCCGAATTGTCCCTATACGTCGTCATTGCCTCTGCACCGCCTTTGCATACAAGTCAAGTAGCCGTGAATCCGGGTCGTACGCCTTCTTCACCGTCTTGTAGGTTTCCCCTCCGTAGAGTGCATCGAACTCCTCGACCGAGTAATAGGCGTCGGAGTAAAGCGACTTGTGGCCGTCGAGTTGGCTGACCTTCTGTTCGATCGACCGATTTGTCTCACCATCGGTCGCGCCGACTGGGACCGACGACCAGAAGCCTACGTTGACGTAGGTCTGATGCGGCCTGATCGGGTACAGCGGCCAGTCCTGGGCCGATCCGGCTACGTCGCGCAGTCGCAGCGGGCACAGCCAGAGCGGTTCGATGGGAACGTTCGCAAGGAACCAGTCGAGGAACTCAACGGTCCGCCCGATTGGTACCTCGACGTCCTGTACCACGCGCTCGCGCGGTGGCCGCCCGTTGCGCTTCTCGATCCGGTCGGCGATGTCGAACCGCTGGTCGTATGCGATGAGTTTCCAGTAGAAGCTGCTGCGGCGTAGACGTCGCGGCCACAGTCGTCGGATCGTCGGGTTCTGTGCGCCGAATGCCCTCGAGCACCAGAACCAGTCGGTGTCCCAACGCCAGAGATAGTCGTGGATGGTCAGCCGGTCGTGTTTCTCGCCGCTAGCGTGCTGGATGGACCGGTAGTAGATCTGGTTGCCCGTGTAGTCGCTGACGGGGCCCGCCGTGGAAGTCTTGATGCCGACGCACAGGTAGCTCTCGTCGGCGCTGAACACCACTCCGTCGAGATAGTCGACGGTGGTGCCGTCGAGGCCGCCGGTCTCGATGATCCTGTCCATCGTCGCGACCATCTCGGTGAGCGAGTCGAATCGTAGGTGCTTGAGTGCGACGAACGGTTTGACCGGCTCTAGCTCGATCTTCAGACGCACCGAATAGCCAAGTGTCCCATAGGAATTCGGGAAAGCTCGGAACAGGTCGGGGTTGACCTCCTGCGAGGCCGTCACGATGTCGCCGGTACCCGTGAGAATGTCCATCTCTAGGACCGACTCGTGCGGCAGACCGTTGCGGAACGAGGAAGACTCGATGCCAAGGCCGGTCACCGCGCCGCCCAGGGTGATGGTCTTCAGCTGAGGCACCACCAGGGGCGACAAGCCGAATGGCAGCGTCGCAGCGACGAGATCCTCGTACGTGCACATTCCCTCGACGTCGGCGGTACGCGCGTCGGGATCGACGGAGATGACCTTCGTCAGCCCAGAGGTGTCCAGGCCCTTCGCCGTACTCTTCGCGCGGACCCGAAACAGGTTGGACGTGGGCTTCGCGAGTCTGACAGTCGCATTTGCTGGGATCGCGCGGTAGCTGGCCAGGAGCCGCTTCACGCCCTGTGCGTGGGCGGACTGTGCCTCAGACGATGCGACAGACACACATATACGCTAGTCCGCGGTCGCTCGGTATGCGACCGCACCGAACGCACATCACACCAAACCGAGACCAAGGAGCAGTCACCGATGGGACAGGTCAGCGCTGCCAGCACCGTCTTGATCAACGCCGAGCCGGAAGCTGTCCTCAAAGCGGTCGCCGACTACCAGACCGTGCGGCCAGCCATTCTCTCGTCGCACTACAGCGGGTACGAGGTCCTAGAGGGTGGCCAGGGCGCTGGCACCGTCGTCACCTGGAAACTGCAGGCCACCGAGTCGCGGGTGCGTGACGTCAAGGCCGCCGTCGACGTCGCAGGACACTCCGTCATCGAGAAGGACGCCAACTCGTCGATGGTGACCACCTGGACCGTCGCCCCCGCGGGCACGGGCTCCACCGTCACCACCAAGACCACCTGGACCGGTGCCGGCGGTGTCAAGGGCTTCTTCGAGAAGACGTTTGCACCCCTTGGGCTGCGCAAGATTCAGGCCGAGGTCTTGGAGAACCTGAAGAAGAACGTCGAGGGTTAAGCGGGCCTGGCTGCTGGAGCGGAGCCTGGCACTCGCGAGCCGAGGAACCCGGCGATCCCCTTGACCACGGCGTCGGCATACTTCTGCTGGCCCTCAGCGCTTTCCATCAGCGCCGCGTCGGCGACGTTCTTCATGTTGCCCATCTCGACGAGGATCGACGGGTACTGGGCCAGATTGAGCCCCGTGAGGTCGGCGCGTCCGTAGAGCCCGTCCTGGCCGATGTAGGTGGCGGGTACGAGGCCTGAGCTCTGCAGCTGGTCGCGCATGATGCGGGCGAACTGGACCGACGGTCCGGCCTGGACCTGGCTGAGTGGCGGCGCCGAGTAGTTCACGTGAAAACCGCGGCCGGTGGCAGGGCCGCCGTCGGCGTGGATCGAGACGATTGCGTCGGGATGCAGTGCGTTGGCCATCTCGGCCCGCTCGTCCACGCACGGTGCAACGGCGTTGTCGTTGCCGCGCGACATTGCGGTGCGAACGCCCAGCGCCGTCAATTCCTGGCGGATGCGCAGCACCGTCATCCAGTTGAAGGTGTGCTCGGTATAGCCGTCGTTCGTCGATGTGCCGCTGGTTTGGCAGTCCTTCGTCCCACCGCGTCCGGTCGGCACCTGCTTGGTCAGCGACGCGTCGTTGGCGCCGTTGTGACCGGGGTCGAGGAAGACGATCATTCCGGCGATGCTGGTGGGTGCGGCGTCGGCCTCGGGTGTCGCGCAGGCCGAGGTCGCGACGAGGAGGCCGGCGGCCAAGGCGGCACCGACACGCAGGCTCATTGGGACGTGCACGGCGCCACGCTAACGTCGGGGACGACTAGGCTTGGGCCGCGAATCGCCGTGCGTGCGCGAGCGAAACCAAGTCGAGACCGATACGCAAGGGGATCGTCATGCAACCCGGCCAACAGCCCGACATGTCCGCACTCCTCGCGCAGGCGCAGCAGGTCCAGCAACAGCTGATGGAGGCGCAGGAGGCGCTCGCCAACTCCGAGGTCCACGGCCAGGCCGGAGGCGGTCTCGTGCAGGTCACGATGAGGGGAAGCGGCGAGGTCGTCGCCGTGTCGATCGACCCCAAGGTCGTCGACCCCGATGACGTCGAGACGTTGCAGGATCTCGTCGTGGGTGCCGTGGCCGATGCGGCCAAGCAGGTGACGATCCTGGCGCAGACACGGCTTGGCCCGCTTGCGGGAGGCCTTGGTGACATGGGCATACCGGGGCTGACGTGATGTCGAGAAGCAATGTTTGAGGGACCCGTCCAGGACCTCATCGACGAGCTGGGCAAGCTGCCTGGTATTGGGCCAAAGAGCGCGCAGCGCATAGCCTTTCACTTGTTGTCCGTCGAGCCGCCCGACATCGACCGCCTGACCGCGGTATTGGGAAGGGTGCGCGACGGCGTCAAGTTCTGTGTGGTGTGCGGCAACGTGTCCGATGACGACAAATGCCGGATATGTAGCGATCCGCGTCGCGACGCGTCCTTGGTCTGCGTCGTCGAGGAGCCCAAGGACGTCCAAGCCGTCGAGCGCACGCGAGAGTTCCGCGGTCGCTATCACGTGTTGGGTGGGGCGCTGGATCCGCTCTCGGGGATAGGTCCCGAGCAATTGCGGATTCGAGAGTTGCTCAACAGGATTGGTGAGCGCGTCGACGGGGTGGACATTGCCGAGGTCATCATCGCCACCGATCCCAACACGGAGGGCGAGGCGACGGCGACGTACCTGGTGCGCATGTTGCGCGACATCCCAGGGTTGTCCGTGACGAGGATCGCCTCCGGCCTACCCATGGGCGGCGACTTGGAGTTCGCCGACGAGTTGACGCTGGGCCGCGCGTTGCTCGGCCGCCGCGCGATGGCCTAGGTAGTCCAGGCTCGCCTCCGCGAGATCGACGTTTTCGTCATCGGCTCTCGCACTTCTTCGCAAGAACGTCGATCTCGCGGATTGTCGGTGCCCGATGGCACGTTTCGGAGATGGGGAACGACGTGATCGTGGGCGGCGAGGCCGTCGCGCGAGGTGAACTCTCGGCGTATGAGCTCCGCCGCGGATACCAGGCCCTCTTTCGTGGGGTTCACCTGCCCGCGCTGCGCGAGCCATCGCTTCGTGATCGGACGTTGGCAGCGTGGCTGTGGTCCAAGAAGCGCGGTGTCATAGCGGGCGCGGCAGCGGCGGCGTTAAACGGTGCGAACTGGGTCGACGCGGACATCCCCATCGAGCTGATCGCTCCCAATGCACGGACTCAGGCAGGGCTGATCGTCCGCAACGAGAAGCTCGCACCCGATGAAGTGACCAAGGTCGCGGGCATTCCGGTAACCACGTTGACGCGCACCGCCTTCGACTTGGGCAGACACCTGCCTCGCGACGAAGCCGTCCCACGCCTGGATGCGCTCAAGCGTGCGACCGCGTTCAAGGAGGCGTCGGTGCTGAAGCTGGCTGAGCGGTATCCCGGTGCGCGCGGGCTCAAGTCGCTGAGGATCGCATTGCCACTGGTCGACCGTGGCGCGGCGTCGCCGAAGGAGACGTGGCTGAGGCTGGTATTCATCGACGCCGGGCTCGCGAAACCGATGACCCAGCGTCCCATCTTCGAGGGACACAAATTGGTTCGCGTACTCGACCTGTGCTGGGAGGAGTTCATGGTCGGAGCTGAGTACGACGGTGATCAACATCGGACCAGTCGCAAGCAATACGCGAAAGACGTCCAGGTCAAGCGGAAGCTGGCCAGGCTCGGCTGGAACGTCACCTTCGTGATCAAGGAAGACCATCGCGACGACATCGTCAAGAGCGCGTGGGATGCGATGGTCGCGCGGGGTTGGAAGCCCTAGGCATGTCCTCTCCGCGAGATCGACGTTTTCGTCATCGGCTCTCGCACTTCTTCGCAAGAACGTCGATCTCGCGGCTGAGCCCTAAGCGCGGCGCGACGCGGCGAGGCGTTCGCGGCGCAAGAGCTCGACCTCGGGCAGCTCTAGCGGTGCGAGATCGCCGACGACGCGCGACAACAAGTGGTCGGCCAGCTGTGGATTGCGGGCAAGGCATGGCCCGTGAAGATAGGTGGCGACGACGCTGCCCTGGGCGGCGCCGTCGATGCCGTCGCCGGCACGGTTGCCCGCCCCCGAAATGACCTTAGCCAGCGGTTTCGCGGCTGAGCCCAAAACCGTTCCACCACGGTGATTTTCGAAGCCAGTGAGGCGCTGGTTCAGTCCGTCGAGCAACGGCTGCGACACTACCTCGCCGATGGTGCGCTTGGGCTGTGGCGACGTCGTCACGTCGAGCATGCCGACACCGTCGACCCGCTCTCCAGACGAGGTCTCGTACCAATGCCCGAGCACCTGGATCGCCGCGCAGATCGCCAACACGGGCGCTCCCCGTGAAGCCGCGCTTTGTAGGCCCGGGTAACGGATGAGGTGCCGTGTGGCAAGGCGTTGCGCGTAATCCTCTGCGCCGCCAAGGGTGTAGAGGTCAAGCGAGTCGGGCACCGGATCGGCCAACGTGATCTCGACGACCTCGGCATCGATGCCGCGGGCGCGCAGTCGCTGTCGCAAGATGACCGCGTTTCCGCCGTCGCCGTAGGTACCCATGACGTCGGGCAGCACCAGACCGATCCGCACCGTTGACTCAGACATTCGTCAGCCCTCCGCGTCCGAACGTCCGATTGAGTGCGAGGAAGGCGGTGTAGTTCGCCACGACCTCGACATGGCCTGGGGGACAGGACGTTATGGCGTCGACGGCGTTGTGCACCAGCGTGTGCTCGACGCCGGCGTAGCCGAGTCGAACGGCTAGGTCCGTGCCGCGCTCGCCAGCAGCCACCACGGGTTTGTCGACGAAGTGCTCGAAGTTGACGTCCCACAGCCACGAAAGGTCCTCGCCGTCGGGCACCTGGCCGTTGACGGCGATCACGACGGCGCCGGAGTCGGTGTCCACCATTGAGAGCGCCTCCTGCCAGCCAGCCGGGTTCTTCGCCAACAACATTCGGACGGTGTGTGCGCCGAGTCGCACCGTCGAGTAGCGACCGGCGACCTCGTCGACGGCGGACGCGGCGGCTATGGCGGCAGCAGGCTCAGCACCGAGTGCGACGGCCGCGGCGACTGCCTGCGTCGCGTTGCCGCGATTCACCCGCCCCGGCAGCGCCAACGTCATCGGCAGTGCCAAGCCATTCGGGCCGTACACGTGGGAGTCGTCGTACCACCACTGTGGCGTGGGCCGCTCGAAATCGGCTCCGGTGGAACGCCAATGGTCGCCGTCGCGGACGATGATCTCGCCGCTGCGCGGACAGCTGACGGAGTCGTTCGTCCACCCGCCACCCGCCGCCACCCACACCACGTTCGGGCGGTCGTATGCGGCCGACGTCATCAGCACGTCGTCGCAGTTGGCGACCACGACCGTGTCCGGGTGGCGCGAAAGGCCGCCGCGCAGCGTCCGCTCGATGTGGTTGATCTCGCCGACCCTGTCGAGCTGGTCGCGGGACAGGTTGAGCAGCACGATGACGGCGGGGTCGATGGCGTCGGCCACGTGCGGAACGTGCATCTCGTCGACCTCTAGCGCCGCCAAATGGGCGTTGCGTGCGGCCGCCAGCGCCGCCACCAGGCCCGCGTCCATGTTGGCGCCCTCGGCGTTGGTGGCGACTGGACCCATCGTCGCAAGGGCGGCGGCGGTCATGCGTGTCGTCGTGGACTTGCCGTTGGTGCCGGTGACGACGACGGAACGCTTGCCAGCGCCCAGCTGGGCCAGGATCGACTTGTCCAGCGTCATCGCGACGAGGCCGCCGATCATCGCGCCCGCCCCTCGGCCGGAGACGCGAGAGGCCCAGCGTGCGGCCGCGCCAGCGCCGAGCGCGGCGCGCCCACGTGCAGTGATCATTCCCCGGTCGCTCCGCTCCTGCCCGCCGATCACCATTTCCGGCATCTTAGGTGTGCGACACGCGGGCCGGTCCTCCGGCTTTAAGACAGGAGATGTCGGAGTGACGTGCCATCCTGAAAATCGTGAGCCAAACCTGGGGTCGACCGGCGAGTGACGCCGGAACGGGTTGGGCGGTCGTCGACGTCGAGACATCGGGCTTCCGCCCAGGTCAGGCGCGAATCGTCAGCGTGGCCGCGTTGGCGGTCGGAGACGATGGGAACGTGGAGGACAGCTTCTCCAGCCTGCTCAATCCCGGTGTCGACCCCGGCCCGACGCACGTGCACGGCCTCACCACGGAGATGCTCGAGGGTCAGCCGACGTTCGAAGACGTCGTCGACAAGGTGATCGACGTGCTCGCTGGCCGCACGCTGGTGGCCCACAACGTGTCCTTCGACTACTCGTTCCTCACCGCGGAGGCCGAGCTCGTCGGCGCAGAACTGCCGATAGACAGCGTCATGTGCACGGTCGAGCTGGCCCGCCGGCTCGATCTGGGGACCGAGAACCTCCGGCTGGAGACGCTGGCCGCGCATTGGGGTGTCACGCAGATGCGGCCGCACGATGCGCTCGACGACGCCCTCGTGTTGGCGCAGATCCTCAAGCCGGTGCTGGTGCAGGCGTGTGAGCGCAAGGCCTGGCTGCCGGTCCGCTCGGTGGCGCGCAGGGTTTGGCCCAATGGTCAGGTCACCCACGACGAGCTCAGGCCGCTGAAAGTGCTGGCATCGCGGATGGCCTGCCCATACCTGAATCCGGGCGTGTTCGTGCAAGGTAGGCCGCTGGTGCAGGGGATGCGGGTGGCGTTGTCGCCGGACGTCACGCATACCCACGAAGAACTCATCGAGCGAATCCTCGACGCCGGCCTCGCCTACGCCGATGCGATCGACCAGCAAACGTCGCTGGTGATCTGCAACGAGTCCGAGCCCGAACAGGGCAAGGGGTACCACGCTGGCGAAGCTGGAATCCCACTGGTCAGCGACGCAGACTTCTGGCGAATGCTCGACCGCGTGGCGGGTGGCACTAGTGCCGAGGAGTTCACCGACCACACGCTCGCAGGCGATCAGTTCACTCTTTTCTAGCTTCGCCATGCTCGCGGCGAGACGCCATGGACCTGGCGAAACACGCGTGCGAAGTACCCGGGATCACCGATGCCGACGCGCCTGGAGACCTCCGCGATCGTCAGGTCCGTGGCACTGAGGAGCGCGCGGGCCTCGGCCATCCGGCGCTCGACGATCCATTCGCCGACCGTGCGGCCGGTTCGCCGACGCACCACGGTGGTGAGGTGCCCAGGGGTGAGGCCCAACTCGGATGCGACGTCGGCAAGGGACAGAGGGCGGTCGATGCGGCGCTGGATCACCTCGAAGACGTCGGCGATCAGCGGTTCGCCGCTGCGGCGCAGATCGGCCGCGACGTCGTCGGTCATGCGTGCGAGCTCGATCAGCAACAGTGTCAGATGCGCCAAGACGGCCTGTCGGTAGCCGGAACCGCGGACCGTGAGCTCTGCCTCCATGGAATTGATTGCATTGTCCCAGAACGTCTTCCGTTGTGCCGGCAGGCGCAGCTGCAACAGTCCGTCGGTGTGTCCATGGAGAAATGGAAAGAGCAGCGGGTGGCTCCGCCAGGTAGGCCAGGGTGACCGCGTTCCCTCGTCGAGCGCCGCAGGATCGAAGAACACTGCGATTACGTCGAGTCGGTCGCTCACCCACGCCGGATCGATCGCCTTGCCCGCGGCGACGACGTACACGGCACCGGTGTCGGCGAGATAGGTCAGGACAGGAAAGTCGTGGATGTGCCTGCCCTTCTCCGGCAGGGCGCCTGGACGCAGTCGGACCACCGACACCGGGGGCGTGCCGGGGTGGGCGGGGTAGTCGTACACCGGCACGCCGTCGCGATGCCGAACGAGCCGCGCGGCCTGCGTCATGAACCGAAGATAGTCCTATTCCCACCGAAGATCTCCCAACATGGTTGAGGCGATGGAGGTCACGATGGGTGCATGACCAAAGATCATCCGCATTCGGGTCACGCGAAGCATGCGTAACCACCACGACTACCTGCCTGCCGCGGGGCACGACGTGCTCCTGCCCGCCTACGACCTGCTGACCCGCGTGCTCGGCATGGCGCCTTCCTATGATGCGCTCGTCGCAGGCGCCGACCCATTTCCCGGCGCAAGAGTACTCGAAATCGGTTGTGGCACTGGGAATGTCACTATGCGGGTCAAGCATGCGCAACCAGAAGTCCAGCTGACCGGTCTTGATCCCGACCCACGTGCCCTGACTCGCGCACGACGCAAGGCCGATGGGATCAGCGGCCTTCGGTTCGAGCAAGGCTATGCGCAGGAGTTGCCGTACGCCGATCGATCGTTCGACCGAGTGCTGTCGTCGATGATGCTCCATCACCTCGACGCGGACCTAAGGGCCGACGCGGTCGCCGAGGCCTACCGCGTGCTCTCGCCGGGCGGAAGCATGCACGTCCTCGACTTCGTCGGTAACCACGGGTCGACGGTCGACGGCGCCGACGAACTCCTCGAACTGCTGCGAGGCTGCGGCTTCGAGGCCACCGTCATGGGTACGCGCCGAACGAGGCTGTTCGGTCCTGTGGCGTTGCTCCGGGGAATGCGACACTTGTAGCCACTACGGATCAGCCCGGCGCGGAGACCGTGCCGGGCTGATCGATGGACTACCGAAGGGGTGGCTAGGCGAGCGCCTTCGCCTTCAGCGCGTCGTACTCGCCCTCGGTGATGGTGCCCGCGTCGAGCAGTTCCTTCGCGTGCGCGATCTCTTCGGCAGGCGAACGTCCCGCGGCCTGCCTGATGTAGTCATCCGTCTGCTTCTTGGCGGCAACTGCCGCCTCGTGGGCCCGCACCGACATGCCCTGGCCACGGAAGATCAGATAGATCAGCGCGGTGAACCACGGGATGAGGAACAGGAAGATGACCCAAATTGCCTTGATGACGCCCGACGTCTGGTGGTCGCGCCAGAACAGGTCCGTCAGGATTTGGAAGAGCACGAGCAGGTAGGCGATCCAGGCGAAGATGACGAGGAAATGCCAGAGGAAATCCCAAGAAGAGCCCCAGTTCACGTCTACTCCTTAAACGTTGAAATGAAGGCGTGACAACCCACGCCATTTTTGACGCAGCCGACAGCTTAGCCGCGTGCAGCGCGATTGACGGCCGAGACCACGGCGCGCAGCGATGCCGTAGTTATGGACGTCGCAATGCCGACGCCCCAGACCGTCTTGCCGTCGACCGACGCCTCGACGTACGCGGCTGCCTTCGCTTCCTCGCCCGACGACATGGCGTGCTCGGAGTAGTCGAGCACCGAGACGTTGAACCCGACGGCCCCGATGGCGTCGACGAACGCGGCCAACGGACCATTTCCCGCGCCGACGATCTCGCGCTCGACGCCGTCGACTTTCACGACCGCGGTGATGGTGTCGGTACCGCCATCCACCTCCGCCGCATCAACCCGCTGCCTGATGCGTTCCAGCGGCCGGATCGGCGCCAGGTACTCGTCGGCGAAGACGTCCCACATCTCCTTGGGCGACACCTCGCCGCCCTCGCCGTCGGTGATCTTTTGGATCGCCTGGCTGAACTCGATCTGCAGTCGCCGCGGCAGTGCCAGACCATGATCGGCCTTCATGATGTAGGCGACTCCGCCCTTGCCGGACTGCGAGTTCACCCGAATCACGGCTTCGTAGGTACGGCCGACGTCCTTGGGGTCAATGGGCAGATAGGGGACTTGCCAGAGGATGTCGTCGACGTCCGCGTCTTGCTCGTCGGCCGAGACCTTCATCGCGTCCAGACCCTTGTTGATGGCGTCCTGATGGCTTCCCGAGAACGCCGTGTAGACCAGATCGCCTCCGTACGGATGCCTTTCGTGGACCGGCAGCTGGTTGCAGTACTCGACCGTGCGCCGGATCTCGTCGATGTTGGAGAAGTCGATCTGCGGGTCGATGCCCCGGCTGAACAGGTTCAGCCCGAGCGTGACGATGCAGACGTTGCCGGTGCGCTCGCCGTTGCCGAACAGGCAGCCCTCGATGCGATCGGCGCCCGCCTGATAGCCCAATTCCGCTGCGGCGACGGCAGTTCCGCGGTCGTTGTGTGGGTGCAGGCTCAGGATGATGGAGTCGCGGGGAGTCAGGTGCCTGTGCATCCACTCGATCGAGTCGGCGTACACGTTTGGCGTCGCCATCTCCACGGTCGCAGGCAGATTCACGATCAGCGGCACGTCCGGGGTGGGCTTGATGATCTCGGCGACGGAGTTGCAGACGTCGGCGGCGTACTCCAGCTCGGTGCCCGTGTAGGACTCCGGGCTGTACTCGAACCGCCACAGGGTGTCCGGGTACTTCTTTGCCTCATTGACGCACATCCGCGCGCCATCGGTGGCGATCTTCTTGACGGCGTCGCGGTCCGCCCGAAACACCACGCGCCGCTGCAGGATTGATGTCGAGTTGTAGAAGTGCACGATCGCGCGTGGGGCACCCTCGCAGGCCAGGAACGTCCGCTCGATCAGCTCGGGCCTGCATTGAGTCAGTACCTGGATGGTGACGTCGTCGGGGATCGCGCCCTGCGTGATGATCTCGCGTACGAAGTCGAAGTCGGTTTGGCTTGCCGACGGGAAGCCGACCTCGATCTCCTTGTAGCCCATGCGGACCAAGAGGTCGAACATGCGGCGCTTACGCTGCGGGCTCATGGGATCGATCAGTGCCTGGTTGCCGTCGCGCAGGTCGACCGCGCACCACATCGGTGCGGTGTCGACGATCTTGTCGGGCCAGGTGCGATCCGCAAGGGTGACGGGTTCGACCTCGGCGGCGAAGGGTCGGTACCGGCTGACCGGCATCGACGACGCTCTTTGGGTGTTCCAGCCGGGCTGGCCGGGATTGGCCGGACCGGCAGGGGTGGAGATCGCGCGTACCGATGTGTACGCATCCACTGATGGGGTGTGGGAAGTTGTCACGGTTCTCGCTCCGGGTTCGTCTGGTTGGGATTCAGACCGGCGCATCAAGAACACCCGCGACGGGAGGCCAGTCCGAATCAGACCCCGTCGCGGCGTCCGAGGAGGAGCACCCGCTGCACGTCGGACACTCTACTCCGCAGGCGGCCAATGCCGAAACCCCGCCCTCACGGGCCCGCAAGCTGCGCAACGTCGCGTGGGCCGCGCGCACCTCCCGGGCAATTTGATGTTGGTTTTGTGAAGATTCACTCAAGATCCGAACTCAGCGCCGTGCGGCGGCACGATGAAGGCATGGACGTCACGTCGCAAGTACCTCCGCATGGCGCTGACCTGGGGTATCGCGCCCTCGTGGTCGACGATGAAGAGCCGTTGGCCGAAGTGGTCGCCAGTTACTTGGAGCGCGAACACTTCGAAGTGACGGTAAGTCATTCCGGGGCCGAGGCGTTGGCCATGGCGCGGCAGGTGGATCCGGATGTGGTGGTGCTCGACCTGGGCCTGCCGGGTATCGACGGGCTGGAGGTATGCCGTCAGTTGCGGACCTTCTCCGACGCCTACGTGGTGATGCTGACCGCCCGCGATACCGAGGTGGACACGATCGTCGGATTGTCGGTGGGCGCTGATGACTACGTGACCAAACCCTTTAGCCCTCGCGAACTGGTCGCCCGGATCCGGGCGATGCTGCGCCGACCGCGCTCGGTCGCGGGGTCCGGCGGTGCTGAGTCGCCGCCCAGGGTGTTTGGTCCGTTGTCAATTGACGTGGCCAGGCGTGAGGTGTTCGTTGAAGGTCAGCCAATTGCCTTGACGCGCACTGAGTTCGACATCTTGTCTGCCTTGGCGTCGCGGCCGGGTGTGGTGTGGAGCCGTCGCCAATTGATCGACGCGGTGTGGGGCGACCCCTGGGTGGGCAACGATCACCTCGTCGATGTTCACGTCGGACACTTGCGACGCAAGCTGGGCGACAACGCAGCCGAGCCGGGGTTCGTCTTGACGGTGCGGGGTGTGGGCTACCGGCTGGGAGCAGGGCAGTGACTCCGCTGTCACGGTTCGGGATGCGACGGCGACTGCTGCTCGCTCAGAGCCTGGTGCTCGTTGCTGGCGGCGTGACGACGTGGGTTGTCGCGTCCGTGGTGGGACCGCCGCTGTTCCGGGAGCATCTGCACATGGCCGGCGTCGCCCACAACTCCGATGAGCAGTATCACGCCGAGCAGGCTTACTGGCACGCCACAGCGATATCCGTCGCCGTGGCGATCACGGTGGCCGCGATCACCGCGCTGATCGCGACTGTCTATCTGAGTCGGCGCCTGCAGCGTTCGATCGCCGAGGTGTCCGCGGCTGCATCGGCTGTCGCCGAGGGGCATTACGACATCCGCGTTGCACCCCCTCAGCTCGGTGACGAGTTCGACGAGATGGCAACGGCTTTCAACCAGATGGCCGATAAGTTGCAATCGGTCGAATCGACCAGGCGCCAACTATTCGGTGATCTGGCGCACGAGATTCGGACACCGGTATCGGTGCTGGAGGCTTACTTGGAAGCGGTCGAGGACGGTGTCCGGATTCTTGACCAGCCCACCATCGCGATGCTGCGCGAACAGACCGGTCGACTGGTGCGGTTCTCGGCCGACGTCGCCGCCCTTGCTCAGGCCGAAGAGGCCCATGCCACCATCGCCCCGGAGTGGGTCGAGGCCGGCGAGATCGCGAGAGCGGTCGCCGCCGCGATGGCCGACCGCCATGACGCGAAGAACGTCGCGCTGGCGATCCGCGTCGGCGAAGGAACTCGGCTGTGGGCGGACCGCCAGCGGCTGGCGCAGGTGATGGGAAACCTACTCGACAACGCACTGCGCCACACGCCTTCTGGTGGGCACGTTGACTTTTCGATGGCCCGAGTCGCCGACGAGGTGGTCATCAGTGTGACCGATGACGGTGAAGGGATAGCGGCCGAGCATCTGCCGCACGTGTTCGAACGCTTCTATCGCGCTGACTTCGCCCGAAACCGTCAGCGGGGAGGTTCCGGTATCGGCCTGGCAATCGTCAAGGCGCTCACCGAGGCCCACGGCGGCCACATCAGCGTGGCCAGCCGCGGCCCCGGCCAGGGCGCTACCTTCACGGTCGTGCTGCCGGTCTTGGCATCAACGACGCACGATGGCGATCAGCGCGAAGCAGTGCCGACCATGTCGTAGCCGCCCCGCTGGTCGTAGGCCCATTCCTTCGGGTGTCGTAGGTGTGCGTCTGTGGGTCGACGTTGTCTACAGCGAGCTCAGGATTTGGTTCATGGTGTCGATCTCCTTCTGCTGGCTGGTGGCGATTGACTTGGCCAGGGCTATGGAGTCGGCGGATTGACCGTTCTTGATCTCGTTCTGTGCCATCGTTATCGCGCCCTGGTGATGCTTGATCATCCCGGTCAAGAAGAGCTTGCTGGCCTCGACTCCCTGCGCAGTTTGCAGCGCCTGCATGTCTGCTGGCGACATCATTCCGTCCATGCCGGCCATGTTCCCCATTCCGGGCATCATCCCGCCGCTCGGCATCATCGAGCCACTGGGCATCGGCGCTGTGGTGGGAGCGGGTGTCGTGGTGGCAGTGTCGGGTCCGTGCATACCGTGATCGGCAGGCGGACGGCCGGTCGTGTCGTTCATCCCTGGCATGTCGCCCATGCCCGGCATTCCTGGCATGCCCCACTGATTGAGCCAGCCCTGCATCTTGTCGATCTCAGGACCCTGCGCGGCCTTGATCTGCTTGGCCAAGTCGACCACTCGCGAGTCGATCCCCTGCTTGGCCAAGATCATGTCGCTCATCTCAATCGCTTGCTGATGATGGGGAATCATCATGTGGGCGAACATGACATCAGCTTGGTCATGCGCGCTCGCGGGTGCTGCGGTTGAACTCTGGGCCGTGGATGGTGCCTGCGACGCAGAGGCATCCTTCGTAGCCGAGTTACTACACGCACCGATGGCGGCCACGGCAACCAGCGCGGCCACTCCGGTGGCCACGGTCCTTGACATGTTCACAGCTCGTCCCTTCGTCGGGTTGATCAATTCGTTCCACTGCCCAGGCTGCCCCGCCTCGATAGGGCTGCTGTAGTCGTTCTGTGAAGATTCGACAAAGAACGCCGGCAGGGGATCGCATCTCCGCCAGTCAGGCCGGGTTCTGCCCTGCTGGTACGGGCAGTTTGAGCCGTTTGAGCATGAGCGCGTTGACGGCCACGATCAGGCTGGACCCCGACATCGACAAGGCCGCGATCTGCGGCCGGAGCACCAAAACCGAATGCCGGCTCGAAGACGCCGGCCGCGATCGGCAACGCGGGTCGGAACGCATCAGCACCAAGTTGGCCGTCTCGATCGCGACATCGGTGCCTGCACCGATCGCCACCCCAAGGTCGGCCTGGACCAGGGCTGGTGCGTCGTTGACGCCATCGCCGTCTTCGTGCCCCAGCCATGGCACGGCATACAGCCCGTCAGCACCCGTAGAACGCGCACGGCCAAACCGATGCAGTGCTGCGATCTACACCTGGGAGTCGGGAAACGCCACCACCGACAGGAAACGGATCGGCACCTCGACGAGGTCCACTGGCCCGTGGGCGCCCTCGCCGTCCATCTGCAGCGAATCGCCGGGATGCAGCCGGTACACCGATCGACTGTGGCTGTAGTCCATGACGCCCTCGAGCATGAAGATGAACTCCGTGCCGGGATGTTGGAACAGCGGATAGGTCTTGCTCTTCGCCGACAGCGTCACCTCTAGGCACTCCAGGCGCTTGTGCTCGCCGCGGAGTGAGCCGAGTAGCTGGTACTCGTGGCCCTCGCGGGTGCCGTTGCGGACGATGCGGGCGCCGGTGCCCGCCTTGACGAACGCGGCGGGCCGCTCGACGTCGGCGCCGCGAAACAGCGTGGTCACCGGGACATCGAAACCCTTGGCCAACAAGGCGAGCGTCGACAGACTGCAGGAAGTCTGCGCATTCTCGATCTTGCTCATCATGGCCTTGGAGATGCCGACCCGTGCCGCCATCTCGGCGACCGTGAGGCCGTGCTGTTGACGCAGCTGCCGCACGTTGCGTCCAATGGCCGCCTCGAACTCGAGCTCGTCGACGGGCTCGCTGGGATCGCGGTCACGCGCGGTGCCCGCCTCGTTGCGAAGCAGCGGTACGTCACTCATCTATCGCATCTCACCAGCACCGACGTAGGGATACGGCGTCTTCAGCAGATCACCCTCCGCGAAGCGTGACAGCCGGAAGTCGGCATCGGGGATGCGCGGGTCGGCGCTGCGCCCGTCGACGACGAGGTCGGCGACCAACCTGCCCACCGCTGGCGCGATCTTGAAGCCATGTCCGCTGAAGCCGGCAGCCACGACGAGCCCGCCGATCCCGGTGCGCGAGATCACCGGGTTCCAGTCCGGCGTGACGTCGTAGCAGCCCGCGTAGCTGCCGGTGATCGCCGCGTCGGTGAAACCGGGGAAGCGCGTGCCGACCCGGTCAATGGTGTTCTCGACGAAGTCGTCGGTGGCCCGGTTGAGGTAGTCGTCCGGATCGGCGTCCTGGCAGTGCGAGAGATCACTGTTGCCAAACAGCACCGTCCCGTCCGGCTCGGGCCGAATGTATTGCAGTGAAACCAGATCCGAGAACACGGGCACCGGCCCAAGCTCCACTCCGGGCGCAATGACGACGAGTTGCTCACGGACGACGCGGATCGGCACGTCGATGCCGTAGCGCGCCAGCAGTGGCATCGTCCATACCCCCGCCGCGACGACGACGGTGCCCGCAGCGACGTCGGTGCCGTCGGCGAGACGCACTCCGGTGACCAGGTCGCCATCGAGAAGCAGCTCCGTCATCGCGGTGCCCTGTCGGATGCGAACCCCGGCGGATCGCGCCGACACGGCGAACGCCTGAGCCGTTCGGTACGCGTCGCCGTAGCCGCCGCGCTCCTCGAAGGCGAACGCGGCGAACGGTTCCAGGTCCGCGTGTGGCCACATCCGGACCACGTCGCTTGCGCCGATCTCCTCGGTCTGCACGCCGACGGCACGCTGCGCGGCAAGGCTCTTGCGAAGCGAGTCGGCGTTGGGTTCGCCGACGCCGACGACGTAGCCGGTCTGGCGGAAGCCGATGTCCGTGACCTCGTCTCCGAAGAAGGCCTGCGGCTTCTCGAATACCTCGAGGCTGGTGGTGGCCATGGCGGCGAGTGAGCTGACGCCGTAGTGACAGCGGACGATGCCAGAGGACTTGCCCGTCATCCCCGATCCGACCGTATTGCGTTCGACGACGAGAACGTCGGTGACTCCGCGCTGAGCGAGCGCCCACGCCGCCGCGGCGCCCTCGATGCCCCCGCCGACGATGACGACGTCGGCCGTCTCGCCTGCGACTTGTGCACGAGAACGAGCGCTCACCGCGCTCACACGTGCACGAATCGCGTCGCTCATCGGCCAGGGATCCAATCCGTGCCCGCCAGTGGGACGCCCGCCATGGCGGCGGCCTCGATCGTCACGGCTACCAGATCCTCGGGTTCCAAGTGCCGTACGTGGGCCTTGCCGCACGCTCTCGCAATGGTCTGCGCCTCCATCGTCAGCACCCGCAGGTAGTTCGCGAGCCTGCGGCCACCTTCGACCGGATCGAAGCGTGCAGCGAGCTCGGGGTCCTGGGTGCTGATCCCGGCCGGGTCCTTGCCGTCCTGGAAGTCGTCGAAGAAACCCGCTGCGCTGCCGAGCTTTTCGTACTCTGCGGCGTAGCGCGGATGGTTGTCGCCGAGAGCGATGAGCGCGGCCGTACCGATCGCGACGGCGTCGGCCCCGAGGGCGAGGGCCTTGGCGACGTCGGCCCCTGTGCGGATACCGCCCGACACGATCAGCTGGACCTCCCGATTTCCCGTCGCTCCGCTCGTCCCCGTGCGATGGACGCCAAGCTCGGCCAGCGCCCGCACGGCCTGCGGGAGCGCCGCGAGAGTGGGGATGCCGACGTGCTCGATGAACACCTCCTGAGTGGCTGCCGTGCCACCCTGCATGCCGTCGACGACGACGACGTCGGCGCCCGCGTGTACGGCGAGCTTCACGTCGTAGTAGGTGCGGGTAGCGCCGACCTTGACATAGATCGGCTTCTCCCAGTCGGTGATCTCGCGCAGCTCGTTGATCTTGATGGTGAGGTCGTCGGGGCCGGTCCAGTCGGGGTGCCTGCACGCCGAGCGCTGATCGATACCCTCGGGAAGCGTCCTCATCGCTGCGACGCGCTCGGAGATCTTCTGGCCCAACAACATTCCGCCGCCGCCCGGCTTGGCGCCCTGGCCGAGTACGACCTCGATGGCGTCGGCCTTGCGGAGGTCGTCGGGATTCATCCCGTACCGCGATGGCAGGTACTGATACACCAGGTGCTTGCTCTGTCCGCGCTCCTCCGGCGTCATGCCACCGTCGCCGGTGGTGGTAGACGTGCCGACCGCGCTCGCGCCGCGACCGAGGGCTTCCTTGGCGGGGCCCGAAAGCGCGCCAAACGACATGCCCGCGATGGTCACCGGAATATCCAGGTGCAGAGGATGTTTCGCGTGTCGGTCACCGAGTACTACGTCGGTGTCGCAGCGTTCGCGATAACCCTCCAGCGGATAGCGTGACATCGAGGCGCCGAGGAACAGCAGGTCGTCGAAGTGGGGGAGCGGCCGCTTGGCGCCCCAGCCGCGGATGTCGTAGATGCCGGTCTCCGCAGCGCGTTGAATGGCGGCGATGGTGTTGCGGTCGAAGGTCGCGGATTCGCGCAGGCCCCAAGTCATCAGTAGCTCGCAGCGTTGTCGACGTGAAAGTGGTACAGGTTGCGGGCGGAGCCGTATCGGGTGTAGTCGCGGGTGTCGTCGTCGACGAAGCCCGCGCCCTTCAACAACTCTGCGAGTTCGTCGTGGTGTTCTTGGCGCATCTCTTTGGCGATGCAGTCGGCGCCCAGCGATGCGGCCTTGCCGCGCAAGTAGATTCGTGCTTCGTAGATGGAGTCTCCCAGTGCATCGCCTGCGTTGCCGCGGATCACCAGACGGCCTGCCTGTGCCATGAAGGCGCTCATGTGTCCGACGTCGCCGCCGACCACGATGTCGACGCCCTTCATCGAAATGCCGCATCGCGCAGCGGCATTCCCTTCGATCACCAATAGCCCGCCATGCGCGGTGGCTCCCGCGGACTGCGAGGCGTTACCCTTGACCCACACCGTGCCGCTCATCATGTTCTCGGCTACTCCGGTGCCTGCGTTGCCCTCGATCGTGATCTCCGCGCGTTGATTCATGCCTGCGGCGTAGTACCCGACGTGGCCGACGACGGTGACCTTGACCTCTGCGTCGAGTCCCACCGCGACGTTGTGTGCACCCGCGGGATTGTCGATGACGAACTCGCCCGTTGGGTCCGCCGCGTGCAGCGCCGAGTTCACCTCGCGCAGAGTTGTTTTCGCGAGGTCATAGGTCCTGGCGGATATCGTGGCTACCTCTTCCATGCGTAGACAACCTCCGGCTCGGGTTCCCAGATGGCCGCGTTCTCGACGCCTGGTAAGCCCGAGAGCGCGCGGTACTCGCTGCCCATCGCCACCCAGTCGGCGGTCTCGGCGATGACGGCGGGCTTGCAGGCAATCGCGTCACGCACCACGGCGAACGAGTCCCGATTGGAGACCAGCAGCGTGTAGAAGCCGTCGAAGGTTGCGCACAACTCCTTGAGTGCGGTCTCGACGTCGAGGCCCTGCGCCAGTCTGCTCGCCACGAAACGTGCGCCGACCTCCGTGTCGTTCTCGCTGTCGAATCGCACGCCGGCGGACATCAATTCACGCCTGATGGTGGCATGGTTCGCAAACGATCCGTTGTGCACGAGACACTGCTCGGGCCCGACGGCGTAGGGGTGCGCGCCCGACGGCGTCACGGCGGATTCGGTCGCCATCCGGGTGTGCCCGACGCCCTGCCAGCCCGTGGCGTTCGCCAGCCCCCACGACGCGGTGAGGGTGGCGGGGTCGCCGACGCCCTTGAGCACGGCGAGATCCGCGCCAAAACCAGCTACCAACGCATCGGGATACGTCGCCTTGACCGCCTCCAGCAGCTCCTCGGAGGACACGCTCGACGTGAGCAGATGGGTATCGCCTACGCGCGTGACGTCGACGTCGAGATCGAGTTCGTCGGTGACCGGCTCCACCTCGAGCAGTGAGACGCAACCTCGGCCGGGCGGTGTCCAGACCGGGTCGCCGTAGACGGCCACGCCCGCGGAATCGCTTCCGCGATTGGACATCTCGCAGAGCATGCCGGTGAGGAGCTCACCCAGCCGTGGATACAGCTCGGGGTTGCGCAGGTGCAGGCCGACGATGCCGCACATCGTGATGTCCTCTCTTCGGTGATTCGTGGAACATTTCCAGTGCCAACCGCTGGAAATACTCCACGAATCGCTTGGTCAAAACGCCGTCAAGTACTGGTCGACTTCCCACGGGCTGACCGAGCCGTGGTAAGCGAAGAACTCGTCGCGCTTGATGTTGGCGAAGTAGCTCGCAACGCCTCCGCCCGCGGCGTCGAGTACGCCGGAAACGATGCTGTCCGAACCGAGTTCGTCGACGGCGTGGAGCAGCGTCGGTGGCAGCGCGCGACCCGCACCCGAGCCCACCTCGCCGGGGTCGAGGCTGCGCTTGATGCCGTCGAGGCCGGCGCCGAGCGCCGCCGCGATCGCGAGATACGGATTGGCCGAGCCATCGCCGCCGCGCAATTCCACGCGTTGTCCGTCCGGCACGCGGATGTAGTGCGTCCGGTCGTTGCCGCCGTAGGTGGGCTGCTTGGGTGCCCACGACGCGCCCGACGCCGTCGTCGACGCACCGGTTCTCTTGTAGGAGTTGACCGTTGGGCCGACGACGGCCTGCAGCGCACAGGCATGGTCGAGGATGCCCGCGATGAACGAGTACGCGGTCGCGGACAAACCGAGGCCGCGCTCGTCGTCGTCGGACGGAAACTCCGGCGCCCCGCCGCTCGTCAGTGACAGGTGCAGGTGCAGGCCGGTGCCGGTCCGGTCCGCGAACGGCTTCGGCATGAACGTCGCGATCATGCCCCGCTCTGCGGCGATCATCGAAAGGAGGTAGCGCAGGGTGATCACCCTGTCGGCGGTCGTCAGCGCGTCGGCGAACTCGAAGTTCTGCTCGAACTGCCCGTTGCCGTCCTCGTGGTCGTTGGCGTAGTTGGACCAACCGAGTTGGTTCATCGCCGACGAGATCGTCGTCAGGTGGTCGTACATCCTGGTGACGCCGCGGGCGTCGTAACAAGGTTGTGCGGCGGTGTCGTCCTTGTCGGCGGTCGCGAGGCTGCCGTCGGGGTTGCGCGTGAGCAGGAAGTACTCCACCTCGGCGCCTACCCACGGTTCGAAACCTGCGTCGGCGGCGCGCGCGATCAGCGCCTTGAGGATGTTGCGTGGCGCATAGGGCCACGGCTTGCCCTCGACGTGCGGATCGCAGTGCACGATCGCCAGCCCCTCCTTGATGAACGGGATGGGGGTGAACGACGCCGGATCGGGGATCGCCATGATGTCGGGATCCTTGGGCTCCTGCCCCATGGCGCCGACGGCGTAGCCCGCGAAGCCGACGCCCTCTGTGGCCAATAGCTCGATCGCCTCGACGGGTACCAACTTCGCGCACGGCTTGCCGCGCAGGTCCACGAACAACGCGAGGATGAACTTGGTGCCCGCCTGCCGTGCGAGTTCAGCGAGGTCGTGAGGTGGCGTCATCATCATCCTGTCTCCTGTTGAGAATCAAAGTATCACTGCGGGAAACAAGTTGCAGCGCGAAAAAGCCCCGACCGGCGCGGGGCGAAGCGCGCCGGTCGGGACGATTTCAGACGGACGTGAGCTCGTAGGCCGCGTCTCTGTGCAACTTGGCGTCGATACCCGTCTCCTCGTCCTCGGGAGCGACGCGAATGCCCATCGTCTTCTTGATCGCAAACGCGATGATGAACGCGACGACGAACGAATAAATCATCACCGCACCTGCTGCGACTGCCTGCCGCCACAGCTGATCGAACCCGCCGCCGTAGAACAGGCCGTTGGTCTTGTTCGGCATGCTGTCCGTGGCGAGGAAGCCGATCAGCAACGTGCCGATGACGCCTCCGACGAGGTGGACGCCTACTACGTCGAGCGAGTCGTCGTAGCCGAACTTCTCCTTGAGCCCCACCGCGTATGGGCAGATCGCACCGGCTACGAAGCCGAGGATGATCGCTCCGACCGGGCTGACGGCGCCACAGGCGGGGGTGATCGCGACCAGACCGGTGATGGCCCCTGCCGCAGCTCCGACACCGGTGACGTGCCCATCCTTGAACTTCTCGACCGCGAGCCACGCAAGGGTGGCCGCACACGTGGCGACGAACGTGGTGACCATGACGATGGCCGCCGAATTGCCCGCGGCCAGGGCCGAGCCGCCGTTGAACGCGTACCACCCGGCCCACAGCAGGCCAGCGCCCAGCAGCGTCAGAGGAACGTTGTGCGGTTTGCGCATCGTGCCCCAGCTCGCGGACTTGCCGAGCACGATCGCGACGGCCAGTGCTGCCGCGCCGGCGTTGATGTGGACCGCGGTGCCACCGGCGAAGTCAATCGCCTTGAGGTTGTTGGCAATCCAGCCGCCAACCGCGTCCGGGGTCACGACGCCGTTGAACGCGAACACCCAGTGGGCGACGGGGAAGTAAACGAGGATCGCCCACACCGTGGCGAACACCATCCACGCCGCGAACTTCATCCGGTCTGCCGCTGCGCCCGAGATGAGCGCCACGGTGATCGCCGCGAACAGCGCCTGGAAGAGCGCGAACAAGCTGACGGGCAGTCCCGCGATGGTCGTCTGCGACTCCAACAGGTCCTTCATGCCGAAGAACTCGGTGATACTGCCGACGAAACCTCCCATCGAGGTTCCGAACGTCATGGAGAAGCCGAAGAGCACCCAGAGGACTCCGACGATCGCTGCTGCTCCGAACGTCATCATCATCATGTTCGTCGAACTCTTCACCGAGACCATGCCGCCGTAGAACAGCGCAAGGCCGGGAATCATCAGCGTTAGGCCGATGATGCAACACAGCATGAATGCCGTGGTTCCTGTATCCATCAACATCTCCAACTCGTGGCGCGGCCGCCATAGGGCCGATCACTGGCAGTAACCGATGTTTCTGTTACGTAGACAGGATTTCAGTGTTGCGCGCTCGTAAACGTCCACAGGGCGCTAACAGGTGAGCACTTCGTAACGAAGCGTTCACGCCATGGCATTGGCGCGAAATCTGTATACGCGACCGTATACAGCACCGGATACAGCACTGTGTCCGCGTCCTGCCAGCAGAAAGCACGCCAGTGGAGAACTCCGCAACCCCCGTCGTCCACCATGAATCGAGCCTGGGCGAGGAATACGAACAAGAACCCGTTCCTCAGACGGCCCGAAAGTCGCTCTTCTCCGTGTCAGCCGTGTGGGTCGGCTTTCCGATGATCATGACGTCGGCGGTGTTTTCCGGCATCGTCGTCTACAACCTGGGCTTCGTCACGGGGCTGTTGGCGATCATCGTCGGCGACCTCGTTCTGATGGGGTACGTGGGAACGTTGAGCTACCTCGCAGGAAAGTCGGGCAAGAACTTCGCGCTGACTGCGGCGGACACGTTCGGCGCCAAGGGTTTCCGCGTCGTATCCGCCTTCCTGTCGACACTCGTGATCGGATGGTTCGCCTTCCAGACGGGGATGGTCGGCTCGACGCTGCACGTGTCGATGGGTTGGAACGCCGCTTGGATCACGCTGCTCGGAGGCGTGCTTTTCGTCGCACTGACCTTCGTCGGCATCAGGGCAATCTCGTGGATCGGTGTCGTGGCCTCGGCGTTGTTCGTGCCGCTGGGGATCGTGGCGGTCGTCATGGCTGCCAAGGACGACAGCGTCGGCTCGGCGCTCTCGTATGGCGGCGGTGCGGGCGCAAGCGCATTCGGCTTCGGCGTCGCCGTGACGATGGTGATCGCCTGTTTCGCCGACTCCGGCACGATGACCGCGGACTTCACGCGGTGGTCTCGCAACGGGAAGGAAGGCGCCCTCGCCGCCTTCGCGGCGTTTCCCATCGCTTACTTCATCGCGCAGCTCGTTGGCGCGTTCGTCGTTGCGCTAGGCGCTTCGGCCGAACCCTCGACGACGGGCGGTGACTTCCTGCACGTGCTGGTGGGCGGTGGCGGAATCCTGGTGCCGTTGGCCGTCGTGTTCGTGATCGTCAACCTCGGCAGCGTGTGCGCGCACTGCCTATACAACGGTGCTGTCGGCTTCGGCAACATAACCGGAAAGACGATGCGACAGTTGACGATCGTGCTCGGCGTGGTCGGAATCGCGGCGGCGGTGGCAGGTATCTGGTCGTACTTCGCGACGTGGCTCAACATCCTGGGCGTCCTCGTCCCGCCGATTGGCATCATCTTGATACTCGATCAGCTCGTGTTCGCAAGCAAGCGTGCGCCCGCTCACCAGGGGCTGTACTGGAAGCCGTTCGCCGCGTGGGCGATTGGTGCTGGCGTTGCGCTGGTCACCCACTTCTACGCACCGCAACTCGGCGACGCCATCGTGGCGATGTTGACCGGAGCCATCGCATTCACCGCCTTGAGTTATCTGCCGACCGAGGCTGCCGTCGCTCAGCCCTCCCTGAGTGGAGAAGCCGCATGATCACGATCGACGCACAGCCCTACACGTGGCCATACGACGGTGACATCCCCACCGGCAGAACGGCATTGATCAACATCGATTGGCAGGTCGATTTTTGCGGCAAGGGCGGCTACGTCGACACGATGGGCTACGACCTGTCCTTGGTCCGGACGCCCCTTGGTCCGGCGCAGGAGGTGTTGAAGGCCGCGCGCGACGCCGGGCTCTTCGTCATCCACACCCGCGAAGGACATCGTCCCGATCTGTCCGACCTGCCCGCCAACAAGAGATGGCGTTCGGCTCAGATCGGTGCCGAGATCGGCTCCCTGGGGCCGTGCGGGCGAATCCTCACCCATGGCGAGCCGGGTTGGGAACTCGTGCCCGAGATGGCTGCGCTGCCAGGGGAACCGGTGATCGACAAGCCAGGCAAGGGCAGCTTCTATGCGACCGATCTGGAACTGATCCTGAGGAGCAACGACATCACCCACATCATCTTCACCGGGATCACCACCGACGTGTGCGTCCACACAACCATGCGCGACGCCAACGACAGGGGATACGAATGTCTGGTGATCTCCGACGCCACGGGAGCAACCGATTATGCGAACCACGTCGCCGCGCTCAACATGATCACCATGCAGGGCGGAGTCTTCGGTGCGCACGCGCTCAGTGCGGACGTCATCGCCGCACTCGAACAAGTGCGGGCTCGTTCGATCGGCATGCGGCAGGCCGCGTCCGCGTGATAATCGAAGCCAGGGGCGGACGAGGAGGAATGTAGCTCATGGTGGCTGCCGTCCCAGTCGACGAGCCGGTATCCCTTCGCGATCGGGTCTACGTGGACCTCGGCAAGAAGTTGATGGTCGGCGAGATCGACGATCGGACCAGGTTGGTCGAGTCGCAGCTGTGCGAGGAGCTCAACGTCAGCCGGACCCCGCTGCGCGAGGCGTTGGTCCGGCTGCACGCCGATGGCATGCTGGAGCGACGATCCGACGGTTACTACCCCGTCGCCCTCGACATTGCCGGTGTGCGGGACCTCTACGAGCTCCGCATCACCATTGAGTTGCGAGGGATCACGCGAATCCTGGAGACCGACGAGCTGCGCTACGACAAGGCCAGGCTGGCAGCCCTGCAGTCGGTGTGGAAGGACCTGGAGGCCAGCCCTCCGCCGCCAGAGGCCGACATGGTGTTGCTCGACGAGTCGTTTCACATCGAGTTGTGCGCGTCGTCGGGCAACATGGCGATGGTCGCGACCCTTGACAACCTCAATCGACGGATTCGCCTGATACGGATGTACGACTTCGTCACTTCCGAACGGGTGGCGGCGACCATCGGCGAGCACCTCGAGATCGTCGGCCTGTTGCTCGACGACCAGCTGGATGCGGGCAGAAAGGCGCTGCACGAACACGTCGGCGCGAGTTTCGAGGTGGTGGAGCGACGGGCCATCCGCGCGTTGAGCGCCCGCTCGATGGGGCACTCGGTCACGTCGTTCGAGACGTTGTGGAAATGATGGAGCGTTGAGCGGCTGCGTCGGCCGATAGCGGGTGTGTCAGGCTCGAACCGTGAAGCGAATGAGACCGATGACGACCGTGGTGGTGTTGGTGGCCGCGGTAGTCGGCGGTGGGATCTGGTACTTGTTCTTTCGCGGCCCGTCCTCGGCCGACTGTGCCCCGGTTCGGGAGCTGTTGTCGTTCAACAAGTCTCAGATCGACGCGATGAACGCCAAGACCACTGATCCCGCGCCAGGGTCGTTCCAGACGGCCACCGAGCCCAGCGAACTCGACTATCTGGCGTGGCGAGACGGGATCGTTGACCGAGCGGCCAAGGTCACGGCGCCCGACGTCGCCGGGCAGGCGAGCGACCTCGCGCGGACCGTGGGGTTGCTCGTCGGGGCTCGCCTCGACTACGACACGCAGAGCAAGCGGACCGCTCCTGGAGGTGCGGCGCCTCCGGCGGCCTATGCGGTCAAGGCGTTCAACGACCAGTACGAGGCGCAGGTCAAACAGCTCGCGGCGACGTGCCAGGAGTGATCGCCCACGGTCGCCCCCACCGCCCCGCGAAGGCGATGTCCTCGAGCGGCAGCCGTTCGCGCGGCGCGGCGTCACGCTCGACGAACCTCTGCTCGGCGGACGCGTAGTCGCCCAGCTTGCCGACTGCCACGACGGCGATCGGCCGAACGCCGTCGGGGATGGCGAATGTCTCGCGTGCCGCGTCGGCGTCGAATCCTGCCATCGGGTGGACGACCAGGTCACGCGATACCGCCTCGACCGTGAGCTGAGCAATGGCGGCCCCCGCGTCGACGGCTGCGTACAGCGCAGTCCGCTCGTCCTCGCCCTCGTCGGCACACACCAAGACCAGGACTCCCGCCGCCTTGGCGTATGCGTTCCCACGCTTCAGGACCTCGGCCAGCCCGTTGAACGTCGCGTCGTCTCGGAACCCGACGACGAAGCGGACGGGCTGACGGTGACCCCAGGTTGCGGCCCATCGCGCGGCCTCCAGAAGCGCCGCGACCTGCACGCGGCCGACCACGGCGTCAGGATCGAACACCCGAGGGCTCCATCGTGCGGCGAGGTCGGGATGAATCGGTACCGACGTATCGGTCAGCTTGTCATCGCGCACGGCTTCAAGTTACCGGCGACCGTAGAACGTGCGGGGCGTCAGCAGCGCGGGAAAATCGAGTGCGTTCACCCCTTATCCTTGACGGGACTCCATCCCGCCGCGAGAAGGGTAGACAGTGGCGCTCGTCGTACAGAAATACGGCGGATCCTCGGTATCGGATGCCGAGCGGATCCGCCGTGTGGCCGAGCGCATCGTCGAGACCAAGAAGCAGGGCAATGACGTCGTGGTCGTCGTCTCGGCGATGGGCGACACCACCGACGAGCTCCTCGACCTGGCCAGGCAAGTCTGCCCGGTTCCACCGCCGCGCGAGATGGACATGCTGCTGACGGCCGGTGAGCGCATCTCCAACGCCTTGGTCGCGATGGCCATCCACTCGCTGGGCGCCGAGGCGCGGTCGTTCACGGGGTCGCAGGCAGGCGTCATCACGACGGGGACGCACGGCAACGCGAAGATCATCGACGTGACGCCGGGCCGCCTGCGGGATGCGCTCGACGAGGGGCTGATCGTGCTGGTCGCTGGCTTCCAGGGCGTCAGTCAGGACAGCAAGGACGTGACGACGCTGGGTCGGGGCGGTTCGGACACCACCGCCGTCGCACTGGCCGCCGCACTGCATGCCGACGTGTGCGAGATCTACACCGACGTCGACGGGATCTTCACCGCCGACCCCCGCATCGTGCCCAACGCGCGGCACCTGGACACCGTCAGCTTCGAGGAGATGCTCGAGATGGCGGCCGCTGGGGCGAAGGTGCTGATGCTGCGGTGCGTGGAATACGCCCGCCGCTACGACGTTCCGATTCACGTCAGGTCGTCGTATTCGAACAAGCCAGGCACCATCGTCAAAGGATCGATCGAGGACATCCCCATGGAAGACGCCATACTGACCGGAGTCGCGCACGACCGCAGCGAGGCCAAGGTGACGGTCGTCGGCCTGCCCGACGTTCCTGGCTACGCCGCCAAGGTGTTTCGCGCCGTTGCCGACGCCGACGTCAACATCGACATGGTGCTGCAGAACATCAGCAAGATCGAGGATGGCAAGACCGACATCACGTTCACGTGCTCGCGGGAGAGCGGGCCTGGCGCTGTCGAGAAGCTGGCCTCCCTGCAGGACGACATCGGTTTCAGTGCAGTGCTTTACGACGATCACATCGGGAAGGTGTCGCTCGTCGGAGCGGGCATGCGCAGCCATCCCGGCGTGACGGCCACGTTCTGTGAGGCGCTTGCCGCCGTCGGCGTGAACATCGACCTCATCTCGACGTCGGAGATCCGAATCTCGGTGTTGGTCAAGGACACCGAGTTGGACAAGGCCGTCTTGGCGCTTCACGAAGCGTTCGGTCTCGGTGGCGAGGAAGAAGCAGTCGTGTACGCGGGAAGCGGGATCTAGACATGGTGTCGATTGGTGTAGTTGGAGCGACCGGCCAGGTCGGCCAGGTGATGCGGAAGCTGTTGGAGGAACGCGAGTTTCCCGCCACGTCGGTCCGCTTCTTCGCCTCGGCACGCTCACAGGGCAAGAAGCTTTCGTTCCGCGGCCAGGAGATCGAGGTCGAGGACGCCGAGACCGCCGATCCCTCGGGCCTCGACATCGCCTTGTTCTCCGCGGGCGCCACGATGTCGCGGGTGCAGGCCCCGCGGTTCGCCGCAGCCGGCGCGGTCGTCATCGACAACTCCTCGGCCTTCCGCAAGGACCCCGACGTGCCACTCGTGGTGTCGGAGGTCAACTTCGATCGGGACGCGGGCGTTCGACCGAAGGGCATCATCGCCAACCCCAACTGCACCACCATGGCCGCGATGCCGGTGCTGAAGGTCCTTCACGACGAGGCGCAGCTGGTCAGGATGATCGCGTCGACGTATCAGGCCGTCTCCGGTAGCGGGCTGGCCGGGGTCGAGGAGTTGTTCGGTCAGGCGCGCGCAGTCGTCGACGACAGTGCGCAACTGGTCCACGACGGTTCGGCCCTGCAGTTCCCCGCGCCTCGGAAGTACGTCGCCCCAATCGCATTCAACGTCGTGCCTCTCGCGGGTTCGCTGGTCGACGACGGCTCCGGTGAGACCGACGAGGACCAGAAGCTGCGCTTCGAGAGCCGCAAGATCCTCGGCATTCCCGACCTGTTGGTCAGCGGAACGTGCGTCCGGGTGCCCGTGTATACCGGCCACTCGTTGTCGATCAACGTCGAGTTCGCCCAACCGATTTCACCAGCACGCGCCCGTGAGCTCCTCGAAGGCGCACCCGGCGTGACGTACGTCGACGTGCCAACGCCACTGGCAGCGGCCGGCGTCGACGATTCGTTGGTCGGACGCATTCGCCAGGACCCCGGCGTGCCCGACGGTCGTGGTCTCGCGTTGTTCGTCTCCGGTGACAACCTGCGGAAGGGCGCGGCGCTCAACACCATTCAGATCGCCGAACTGCTGGCCCCGCAGTTGTGACATCCCTTCGCCGAAACCGAAGTTTGGGCGTAAGAGTTCGAGTAGCGCTCGCCATTGGCTCGATTTCGGCGTTCACCGCACCGGTAGCGCATGCCGACCCGCCCGCGCCCATTCCTCAGCCGATCCTGCATCCGCTGGCGGAAGGCCAAGCGGTTCGCGTCGGCCCGGTGGCCGGAACCGGCACGGCGACGGCGGATTACAACATCGGTGCGACCGACCTCTGCGAGTTCATGGAGTTCCCCACCGGCATCCTGCAGATCTGCGGAGATAGCTTTCCCGGTCAGGGTGCAGGCTTTGGGCGTGACTATTCGCCGATCGCGTTTCACGTCGACACCGATTCGATCAACGACCCGTCTGGGATCCGCTACTACGGCGTGACGGGCTTCGACAAGCCGCTCCTCGCCGAGCCCACCCTGCCGGGTCTGTCGCAGCTCCCAGCGGGCGTGGTGGAGATCAACCGGGTCAACTACCTCTTGGTGACCACGACGAAGGACCTCGTCCCCCAAACCTCGCGACTAGTGAAACCGATTCCAGGTCAAGGTAGTTGGCCAACCGTGGCGAAGTCCGAGCGGCCGGCGAACTACGCAGGCGGACGTCAGACCCAGATCAGCGGCTACTACGATCCAATCCCCACGGACGACTCACCGAGCGGCTGGGTGTACGTCCTGTCGAACAGCTTCGACCGAAGCACGCCCGCTCAGCTCTACCGTACGAAGCCGCAGACGTTCACCGACCGGGCCACCTGGCAGGGGTGGTCGTCGCTGCCCGGCAAGGACGGGGGCTGGGACAAGCCGCCAACGCCGTTGTGGGGCGACAGGATTGGTGAGATGAGTGTCCGTCAGATCGACGGCAAGACCGTCATGAGTTACTTCAACTCGACTACCGGAAACATGGAGGTGCGGGTGGCCGACGATCCAACTCGGTTGGGCACCGCTCCCGCGACCACGGTCGTGTTCGCCGGCTCTTGGCCTGCCCAGGCGGACCTCCTTGGGCCGCCCGAGGACGTCAGCCTGGCGCAGCCCTACGGTGGCTATATCTCGCCGGGCTCGACACTTGACGAGCTACGGGTGTTAGTCAGCCAGTGGAACACCACGCGGGGCGCAGAAAATGCGCCGTATCGCGTGATTCAGTTCGCGGTGAACCCGTTCAAGCCCTAGGCAATCCTCGCTTTAGGAACTCTTAAGCACACGACGGCAGGGTCTCCCCATCAGTCGAGAGGAGACCGAACATGTCAAGCATCATCACGGCGTCCGTAACGCCACGGTGGCGTGGCCTGCTCGTGGCGTCGGTGGCTAGCTGCTCGCGAGACGGCTCCCGGATCACGACCACGCATGTCGTTCGGCAGTACGACGCGCTTGGGCCGGAGCTAGAGGTGTTGTGGGGCACTCCCGCGGCCGCTCAGTTCGCTTCGCTGGCAGCGGTTTCCAGCGCAAGCCGTACGAGAGTGCATGGGGGTTCCACGAATTCAGCGCCGACTCAGGTTCTGAGCCGGCGCTGAAATCTCGTCAACGTCAATACCAGTACTTGCGTCCACCGACCGCCCGACCCGTTTGGCCGAGGATGAGCAGGACGACGCCCACGACCAGAATGATCGCGCCGATCGTATAGAGGATCGGCAACGGCACCAGAAACCCGATGATGATCAGGATGACACCGAGGACGATCACTTGAATGCGTCCTTCACCTTCTCGCCAGCATCCTTGAGGTTGGCCTTGACCTGGTCGACCTTGCCTTCGTTTTCGGTGTCCTTGTCGCCGGTCGCACTGCCGACGGCTTCCTTGGCGTGACCGCCGAGGTCCTCGACCTTGTTCTTCGCCTTGTCAACTGCGCTCATGACTTGCTCCTTGCTTCGTTTGTCGTGGTCGTGACGGGTTACCCCGTTTGGCGGCATCGAATCATCGCCGCATCGAACCATCAATGCCTTTGAGCGCTAACTCTTCTTGCTCGGCTTGACGATGACGACGAGCGAGGTGAGACGCTGACGAACGGGTCGAGAACGCCGCGGCCGACGGGACTTCGACCTCGTAAACCGTCCAGCAGTGCTGTTCTGCTCCTCGCCTTTCACAGCTGATTCATATCCAATTCAAGACAAGTGCCTCATGACCGCTTGCATCATCGACGTCATGAGCGAAACAACGACGTCCGACGAACCGGTTACCGGCCCCATCGAGCCGGTGCCACCCCCACCCCCACCACCCCCCGCGGTGCCGCCGTACGCCGTGGCCGAAGTACCTGAGCACAGCCATCCGACGAGCCGACTCAACAAGGTTCTCGCGTGGGTTGGCATCGTCGCGGGCAGCGTGTTGATCGTCGCGATCATCTTCGGCACCGGCTTCCGGATCGGTCTGGCCGTCGGCAGCCACCACGGTGGCGGCATGGGATATCACCGCCACCACGGCAGCGGGCAGATGGAGGACCGCGAGGATCGCGGCGGACCGCCGCCGATGTTTCCCGGTGGCGGCCAGATGCGGCCTGGCCCCTTCTTCTTCCCAGGGCCGGGCTTCTTCCCCGGCTTCCCGGGTGGACCGGGTGGTGCAGGTGGTCCCGGCGGGCAGGGCGGTGGCCAGGGTGGCCCCGGTCAGCCTCCGACCTCCATCCCGACGCCTCCCGGCCGCTGACCTCGCGCCCCTCGAGGCAAGTCTGATTCCCTCACCGAAGGGCCGCGTGCTGAGCACGCGGCCCTTCCTCGTGTCGCACCCGATGTCGTACGCGTGCGATGCGCGCCTGGCGGGTATCGCAACAGGGCGGCCCAGACCGATTGGCCGCGCGACCACGAGGAGACGAGAGATGGCGGAGAAGATCGCGACCACCGACGGTGGTGCACCCGTACCGAGCGTGGAGCATTCGCTCAGCGTCGGTCCTGACGGCCCAATTCTGCTGCAGGACCATTACCTGATCGAGCAGATGGCCAACTTCAACCGGGAGCGCATCCCGGAGCGGCAGCCACACGCCAAGGGTGGCGGCGCGTTCGGTCAGTTCGAGACGACTGGCGACGTCAGTCAGTTCACCAAAGCGGCACTGTTCCAGCCGGGCACCAAGACGGAAATGGTCGCCAGGTTCTCGACCGTGGCTGGCGAGCGGGGGAGCCCAGACACTTGGCGAGACCCTCGCGGCTTTGCGCTGAAGTTCTACACGTCGGAGGGCAACTTCGACATGGTCGGAAACAACACGCCCGTGTTCTTCGTGCGCGACCCGATGAAGTTTCAGAACTTCATCCGCAGTCAGAAACGCATGGCCGCCAACAACCTTCGCGACCACAACATGCAGTGGGACTTCTGGACACTGGTGCCGGAGTCGGCGCATCAGGTCACCTATCTAATGGGCGACCGTGGCATCCCGAAGACGTGGCGACACATGAACGGGTACTCCAGCCACACCTATAGCTGGGTGAACGCCGCAGGCGAGCTCTTCTGGGTGAAGTACCACTTCAAGACGAATCAGGGCATCGACTTCCTCTCGCAGGAGGACGCCGACCGCATCGCTGGCGAGGACGGTGACTACCACCAGCGCGACCTCTTCGACTCGATCGAGCAGGGCAACTTTCCGAGTTGGTCGCTCAAGGTGCAGGTCATGCCGTTCGAGGACGCCAAGACCTACCGGTACAACCCGTTCGACCTGACGAAGGTCTGGCCCCACGCCGACTATCCGCTGATCGACGTCGGGACGATGACGCTGAACCGCAACGTCGTCGACTATCACGCCCAGATCGAGCAGGCGGCATTCGAGCCGAACAACATCGTGCCGGGCACCGGGCTCAGTCCAGACAAGATGCTGTTGGCTCGCGGCTTCTCCTATGCCGACGCCCATCGACATCGTCTTGGGGTCAACTACAAGCAGATTCCGGTCAACGAGCCGAAGGTCGAGGTCAACGCTTACTCCAAGGACGGGGCGATGCGCATCAAGCTCGCGACCGACCCGGTATACGCGCCGAACTCCATGGGCGGACCCGTCGCCGACGATCCGCGGCGGGTCGCCGAGGCGCACTGGACGTCCGACGGCGACATGGTGCGCACCGCATACACCTTGCGAGCCGACGACGACGACTGGGGACAGGCCGGCACGCTGGTCCGCGAGGTGCTCGACGATGAGGGCCGGGAAAGGTTGGCCCACAACATCATTGGTCACGTCTCCGACGGTGTGAAGGAACCCGTCCTCTCGCGGGTGTTCGAGTACTGGACCAATGTCGATCCCGATCTGGGCAAGAAGGTCGAGGAAGGCGTGCGCGCGGGCCAGGCCTAGATCGGAGGGACGCCGTTCGTGCGTCTGGCGACGCGACACGCCGCGATGACGTCGTCACCTGCACGAACGGTGTCCCGACGCGCCGCACTAATCACATTGCTGTGATTCCAGTGGGGCCTGTGGGACTATTGAGAACTTTGGGGAATATGTGGCGATGACTCGCCATTCGTGAGAGTCTCGCTAACCATGAGGCGCTGGTGGATGCTCGTTGCCGTCGTGGTGACGGCCCTCGCCGCGGTCAGCGGTTGCGCCAAGTCGCCCCAGACGCCGCAATACGCCGGGGCAAGCATGTTCGCCGTCGGGGACTGCGTGACGATCCCGGCAGGCAATCCGGCATCCTCCGACACGCTGCATGCGACCAAGGTCTCCTGCTCGGCCGACCCGAGTTACACCGTCGGAGCCGTCGCGAACGCTGCGGGCTCCTGCCCGAGCCCCGAATACCAGCACCTTGCGACCGAATACGTCGACGCCTCGACCTCCAAACTGTGCCTAGTACCCAACTTGGTGGCGGAGCACTGCTACGAGCTCGGCGTGCCGATGGGCACCCTCCAACTGGCCGACTGCTCGCAGCGCGGACAGCAGGGGCTTCTCGTCCAAGTCACCGCGCGGCTCGACGTTCGCGATCAGAAGGCATGCCCGTCCGAGGGAGGCCAATACGCATGGCCCTATCCGTCGCCTGCCCGCACGTACTGCACGCAGACGATCTTCTAACCAACGGCCTTCTAACCAACGGCCGGTGCCACGCTCCCACGGCGACTGGCATGATCGAGCGCATGAGCATCGAAGTCGTTTACACCGCAGAATCCACTGCCACCGGCGGCGGCCGCGACGGCCACGTCAAGTCCGCAGACGGAAAGATCGACCTCGACAACCGCCCGCCAAAGGAGATGGGTGGCAGTGGAGAGGGCGTCAACCCCGAATTGTTGTTCTCCGCCGGCTACGCGTCATGCTTCCTCGGCGCGCTTCGGCTGGTTGCCAAGAACGAGAAGATCTCGATCGACGACGCCTCCGGAATCACCGCACAGATCGGCTTCGGCAAGGACTCCGAGGGAGGCTTCGGCATCACCGCGAACCTCATCGGTTACCTTCCCGGCCTCGAGCAGAGTACGGCCGACGAGCTCATGGAGAAGGCGCACGGCGTCTGCCCCTATTCGAAGGCCACTCGCGGCAACATCGACGTCAAGCTGTCGGCGAAGGTCTAGCTCAATGCGGACCGCTACTGGGGTCCTGGTCGCGGTCATGGGACTGAGTTCGACGCTGTGTCTTGCCGCGCCTGCTGGCGCGAAACCGTCGGATCCCGGCGTGGTGTCCTACGCCGTCCTCGGCAAGGGGTCGGTGGGCAACATCGTCGGCGTACCCATGACGTCGGACTCGACGTTCACCGATCCGTTCCAGGCATTCTGGGTCGACGCACCGGAGTGCAACAACTGGGCCGACATCGGACTGCCCGACGTATATGCCGACCCCGACCTCGCTTCGTTCAACGGCGCGACGACGCAACGCTCGCCCACCGATGACAGCCGCCTCGCCAAGCAGGCCATCGGGGTCTTCGCCACCAACGATGCGGCGGCGAGAGCGTTCCATCGCGTCGTCGACAGAACCGTCGGCTGTGCAGGCCAGACGACCGTCATGCATCTGAACGACTTCGTCAACGAGACGTGGACGTTCTCCGGTACGCCTGCGACGGCGACCGATGCCGTGTGGATGAAGCAGGAAGTGGGTACGGATCGACGGTGCTTCGTCCAGACCCGCCTGCGGGACAACGTTCTGCTACAGGCGAAAGTCTGCCAACCCGGAAATGGCGGCCCCGCCGTGAACGTGCTGGCTGGAGCGATGCAAAACACGCTCGCCCAGTAACGCTGGCGGATCTGGCGCACACCCAGGAAGGTGTAAGGGGAAATTCACGTGAGTTTGTCGGTGCCATCTGGAAGATAGATACGGCAGCGGGAATCGCTCGTGATCCCGTGGCTGGACCTCCGAGAGGGATGGTGTCATGACCACCACCACATCAGAGCTACGTGGAACACGCCCCGATGCCGCTGCGGGCAGCGAACTCACCAGTGCCCAGAGCGTGGCAATCCACATCGGTGAAGAGTGTTTGGGCGACGGACCGCTCGGCAAGGTCGGTCTCGAGATCGAGGCGCACTGCTTCGACCTGGCCGATCCGATGCGCAGGCCGAGCTGGGACGAGTTGACGGACGTCATCTCCTCCGTCCCGGCGCTGCCAGGCGGTAGCCCGATCACCGTCGAACCCGGCGGCGCCGTGGAGCTGTCGGGCCCTCCCTTCGATGGGGTCTTGCCTGCGATCGATGCCATGAAGGCAGATCGTGCCGTGTTGAGTGAAGCGTTCGCCGCGCATGGTCTTGGCCTCGTTCTGCTCGGTGCCGATCCGCTACGGCCCGCCGAGCGGGTGAATCCAGGAGCGCGCTACCGCGCGATGGAGCAGTTCTTCCGTGCCAGCGACACGGGCGAGGCAGGTGCCGCCATGATGACGTCGACCGCCTCGGTCCAGGTCAACGTCGATGCCGGGCCCCGCGACGGCTGGGCGGATCGGGTGCGGTTGGCGCACGCACTAGGGCCGACGATGATCGCAATCTCGGCCAACTCGCCCATGCTCGGTGCGAAGTTCTCGGGGTGGCGCAGCACGCGGCAGCGGGTGTGGAGCCAGCTCGATTCGGCCCGCTGCGGACCCGTGCTCGGCGCGAGTGGCGACGATCCTGCCAACGACTGGGCGCGGTATGCGCTGCGGGCTCCTGTCATGCTCGTGCACACTGCCGACGAGGCGGTGCCCGTCACCGATTGGGTGCCCTTCGCCGACTGGGCCGACGGCACGACGCTTCTCGACGGGCGCAGGCCCACCGTGGAAGACGTCGACTATCACCTGACGACTCTGTTTCCGCCGGTGCGGCCGCGCGGCTTCCTCGAGATCAGGTATCTCGACAGCATGCCCGACGACGTCTGGCCCGCAGTGGTGTTCACGCTGGTGACGTTGCTCGACGACCCCGTTGCCGCTGAGATCGCCACGGAGGCAACGCAATCCGTTGCCACTGCGTGGGACCGCGCCGCCCGGCTTGGTCTCGCGGACGCCCGCCTGCACGTCGCGGCCATTCGGTGCGTCCAGGCCGCGGCCGAACGGGCACCTGCAGAGTTGAGGGCTGCAATGGAGCATCTGCTCGCCCAGGTCGAACGGGGCCGAACCGCGGCCGATGACTTCTCCGACCGTGTGGTGGAGTTTGGAATCGGGCCTGCGGTAAGTCAATTGGCGAAGGGTGAGTTTTGAGCAGTCGCGAACTGCTCGCGCGTGAGTTGACTCTCGCGCGGGAACGCACACTGCGGCTCGTCGAGTTCGACGACGCTGAGTTGTTCCGGCAGTACGACCCGCTGATGAGCCCTCTCGCGTGGGACCTCGCCCACATCGGATGGCAAGAGGAGCTGTGGCTGCTGCGCGGCAACGATCCCGCGCGGCCCGGGATGTTGGAACCGCGGGTCGAACGGTGCTACGACGCCTTCCTCAACCCACGGGCTACCAGGGTCGATTTGCCGCTCCTCGAGCCTTCCGAAGCGCGGTCCTACTGTGCGACCGTCCGAAACAAGGCTCTCGACAGTCTGGACGCAATGCCGGAAGGCGCCAGCGAGTTCAACTTCGGGCTCGTCGTCAGTCACGAGAACCAACACGACGAGACCATGCTGCAGGCGCTGAATCTGCGATCGGGACCCGCCCTACTCGGCGAGGGGGCCAGCCTGCCTGCAGGCAGGCCCGGCGTCGCAGGCACGTCGGTGCTGGTGGCTGGCGGGCCCTTCGTGCTCGGCGTCGACGCCACCGACGAGCCGTACTCACTCGACAACGAACGCTGCGCGCACGTCGTCGACGTGTCCGACTTCCGCATCGGCAGGGTGCCCGTCACCAACGCGGAATGGCGGGCGTTCATCGACGACGGCGGCTACCGCGACGAACGGTGGTGGTCCGAACGCGGTTGGGCGCACCGGAACGAGGCTGGACTAGTGGCACCGCTGCACTGGCATCCGGACGGCAGCCGTACCCGCTTCGGTCACGTCGAGTCGGTGCCTGGCGACGAACCCGTGCAGCACGTCACGTACTTCGAGGCTGAGGCCTACGCCGCGTGGGCAGGTGCGCGACTGCCCACCGAGGTGGAGTGGGAGAAGGCGTGCGCATGGGATCCAGCGATTGGGCGTCGTCGCCGATTTCCTTGGGGCGCTTCGGAACCCACTGCCGCGCTGGCCAACCTCGGTGGTGACTCGCTACGGCCTGCTCCGGTCGGCGCGTACCCGGCAGGCGCGTCGGCGTACGGCGCGGAACAGATGCTCGGCGACGTCTGGGAATGGACCAGTTCGCCTCTGCGTCCGTGGCCGGGCTTCACGCCGATGCTCTACGAGCAGTACTCTGCACCGTTCTTCGACGGTGACTACAAGGTGCTGCGCGGCGGGGCATGGGCCGTCGCGTCGAGCATCCTGCGCCCCAGCTTCCGCAACTGGGACCACCCGATCCGCAGACAGATCTTCTCGGGTCTGCGCCTTGCGTGGGATGCCTGATGTGCCGCCACCTTGGCTGGTTGGGCAACGAGGTCTCGGTCGCCTCGCTAGTGCTTGATCAGCCGTATGGCCTTCTGGTGCAGTCCTATTCGCCGCGCAGGCAGAAGCACGGCCTCATGAATGCCGACGGTTGGGGTGTCGGCTTCGTCGACGGCGATCAGGTACGGCGATGGAAGAGCGCCGCCCCTCTGTGGGGGGATGCGTCGTTCGCGTCCGTGGCGCCTGCGCTGCGGAGTGAGTGCGTCATCGCCGCGGTCAGGTCGGCCACGGTCGGCATGCCCATCGAACCGTCGGCGTCGGCTCCGTTTACCGACGGCACGTGGCTGCTGTCGCACAACGGAGTGGTCGACCGGTCAGTGCTTCCCCCTTCAGCTGCCGCGGAGTCGACGGTCGACAGCGCACTGCTCGCGGCACTGATCTTCGATCGCGGGATGGACGCATTGGGCGACACCGTGGCCGAGGTGGGCGCCGCCGACCCGAACGCACGCTTGAACATCTTGGCTGCCAACGGTTCTCGGATGTTTGCCACCACCTGGGGTGACACGCTTTCCGTCCTGCGCCGCCACGATGGAGTCGTGCTGGCGAGCGAACCCTATGACGACGATGCCGACTGGCAGGAGATCCCCGACCGCCACCTGGTGGAGGTCGTCGGCTCCAGCATCGACTTGATTCCACTGAAGGGAACCCCATGACGCTGTCGCTGTCCAACTACCTTGCCGCCGACTCCGCCGCGAAGGCACTCCGGCGTGACGTGCTCACTGGGCTGAGGCAAACGCCGAAGTCATTGCCGCCCAAGTGGTTCTACGACTCCGTCGGCAGCGATCTCTTCGATCAGATCACGCGGCTGCCCGAGTACTACCCGACGAGAGCCGAGGCATCCATCCTGCGGGTACGTGCCGCCGAAGTCGTCGCAGCCTCTGGCGCCGACACGTTGGTCGAGCTCGGCAGTGGCACCTCGGAGAAGACGCGAACGTTGCTCAACGCCATGCGGGACGGCGGTTCGCTGCAGCGTTTCATCCCCTTCGACGTCGACGCAAGCGTGCTCAACGCAGCAGGTGCGGCGATCGGCGCCGAGTACCCGGGCGTCGAGATCGACGCCGTTTGTGGCGACTTCGAGGAGCATCTCGGCAAGATCCCCGCGGTCGGCCGACGCCTGGTGATCTTCTTGGGCTCGACCATCGGCAACCTTACCCCCGGACCGCGTGCGAAATTCCTTGCTACGCTTGCCGATACCTTGGCACCCGGCGACACCCTGCTGCTCGGTACCGACCTGGTCAAGGATGCCGACCGTCTGGTGCGCGCCTACGACGACAGTGCCGGAGTGACGGCGAAGTTCAACCGCAACGTGCTCAACGTGGTCAACCGCGAGCTCGACGCCGACTTCGACGCGGAGGCCTTCGAACACGTCGCCAAGTGGAACGCCGACGAGGAGCGCATCGAAATGTGGCTGCGAACAAACACTCCGCAGCACGTGCGGGTAGGCGACCTGAACCTGGCGGTGGACTTCGCAGCCGGCGAGGAAATGCTGACCGAGGTGTCATGCAAGTTCCGGCCCGACGGTGTCGCTGAGGAGTTGGCGGCCGCGGGGCTGCGGCGCACGCACTGGTGGACCGACGAAGCGGGGGACTTCGGACTGGCACTGTCGACGAAGTGACGCAAGTGAGTGAAGGCCTCGCAGAGCAGTGGCGGTCGGCGCGTCCGTCGGCCGCGGGCGTCCACGTCGACAGTGCCGCGTGCTCGCGGCAGAGCTTCGCCGTCATCGACGCGGCAGCCTCACACGCACGGCACGAGGCCGAGGTTGGCGGATACGTCGCAGCCGAGGCCGCTGCGCCCGTTCTCGACGCCGGGCGAAAGGCGGTGGGCGCGCTGACCGGGATGAGCGGCGACGACGTCGTCTTCACCACGGGGGCCAACAACGCCCTCGACATCCTGCTCGCCGACTGGACGGGCGAGCGCACGGTCGCCTGCATTCCCGGCGAGTTCGGTCCAAGCCTGCTGACGATGGCGCGGCATGGATTCGACGTGCGGCCCCTTCCCGTGGACGACGTCGGCAGGCTCGATCCCGGTGCTGCCGCAACGGCGTTGGCTACAGAACCACCAGGGCTAGTCCACTTCACCCCGCTGAGCAGCCATCGCGGCACCGTGCACGACGTCGGCCCGGTATCCGCAGCCTGCCGGGCCAACGGGATTGCGTTGTTCGTCGACGCTGCACAGGCTTTCGCGCACCTCGATTGCGCCGACGTCGACGCCGATGCCATCTACGGGACGTCGCGCAAGTGGACGGCTGGGCCGCGGGGCGTCGGCTTCCTCGCCACCGCACCCGGCTGGCTGAGCGACCAGACCGTCGCGCGTCTAGACATGGCCGAGGTCAACGTGGCTGCGCGAGTGGCGTTTTCGGTTGCCCTCGGTGAGCACCTTGCGGCCGGGCCGGATCGCGTCCGCGTCCGCCTCACCGAGGTAGGCCGCGCGACACGCCAAGCCCTTACCGACGTCCCCGGCTGGCGCGTCGTCGAACCGGTCGACGAGCCTACTGCGATCACCACCCTGACTCCGCCCGACGGCGTCGACCCGATGCAGGTGCGCGCCAGGCTCATCGCCGAGCACGGCGTCGTCACCACCTACATAGGCGTCGAGCGGGCGCCACTGGAGCTACGCGCTCCGGCGCTGCGAGTCTCGCCGCACGTCGACGTGACGTCCGAGGATCTCGAGGTGTTGGTCGCCGCGTTGGCCTCCACCAACGGCTAGTGCTAGCTGGCGAGCTGACAATTACGAGGTATGCGTGACGTCCTGCGCCAAGGCGACGACGTGCCTACGGTGTTCCTACGCGCGAAATCGACGTCATGGCTGCATGTTCGAGCGATTCGGCTGAGAACCACGGCCATGAGCTCGATATCGCAGCCGTTGGCTCGAATTCGGGCGGGGCCCCTGCGCTTCCGGAGCTCTCGCCCGCGCCGTTGGCTGCGGTCGAACCAACGCGTGTGCTTCATGCAAGCGGCAGGTACACGCGGTTGCCGTGCTTCGCGAACTCCTCCGATTTGGCTGCCATCGCTTCCCGAACGTCGTGGCTGATGCGCATGGAGCAGAACTTCGGACCACACATGGAGCAAAAATGGGCGGTCTTGGCTGGCGCCGCGGGCAGCGTCTCGTCGTGGAATTCCTGGGCGGTGTCGGGGTCGAGGGAGAGCGCGAACTGGTCGTGCCAGCGAAAGTCGAAGCGGGCGGCGGACAGGGCGTCGTCTCGTTCCTGGGCGCGGGGGTGTGACTTGGCGAGGTCGGCGGCGTGGGCGGCGATCTTGTAGGTGATGACGCCGACCTTGACGTCGCTGCGGTCGGGCAGGCCCAGGTGCTCCTTGGGCGTGACGTAGCAGAGCATCGCAGTGCCCGCCTGCGCGATCATGGCTGCCCCGATGGCGGAGGTGATGTGGTCGTAGGCCGGTGCAATGTCGGTGGTCAGCGGACCCAAGGTGTAGAACGGCGCCTCATCGCACAGTTCTTCCTCTAGCCGGACGTTCTCGACGATCTTGTGCATTGGGACGTGGCCGGGGCCTTCGATCATCACCTGCACGCCATGGGCTTTCGCGATCTTCGTCAGTTCGCCGAGAGTGCGCAGTTCGGCGAACTGGGCCTCGTCGTTGGCGTCGGCAATCGATCCCGGGCGCAGCCCGTCGCCAAGGGAGAAGGTCACGTCGTAGCGGGCGAGGATCTCGCACAGCTCGCCGAAGTGGGTGTAGAGGAACGACTCGGTGTGATGGGCGAGCATCCAGGCGGCCATGATCGAGCCGCCCCGCGACACGATGCCGGTGACTCGGTCGACGGTGAGCGGGATGTAGCGCAGAAGCACTCCGGCGTGCACGGTCATGTAGTCGACGCCCTGCTCACACTGCTCGATCACGGTGTCGCGGTACACCTCCCAGGTCAGCTGGGTGGGGTCGCCATCGACCTTCTCCAACGCCTGATACATCGGGACGGTGCCGACCGGGACGGGGGAGTTGCGCAGGATCCACTCGCGGGTGAGGTGGATGTCGCGGCCGGTAGACAGGTCCATGATGGTGTCCGCACCCCAGCGGGTGGCCCACACCATCTTGTCGACCTCCTCGGCGACCGAGGAGGTCACCGCCGAGTTGCCGATGTTGGCGTTGACCTTCACCGCGAACTTCTTGCCGATGATCATCGGCTCGCTCTCCGGATGGTGGTGGTTGGCAGGGATGACCGCCCGGCCGCGGGCGACCTCGTCGCGCACCAGCTTGGCGGGCAGGCCCTCGCGCTCGGCGATGAACGCCATCTCCGCGGTGATCTCTCCGGCGAGCGCGCGCTGCAACTGTGTGCCCCGATCGCGGACCACGCCCGCACGCGCGGGTAGGCCTGCGGCAAGGTCGATGACCGCGGTGTCGTCGGTGTAGGGGCCCGACGTGTCGTACAGGTCGAGGTGGTCACCGGTGCTCAGGTGCACCCGGCGAAACGGCACTCGGGACCCGTCGGACAGCTCGCGGTAGATCTTCGAACTGCCCGTGATGGGGCCGGTGGTGACGGAAACGGGGTTGGACACGACAGACATCTCAGCAGCTCCCTACGCCGGCATTACCCGGTCAGGTTCATACGGTCGACGGCGCGTTAGCCGTCCTCTCAGCGCACTTTGCGTGTGCTCCCGCGGGTGGACGCCTCGAACTTAGCAGACGTCCGAGCGCAGCGTGTGAACCCACACAGCCTGTCCGAACGGGTAGGTCGCTCCTGCCCGCTCGTCCCGACTCGTGCTGCCCGAGCATTCGGTCTTCGCGAAATGGTGTTCCGTCGCTCACATTCGGGGGCCTACCTTGAGGCGCGACAACCCCAAGAGAGGACGCCAGTCATGAAGGTCGAAGACCTACTCAAGCCCTTCCCCATCAAGGAATTTCATCCGTTCCCCCGCGCCATGATGGGACCGGGCGCCCACGAGATGGTCGGCCCGGAAGCCATCAAGATGGGTTTCAAGAAGACCCTGTTGATGTCGTCCGGTCTGCGTGGCACCGACATCGTGCACAACATGGCCGAGTCGCTGAAGTACCACGGCCTAGAGGTCGTGGTGTACGACCAGGTGGAGTCCAACCCCAAGGACTACAACGTGATGGACTCGGTGAAGCTCTACCAGGAGCAGGAGTGCGACAGCTTCATCTCCATCGGCGGCGGTTCGACGCACGACGCCTGTAAGGGTGCCCGCATCTCGGTCGCTCACGACGGTCGCAACGTCAACGACTTCGAGGGCTTCAACATGTCCGAGAACCCGAAGAACCCGCCCCACATCGCGATTTCCACCACCGCGGGCACCGGTTCAGAGACGTCGTGGGCCTACGTCATCACCGACACCACGACTGATCCCGACAACCCACACAAGTACGTGGCCTTCGACGACGCGTGCGTGGCGACCTTGGCCGTCGACGACCCGGTCCTCTACTTCGACTGCCCGGTCGACTACACCGCGCAGTGCGGGTTCGACGTGCTGGCGCACGCTTCGGAGCCGTACGTCTCGCGGCTGAACTTCGAGCCGTCCCTTGGCAACGCGATCCGGGCCATCAAGCTGACGGCCGAGAACCTTCGCGAGGCCACCTGGAACGGCCAGGACCTCGCAGGGCGCCAAGGCATGATGTACGCGCAATACATTGCGGCACAAGCATTCAACTCCGGCGGGCTCGGCATCATCCACTCCATCTCGCACGCCATCAGCGCGTTCTACGACACCCATCACGGCCTCAACAACGCGATTGCCCTTCCTCGCGTATGGGCGTTCAACATGCCGGTGGCCTACAAGCGGTTCGCCGACATCGCCGAGGCGATGGGCGTCGATACCTACGGCATGACCGACGTGCAGGCCGCCGACGCCGCCCTGGCCGCTGCGATTCGGCTACTCCGTGACGTCAACATCATCGAACGGTTCGTCGACGTGAAACAGGACAGCTACTCGAAGAACCGGCTTGGCCTTGGCCCCACGAAGTTCTACGAGAACGCGCCGGTGATCAAGGGCGACAAGGCCGACGTCGATCGCATCACCAACCACGTGCTCGGCGACGCCTGCACCCCTGGCAACGCCAAGGAGTGCACCTTCGACCTCGTCCGTCCCGTCGTCGACCACTGCATGAACGGCGACCTCGACGATCTGCTGAGCTGATGCTCGACACCGTCGAGAAGGTTCGCCAGTCGCTCGCCGGCGAGGGTTACATCGCCGACGAGCACCTGGCGACAACGGTTTTCCTGCAGACCAGGCTCGACAAGCCACTGCTGATCGAGGGTCCGGCAGGCGTAGGGAAGACCGAGCTTGCGAAGGCGCTGGCGGCCGCTACCGGCCGTCGGCTACTTCGGCTCCAGTGCTACGAGGGCCAAGACGAAACCAAGGCGCTCTACGAGTGGGACTACGGCAAGCAACTGTTGTACACCCAGATCCTCCGCGAGAAGATCGGCCAACTCGTCGCCGACGCGAGCGACCTCGACGAGGCCGTCGATCGAATCGGCAAGCAGGAGAGCGTCTTCTTCTCCGATCGGTTCCTTGCTCCGAGGCCGCTGTTGGAAGCGGTGCGTTCCGAGGAGCCGGTGGTGCTCCTGATCGACGAGATCGACAGGGCCGACGAGGCTCTGGAGGCAGTGCTGCTGGAACTCCTTGGCGAGTACCAGGTTTCGGTGCCGGAGATCGGTACCTTCACCGCGAAGCACGCGCCCTATGTCATCCTGACGTCGAACAACACTCGCGACCTGGCGGCAGCCTTGAAACGCCGCTGCCTGCATCTGTTCCTCGACTATCCCTCTGCGGAACGCGAACTGGAGATCGTGCGGTCCAAGGACACCGGCCTTACCGATGCGCTTGCCGCCCAGCTGGTCGACGTGGTGCGCGGGCTGCGCGAGCTCGATCTGCGCAAGGCGCCGAGCATCTCCGAGACCATCGACTGGGCCCGCACCCTCGCCGTGCTCGGAGTCGACGAACTGTCCGCAAAGGTGCTGTCCGACACGGTGTCGGTGGTGGTGAAGTACGACAAGGACGTTCGCAAGTCGCTCGATGCGCTGCCTCGACTGGTCGATCCCAACGCGAAGGTCCCTGCGACACTGCGCGAGGGGCACGAGCATGGGCACGGTCACGACCACGCCCATGGCGAACACACCCACACCCATGACGACGCACAAGATTCCGGCCCCGACGGCAAGGCGGTGCGTCAGACGAAGGACAAGCCAGGCAGATTCACCGACGGCTATTACGGAACGCCGAAGACGCAGTCACTCGGCCGTCGCAGACCGTTCTGAGCATCTCGGATGGAAGCAACCCTGCACCGTTTCGTTCGGCTCCTGCGGCTCGGGGGACTGCGCGTCTCGATCCCCGAGGCTCTCGACGCGATGCGGTGCGCCGGGCAGCCCGGTGTCCTGTCCTCTCGGGCCATCCTGCGGACCGCATTGCGTGCGGCCCTTGTCAAGGATCAACGGGACGAGCCGGTGTTCGACGAGATCTTCGAGGCGTTCTTCTCGTTGATCCGCGTCGGCGGCGAGGAGGGCGGTCACGGGCACGGCCACGCGCACGACGACCTCACGGACACCGGTGATCTGGAGTCGTTCACGCTCTCCGACCAGCCGAGCGAGAAACCCGAGGAAGGTCACGAGCACGGCAAGCCCAAGAGCATCCGGGATTACTTCAAGCGTGAGGACCTGGCCCAGCAGTACAACCTGCACCAGGAGGCCAACAAGATCGACCTGGCAGCGCTGACCGACCAGATCGTGTTCTCGAAGGAGAGCACCGGGCTCGACGAGAACTCCTACCGCGTGGAGCTGTCCGCGGACCGCCTGCACGGCGCAGGGCTGCCTGGCACCCTGTCGAACTCGAGCGGCACCAGCGTCGACGCCTCGCTCACGATCGCCGAGCAGGACGCTCTGCTGGGCTGGCTCAACGAGCTGGACGTCCTCGACGACGGCGATGAGTCGGACGCAAAGGCTCTGCGTCGCAAGCTAACCGGGGTTCTGGAGAACTTGCCGCAGGCGCTCAAGCGTCACTTGGAGGCGCTCCTTGCTCTGGAACAGCGGGTCGTCGAGATGCGTGAACAACGCGAGGCGAGAGTGGATCGGCTTGGCGAGGCCGATCGCGCCGAGTTGGAGGACTCCCTGCGGAGGCTGGCGCGCAGCCTGCACGGCGCGCTCACCCACCGTCGCCGGACCGCCGCGGCTGGGCGCGTCGACTCCGGCCAGACGATGCGCCGCAACATGCGCTTCGACGGAATCCCGTTCGTCCCCGTCACCGTGCGTCGGGCTGAGGACCGGCCGCGGCTCGTCGTGCTCGCCGACGTGAGCCTTTCCGTCCGTGTGACGTCGCGGTTCACGCTCAGCCTCGTCCACGGCCTGCAGGATCTGTTCACGCAGGTGCGCTCGTTCGCCTTCGTGGCCGAGGTTGCGGAGACCACGGAGCTGTTCCGCGACCATCCGAGTGAGCGGGCGCTGGGTCTGATCTTCGGCGGCGATGTCATCGACGTCGATGCAAACTCGAACTACGGCAACGTCTTTGCCGAATTCCTCGCCGAGCACTCGTCGGCTGTGACCCGGCGCACCACGCTCATCGTGCTTGGCGACGCCCGGAACAATGCCAACGATCCGAACCTCGCTGCGTTCGAGGAACTCACCCGTCGTGCGCGCGAAACCATTTGGCTGACACCGGAACCCAAGTACTCCTGGGGTCTGGGCAGTTGCGATCTGCCCGCCTACGCGGAGCATTGCGACAAGGTGCGGGTGGTGCGAGACCTGCGCGGCCTCGAGCATGCGACGCTGGAATTCGCTGCAGCCACGGTCGGTCGGTAGGCGCCTCAGGCAGCGTCGTGGAAGACGAGCCCCAAGGTGATCCGGGTGCCGGACCGTATCGTCGAAACTCCGTGCCGCACAGGGGTCGCCGACCAACCTCGTCGCGATGGAACCGGGCGATCCTGCGTCGTGAACACCAGACCGTGTCCTCGGGGGATGACGGTGGCGGTGGCGCGTGACTGTGCCCGCGGCCGCTGTTCGTACAACAGGAACTCGCCTCCAGTGTGATCGACCCCAGGCTCCTTGAGGTTGATGACGACCTGAAGCGGGAACACGAGGTCGCCGTAGAGATCGCGGTGCAGCGCATTCCAGTCGCCGGGTCCGTACTTCAACAGGATCGGCGTCGGCTTGGTCTGCCCCGCGGCGTGACAGATTCGCAGCCAGTCGTCGAGGCTGTCCGGCCATGGCGTGTCACGGCCCAGGTTGGTCCACCAGTCGCGGGCGATCGGCAGCAGTCGTGGGTACAGCGCCTGCTTGAGCGCGTCCACGGCATCGGGGAACGGTTCGGCGAAGTAGCGATACTCGCCATCGCCGAACCGGTATCTGGCCATGTGCACCGTCGACCGGAACCGGGTGTCGTCGGGGTAGAGGTCGGCGATCTGGCTGGCCTCCTCCCGTGACAGCAGCGGTCCGGTCAGTGCGCAACCGACCTCGTCGAGCTCGGCCCGCACGGCGTTCCAGTCAGTGGCGTCGACGCGACGTTGCCAGCTCATGCCGCGGCCTCCAGGGTGAGGAGGGTGCGCTTGGCGTCGACTCCGCCGAGGTACCCACCCATCTTCCCATCGCTGCGGACCACTCGGTGGCACGGCACGATGACGGGCAGAGGGTTTGTGGCACAGGCACTTCCGACGGCGCGAACTGCCTTGGGGTTGCCTGCGAGCTTGGCGACCGCTGCATAACTGGCTGTCTTTCCGTAGTCGATCTCGGGGAGGTGATGCAGCACGACGCCGCGGAACCCTGCCGAAAGGGACCAGTCGAGTGGCACCTCGAAACGCTGCCTGGTGCGGGCGAAGTACTCATCGAGCTGGCGGGCGACGGCGTCCAGTCGCGCAGGGGCGCACAGGATGCGCGGGCTCACCCTGTCGGCAAGCGTCTGCAGGACGGCGTCGTGGCCTTCGTTGGCAAAGGCGACGCGAACGAGGCCGCGCTCGGTGGCTGCCACGAGCAGCTCGCCAATGGGGCTGTCGACGGTGCGATACGCGACGTCGAGAATGCCGTCGCGTTGTGCAGCTTCAGCGAGCCTGGCGTGCAGCGCCGTCATCGAGTCAGGGGATTCCGTGATCGTCGTCAGGTCGCGGATCAGTTCGTCGTTCATGATGTCGTTCCTCTCGGGTATGAGCGCCTGAGCGCGGCGATGCCGTCGGCTGCAGAGCGCCGGGCTGAGTCGGTACTGCCGCCGAGGATGGTGGCGACGTCGGAGTAGGGCAGGCCGCCCAGATAGTGGTAGGCGACTGCTTGTTTCTGTTTGTCGGGCAGCCGGGCAAGGGCGTCGACGAGGTCGTCGTCGCGTTCCGGGGCTGGGGTGTCGGGTGAATCGGGAACTGTGTCGGTCGGAATCGCGCGGCGTGTCATGGCGCGGGTGATGTCGACCGCCTTGCGGTGGGCGATCGTCACGAGCCAGGCCTCGACGTTGGCGTCCGCGGGTAGCCCTGGATAGGCCTTCATCGCAGAGAGGAACGTCTCCGACCACGCGTCGTCCGCGTCGACGGGCCCGACGACGGCGCGGCATACCCGCAACACCGTTGGGCCGTGAACCGAGACGACGGTTTCGAAGGGCTGTTTGACTGTCACGCTCTGTAGACGCCTCGCGGTCGGATTTCGTGAGGTCGAATCGTCCTAGGGCTTCTGCACCAGCAACGTCGCCCGGTAATCCTCTAGGTCGAGCACCTTGTCGGGGGTCTGCGGGTACGGGTCGAGCGACCACAACGCGATGGTGTGGTTACCGACGGTGGCCTTTTGGACGTTCTGGCCTGGCGCAGGATTCGTATTGAACTCCACGCTCGTCGGATCTCCGTGATCCTCCACGCGGACGACGATGCGCGCCTCGCCGGTCCAGAAGCATTCGACGGCCTTTGGGCAACGCGAATCCTCCAGGACGTCACTGAAGCGCACCACCAGGTTCTCGCCCTTGATTGTCGCCTCCTGCCCGCCGCCCAGGGCGAACGCCTCGTCGAGGTCGAACTCGAGCGGGCCTGCGTCCGCCGTGCGGTCTGCGCCGCAGCCGGGGAGCGCAAGCAGCAGCATGACCACGGAAAGCATTGCCCTGCTCACGGATTCGGCCCATCCCACGTATGGACCGGCTCGTTGCTGTGCATGCGTTCGCAGTACAGATGCAGCATCTCGGCAAGCGCACGCGGCCGGTCTAGCCCGCCGGCTTGCAACGCCTGCACCGTCGCGACCTGCCACGCGGCGCCGTTGAACCCCTTCTTTGCCCTGCCCTCGATGACGCCGAGGAAGCGGTCGCGCACCTCCGCTGCGACGCCCCAACTGCGCAGCCCGTCGTGTGCCATCGGCAGAAGCTTGCGCAGCACCAGTTCGGCAGACGTCACCTCCCCGAGTCCTGGCCAGTACAGTCGCGCCTCTAGACCGTGCTGCGCTGCGGCGAGGAAGTTGTGTTCGGCCGCAGGGAAACTCAGCTCCGACCAGATCGGTCTGTCCGCATCGGACAGTGTGCGCAGCAGCCCGTAGTAGAAGGCCGAGTTCGCCATCATGTCCACGACGGTAGGACCGGCGGGCAGCACGCGGTTCTCCACCCGAAGATGCGGTCGGCCTTCGACGACGTCGTACACCGGGCGGTTCCAGCGATAGATCGTGCCGTTGTGCAATCGCAGTTCGGGAAGCGTCGGAGTGCGGCCCGCTGCGAGCTCGGCGGCGGGATCCTCGTCCGACAGCTCGGGCAGCAGCGACGGGAAGTACCGAACGTTCTCCTCGAAGAGGTCGAAGATCGACGTGATCCACCTCTCGCCGAACCAGACTCGCGGCCGCACACCCTGTGTCTTCAACTCGTCCGGCCTGGTGTCCGTGGCCTGGGCGAACAACTCGACGCGCGTCTCCGACCACAGCTGGTGGCCATAGAAGTACGGCGAGTTGGCGCCCAGCGCGAGTTGAGGACCCGCAAGCACCTGTGCCGCATTCCAGTTCTTCGCGAAGTCCGCCGGGGAGACCTGGAGGTGCAATTGCATACTGGTGCACGCAGATTCGGGAGCGATCGACTCGGTCTGCACGGTCAGCCGTTCCGGGCCCACGATGTCGATCTGGATGTCTTCACCGCGCGCGGTGAAGATCGAGTCGTTGAGCGCCTGGTACCGCGTCGACTCGCTCATCCAGTGGCCCGAAAGATGTTCGGGCATCAGCGTTGGCAGTATCCCGATGTTCACGATGTGCGCGCCGTTCTGGTTGGCCTTCGCCTCAGCGGCGTTGAGGCTGGCCCGCACCTCGGCCTCCAATTCGGCAAACGACGTGCCGGGCAACTCCCGCGGCGGCACGTTGAATTCGATGTTGTAGGCGCCCAATTCGGTCTGATACGCAGGGTCGGCGATCGAGGCGAGCACCTCGCGGTTGCTCATCGCGGGTTGGTAGTCGGCGTCGACGAGATTGCATTCGATCTCCATGCCGGTCATCGGGCGTTCGCAGTCGAATTTCGACGAGGCGAGCATCGTCTCGAACACGTCGAGGCTCAGCTGCACCTTGCGTCGATAGTCGCGGCGGTGCGCGCGGCTGTACTCGGTCCTCGTGACCTCTTCGCCCACGAAGGCGAGCCTAGACGCCCGCCTGCCCCACCGGGTGGACCTCGGCCAACGCGACGACCTCGTCGCGCAACGCCTCTGCCGTCAGCAGTGCGGCATCGATGGGCTCGCCGAAGCGCACCTGCATGGGGTGCCGCGTGAACGAGCCATTCTTCGGGAGTACCTCGCGAGTTCCGAGCAGCGCGACCGGAACGAGCGGAACGCCGCAATCCCTGGCCAGGTGTACGGCACCAGAATGGAATTCGCCGATTCTTCCGTCGCACGACCGGGTGCCCTCTGGATAAAGGACGACGGTCCGCCCTTCGGCGAGAGCCGCCTTCGTCGCCGCCAGGAGCGCGGCATAGGTGCCTCCGCCGGATCGCCGCACGGGCAGAATCCCAGCCAAGCTGGTCGCGAGGAACCGACGAAGCGGGACGTCGAACCAGTAGTCGGACGCGGCCACGAAGACGGGCTGTGCAGAGGGTTTGAGCGCAGCCAGCAGTACGGCGGTGTCGGCGTGTGAGCTGTGGTTCGCCACCAGTATGCAGCCGCTCCGCTGCTTGCCCCTGACCGTCAGTCCGCCCGACACGGCGCAGACCGCGCGCCACAGCTGGTGTCGCGCCGTGCACGCCACCAGCCGTCCACGTGGCCGCGGTTCATCGCGTCCACTGAGCTCGCGATGGGCGCTGGCGAGGCGCATCACCGCCGTCGCGACCGAGCCGACGATGAGCGTTGCGCAGATCCAACCAATCATCGACGGCGCCGCCACCAGTAGTGTGGCCGCAGCGCAACGCTCCGTCTTGCCGAGCGGGCCACCATTGCGTCGTGTTGCCCCTGCCCCTGCGGCGGCCAACGATGCGAACGTCGGAAGGTGGGCCGCGAGCGCCGCGACCAACACCCAGACCACCGCCATGGACGACCAGTCGAAGCCGTCACCCGATTGGCGGGCCGCCCACACCAAGAGGCCCGCGAACATCACCAGATCGGACGCTCGGTCGCCCATCTCGTTGACGACGAATCCCCAGGGCCGCTCGAGTCCTCGGGCGCGGGCCACGGCACCGTCCAGGTTCGCCCCGGCCAACCTCACCGCGAGGCAGAGTGAGACGAGCAGCCAGCATCCTTGCGCGGCCGACATCGCCGCGCCCGACGCGCCGAGCACACCGACGGCGGTGAAGAAGTTTGGCGAAATACGCTGTGCTACTGCGTAATCAATGATGCCGCCGAGTAGACGCGTGTACCACGGTTTGAGTGCGTAGAGACCGAGCATCACCATGCAAGGAGCGTATTTGGGTCACACGCCCGTTCTCTTGCGTAGATCTACTCAAAAGCGGCGATCTACTCAAAAGCGGGCGACCTACTCGAACACCGCCACCTGTGCGCTCACCAATCCGCCGCGCAACGTCACCTCGATGGCCGGATCGGCATGCGCGGCAAGCGCGCGCAGGGCCGACGGACTGTACGTACGTAGCGAGCTGATCACGCCGTCGTGGACGAACGGCACGAAGGGGGCGAACGGCAGCATCGTCGCCAAGCGCAGCAGGTGCAGGGGAGCAGGTGGACGAGGCAGGTCGATGATCAACAACTTGGCGGCGACCCGCGTGCCCTCGGCGATCGCGCGGGACGCCAATGCGGGAGCCAGATGGTGAAACGACAGCGCGAACACCGCGAGGTCGAACTGCCCGTCGTCCGCATCGATCGCGGTGGCGTCCATCTCACGGACCGTCGCGCGCGGGTGCGCGCCGAGATCGTCGGCTGCCATGGCGGCCACTGATGCGGGCTCGACGTCGGTGACGGTGAGTTCGGCGGTGGGATGCCACTCGAGCAGCTTGCGCGACAAGCCGCCGTGGCCTGCGCCCAGTTCGAGGATCTTCGGATCGGCGACGTCGGCGACCTCGTCGAGTGCGATGCGTGCCGATTTCTCGGTGTTGCCAAAGGCCTCGCCCGTCCATTCGAGCGCCTTGATGACGCTGCGCTTGACACTGGGGTCGACGTCGTCACGGTCCAGGTACTCGAGCCGGTCGGTCTGCAGCCGCCTATCCAGGCAGGAGGCGTTCGGTCCACCGCGGGGCATGCACTCAATGTCGACGAGGTCGGCGTGCTCTCGGCTCATATGGACCATCATGGACGAATGGCCGACTTCGTCGCAGCAATCGACCAGGGCACCACGAGCACCCGGTGCATGATCTTCGACCACGACGGCGCGGAGGTTGGCCGTCATCAGCTGGAGCACGAGCAGATCCTGCCGAAGGCCGGATGGGTCGAGCACAACCCGGTGGAGATCTGGGAGCGGACGGCGTCAGTGGTCATGTCGGCGCTCAACAAGACGAATCTGAGCTCGGGCGACCTGGCTGCGCTCGGCATCACGAACCAGCGCGAGACCGCACTGGTCTGGAACAAGCGCACGGGGCGGCCGTACCACAACGCGATCGTCTGGCAAGACACCAGAACCGATCGCATCGCCTCGGCGCTGGACCGCGACGAGCGTGGCGACGTGATCCGTCGCAAGGCAGGCCTGCCGCCCGCCACCTACTTTTCCGCGGGAAAGGTGCAGTGGATCCTGGAGAACGTCGACGGCGTGCGGGCCGACGCGGAGAAGGGCGACGCGATCTTCGGCACGCCCGACACCTGGGTGCTGTGGAACCTCACGGGTGGACCACGCGGCGGCGTACACGTTACCGACGTCACCAACGCCAGCCGCACGATGCTGATGAACCTGGAGACACTCGATTGGGACGATGAACTGTTGTCGTTCTTCGGGATTCCGCGCGCGATGCTGCCCGCAATCAAGCCGTCGTCGCATCCGGAGGCCTACCAAACGACGTTGGAGGACGGCCCGTTCGGTGGCAGCGTGCCAGTGACGGGCGTGCTCGGTGATCAGCAAGCCGCGATGGTCGGTCAGGTGTGCCTGAAGTCCGGCGAGGCCAAGAACACCTACGGCACTGGCAATTTCCTGCTGCTCAACACCGGCGAGAAGATGGTGAGGTCAGACAACGGGTTGCTGACGACGGTGTGCTACCAGTTCGGCGACGCGAAACCCGTTTACGCCCTTGAGGGTTCGATTGCAGTCACCGGTTCGGCGGTGCAGTGGCTTCGCGACCAGCTCGGTATCATCAGCGGCGCATCCGAGAGCGAATCACTGGCGCGTCAAGTCTCCGACAACGGCGGCGTGTACTTCGTGCCAGCCTTCTCCGGCTTGTTCGCCCCGTACTGGCGCTCCGACGCCCGCGGCGCGATCGTCGGGCTGTCGCGGTTCAACACCAACGCCCACGTCGCGCGCGCGACGCTGGAGGCGATCTGCTACCAGAGCCGCGACGTCGTCGATGCGATGGAGGCGGACTCGGGCGTACACCTGGAGGTCTTGAAGGTCGACGGGGGAATCACCGCCAACGACCTTTGCATGCAGATCCAGTCCGACGTGCTCGGCGTCGACGTCGTCAAGCCCGTCGTCGCCGAGACCACTGCGTTGGGGGCCGCCTACGCCGCCGGTCTCGCCGTCGGCTTCTGGGATGGTCCCGACGACCTGCGCGCGAACTGGCAGGAAGGCAAGCGCTGGACGCCGAATTGGAGCGACGACGAGCGTTCCAAGGGCTACGCCGGCTGGCAGAAGGCGGTCACGCGCACACTCGATTGGGTCGACGTCGACTAGCGATTTCGGCGCGCTTTCACCCCACAAATGGGGCTGTTGCGAAATGGCGTGTCGGAATGATCGTGTGGTTGGCGGCTCGTGGAGAATGTGTTGGTGGCCAAGGGTTATCGACTGGTGGATCGTGATCAGCAGTTTCTGATGGCGCCGGATATGCG